>OHMX01000503.1_pt1 | contig 17940 bp, 11 predicted proteins | sample 1569471 | NCBI WGS metagenome assembly OHMX01 (sample SAMEA3879547, study PRJEB24766) | human gut metagenome | biome: human-associated habitat; feature: feces | place: USA | collected 1985/1987
AATCTCCGGTGCCATCACCTCGGTAGCCGGTATCTTCGGCTATGCCTACATCGTGCAGGCCTCCAGCACGCTGGGCGGGTTGTGGCAGCTGCTCATGGGCACCGCCATGGTGCCTGTGGATGCCGTCTGGCCCACCATCCTGACGTACAGTCTGGCCGGTGGTGCGCTGGTGGGTGCGCTGGGCAGCATGTTCTCCATCCGCAAACATCTGAATGTGTAAGCGAAAGGAGCCTTCTCTGTGAAACAAGCAAAACACTCTGCGGGCTTCCGCCTGCACCTCATGTATACTCCCACCCACGCAAAACCCGCCCCCGGGCACAGCCGGGCCATGCGCGCCGCCAGTCTGTTTCTGGCAGCGGCCTGCCTGCTGTTGAGCGTTTCGGTCTACCCAGCCACGGCGGCTACCAGCATGTCCAGCCTGCAGAACAAGCTGGATAAGCTCTCCCAGTCCATTGTACAGCACAAAAAGGAACTGTCCAATGCAAAAAAGAAGGAGCAGGCCGCCAAGGCGCTGGAATCGGAGCTGAAGGAAAAGGTCACGGTGGTCCAGAGCCAGATCAGCGTGCTGAAGGGCCAGATCGCCGAGGTGCAGAACAGTATCGGCCTGAAGGAACAGGAGATCGCCGTCAAGGAGCAGCAGATCACCGAAAAAGAAGCGGAGATCGCCGACCAGTGGGGGGATTTCAAGCAGCACATGGCCGCCATGCAGGAGCTGCGGGACGGCGGCAGCGTTGCCATGCTGTCCGCGGTGAACGACCTGTATGAGCTGCTGACCTTCAACGAGGTCATGCAGGACATCTCCATCAAGGACACCGAGATCCTGGACAACATGAAGAACGCCAAGGAAGCGCTGGAAAGCGATAAGCTGACGCTGGAATCCCAGCGCAGCGAGCTGCAAAGCAAAAAGGCAGATCTGGATGCCCAGAACAGCCAGATGCGTGCCAAGCAGAACGAGCTCAACTCCAGCGTGGCCGCCGCCCAGATGAGCGCTGCCGAGGCACAGCAGGCCCAGAAGGACGCGCAGGCCGCCATTGAATCGGACGAGATGAACTATGAGGCGGTCAAGAAGCAGATCCAGAAGATGATCGCTGCGGCCGCTGCCTCCAAGCCCACCCTGAGCTTTACCGGCTTCATCTGCCCGCTCAAGAGCTATAGCCGCATTTCCAGTGAGTACGGCTGGCGCAAGAACCCCGTTACGGGGGCGGCACGCCCATCTATGCAGCCGCCAGCGGCTATGTGCAGGTGGCGGGCTGGTCCAGCGGCGGCTACGGCAACTATGTCATCATCTACCACGGCAAAATGTCCGATGGCAACCAGTACAGCACCCTGTACGGCCACATGCGGTCGGTTGCCACCTCGGCGGGCAAGTATGTCCAGCAGGGTGAGGTCATCGGCTATGTGGGCAGCACGGGCAACTCTACCGGCAACCACCTCCATCTGGAGGTCTGGAAGGGCGGCTCCAAGGCCAATGCCGTCAACCCCCGTGGTTATATCCCCATGAAATAATCTGCATTGTATCAAAGGAGGCCGTCAGGGCTTATGAAGGAAGAAAAACGCAAGCGCATCCTGCGCGTGGGCTGTCTGATCCTGGCAGGGATCTTTGCACTTTCCATGCTGGGCAGCGTGGTTATGATGCTGCTGGTCTGACAGAGGAGGGAAAAAGATGAACCGTAAGATATCGGTCGGCATGGCGGTCAGCATCGTCATCCTGGCCATGACCGTTACCTTTTCCATTACCATGCTGGTGGCGATGCGCCTGTTTGACAGCACCGTTTCCAGTGTGAAGGAAAAGGAAAGCATGTACAACAAGATCGCTGAGGTGGACCGCTATGTCCGCAGCAACGATTACTATCCCATCGATGAGACCACCCTCTACGACCGCCTGACGGCTGGCTACCTGCTGGGCACCGGCGATAAGTACGCCCGCTATTTCAGCGCCACCGCCTATACGGAGCTGATGAATACCCAGAACGGCACCCTGATCGGCATTGGCGTGGAGCTGGCTGTGGATCAGTCCGGCTATGCCAAGGTCATCAAGGTCTACGATGAATCCCCCGCCAAGGAGGCCGGCATTCAGGTCGGCAACTACATCACCGCTGTGGACGGCAACGATGTCAAGAGCATGAGCAGCGTGGATGCCATCCAGACCCGCCTGCGCGGCGAGAGCGGCACCACCGTCAATGTGACCTGGCTGGACAGCGAGGCCGCCGAGCACACCGCTGACCTGACCCACTCCGGCTACAGTTCCACCACCGTGGATTACCAGATGGTGCAGGGCAATGTGGGCTACATCCGGATCCGCCAGTTTGATTCCACCACCCCCAGCGAGCTGGATTACGCCATCCGCAGCCTGAGCGCCAGCGGCGCGGGCAGCCTGGTGTTTGACCTGCGCGACAACGGCGGCGGCCTGCTGGACGATGCCATTCAGTGCATCGACCTGATCGCCCCGGAGGGCACGCTGGCCTTTGCTGAGGACAAGAACGGCACCCAGACCCTGCTGGGCACCAGCACCAGCGAATCCCGGATCGACCTGCCCGTGGTCTGCTTGGTCAACGGAAGCACTGCCAGCGCTGCGGAGCTCTTTGCCAGCAGCCTGCGCACCCTGAATGGTGCCCGCCTGGTGGGCACCACCACGCAGGGCAAGGGCACCATCCAGAGCAGCCCCCAGCGCCTGTCCGATGGCAGTGCCGTGGTGGTCACCGTGGCAAAGCTGGTCTGCGGCGACGGCAGCTGCTTTGACGGCACCGGCCTGACCGTGGATGTGGAGCGCCCCCTGACTGCGGACGAGCAGACCGCATACTATGATTACACTGTGGAGAACGATCCCCAGATCCAGCGTGCCGTGAGCACTGCCCAGCAGATGAGCGGCACCACCACCGTGAGCGGTGTCAACGAGGCTGCTTCCAGTGAAGCTGCCGACAGTGCCGCCGCCGAGAGCGTAGCGGAAGGGGACGCTGAGGCTGCATCTGCCGAGAGCACTCCGGCAGAGACCGCGCCCGCCGAAAGTGAAGCAGCAGGGGAGAGCACTGCATCCAGTAGTCAAGAATAAGAGAACAACCCTCTCCGTCAGCGCTGACGCGCTGCCACCTCTCCCGAAGGGCGAGGTCTTGGCAATTCATGCAAAGTTTGCGGTTTTGTCAAAAGCTCCCCCTTTGGGGGAGCTGGCGAGCGAAGCGAGACTGAGAGGGTTATTTTGGAAAAGAAAGGATAGAGCCATGCCCGAACTGACCGACCTGTCTTATGTGCGCGCCCTGTGCGAAAAATATGATTTTGCCCTCTCCAAGGGCTTTGGCCAGAACTTCATCGTCAACCCCGGCCTGCCCCCCAAGATCGTGGATGCCAGCGGCGTGGACAAGCGCTACGGCGTGCTTGAGATCGGCCCCGGCATCGGCGTGCTGACCCGGGAGCTGGCAAAGCGGGCGGCAAAGGTGGTCTCCATCGAGGTGGACGAGCGCCTGCCGCCCCTGCTGGCCGAGACCATGGCCGGTGTGGACAACTTCAAGCTGGTATTGCAGGATGTGCTCAAGGTGGACCTGAAAGCCCTGATCGCGCAGGAGTTCCCCGGGATGCCGGTGGCAGTCTGCGCCAACCTGCCCTACTATATCACAAGCCCTATTGTGATGAAGCTGCTGGGTGACCGCCTGCCCATCGAGAGCCTGACTGTGATGGTGCAGAAGGAAGCTGCCGATCGTCTGGCTGCCACCCCGGGCACCCGGGCCTCCAGTGCCATCAGCTGTGCGGTGAGCTATTACGCGACCTCTAAGATGATGTTCACCGCCGCCCCGGGCAGCTTTTACCCGGCCCCCAAGGTGACCAGCGCTGTGGTGCGGATGGAGATCCGCGCCACCCCCGCCGTGCAGGTGGAGGACGAGGAGGGCTACTTTGCCCTTGTGCGCGCGGCCTTTGGCCAGCGGCGCAAGACTGCCGCCAATGCCATTGCCAGCGGCCTGGGGATGCCCAAGGATGCCGTGACCGCTGCCATTGAAGCCGCCGGTTTCGATGCCCGCATCCGTCCCGAGGCCCTGACGCTGGAGGATTTTGCAAAGATCCAGAACGCACTGGCACGGTGACTTGTTTTAATAATTCGGTTTTCCAAAAGCAGGAGCTCTTCGCAAAGCGTGGAGCGCCTGCTCTTTTAGAATATAAAGCAAAAATACAGTGTCTTTTTGACGAGAACAATTCCGGTTGTTTCGTCTGTGGCATTGTTTGTTAAATTTCCTGCACGCTTTACCATGTAAAAGCAAATATATTTCATCGTTTTTGCACGGCAGACTTTGCTTTTTGAAGAAAAAGCTGTGTGTGCTCCATTGACATCTTTTTATTTCAATGATACAATATATGACGTGTTAAGGTTTTGCGGGAGGAGCACAGGTGCAGACAGAGGGGTCTGTTTCTGCGCTCTTTTGTATTCCCTGGCAATACAGGATTCAAAAAACCTCCGCAGAATAGTGGGAAAACAGCAGGACATCCCGCCCTGCACCATGCACTGAAGCACGGAATTATTATAGGGAGGAAAACACAATGAACAACAACTACGAGTCTCATGCAATCAGCCGCCGCAGCTTTCTGAAGGCTTCCGGTGTCGTTGGTGCCGCCGGCATTCTGGCCGCCTGCGGCGGCAACTCTGGCAGCAGCTCCACCGCCGCTTCCTCTGGTGCTACCAGCGCTCCCAACACCACCGGCGCTACCCCGCTGAAGGAGTTCATCTCCTGGGAGAGCACCAACCGTGAGCTGGAGAGCTGGAACATGCTGTACAGCCAGATGGCTTCCGACATGAATGTCACCACCAACCTGTGGGAAGGCCTGCTGAGCTTTGACTGCTACGGCAAGGCCGTGCCTTCCGTGGCCAAGGAGTGGAGCCACAATGAGGACTCTTCCGTTTGGACCTTCAACCTCCGCGACGATGTGGACTGGGTGGATGTGAACGGCGAGGTCAAGGCTCACCTGACCAGCAAGGACTTCCTCGTGGGTCTGGAGTGGGTGCTGAACGCAGCCAAGAACCAGGCCAACAACACCTCCATGCCCAACGAGACCCTGACCGGTGCTGCTGATTACTATCAGAAGACCAGCGATATGGGCGATGCCGCTGCCGACCTGACCTACCAGGATATGCTGGATGCAGGCGTGGGCGTTGAGGCTCCGGATGATTACACCCTGGTCTTCACCTGCAAGGATCCCTGCCCCTACTTCGATACCGTTGCTGCCTACACCAGCTTCTACCCCGTCTCTGAGGATCTGATCAACGAGCTGGGCGTTGAGGGCTTCCGTGCCTGCGATTACACCAACATGTGGTACAATGGTCCCTATGTGGTGGAGGAGTTCATCAGCCAGAACACCAAGAGCTACATCCCCAACCCCAACTACTTTGGTGCAAACGATGTGTCCCGCTTCGACCGCTTCACCGTTACCATGATCAGCGACGGCACCGTCACCTTCCAGCTGTACCAGAACCGTGAGCTGGACGAGATGGATGTGGGCGAGAGCACCCTGACCACCATCCAGGCTGATCCCAACAGCGAGTACAATGCTCAGCTGTGTGAGAAGCGTCCCAAGAAGTTCAGCTACCAGATGCACTTCAACTATCAGAAGAACAACGAGGACGGCACCCCCGACGACAACTGGAACAAGGCAATTGCAAACACCGCCTTCCGTCAGTGCTTCTACAAGGGTCTGGAGCTGACCAACTGGTATGCACGTACCAACAAGATCAACCCCCTGAAGTGCGAGAACAACTACTACACCATGCCGGGCGTCTGCTACAACACCCAGGGTGCGGAGTACACCACTCTGGTGGCCAAGGAGATGGGCTTCGACAAGGAGTCTTATGACGGCAAGACCATGATCCGTCTGCGCGCCAACAACGGCGACATCGCGGATCTGAAGAAGCAGGCCATGGACGAGCTGAGCGCCATCGGCGTCACTTTCCCCGTTCACGCTGCTTACTACATCATCGCCGGCAACTCCACCGCTCTGGACAGCGCAACCGTCCTGAAGCAGTGCTTCACCGACAGCTTCGGCGATGACTTCATCGTGCTGGACATCAAGACCTACGTTTCTTCCCTCACCCAGGAAGTCCGTAATCCTCAGCTGCAGAGCTTCGTCATCAACGGCTGGGGCGCTGACTACGGCGATCCCGTCAACTTCGTTGGTCAGGAGATCCTGCACGACGACAACGCCTACTACAGCTGGTACTACTCCAACATCGCCAAGGTCGTCGAGGCCGGCCCCGCTGACTGGCAGAAGGATCTGGTGGCCTGCTACGAGGAGTTCACCGATCTGGTCAACACCGCAAAGGCCATCGTTGATGATACCGATGCCCGCTACGCTGCCTTCGCAAAGGCTGAGGCCAGCATGCTGAACAACGTTCTGGCCTGCCCCTGCTACTTCGATGTTTCCTGGACTCTGACCCACGCCAACGAGTACAGCAAGATCAACGCTATGTATGGTCCCTGCAACTACAAGGCTGTCAACTGGGAGACCAGCGAAGAGGCTTACACCACCGAGCAGTACGAGGAGTTCGCCGCTGCATTCGACGCAGCTACCAAGGCTTAAGTTCCCCGTTTCCCCGCCCGAAAGGGTAGAAATAAAAGTTAAGGGTTCGATAACATGTTAAAATACACGGTTAAGCGGCTGCTCCAGTCGCTTGTCACAATCTTTCTGATCGCAACAGCAGTTTTCCTGATGATGCGCTGCCTGCCGACGGACTACTACTTCACTGAGGAACAGCTCATGAAGTTTACCGATCAGCAGAAGACCGCCGCTCTGGAAGCAGCTGGCCTGACTGATCCCATCCCCACCCAGCTGGTCAAGTTCTACAACAGCCTGCTGCATCTGGATTTCGGCACTTCCCGCCGCATCCAGAACGGTGCCCCGGTGGTCAAGGTCATTGGTAAAAAGTTTGGTGTCTCCATGCGTTTGGGCCTCACGGCGTCCGCCATCTCTCTGGTGGTCGGTGTGCTGATGGGCATCCTGCAGGCGGCATTCAAGGACAAGGTATTCGACTGGATCGGCACGGCCTACACCGTGTTCGTCAACGCGGTCCCGTCGCTGGTGTCGTATTCTCTGGTGCTGGTCTTTGGTTCCAAGTACCTGGGATTCCCCACGCTGTACTCCACCCGCAATGTGAGTGCTTCCAGCGTGCTGCCCATCACCTGCCTTTCGCTGGCATCCATTGCAGGCTATGCCCTGTGGACCCGCCGCTACATGGTGGATGAGCTGACCCGCGACTATATCAAGCTGGCCCGTGTCAAGGGCCTGAGCTCCCGCGAGATCATGTTTAAGCATGTTCTGCGCAACGCCATGGTTCCCATGGTGCAGTATATCCCCCAGTCCATCCTGCTGACGGTGGGCGGCTCCCTGCTGATGGAACGGTTCTTCTCCGTTCCCGGCATGGGCCCCCTGCTGACGGATGCCATCCAGCGCTATGACCTGAACGTTGTGCAGACCCTGGTCATCCTCTACGCTGTGCTGGGCATCGTGGGCGTGTTCCTGGGCGATGTGCTGATGATGGTGGTTGACCCCCGTATCACCCTGACCGGAAAGGAGGAAGCACGCTGATGGCTAAGGCATCGGATTTTGAAGGCAAGAAGCAGGACGAGCTGTTCTACTTTGTGGATTATTCCCCGGAAGAAGCTGAACGCATCGGCTACTCCAACTATTCCTACTGGGGTTCTGTCATCCAGAACTTCCTCAAGCAGAAGGTCGCTGTCTTCTGCCTGATCCTGTTCCTGGCGCTGACGGTGTTCTCCTTCATTGCGCTGGGCATCGGCAAGTATCACTACACCACCCTGATCTCTGATTCCAGCAAGGCTTTCATCAAGCCCAACAGTGAGTACTGGTTCGGTACCGACAACCTGGGCCGTGACTACTGGTGCCAGGTGTGGTATGCCACCCAGGTGTCCATCCGTCTGGCTCTGGTGGTCGCCGTGGGCGAGAGCATCGTGGGTGTGATCTTCGGCCTGATCTGGGGCTATGTGCGCAGTCTGGACCGCTTCTTCACGGAGCTGTACAACCTGATCGACAACGTGCCCTATATCATCTATATGACCCTGATCGCCCTGATGGTGGGCCAGAGCTTCTGGATCATGGCCATCTCCATGATCGCCATCAACTGGCTTTCTATGGCACGCCGTGTCCGCAACATGGTGTTCATGTTCCGTGACCGCGAGTACAACCTCGCGTCCCGCTGCCTGGGCACCCCGCTGTGGCGTGTGCTGACCAAGAACATCCTGCCGTATCTGGTCTCCGTTATCATCCTGCGTATGGCACTGTCCATCCCGGGCACCATCAATCTGGAATCCACGCTGTCCTACCTGGGCCTGGGCCTGGGCATCGACACGCCTTCTCTGGGCCTGATCCTGAGCAAGGTGCGCGGCTTCTTCCTGGATTATCCGTACCTGCTGGTTTTCCCTGCATCCATCGTGTCCATCATTTCCATTTCTTTCTATATTATGGGCAACGCTTTGTCGGATGCGGCTGATCCGCGCAACCACGTTTGATAGATTGGAGAGAGAGACGTAAATGGATAGACAACCGATTATCTCTGCCAAAGACGTGGAGATCACTTTTAGCCTGCGCGGCCGCAAGCTGAACGCCATCCGCAAGTGCTCGCTGGACCTGTACGAAGGCGAGACCCTTGCCATCGTGGGCGAGTCCGGTTCGGGCAAGTCCGTATTCACCAAGACCTTTGTGGGTATGCTGGATGCCAACGGTATGATCACCGGCGGCTCCATCATGTATGAAGGCCGCGATATGACCAAGTTCACCGAGAAGGATTGGCTGGGTGTCCGCGGCAAGAAGATCGCCATGGTCATGCAGGACCCTATGACCAGCCTGAACCCGCTGAAGAAGATCGGCAAGCAGATCCAGGAGAGCATTGAGCATCACCAGGGTCTGAAGGGCGAGGAAGCCAAAAAGGCTGCCATCGAGATGCTGGGCAAGGTGGGTATCCCCGACCCCGAGCGTCGGTACGAGCAGTACCCCCACGAGTTCTCCGGCGGTATGCGTCAGCGTGTCGTCATTGCCATTGCAGCGGCCTGCCGCCCGCAGATCCTGATCTGCGACGAGCCCACCACTGCGCTGGACGTGACCATTCAGGCACAGATCCTGCAGCTGATCCGCGACCTGCAGAAGGAGCTGGGCATGTCCGTTATCTACATCACCCATGACCTGGGCGTTGTGGCAAACGTGGCAGACCGTGTGGCCGTGATGTACGCCGGCCAGATCGTGGAATACGGCACCGTGGAGGAGATCTTCTACGACGCATGGCATCCCTACACCTGGGCTCTGCTGCAGGCTCTGCCGCAGCTGGGCACCAAGGGTGAGGCCCTGCCCAGCGTGGATGGTACTCCCCCGAACCTGTTCAACGAGATCAAGGGTGACGCATTTGCGCCCCGCAACAAGCATGCGCTGGCAATCGACTTTGTGCAAGAGCCTCCGTTCTTCCAGGTGTCCGAGACCCACGCCGCAAAGACCTGGTATCTGGACCCGCGCGCTCCCAAGATCGAGCGGCCGCACTCCATCCAGAACCTGCGTGAGAAAATGGGAAAGATGGGAGGCGCCAACTTAAATGGCTGAACGCGAAAAGCTGATTGAGCTGAAAGACCTTCAGATCACCTTTGGCTCCGGTAAGAAGAAATTTGTTGCTGTCGATCATGTCAACTTTGACATCTATAAGGGCGAGACCTTCTCGCTGGTCGGCGAGTCCGGCTCCGGCAAGACCACCATTGGCCGTGCCATCTGCCGCATCAACCCGACCTCCGGCGGCGACATCTTCTTCAAGGGCCAGAAGATCAACGGCAAGATCTCCAAGGAACTGGACAAAGAGGTCATCCGCAAGATCCAGATGATCTTCCAGGACCCCATGGCTTCGCTGAACGAGCGCGCCAAGGTGGAGTATATCATTGCCGAGGGCCTGCTGAACCATCATCTCTACAAGGATCAGGAAGACCTGCATGAAAAGGTGATGAACGCCCTGCATGAGGTCGGCCTGCTGCCGGAGTTTGCCTCCCGCTTCCCCCACGAGTTCTCGGGCGGCCAGCGCCAGCGCATCGGCATTGCCCGTGCACTGGTCATGGAGCCGGAGTTCATCGTGGCCGACGAGCCCATCTCTGCACTGGATGTCTCCATCCGTGCACAGGTGCTGAACCTGCTGAACGAGATGAAGAAGAGCCGCGGCCTGACCTACCTGTTCATTGCACATGACCTGTCGGTGGTCCGGTTCATCTCGGATCGTATCGCTGTTATCAGCAAAGGCCGCATCGTGGAGCTGGCTGAGGCGGAGGAGCTGTTCCTCCATCCGCTGCATCCCTACACCAAAGCCCTGCTGAGCGCAGTTCCCATCCCTGACCCCAGCCTCGAAAAGCACAAGAAGCTGTTGGTCTATGACCCCTCGATCCACGATTACAGCGTGGATAAGCCGGTCTGGGAAGAAATCGCAAACGGCCACTTTGTGTATGGCAACCAGCGTGAGCTGGAAGGCTACCGCAAGGAGTATGAAAGCCAGCTGTAAGCTGAACCGCTTTCCTGTATTTTAACACAATGACCCCGCCGCGCTGGGAGCTTTCCCGCGCGGCGGGGTTTTGTGCTGTCAGGGAGAAAAAAGAACCGGACGCTTCAAAAACGTCCGGTTCTGCTTTTTGCTATGGGTTAATTCAATCAGGCCTGAGTGGCTGCGTCGAATGCGGCAGCAAACGCATCGTACTGTTCGGTGGTGTAAGCCTCCTCGCTGGTCTCCCAGTTCACAGCCTTGTAGTTGCAGGGACCATACATTGCGTTGATCTTGCTGTACTCGTTGACGTGGGTCAGGCACCAGGTGATATCGTAGACGGTGGGGAAGATCAGGTTCTCGTCCAGGAAGTAGGCCTCGGCCTTGGCAAATGCGGCGTAGCGCGCATCAGTGTCGTCAACGATGGCACGGCCCTCGTTCACCAGATCGGTGAATTTCTCGTAGGCGGCAACCAGATCCTTCTGGTAGCTGGCGGGGCCATTGTTCACAATGCCTGCGATGTTGGTCATGTTGCAGCTGTAGTAAGCATTGTCGTCGTGAACGATGATCTGGGTCAGGAAGTTGATGGGATCGCCGAAGTCAGCACCCCAGCCCATGTGGACGAAGCTCTGCAGCTTGGGAGCCACGACTTCCTTCATGGTGGAGGACACGAAGGTGTTGATATCCAGCACGATGAAGTCATCGCCGAAGCTGTCGGTGAAGCACTGCTTCAGCACGGTTGCGCTGTCCAGAGCGGAGGTGGAGCCAGCCAGAATATAGTAGGAGCAGTGAACAGGGAAGGTGACACCAATGGCGCTCAGCTCTTCCATGGCCTGCTTCTTCAGCTCGGTGATGTCGCCGTTGTTGGCGCGCAGGCGCTTCATGGTCTTGCCATCGTAAGCCTCGCCGTCCAGACCCATCTCCTTGGCCACCAGGTTGGTGTAGTCGGTGCCATCGGAAGTGTAGCACAGGCCCTTCATGGTGAAGAAATCGTTCTCGCACTTCAGGGGATTGATGGGGTTGTAACGGGCGAAGAACTTGTTCAGCACCATGCCCTTGGAGAAGCACTGACGGAAGGCCTTGTTGGCAATGGCCTTGTTCCAGTTCTCATCGGGGGTGCCATCGGTGTTCTTCTTGTCGTAGTTGAAGATGAAGCAGTAGCTGAACTTCTTGGCACGCTTCTCGCACAGCTGCTGATTGTACTCGTTGGAAGGATCGGACTGAATGGTGGTGATGTTGCTCTCGCCCAGGTCCACCTCGTCCAGCTCGCGGCTCTGATACAGCTGCAGACTGATGGAACCGTCGCTGATCATGGTGACAGTGAAGCGCTCAAAGCGGCTGACGTTGGCAGCATCGTAGTAGTTGGGGTTGGGGATGTAGCTCTTGGTGTTGCCCTGGATGTACTCCTCCACCACATAGGGTCCGTTGTACCACATGGTGGTGTTGTCGCAGCTCCGGAAGCCATCGACACCCAGCTCCTCGATCAGAGCAGGAGCCACGGGGTAGAAGCTGTTGTAGGCGGCAACGGTATCAAAGTAGGGGCAGGCGCTGGGGCAGGTGAACACCAGAGTGTAATCATCCGGAGCTTCGATGCCCACGCCGGCAGCCAGCATGTCCTCGTAGGTCATGTCAGCAGCAGCGTCACCGGCTTCCTTGGTCAGCTCGTAGTACTCGTAAGCGCCCACAATGGTATCGTTGGGCATGGAGGTGTTGTTGGCTTCGTTCTTAATGGCGTTCATCACCCATTCAAAACCAACCAGGAAGTCCTTGCTGGTCAGGTGAGCCTTCACCTCACCGTTGCAATCCACCCAGTCCACGTCGTCCCGCAGGTGGAAGGTCCAGACAGTGGCATCCTCATTGTGCTCCCAGCTGGAAGCGATGGCGGGCACCACCTTGCCGTAGCGGTCAAAGCTCAGCAGACCGTCCCACAGGTTGGTGACCACGTTGGCATCCTCAGCCTTCTGGGTGTACAGCATGTTCCAGCTTTCCAGCTCACGGTTGCCGCTCTCAAAGGAGATGAATTCCTTCAGGGGGGTAGCGCCGGTGGAGTTGGGGGCAGCAGCGCCGCTGGCGGCAGCACCATTGCCGGTGTTGTTGGACTTTTCGCCGCAGGCTGCCAGCAGGCTGGCGGCACCCACAGCACCTGCACCCTTCAGGAAGGTGCGGCGATCAAAATTGAAGCTCATTGGATGATCCTCCCAGATCTTGCGCGGACAGAGCCGCGCGTTTTTCCTTTTCCTAAACGCAGTGAGGCTGTCTGCCTTTCCAAAAAGTGCACAGGAAAGACAAAAGTCGCACCACTGTATATTTTAGCACTTTACTGGAAAGAAGTCAATCCGCCACAGCATAGAATTGGAAACAAAACGGTGACAAACACTTTCATGGGAAAAGAATGTGGAAAAAATTACTATAAAATGGAAAGAACTGTATATCCGTGAAGAACAGGCAAAAGAGAGAAACTGTTCACACTGTGCGCACAGAACAACTATCTTTTTTCACAAAAACATGATACAATAAAGTGTATCTGTATCAATAAGGAGCGCACCATGAAGAAACTGACCTCGATGTACAAACGCTACATGTTCCACCCCATTTTATATAAGACCGTGACCCGCACCTCCATCGTGGCCGTGCTGATGCTGCTGTGGCAGCGCTATGTCAGCGATGGCACGTTTACCATCTGGGAGGCCCCGGGCTTTCTGTGCGGCGTGGTGCTGCTCATCTGGGCCTGGGTGGACTACCTGCGGCTGGATGGCGTGACCATCCACCATCTGCTGGAGGAGTTCAAGGGGATGGGCAAGCGGCAGAAAAAGATCCACTCCACCCGCTCCATCATCGACTATGCGGACGAGAAGATCGTCTCCTTTGAGGAGCTGGAACCCGAGGAGCGCACCTATTGCAGCCTGCTCTCCAATCTGGTGCTGGGCCTGCCGCTGGTCGCTGCTGCGCTGATCGCCAGCGTGCTGTAAGGGGGCCGCGGCATGGAACAAGAGCACAAGCAGCTGGTCATCGGCATTCTGGCCCATGTGGACAGCGGCAAGACCACCCTTTCCGAGGCCCTGCTCTACGGCACCGGCACCATCCGCAAGCTGGGCCGGGTGGACCATAAGGATGCCTTTCTGGACACTGACGCGCTGGAGAAGGCGCGCGGCATTACCATTTTCTCCAAGCAGGCCCTCTTCACGGCGGGCAATACCGATTTTACCCTGCTGGACACCCCGGGCCATGTGGATTTTTCTACGGAGACCGAGCGGACACTGCAGGTGCTGGATTATGCGGTGCTGGTTATCAGCGGCACCGACGGCGTGCAGAGCCATACCGAGACGCTCTGGCGGCTGCTGCGGCGGTATCACATCCCCACCTTTGTGTTCGTGAACAAGATGGACCTGCCCGGCCCGGGCAGGGAAGCGCTCCTGACCCAGCTGAACCGTCGGCTGGGGGATGGCTTTGTGGATTTTGGGGCAGAGCAGGCCGACCGGGACGAGGCGCTGGCTCTCTGCGATGAGCGGCTGATGGAGACGATGCTGGACCGGGGAAGCCTGACCGATACCGACCTCATCCCCGCCATTGCCCGGCGGCATGTGTTTCCCTGCTGGTTTGGCTCCGCCCTGAAGCTGCAGGGTGTGGATGCGCTGGTGGAGGGTCTTGACCGCTATACCCGCCCGGCCCCCGCGCTGGAAGCCTTCGGGGCCAAGGTGTTCAAGGTGAGCCAGGATGAGCAGGGAAACCGCCTGACCTGGCTGCGGGTGACCGGCGGCGCGCTCAAGGTGAAAGTCCAGCTCACCGGAGAGGTCGACGGGGAGCCATGGGCCGAAAAGGCCAACCAGCTGCGGCTCTACTCCGGCGCAAAGTTTACGCTGGCAGAGTGCATCGGCCCCGGCCAGGTGTGCGCCGTTACCGGCCTGACCAAAGCCCGCCCCGGCGAGGGTCTGGGGGCGGAACGGGACAGCGACCTGCCGGTGCTGGAGCCGGTGCTGAGCTATCAGGTGCTGCTGCCCGAGGGCGCGGACGTGCACGCCGCGCTGGGAAAGCTCCATCGGCTGGAAGAGGAGGAGCCCCAGCTCCATGTGGTCTGGAACGAGACCCTGGGCGAGATCCATGTCCAGCTGATGGGCGAGATCCAGCTGGAGGTGCTGAAAAGCCTGCTGGCCGAGCGGTACGGGCTGGAGGTCAGCTTCGGCCCCGGCGGCATCCTGTATAAGGAGACCATCACCGAAGCCATGGAGGGTGTGGGCCACTACGAGCCCCTGCGCCACTATGCGGAAGTCCACCTTAAGCTGGAGCCGCTGCCCCGGGGCAGCGGAATGCAGTTTGCCGCCGACTGCCGGGAAGAGGTGTTGGACAAGAACTGGCAGCGGCTGGTGCTGACGCATCTTGAGGAAAAGCAGCATCTGGGCGTGCTCATCGGGGCACCCCTGACCGATGTGAAGATCACCCTCATTGCGGGCCGCGCCCACCTCAAGCACACCGAGGGCGGCGACTTCCGGCAGGCGACCTACCGCGCCGTCCGGCAGGGCCTGATGATGGCAGACCAGATCCACAAGACCCAGCTGCTGGAGCCGTGGTATGCCTTCCGGCTGGAGCTGCCCTCTGACAACGTGGGACGCGCCATGAACGATATCCAGAACATGGGCGGCAACTTTGACCCGCCCGAGACCGGAGCCGACGGGGATACCACCCTGCTCACCGGCACCGCACCGGCTTCCACCATGCGCAGCTACCCCATGGAGGTGGTGGGCTACACCCGGGGCAGGGGACACCTGACCCTGACGCTGGACGGCTACCGTCCCTGCCACAATGCAGCAGAGGTCATCGAGGCCGCGGGCTATGAGCCGGAACACGACCTCGACAACCCGGCAGATTCGGTGTTCTGCGCCCACGGGGCCGGATTTGTGGTGCCCTGGGAGCAGGTGCGCAGCCACATGCATGTGGACAGCGGCTGGGGCAAGACTGCAAAGACCGAGGAAACGGTGCAGGCCCGTCCCCGCCGGATGGCCGCCTATCGTGCTACTTTGGAAGAGGATGCTGAGCTGCTGAAGATCTTTGAACAGACCTATGGGCCCATCAAGCGGGACCCGCTGGCGGCGTTCCGCCCCACCCAGAAGCGGGAACGCCCCGATTTCAACGCCGAGCAGTGGGAGATCCCGCCCGAATACCTGCTGGTGGACGGCTATAATATCATCTTTGCATGGGACGAGCTGAACGCACTCTCCAAAGAGAGCCTGGAAGCGGCCCGCCACAGGCTGATGGACATCCTCTGCAACTATCAGGGCTTTAAGAAGTGCGTGCTCATCCTTGTGTTTGATGCCTACCGTGTGCCGGGCAGCCCCGGCAGCATAGAGCAGTACCACAATATCCATGTGGTCTACACCCGGGAAGCCGAGACCGCCGATATGTTCATCGAGCGTGTCACCCATGAGATCGGCAAGGGCCGCCGCGTCCGCGTGGCCACCTCCGATGGCATGGAACAGGTCATCATCCTGGGCCATGGTGCCCTCCGTGTCTCTGCCCGCATGTTCCATGAAGAGGTGCAGGAGGCGGAGAAGGAGATCCGGAGGTATTTGCAGGGGGAAGGGTAACATCCTCGCCCTCTCCGTCAGCGCTTACGCGCTGCCACCTCTCCCAAAGGGAGAGGCAATGCTGCCTTTATCCAAGACCCGCAATAGGCTCCCCCTTTGGGGGAGCTGGCAAAGCCGTAAGGCTTTGACTGAGAGGGCGCAATCTCACCCGAAGGGAGAAGCCTATGTTCGAAACAACTTCTGATTTTGTCTGGCAAAAGATCCAGCCCCGCCCCCGGGATGCGCATAAGGGGACCTTTGGCTCCGTGCTGGCAGTGGCGGGCAGTGCGTCCTACCGGGGCGCGGCGGCGCTGGCCGTGGAAGGTGCCCTGCGCACCGGGGCCGGTATCGTTACGCTGGCAAGTGTGGAGCCGGTGCTGGCGGCTGTGGCCGCCCGCCTGCCCGAGTGCTGTCTCTGCCCCTGCGAAGCGGGGGCCGAGGGCGGCATCTCGCCCAAGAATATCGACCGCATCCGGCGGCAGAAGGCTTCGGTCCTGCTGGCGGGCCCCGGGCTTGGCTATACGGCCCAGAGCGCGGCCCGTGCTGCCGAGACCCGGGCGCTGGTAAAAACACTCCTGCCCGGTTTTTCCGGCAGTGCAGTGCTGGATGCGGATGGCCTGAACGCCGCCGCTGACCTGCTCCAAACGGAAAAAATGCTTCACCCTCAAGGAGAACTGATTTTAACGCCCCACCCCGGCGAGATGGCCCGGCTGACCGGGCGCTCTGCGGCAGAGATCAACGCGGACCGGGAAGGCATGGCGCTGCGCTATGCGAAAGCATGGAATGCTGTGGTGGTGCTGAAGGGGGCGCACACCGTCATTGCAGGGCCGGATGGCCGCTGTGCGGTCAATCCCACCGGCAACCCGGGGCTTTCCCGGGGCGGCAGCGGGGATGTGCTGGCGGGCATGACCAGCGCCCTGCTGGCCTGCGGTCTGCCTGCCTTTGAGGCCGCTGCCTGTGCCGCTTATCTCCACGGTGCAGCTGCCGACCGTGCCGCTGTCCTGCACGGGGAAACCGGGATGCTCCCGCATGATCTGCTGGATGCGCTGGGGACCCTGTTTGCCGAAAACGGGCGCTGAGCAAGGGGACGATCCCATCAAAAAAAGAAACGCTTCCTTTCCTCTGGATTTGTGTTATACTGGAGCTATCCAAAACACAACGATCTGCCGGAAAGGAAGCGTTTCTTTTATGGTTCCTGCACTGGAAAAAATCATTGCCGAGAGCGACCGCATCGTCTTTTTTGGCGGCGCGGGGGTCTCCACCGAAAGCGGCATCCCTGATTTCCGCAGCGTGGACGGCCTGTACCACCAGAAGTACGATTACCCGCCCGAGACCATCCTGAGCCACACCTTCTGGGAGGAGAACCCCGAGGAGTTCTACCGGTTCTACCGGGATAAGCTCATTGTGAAGGGGGCAAAGCCCAACGCTGCCCACCTGCGGCTGGCAAAGCTGGAGCGGGAGGGCAGGCTGAAAGCCATCGTCACCCAGAACATCGACGGCCTGCATCAGGCGGCTGGCTCCAAGACCGTTTACGAGCTCCACGGCAGCACCCTGCGCAACTACTGCGTGAAGTGCGGCGCGTTCTACGATGTGGACTTCATTGCCAACAGTACCGGCGTGCCCCGCTGCCCCAAGTGCGGCGGCATCGTCAAGCCGGATGTCGTCCTGTACGAGGAAGGGTTGGACGAGGAAGTGCTCTCCGGAGCCGTGTCTGCCATCCGCAAGGCGGATACTCTCATCATCGGCGGCACCAGTCTGGTGGTGTACCCGGCGGCCGGGCTCATCCGGTATTTCCGGGGCGACCATCTGGTGGTGATCAACATGCAGCCCACCGGGGCCGACGCCCAGGCAGATCTGTGCATTGCCAAGCCCATCGGGCAGGTCCTGAGCGAGGAC
>OHMX01000520.1_pt1 | contig 17635 bp, 8 predicted proteins | sample 1569471 | NCBI WGS metagenome assembly OHMX01 (sample SAMEA3879547, study PRJEB24766) | human gut metagenome | biome: human-associated habitat; feature: feces | place: USA | collected 1985/1987
CAGTTTGACTTTACATATCCTGGATTGTCTTTCTCGTAACGGATAAGGTTCAATAAAAGTTCTGCATTATTCGTATCAAGTTGGGATATCCTTTGACTTATCTTCTCGTAACCCTTATTGTACAGGCTCTTGCAGAAATCGACCAGCGAGGGCTTAAACGTTAATTCCTCGACAAATTCATACAGCAAGGAAAGTGTCTTGTCCCCATTACCGCAACCTTGTATCATTCCGATAAGCAGGTCAACAGCCCTTTCCTTTATTGTTCCTATTGTCTGCTTGTCGCCTTCCGCATTATGGATTCTTACTACCCGGAAATTCCATATGTTGGGTATTGAAACAGTCATGCCGCTGTTCTTGCCAAGCCCTCGAATATGGAAAACCAACCTCTTGTCACGCCTGAACTTCGTTATGTATCCTTCTGTTCCTGCCAACGGGCCGTCAATAACTTTTACAATGTCGTTTGGCTCATTTGTTTTCGGATTGAAGGCATAATCAGAGTAAGGCCGTTCGAGTATAATCATCCGGTCGGAATAGTTCTCGTTGAAGTCCTTGAACATCCGCATTTCTTTTTCGGGAATGGTCAATACCGACGACTTTTGTGTTTTTGTCTTCTTGCTGTAATCGTAGAGCATGACACCCTTCGGAAAGCGCTGTTCAAGAAAGTCGGTAACGGCCTGCCGGGTGGCGAGCACAAATACAACCCCGGTAAACAACCTCCTTGGCAACTCATTGTTCATGTTCGCGGCAACCAGTGAAGGGCAGTAAACCTCAAGGATATTCTTCGATACCTGCCGGTGTTTAGCGAGCAAGTCCGTCAGTATCTTTTCCTGTCGTGGTTGTGTGCGGATAAGGAACCAATGGTAGTCCACACTGTTGAGTTTGTCCGTGCTCATTATAAAATAGGAATACAGTTTTTATTTCCTTTCAAAAAAGTGCGTTCTTCAAATTCCCTTCATGGCAATCGCATGAAAGTTACAAAATACCTTTTCAAGATAAGAATATGCGTCTTGCAACAAGTATTCATTGCATCCGCTTGCATTATCTTCAGGCTTAACGGCGGCATTCCGGACGAACCTCAGCGGCAATGACTGACCGTTGTTATGTGGCGTGACGAACAAAGCGTTGCAGGCTTCATTTTTTTCATTTCCATACCACAAAATTCCTTGTTGTTCCTTAATTTAGTTCTTGTCCCAATGGAGGAATAATTACCGTTTCACAAGTATAAGACCTCCGCTCGGTGCAAAGATACGAAAAACAGCGGATTTATGGTTCTTTTGGAAGATTTTTTTGATGAAATTTTATCTTTCTTGTTTGACTAAGACGCCGAATGTTTGACTAAAAACGGACTTGTCATTGACTAATTTACTGATATAAAATACTTTACAAGACATCGCCGCTTCATACTTGTAAAACGGCCACTTTTGTCAATTCTATTTTCTTCCCTTTACACTTTTATATCTTGTCGGTAACTTTCAAGTCGGCTCCCATGCGCTGCCTGTCAACATTTTGATTGTAATAAAATACTGCCGTAATCCAAACCGTATGGAATGCGTTTACCCAATCTATCAGTTTACGGTTTCTTTCATCACTTCGTCTTTTCAAATATTCAGCATATTTGTCAAGAAGGCAACGTTAATTTCAGATATGTTCAGATATTCCCTGCCGATGAATGACATGACCGATCTTATTACGGTTTCATAAGTATCAGTTCCCTTCAACAGTACCTAAATATCCATTCACAAGAGATAGCGATGAAGCCAGTATCGAAACCCGTCAAAAAGCCGTGTCTTTCCACTCCGTCAAGGGTTAAAACAAGACAAAAGGAAAAGTGCCAACTACCTGGACTCCAAGTAATTAGCACTCCGTTTGTAAGGCGCTTCAAGATGGGCTTGAACCAACGACCCCCTGATTAACAGTCAGGTGCTCTAACCAACTGAGCTATTGAAGCAGTATTGCATTATCTCTCAAATGCGTTGCAAAGGTAATGCGTTTTTCTGAAACCACCAAACTTTTTGGCTAAAAAATTGAATTTTCGAATAAAATTCGATAAAATTCAGGCAAAAGACGGTGTTTTACGCCAATAAAGGTATATCTTTGCAAATAGAAACGTTTATTTACGGCCACAAGGGTGACATGCTCCGGATCGGGGACGAAAGCCTTGCCGGAACATACCAGGACTGCATCATACATGGCAGCCTTGACTTATGCCCGCCAACTGTACAACAGGAATTAAATATGAAAATAAGGATTTTGCAGCTCATTGCGCTGCTTATGCTGTCTTTCACGGCCTCGACGGCGCAGGAAGACAAGGACCACAACTTCAACGTTGCCAAGAACATGCAGGTGTTCAACGAGATTTACAGCTATCTGGACTTGATGTACGTTGACACGCTTGACGCCGACGAAGTGGTCGGTACGGCAATCAATTCAATGCTGAAATCGCTCGACCCATATACCGTTTATTACCCCGAAGACAAAGTCAAGGACCTAAAGACCATGCTCACGGGGCGTTATGGCGGTATAGGCTCTATCATACGGTACAACCAGAAGATTGGTAACACCGTGATCGACGAGCCTATGCAGGGCAGTCCGGCCGCCGAGGCAGGCCTGAAAAAGGGCGACATCATCCTGTGCATTGACGATTCTACGATGGCAGGAAAGTATCCGGCTTATGTCAGTTCGCACCTTAAAGGCGTGCCAGGCACCACGTTCGTTCTGAAAATCAAGCGTCCGTCAACGGGCAAGGAGATGCAGTTCAGGATCACTCGCCGCGCCATAGAGACGCCGACCATACCCTACTACGGACTGCGCAATGACAGTATCGGCTACCTTAACCTTACCAGCTTCACCGAGGATTGCGCCAAGGACGTGCGCCGGGCGCTGGTCGAGATGAAGCACAAGGGAATGAAGGGCTTTGTGCTCGACCTGCGCGGCAACGGCGGCGGGTCTGTGCCCGAGGCTGTAGAGATAGTCAACATGTTCGTGCCCAAGGGCATTACGCTGGTGAAGACGCGCGGAAAACTGAAGCGTGCGAACACCGACTACGTAACCACCGTTGACCCGCTTGACTCTATAATGCCCGTCGTCGTGCTTGTAAACGGCGAGAGCGCCAGCGCCAGCGAGATAACCAGCGGCAGCCTGCAAGACCTCGACCGCGCCGTAATCCTGGGCACGCGCACCTACGGCAAGGGCCTCGTCCAGCTTCCCGTAGACCTTTCGTACAACGGACAGATGAAACTTACCACCGGAAAATACTACATCCCGAGCGGGCGATGCATACAGGCCATCAACTACCGCCACGCCCGCGGAGGCTACACCGAGCACATTCCAGACAGCCTTACTAAGGTGTTCTACACGGCAGGAGGGCGTGAAGTACGCGACGGGGGCGGCATAAAGCCAGACATAGAGGTGCGTCCCGACTCGCTGCCGAACATAGCTTACTACCTGACTATGTCCGGATTAGACTCTACCGAGGTGCTGCTCGATTACGAAACGGACTACATGGCGGCCCACCCGACCATCGCCCCGGCAGCCGATTTCGAGCTGTCCGACGCCGACTACGAGGACTTCAAGCAGAGGGTAATAAAGAGCGGATTCACGTATGACCCCGAAAGCGAGCGCGCACTGAAGACACTGAAGAAGATTGTGCAGTTCGAAGGCTATTACGACGACGCCAAGACGGAGTTCGAGAACCTCGAGAAAAAGCTGAAACACAACATCGCCCGCGACCTCGACATGCACAAGCAGATAATAACCAACGACCTCGTGACTGCCTACTACTACCAGGCGGGGGCAGTGGAGAACAGCCTGAAGTACGACAAGCAGATGAAGGAGGCATGCCGGATAATCAACAACCCGGCAGAATACAGGGCTATACTTGACGGCACATACAAGCAGCCTGAGAGCGAAAATGCCGATGAAATCGAGGAAAATGACACCGAGGAGGATGATTTATAAAGGTAAAAGGGGCGAAATTTAAAAAGACAAAAACATAAGACTTCCAGACGGTACAAGGCAAAAACATAAGCGGAACGGCCCATACGGCAAGGCGAACGACAGCCGGAGGCGTCCCGAATGTATAACAAATAAAAGAAAGGAACAAGATTATGACGAACAGGAATGAAGTTTACCGCTGCGCAGTATGCGGCAACATAGTAGAAGTACTCCACGCAGGAGCAGGCACGCTGACATGCTGCGGCCAGCCAATGAAGCTTATGAAGGAGAACACGGTAGACGCTGCTACGGAGAAGCACGTGCCCGTAATCGAGAAAATAGACGGAGGATACAAGGTCAAGGTGGGCAGCGTTGAGCACCCGATGACCGAAGAGCACTACATCGAATGGATCGAACTGGTTGAGGGCGACAAGGTACAGCGCAAGCACCTCAAGCCGGGCGAGAAGCCGGAAGCCGTGTTCTACACCGACGCAACCGACGTTTACGCACGCGAATACTGCACACTGCACGGACAGTGGAGCACGAAGTAATAACGCGCCTATAACAGATACTTTAACAAAAGGCCGTCTTTTGCATTTCAAAAGACGGCCTTTTGCATTGCTGTTGACGGCCTTTCGGAAGGCGAAAAGCCGCCTTTTGTAATTTATCTTTCTTGCTTAACGTCAGCAAACAGTCAAGTTTCATACTATTTAAAATTCTCAAGTGTTCAAATTTTTATCGTATTCCTATTTCCCTTTTTGTGGATTTTTTTTACCTTTGTACTTGACATCGGCTTTTGGATAAGTGGATTTCATGGGACGAAATAAAATGTGTAAATATTTGGTTAACAGACAAATACCGGTATCTTCCGTTTTTAGCGTTATGAAAAAACAACTTGTTTTGGCCGTTTTGTCTACTTAACCATACATTAACCGTCCAAACAAAATTTTGGCAAAACTTTTTACAACATGAAAACGAAAATCATCGAGAAACTTGGCATGAAGCTGCTCTCGTCAGCTTTTTGCCTGCTGTGCGGCACAAACGCCTTGGCTTTGGATAGCGGCCAGCTTATCAGCGTAGACGGACTGACGTACAGAGTGGAGAGTTACAGCGAGTGGGATGGCAGCGGCACGGCCAGTGTTGCCGGCTATGGTGACGACTTGCCCGGCGACGTCGTAATTCCAATGGAAGTCCGTTATTTTGACTATGAAGACGGCCGCGAATATGTTTTTGAGGTTTGGGGCGTAGATCCGTATGCCTTCCAAGGGTGCACTGAGCTGACAAGCCTGAATTTTCAGTTGCTGCCCGGTTCATCTGTCGGAAGCTATGCGTTCAGCGGATGCACCAGCCTTAAACGTGTTAATGGCATAAACGATGCAATGGTAGGCGACCATGCGTTCAGCGGATGCACAAGTCTTGTCGCCGTCGAAGGCCAGTTGAACACCATGGGAGCTTACGCTTTTGAGAACTGCAACAGCCTGGAGGCAATTCCACGTTACAGCGATGCAGGGTTTAACGAGATTCCTGAAGGCGCTTTCAGCGGATGCACAGGCCTGCAGGAAGTAAGGATTGACAAACCTATCGTTTGGATTCAAGCTAACGCATTCAACGGCTGTACCAGCCTTAGAACGGTTGAGTTTCCCCATACGTTGCAGAATATTTACGAGAATGCCTTTACGGGATGCACGAGCCTGACGGATATTTACGTGTACGGGCTGAATCAACCGTCGTTGTCCGGTCAAGTGTTTTCTGACGAAACCTTCGGCACCGCTACGGTGCATGCTCCTGAAGCTGTGATTGGCAGTTATGGTGGAGGAGCCTATGACGGTTGGCTTAAGTTTACGAAAGTCGAAAAGCTGACACAGGGAAGCGACCTGGCCTATGACTTGGAAAAAGATGGCTTTTATTACATTTTATATGCGAAAAGGCAAGAACCCATACAAACCGAGAATGGGGAGATAATCAAGACTTATTATGACGCTTATATTACGCAAAACGGCGTGCCGTCATATTCGGGCTTTGTGGAGATTCCCCGGACACCTGTTGACCAAGAGGACATGTACGTTGAAACTGTCGGTATAGGCGATTGTGCGTTTTGGGGATGTTCCGGATTAACCGGTTTCGTCATTCCCAATTCCGTAACGGGCATTGGAGTCTCAGCGTTTGCCGATTGCGTAGGCCTTAAGAGCGTAACATTCCCTTCTTCAATTACGGGCATTGGAGGCAACGCTTTTGCCGGCTGCAGTGGTCTTGAGAGCGTAACAATACCGAATTCCGTGGTTAGCATTGAAGGCGGGGCTTTTTCAAGATGCACAAGTTTAACCGACATCACAATTCCCAACTCCGTAACCTCGCTCGGCAATGCATTCAGAGGCTGCACCGGGTTGGAAAGTGTTGTGCTATCAAATACACTTAAAACAATCTCAGGATACACATTTGACGGATGTTCAAGCCTGTCTGAAATAGAAATTCCAAGTTCTGTAAGTGAAATAGGCGAATGCGCGTTCCGTGGCTGTACGAGCCTGACTGAAGTCACAATGCCAAACTCAGTGACAACGTTAGGCAACCTTATATTCAATGAATGCACCGGATTGAAGAGGGTTACGCTGCCTAATTCAATAACGAGAATACCCAATGGATTATTCAGCGGTTGCTCAAGTTTGGCGTATATTTCCATCCCGTCTACGGTAACTCGGATTGAAGGAAGCGCTTTTTATGGCTGTTCGGCGTTGACGGAAATTACCATTCCCGAATCCGTAACCCAAATCGGAGTTGTCGGCAGTGGCACTTTTGCAGGATGTACGGGTTTGACTGAGGTGGTAATACCAAACTCGGTCGTTACACTCTCAGCGTCAACATTTATGGGTTGCACGAACTTGGAAAGTGTCACTCTTTCAGAACAGCTTGCCGAAATAGACGATTATACGTTCTATAATTGCCCGAACCTCAAAAGCATAACCATACCCGAAGCTGTCAAGACCATTGGCAACAACGTGTTCCAAGGTTGTACAGGGCTTGCAACAATAAGAGTGGAGAACCCCGAACCACCGACGGCATTCTATACAACGTTTACTGAAGAACAATACGCCGACACAAGGGTGACTGTTCCCGAAGGAACGGTTGCCGATTACGAGACGGCTGACCCGTGGCTGAACTTCAAGTGGTTGCAGGACGAAACGGGCACAGGAATATCCTCTATCGGTAACCCTGCCGAGCATAGTGCTGTTTCGGTGGAGAACGGACAGATTGTTGTCGAAGCCGTTGACGGACGTGTTACAGTATATGATGCCTCCGGAAAGATGGTAGATAGTATCGAGGCCAAGGGCCAAGTCAAGTTAGCCTTGCCGAAAGGTGTCTACATCGTGAAAACGGGAAGCACGACGACAAAGATTGCAATATAAATCCCCATGCTTGCCTATGCCGCTTAATATCCGCTTAGATTTAAGCGGCACGACAAGCCTTCCGCGTCCTTGGGATGCGGCTTGAAATCTGCCTCCATTACAAAAGGCCGTCTTTTGCATTTCAAAAGACGGCCTTTTGCGTTGCTGTTGACGGCCTTTCGGAAGGCGAAAGGCCGCCTTTTGTAATTTTCCATGCGGCATACCGCTAAACCGATAGCAATCAAGCACTTTCACGCAGACGGACATCCGCCGTATTATTGATGTTTGAACGGAACGCAATAAATTGTAATAAAAATATTAGTAACAATTTTATTACTAACAAAATTATTAGTAAATTTGCTTCATGAATATAGGATGCGGCTCGACAAAGACAAATCGAGGGCGAAGCCTTGGATTCATCCTTGCGCCCGCCAGCCGCTATATTCACATACGGTAAACATTTTGAAACTTTATGGAAAACAAGCCTTTTGTATTCGGAGTGGCAGCTTCGGGTGACAACTTCACCGACCGTGAAAACGAAACGGCACGCCTGCTGATGAACTTCCGCAGCGGAGTTAACACGATATTGATTTCCCCACGCCGCTGGGGAAAGACGTCGTTGGTGCGGAAAGTATGCCGCCTGGCGCAGTCAGACGAACTGAAAATAGTCTATCTCGACATCTTCTCCTGCCGCAGCGACGACGATTTTTACGCCGCCTTCGCCTCGGCTGTGCTGAAACAGACGTCGTCAAAGGCGGAAGAATGGATGGAGCATATCAGGCAGTTTATGTCGCGCATAAACCCGAAAGTCTCGTTCGGCGTTGACGCCGCAGCCGATTTCACGCTCTCGTTGGAGCTGACGCCGAAAAAGGATGACGTCGACGAGATACTGCAACTGCCCGAAAAAATCGCCGAAAAGAAAGGATACAACATAGTGGTGTGCATTGACGAGTTCCAGCAAATAGGCGAATTCAAGGACTCAAAGGCTTTTCAGAAACGGCTGCGCTCAGTATGGCAGCTGCAAAAACACGTATCATACTGTCTGTTCGGCAGCAAGATGCACCTGATGAACGAGCTTTTCGAGCGAAAGAGCTTGCCGCTCTACAAATTCGGGGACGCGATTTACCTGCAAAAAATCTCCACTGCCGACTGGGTAAGCTATATCCGAAGCCGTTTTGGGGCTACGGGAAAGAGCATATCGACAGAATTGGCGGAGGAAATATGCCACATGGTCGACAATCATTCATCATACGTGCAACAGCTGGCGTGGCTCGTCTGGACGCGCACCGGCAATGAAGCCACGCGGAAAAACCTTGAAGACGCCTTCCAGGACATCATTGACCAGAACACGCCGCTTTTCGAAAAGCAGACCGAAAGCCTTACTTCCTACCAGATGAACTTCCTCCGCGCCATAACCGACGGTGTACACAGCGAGTTCACCACGCAGGAAGTGCTGCGTAAATACCAGCTCGGCTCGTCGGCGAACGTCAGCATAATAAAACGCGCCTTGATAAAGAAAGAACTTATAGAGATTGAAAAGCACAAGACCGTAATACCCGACCCGGTAATGAAAGTATGGCTGCAAAGAGAGCTGAAAATATGAACAAAAAGGTATTATAACGCGCTACCATCACGAGGAAGCATGTTCGTCGGCAATTATTAAACGATTATCAAAAGCCTCATTTGCTGCCGAATAAAAACGGGTAATCAAGCGCCATCGTTTCATGAGGATTTGAACGAATTTCCGAAAGGCCGTCTTTTGAAATGCAAAAGACGGCCTTTTGCGTTGCTGTTGACGGCCTTTTGGAAGGCGAAAGGCCGCCTTTTGGGAAGCGCTCCGGACCAGGCCCCTGCCCAAGCGGCTTTATCACGCATTGCCACGCGCCGCACCTAACGGTGCTTTACGTGAGTATCCGGCGGCTGGCAAAACACGGGTAAAAGGCCATTTCTTGCGCTTTTGCTTTGCGTTTTGCCACACTTACATTATCTTTGCAGGTAAATCACATCCGTAATATGCCATTAGTCAAGTTTTTTGTCATAGTCTTATTGCTTGCCTGCATGCACTCATGCGGCAAGTATCCGGCTGACGGCGGCTCGGCAGATACCGACAAGCTGTATGCCGAAGGCATGGCGGAACTTAAAGAGAACCAATACAACAAGGCGCTGTCAAAGCTGCTGCGCTACGTCCAAATCGAGGAGCGCAACAGCCGTAAGGACACCCTGAACCTGATGAAGGCATACTACAACGTGGGCGGAATATACTCGATTTATTCGGACTTTGCCCAGGCCCTCGAGCTGTACAAGAAGGGTTACGCGCTCGGACAGGCGTCAGACAACGACGAGATGCAGTTCAAGTTCCTCACCAACATGATCGGGGCGAGCTGCTATATCAGCAAACCCGAGCTGGCCGACGGCCTCAACGAGAACCTGCTCAGGCTGAAGGGGATAAGCAAGGGGCGCCGCATGTACTATTATTATTTCAACAAGGGCTTCATCGCAGGCAGCCACGGCGACTACGACGGCAAGGCCCGCTGGATGGAGAAGGCCATAGCCGCCGCCGACAGGTACGGCCTGCCTGACGACATGAAGGTGTATGCCTATTCGGAGGTTTACCAGTGTTACGAGAACCGCGGCGACCTCTACAAGGCCCTGTCGGCCCTGAAGACTTACGAGTCGATAGCCTGCGACATGAACCAGATGTACCTGTACACCGACTGCTACAAGGGCCTGATGAGGATTTACACCAAGCTGGGCGACAAGGAGAACGCCCTGCATTACCAGAAGGAGTACTTTAGGTACAACGACTCGCTGCTGAACATCAACGAATTCTCGCGCATCAAGACCGACTACGAGGTCTCCGAGGACAAAATCGTGCAGGCTACCATCGACAATCTCGAGAAAATCAACTCCCTGCAGAAGATTGTCCTGTCAATGCTCCTGGCCCTCGTGGCCCTCGCAGTGACGGCCACCATAGTGTTCTACCGCCAGCGGCAGAAGCTGCACGTGGCCAATCTCGCCCTGTTCAAGCGCAACGCCGAGCTGCTGAAGATGGAGAGCGCGCTGAAGAACGGCGACGCCCAGGGCGGCATAATGCCGCCGACGGACATCGACGGAGCCGCGGCCGACAAGGACGCCGCCACCTACGACCGCAACGACCTGATACGCAAGATAACCGAGGTGATGTCGGATGAAGACGTGTTCTGCGACCCCGCGTTCAGCCTATCGGCCCTGGCCCGCCTCACCGAGTCGAACACCAACTACGTATCGCAGGCCATCAACTCGAACTTCGGCAAGAACTTCCGCACTTACCTCAACGAATACAGGATAAAGGTAGCCATGAAACGCATGATGGACACCGACAGGTTCGGCAACTACAGCATACACGGCATAGCCGAAAGCGTAGGCTTCAAGTCCGACTCCAACTTCATCTCCGCTTTCAGGAAAGTAACCGGCATGACCCCTTCGCTGTACCAAAAGCTATCCAAAGACGACTCTTTAATTTCCAATTCATGAATTAGAAACATTCAAAACGTTGCTTTTTTATGGTTTTTACGGATTATTCGTATATTTGCGCGGTCGAAAACTATAAAACAGTAACATTATGAAAAGATTTACCTTCATCATCCTGAGCGTACTGTTCTCGGTCATGTCTTTCGCTGAAGACATCAATCCGGCACAGGCACTCGCCATCGCAAAATCGTTCCTTGACGGCAGCTCCGGGCAGACAAGGTCGCCGGTCATGTCGTCAAGACAGCTCAAACTGGCCCATACGGCCATAGCTTCTGACGGTAAGAACGGCCTTTACGTGTTCAATGTAGGCAATAACGGCGGCTTCGTAATCGTAGCCGCTGACGACGGAGCGCACGAAATCCTCGGCTACAGCGACAGCGGCAGCTTCGACACCAACAGCATTTCGCCGGAGTTCAAAAGCTGGATTGCAGGCTACGCGGACGAAATAGCGTATATCAGACGTACCGGATACCGTGGCGCCGAAACGGTCCAGGCCGCACCACGCAAGGCCGTCGCGCCGCTGCTCGGCGACATAATGTGGAACCAGGACGAGCCGTACAACGACATGTGCCCGTCTTACGACCTCAACGCAAGATGTGCCACGGGCTGCGTAGCCACTGCAATGGCGCAGGTAATGTACTACCACAGATGGCCCGAGACGGGCGTCGGATCGCACACCTACTCACCGTCGATACTCGGAGGCGGCACGCTTACCGCCGACTTCGGCAACACCCGCTACGCCTGGGACGACATGCTTCCGACATACGACGCCACAAGCAGCGAGGCAAGCCGTGAGGCCGTAGCCCTGCTAATGCTGCATTGCGGAATCTCGGTGGACATGGAATACTCTACGTCGAGCGGCGCCGGCAGTGCCGAAGTGGCCATGGCGCTCGCCACGTACTTCAACTATGACAAGGGCGTGGCTTACCGCCAGCGCACCAACTACGGCAGCCTTGAATGGGACAACGCCATCAAGAGCGAGATTGATGCAGGCCGCCCGGTCATCGCCACGGGGCGTTCCTCGGCCGGAGGACACGCCTTCGTGTTCGACGGATACGATGATAACGGACTTATACACGTCAACTGGGGATGGAGCGGAATGAGCAACGGCTACTTCCGCACGACGGCTCTCATGCCTCCGGTGCAGGGCGTAGGCGGCGCCGATGGCGGCTACAACTACGACCAGCAGATTATAACGGGCATACAAAAGCCGCAGGAAGGCAGCGAGCCTGACATCGAGCTCGTATCGTCAGAAGGCCTCGTGCCCGCCGAAGAGACCATCGCCAACGGCGCCTCTACCGACTTCAGGCTGTGCGGAATGCTGCGCAACGCCGGCTGGCAGGACTCTGAATTCGATTACGGACTTATGCTTACCGACGCCGACGGCAATATAACAAAGGTTGTCGAGACCGGAGTCAGCGACGTGCTGTACGTTGGATACATGATATTCGGAACTCTCGCCCCAGGCGAGTACACCCTCTACCCCGTTTGCCGCGTAAAGGGCGGAAGCGGAGCGTGGAACCGCATTCGCGACGAGTACGTCGGCTACCCGAATTACATCTACCTGACCGCCACCGAGAGCGAAATCACATTCTCGTACCCCGAATACTTCGACCTTGACATTGCCGAACTGCAGCTTCCCGAAGAGGTTTACGCAGGAGTGCCGGCACAGATCGGGGGCACGGTTACGAACAACGGCGACGTCGACTATCTTGGAGACATCCACGTGTCGATTGTCGACAAGGACACCAAACGCAGCGTAGCGACCGGCTCGGCGTACAAGATTGACCTGGCTCCGGGCGCAAGTCTCGACCTCGAACTTATCGACTCTTACACCCTTGAGCCCGGAAACTATCTCGTTACCGTGGTTGACGACGACAACAAACGCATTGCCCCGCTCAGCGAGATTACCGTAAACGAGGCACCGGCAGAGGCCGCAGTGTTCGGTCCCGCGGAGCAACTGTCGTTCGCCGACAACAATAACGTAGACAAGAACAACATGGACATAACCGCCAAAATCACCTGTACGTCGGGCATTTACGGCGGATACATCTACCTTTATTTATTCAACGAGACCGGCACCGTGCAGGAAGGCTGCCTCACTCCGCAGTATCTGTTCATCAAGGAGGGCCAGACCGTCGACGTTACTTTCGGCGGAGCGTTCGAGAACGGCGTGCCCGGCACGGTATATACGGCGTGCCTCATGGCCTACGACGGCAATGTATTGTCGTTCCTCAGCCCGATGGAACTGTCGGTATGCCAGTTCCGCCTGAGCGACATTACGTCCTCGATAGACAATATCGAGACTGCCGACGAAGCCCCGACGGCCATCTACGACATCAGCGGAAAACTGCTTCCGACCACCGACATCAATTCCTTGCCAAAGGGAATATACATCGTCAAGCGCGGCGGAAAGACCATGAAGATAGTCAAATAACATTCACCCTAACATTCGAAAATCATGAAAAGAATCATAATATCACTGGTTGCGCTCTTCGCCGTGGCGTTGTCATGCCAGCTGCAAGCCGTGGCGCAGACCACAGGACAGCTTCCGCCGACAGACGGAAGACAAGGACCTACCGCCCTGAAAGCCGTTCCTACGGAGGCAAGAATAAGTGACGGACTGCCCAAGCAAGTGAAAACGGCAGCTAAAACAACAGCCGCTGACGCGTCGATGTTCACCGGCCGCACATTCTACGGAGCCCTGATCAACAGCGACACTTGGGCAAACGCGTCAATAACTGACGTTCCTTACGGCATTTACTCGTTCGAGATAAGCGATAATCCCACGCCAGTAAGCCACATTACGAACCTCTCTTACGGCTTCATGTCAGGCGCTTACGGCAACGAACAGTTTGTAGGAATATCGGCATTGAACGTCATGGGCGCGCTGAACGGCGCAAGATACATCACCATAGACACCCGAAACTGGACTGAGTTGAAGAACGTTTTGTACGACACCAGCAGCAAGTCGTATTCACTCTTGCCGTCGGCTATGGCTTACAACGTCACCGACAACACCATTTACTCGCTCCAGTATAACGACGACCTGAGCGGACTTGACTGGTGTGTGTATAACCGTGATTACGACGAAATGGACAAAATTGCCTCTTTCCGCGGAAGATATAACGTCATAACACTGACCTCGCTCCCTTCGGGAGAGATGTATTTCATCAACAACTACGGCGACCTCTACACCATAGACAAAGCCAACGGCCGTCCGCGCATGGTCGGTTTTACGGGCGTTGAGCCTGTACTTTACAGCCAGTCAATGATGTACGACGGCAGGACGGGGCTGCTCCTGTGGGCAGCATGGACAACGGAGGGCAGCCAGCTCTACGCCGTCGACCCCGAGACAGCCGAATCGTTCAAGGTTCTCGACTTCAAGAACAACGAGCAGTTCGTTGCCCTTTACGATACCGACAACGCCGCTCCTGACGCCGCTCCGGGCGCTGTCAAGAGCCTTTCGATAACCCCCGACACCGACGGTGGCCTCGGTTGTACGATTTCATTCGACGTGCCCGACGCCACATACGGCGGCAACCCGCTCGGCAAGTCGACGCTTAACGTATGGCTTGACGGCCAGAATCTCAAGGGTGTAGACGCCGTTGCGGGCGAGCATGTGTCGATACCGGTAACGCTCACCGAGGGCAACCATTACGTCGCAGTCAACCTGAGCAACGACGGGGGCTACTCTCCCACTGTGTCGTTGACCAAGTATATCGGTTACGACGTGCCGAAGACGGTAGGCTCGCTTACGTTCACCCACGACGAGACGGCCGGCACGAACAACGTCAGCTGGACGGCTCCCGAGGGAGGTGTCAACGCCGGATACATCGACTTCAACAACCTGACGTACACCGTAGTGCGCATGCCTGACAGCGTAACGGTGGCCACTGGTCTCAAGGCTACTACGTTCTCGGAGCCTACGCCGGCAGCGATGCACAGCTACAGTTACAGGGTTATGGCCGTGAACAACGGCAAGACGGGCGACTACGCCGAGTCGGAAAGCATACTGTGCGGCGACGCCTTCACCGTGCCTTACGAGCAGGCATTTGCCGACCCGTCGGTTCTTACCGACTTCTTCACCATTGTCGACGCCAACAAAGACAACAACACATGGCGCCAGGGATTCAACAACGACGTGAGAATAGACATCAGCGTAAACAATCCCATAGGCGACGACTGGCTCATTACGCCGGGAATCAGCATGGAGGGCGGAACGGTTTACCGCTTCACGATGAACATGAAGACCTTTACGCAGGGCTATCCCGAGGACTTCGACATATGCGTAGGCACCGACCCGAACGACATTTCTACGTTCAAGGTGGCCAAGGAAGTAAGGGGCCTGGAGCTGTATGAGACCTTCGGCGACTACTCGGCCGACTTCAACATCGACGCTGACGGCGAGTATTTCGTGGCAATAAGGTACTGCAGCGACAACGCAAATAAAGGCTCAATGATGCTGCTTAACAACGTAAGAGTGACGAAAGTGGGCGCCACCAAAGCTCCCGCGGCTGTAGGCGACCTTAAGATAACGCCCGATGCCGACGGAGCGATGGCCGCTACGGTGGCATTCACCGCGCCGGCAACCGACCTCGCGGGCGACGCGATACCGTCACTGACCAAGGTAAATGTCTACCGCGGCGGCACGGCCGAGCCTATCCACACATTCGACAGCCCAGCGCCGGGCGCAAGCCTCAGCTTCACCGACAACCGCGTAAGCCGCGTGGGGACGACCGTGTACAGCGTAGTTGCCGAGAATGAGTACGGCGCAGGCGCAACGGCGGCTGACTCGGCATTCGTAGGAATATACTCTGCGCCGTACCTCGAGACGTTCGACACTCGCGCGGCCTCGGAGCTTTACACCTCGCTGGCGAGCGGTTTCGACACGGAGGCTAACCCGTATTACCGCTGGACTTACAACGAAGCTAACAAGCGGATGGGCTTCTACGCATTTAACGCGAATGAAGGCGACCAGGCTAACTTCTGGCTCTTCACGCCCGCCATGAAGCTTGACGCCAACTCGGTGTACGCATTCTCCTACAAGGCTAACATCAACCTGTACAGCAACACCATAACCAACAAGGTGTACATAGGTACCGACGCCACGCCGGAAAGCCAGGAGACGTTCATAGGCGACATGCCAAGCAGCACCAATTACCAGATGATGGAAACGTCGCACAACGTCGTCACCACAGAGGCCGGCCGCTTCGTGTTCGGGTTCAACTCAATAGGCACGAGTCAGGGCGACTATCTCAGCGTAGACCTTGACGACGTAGCGCTAACCTACCTCAAGTCGGCATTCTCGCCATACATGATTACCGACTACAACGCCGAGGCCGACAAGGGCGGCGAAATGACGGTGAACATGTCGTTCCGCGTGCCCGATACCGACTACCAGGGCAACCCGCTTGAAGGCTACCTGAGCGTAGAAGTGTTCCGAGGGACCAGCCCCACGCCCGTGTTCACCAAGAACGACGTAGCCCCGGGAGCCGTTGTCGAGTGGAGCGACACGCAGGCCCAGCACGGACAGAACATCTACATGATTTCGGCATCTAACTCTTACGGCCGCAGCGAGGTGCTTGCCGACACGCTCTTCGTAGGCCGCGACGTGCCCGAAACAGTTGGAAACTACACCGCAAAAGGCTCTGCCGACAACCAGGACGCAGTTCTGGCATGGACCGCCCCGACGCAAGGCGTCAACGGAGGTGTAGTAGTTGCCGACGAGCTTACGTACAACATCTACAGCTATAACATATCGACCAACGCGCTTACGCCCATCGCAAGGAACGTTGAAGGCACGACATACACTGTCGAGAACGAGCCTTCTGACGCCCAGCGGGTGCTCTATTACGCCGTGTCGGCTGTCAACACCGAGGGCGAGAGCCAAGCCATGGCGGCATCGGTAACGCTCGGCAAGCCGTACACGCTGCCGTTCAAGGAGTCGTTCGCGGGCAAGGAACTGTCCACCACGCCATGGACCGAGGTTACGTCAAACGACTATGTACTCAACTGGAACCTCGACAACCCCGACGGTTCGACGTATAACGGCGCAGTGGCGCAGGACGGCGACGGCGGCGTGGCATACATGTACAACGGCTCGATGTACGAGACATTTGCCGGAGCGGGCTTCGTATCGCCGAAGGTAAGCCTCGGCGGAACAACCGCGACGCTGTCGTTCTGGGTCTACAACATGGCCACCAACTATCCCGACAACAAGCCTCTGCTTGACGTTTACGTGCGTGCCGACGACGGCGAGATGGAACAAGTAGGCTCATACATCGTCGGAGGAGACACCGAGGAAGGATGGAAGCTGTACGAGATACCGCTCACCGACTACGCTTCGTCAGGCAACATAAGCTTCGCCTTCTACGGATATACCGGCGGATACATGGACGTTATCTACCTCGACAACATCGAGATAAAGGCCGGACTGCCCTCTTCAATCGACGGCGTTGACGCCCAGGGTAAGGAGATTGAGAGCGAAAGCTGGTACACCGTAGACGGAATGAAGGTTGAGAAGCCGCGCGGCGGCCTGTTCATCCACACCGTAAGGTATACCGACGGAACGGTCAGGACCGACAAGGTAGCAGTGGAATAAACGCTGCACGGCGCCTGTCGCCGAGCCGGCAGGCAACGACAAGCTAAGAAGCTGATAATCAAAGGCTTTATAAAAGGCCGTCTTTTGGAGAGCAAAAGGCGGCCTTTTAGCGTGCGGTTGACGGCCTTTCATAAGGCGAAAGACCGCAAACGGGGTTCATCCGCAGTTCAGTTGGATGGACGAATCGTGAAGTGCAAAGAGTCTTAGC
>OHMX01000521.1_pt1 | contig 17626 bp, 14 predicted proteins | sample 1569471 | NCBI WGS metagenome assembly OHMX01 (sample SAMEA3879547, study PRJEB24766) | human gut metagenome | biome: human-associated habitat; feature: feces | place: USA | collected 1985/1987
TGAACGGTCAAGTATCTCTAAATTATCATTTATCTGACGATTAAGTTCTATCTTACGGTCAATGCAAGTTAAAATTGAAACTAACCTCTCTTGTTCTTCTTTTGTCTTTGGCATTATTAGTTTTAGCTCTCCAATGCCTACCTGTGAAAGATTATCCCTTGCGGAACCAGAGCTAAGTCCAATTAAATATTCATAGAGTGTATCTATGTTATATTTTAGGAAGCTCGAACTATAATGTGGGTTAGGGAGAATAGCGCAAATGGCTTGATTGGTACATGCTTCGATTTTAAGCAATGATGCTTTCCCAGCTGTTGCCCCATACATGGCTACAAGGACTGTATCTATGGGATATAACTTGGTGCTTGAACTCTCATAACCTTTTTGCGTTATAAAATTAGTTGCTTTATATATATACGGCGAAGAGAGTTCTCCACTATTAATCCAAGGAATATCACCGTTTTCATAAAATTCTTTCTCCGTAGTCAAAGGAGTTGCACCAGATGAAGTTTCAAATTCATCCGAAAGTTTTATGCACTTCCAACCCTGAGGTACGATACGTTTTCTCTTATATTTCTTCAATTCCATCATAGTTACTCGTTATTTTCTAATTCTTCATCTTCATTCAAAAGATACTCATATTGAGTGCCTTTCAAACTTTCCGGGTCATACTCTTTGCGATAATCCAGTATGTAGGAATGTACCGAACTTGGATAAATGTAAAAATAATGACGACATACTTGCTTGAATAGTTGCAACATACGCTCATTGCCGAGGAAACCGAACATATAATCAAACAACAATTCAACCTCGTTACGGGTGGCCTTACGACTACAGATGTCGTTTACTAATGGTGTATATTGAACCACGGCCAAATCCGAAAGTTTTTCCATTTGGTCGACAATGCCTTTTATTCCCTCTAACAAGCTATCGTAATTGTCTGGACTTTGACATTTTGAATCCATTGTAACTTTTATTCTGAAAATTCGACTTGAAAATCAAGGATTAAATTTGCTGCCTATACAAGCTTACGTTGTAGGCTTTTGCTATTCTCCCAACATATCTCTTACCTCCTTATCAAAATCTGAATCGATACGCTGTGTACGATTAAAAATGTCGTACTCGCTTTCTGCTTTTGCCTTTGCTTGTGCGGCAGAAATACGCCCTTTATCGGGAAGTATCTGGTAACGGCGGAAAGCAAGAAACTCGTTGACACTTGCTGCAAATTGCTTCATGTTAAATGTGTTTTCGCGCTCAATGAGGTCTTCAATATAGTCAAAATAGCCACTCACCGTGCGCTCTAATTGCCGGATTTGTTTCTCATCCAAATAGTTCTTTGCTATTGAAACGTCAGATTTGAGTATTCGCCCATTGGGAGAGTTTTTCCATGTGGTCAGTCCCATGTGTTCTTTGGTATGGTCTGCCTTGGTATAGATGATTTCTGCGGCAGTCTGCCCTGTAATGGCATAGTGGAAGCGGTTTTGCACCATTGCGTAAAACTCTTTTGTTGTGGGAGAGTTACGGTCGTAGTCTGTACTGCATTCGGCATAAATGTCCGTTATCTGTTGCCAAATGCGCCGTTCACTCGCACGGATGGAACGTACCCTTTCAAGCAACTCGCGGAAATAATCTTTTCCGAAAACTGCCGTTCCCTGCTTCAGCCGGTCATCATCAAGAGCAAATCCTTTACGGATATACTCGTTGAGCACCTTGGTCGCCCACTGACGGAAACGGGTCGCCTGCATCGAATTAACCCTATATCCAACAGAGATAATCATGTCAAGATTGTAAAAATACACAGATTCTTCCACTTCTCCCCTTATACCTCTATTCACGACAGTTGCAATTTTTGCAACTGTCGTATCGGGAGACAATTCTCCGTCTTTATATATGTTTGCTATGTGGCGACTAATGCCTGATTTATCAATGCCAAAGAGTTGTGCCATTGCCTTTTGGGTACACCAAATCGTATCGTCCTTGATAACAACCTGCACCTTGCCCTCTTCGTCGGGCATATTATAAAGCAAGAACTGTATTTCTGCTGCCATGAGTTTTATTCTTTAATGTCATTAAATTGAAGGCTGTCAAGCTGCCTCATTATTTCTTCTTCCAATCGATGACTCTCGGCAAACTGTTCTGTCAGAGTTCGTTTATATTCTGCCATGCGGTTGTTGAACTCTTCTTCGGTAATATCAACATAATCAATCTTTATGTCGAAATATTGTCCGGCAGAAAGGCTGTAATTTTTCTCTTTGATTTCATCGTATGTAACAGCAACAGAGAAATCATCTACCGCTTCCTTGTTTTGGAACGTGTTGACGATTTTGTCAACTTCGTAATTGCGGAGACGGCGTTTTTGGTTGTTCCCCTCCTTGTATTCTTCGCCTAACTTACTTGCATCAATCAAAATAACTTTATCGTGATTGGCAGACTTATCGAAAAATATGACAGATACGTTTGTGCCAGTAGTTGCAAAGACGTTGCTTGGCATTGAAACTACACCATACACCCAATGTTCATCAACGATGCGTTGCAAAATACGTTTTTCAACTCCACTTTTAGCCGTGATGAAGCCTGTTGGTATAACGACGGCTGCCTTTCCGGTAGGTTTCAATGAATTAAGAACATGCTGGATAAAGCAAGTGTAAATAGCCATTTTAGGTTTCGACGGGTCAACTTTCTTTACAGGATTAGGAACTCCTGCCCAAAAGCGTATTGTATCAGCGGCCAAAGTGTCGCGGTATTCAGGGAAATCGAGTTTGAAAGGTGGATTGGAAACGACGAAATCAAATTTGCGCAATACACCGTTGCTTTCCTTGTGTGACGGTTCGGTAAGCGTATTGCCTTGCACCACGTTAGGTAAAGATGCTGCAAAATTATTAAGAATAAGATTAAGCCGCAGCATTTCTGTAGATTTCTCTGAAATGTCTTGCGAGAAGATAGAACAACGGTCTTCACCTATTTGGTGGGCAAGAGCCATAAGCAATGTGCCCGTTCCGGCAGCCGGGTCATAACAAGTTACGCCCCGTAAGTCGGAATTATCCCCGACTAAAAGGCGTGCCATCACTTGCGCAATAGCACGTGGAGTATAATACTCTGCATACTTGCCACCACCGGCATTATTGAAACCTTTAAGCAGATGCTCAAAAATGCGTGAGAAGAAATCATATTTTTCTCCAAATACTTCTTCAAAGTTGAATGATGCAACGTTGCGCATCAAGGACTTGGCGAACTCATCCCGTTTCTGTGTATCGGTAACATACGTGGTCAGTGGGAAGAAAATGTTTACCTTGCTTTTACCAGATGTTGTGACCGAGAAAGTTTCGGCATTGAGTGAAGCTATATCTTCCAATGTAGCATCAAGCAACGTGGAAAAGTCACCCTTTGTGGCTGAATTGTACAAATGCGACAAAGTATGTTCAGGCTTCAAACGAGGTACAGAATGAGACAAATAGCTAAATAAATCTTCCACCTCATCTTCGGTAAAAGTGTCATACTCGGCATCCCATTTTTCAGCTTTCGATAATCGTTCACCGTACATTGGGTCGCGCTTGGCTTCATAACCAAACTTGTCATTGAAGAATTTGTAAAGGAACATTTCCGTTACAATCTTATACTCGCTTCCTGTACCAGCCAATCCAAAAGCACTGGTTGTACTTTTCAAAGAATCAATCAGGGCAATGGTAGCCTCGGATATATTGATGTTGCTCATTTAATATGCGTAATTACGTTGTTGTAAATATTCTGTTGTTATCAAATTGTTGATATATTTGCGGTCTTTAAGTTCTGCTCGTATATTCATACTCAAAAGTTCTTTGCCGATAATCGCCAACACATCTTGTTGGAAAGCTGGAACATTGTCAAGTATGTTGATGTCAAGGAATAACCTCCTGTCAATCTCGTCTTTCATCTTTGCCAAATTTTCGGCAATCTCATATTCTTGTGATGAAATGATGGGGCGTTCACGTTTTTGATTTTGTTCCTCAATACGTTTATGTATACGGACAAAACGTTCATCCCCTTTATATTTACGTTTTAGAACATTGTTTCTACGATTTATTTCACGAATCTTCTTCATTACTTCGTCCATATATCGAATGCTTGCTTTCGCTTCTTCCGTAGTTTGCGGAACAAAACCCTTTTTGCGGAAATATTCTCTAAACTCATCAGCAAGAATGACATATCTATCTTCCTTCGTATCAAAGTTGGCCTCAAATTCCGCTTGAACTCGCTCACACCGTTCACGAATATCATTTACAATGATGCGCAATTCTTCTGGAATACCTTTCTTAAACTCGAACTCCAATTCTGACAATGCCACATTGATGATACCTGAAACATCTGCCTTGTGTTCAGTGTTTTCAAACAAGTTAATACGTTCAATGCGGTGGGTGACCTCTGTTATAAGCGTTGGTATTGTGCCTAAAGGTAGCGAAGCAAGTTTCTTCTTGGTTTCCTCGTCGCCAAAAGAACGTACTTGGTTAATGATAGCCTTGGCATCAGAAAGGACATTCCGTAATTCGTACAGACTGTCTTTGCTCTCAATCTCATCAATCTCCTTGCGAAATTCCTCCATGTTGTCGGTTGTGAAATTGAAAAGAACGCTCTTTACCTCTTTTATCTTGGCTTCAACATCTTCCTTACTAACCAAAATGTCGTTGGCTATATTCTCGGTATGTGGTTCTCCTGATTCGTCAGAAGTGCGGTTCAATTCACGTAAATAACGGTCGTTGGTAGCATCAAAGTTCTCCTTGATGTTCACGAAGTCCACCACATAGCCGTACTTGAAATCACGATAGGGTCGATTTACTCTTGTGAGTGCTTGCAATAAATCATGCCCATCAAGAGAACGCCCCAAATACAACTTCTTTAAACGTGGCGCATCAAAGCCAGTCAGAAGCATCTTGTTTACAATAAGGACATCTACCTCCTGCAACTTCTTGAAGCCCTCAATATACTCTTTTCGTTCTGTTTTATCACCTTCGTCATGCAATATAAGTGATGCAACCAGTGGCTTGTAGTTCCCATATTGAAGCATAGGCTCGGCAGCAATGCCTACTTGTATTTCTCTTTGCTGATTGATTTTATTTGCATAACTGAATCGTTCTTGCCAAAGTCGGTACAGTTCCCTTGCCTGCGGGTTTGTTCTGCACACAATCATTGCTCCAACCATTTCATCGTTTTGTTCTTTACGGAAACGTCGGAAGTCTGAAATTATATAGTCAAGCAATGCATTAAGGTAGCTGTCATGCTCCATAATTTTATTACGGTCAACATCTGATTTCTTGACTTCTACCTCACCTGCCAGCTTATCAAGGATATTTTCAATTTTCTCTTTATAGATAGTTTCCACTGGCTCTCGCATGAGCTTACAGGTATAGCCATCGGCGATGGATTTATCGTAATAATATGTGTGTATGTAATCACCGAAAACACGCCAAGATTCACGTTCCTCTTTTAGAAGTGGCGTTCCGGTCAGAGCTATCTTTACCGCATTTTTGTCTGCTTCTAATAGATTTGCCAAGAAACTGCCTGTGGGGTTATAGCCACGATGCGCTTCGTCTATGAAAAATATACGTTGAAGTCGTGTATTATAACTGTCATCAACATTTACTTTTGCCTTGTCTTCCTTAAACTTTTGGATGTTGACAACTGTTATTTCCAATTTGCCTTCGTTGTTGTTAATAATATCCCGATTTGAAATGTCTTGCATCAGTTCATCACGACTTTTGGCATTATGGACAATTAAGCCACGAGCGGCAAATTCATCGGAAGCCTGTTCCATTAAATCGATACGGTCTACAATAAAGTAGAATTTGGCCACAACATCACGCTTGGCAAAATAATCTGTCAGGAATTTCACATTGTAATAAGCAAGGGCTGTTTTTCCACTCCCCTGTGTATGCCAAATAATACCACTCTTGATGCCGCTTGCAAGCGTCTTACGAATGGCATATGAAGCAAACATCTGCTGATAGCGCATAATGTGCTTCTGCAACTCCGTGCCTTGTGTACCGTCATCTAATTCTATTTTACGTTCCACGTATGCAATTCCATAACGAAGTAAAAACAGGAATCGTTCTTTGCTCAACATGGAAGTTATGATGCGGTTCGTAGGTGTGGTGACAGACTTATTCGTTTGGTATTCTTGAAGATTTTTGATGACCACACAATTACGGTGCTTCAAAACCTTATATTCAGTGTCATCTGTAATGGTTTGATAAGGGTATTCCGTTACATACTGCTTGTTTTCTTCACGAAAAACATTGAAAAAAGCTTTTTCTTTTGCGGTGCAACAATAGAAAGCACCTTGTATTGGCACACGATTTTCTGTGTCATACTCCTGATTATTTGAGAAAATCATTAGTTGCGTAACATTAAAGAAACGGCGGAAGCAAGATTTGCTCATACGTTTGTTTATGCGTTCCCTTTCCGCCAAAATCCCTTCATGGTTGTTAGGCTTTTTGACCTCGATAAAAGCAAGCGGTAAACCGTTAACAAAGCACGTAATGTCCGGTCGGAACTCGTCTTCCGTATCTTCATTCTCACAGGTAAATTCTGTGGTAACGTGCCAATCATTATTGTCAGGATTTTCAAAATCAATAAGTTTTATACCACTGTTGGCAGACAACAACTGATAAAACTCACGTCCCAAATCGTCATTATTTGCAATGTTGACAATTTTAGAAAATAACAAAGATGCATCTGACCCAGACATTCCTGGATTAAGACGTTTCACTGCTTTTAGGAAAATGTCTATCAGAATGTTCGTCTTGGTATCGTATGCGCAAATGTTATCCAAGTAAGTATAGCCTAACTTGCACAAATGAAGTGCAGCCGGAACTTGTACTCTTGTATTTTCATTAAACTTCGTATTGCTCATAGTCAGTCCTCTTTTATTTGAAGTTTATAATCTCACTCACATTGACTTCCAACAATTCTGAAATACGTTTCAAAGTCGCCAAATCCGGCTGTGTGGTATTTGTACACCACTTAGAAACCGTTGTTTGATTTACTCCTAATTGTTCTGCCAGCCATTTGTTGGTTTTCTTCTTTTTAACCAATACGAGCTTTAATTGATTCAAATCTTCCATACCGTCAACATAATGCTTTTAATGCAAAAATAGTGATTTTGTGCGAAATATATGCTTTGTGAGTAAATATTTAATGTTATATAACTGATTCAGGATGACTTTGGCTTCGGAGTGATAGAAACAATATGTTCATCAATTTTAATCTTATGATTTCCCGTTGTTGTGCGCAAATTCTTCCTGATGGTATCAATCGTAGAATTAGCAAACCATTCGTGGAATGTTTGCATAACGAATTGAGCCGTGACATCCCGACTGATGTTGTATTGAAAAGCAATGTTCCAAGTAAAATTCTTTAGTGAGATTTGAGTAACGGCTACACGTCTTTTGATATGGATGTTTGTATTTGTGAGAGCTTGCCGATTTGTGACAAAGTATCGGACGCATTCGCAGATTTGGAAGATTTCTTCTTCGTTAAAGTCAAATTGCCTGAATGTGTTTCGAGTGTATTGCAATACGGCTTGTAGTTTTTCGTCTTCTTCCTTTTCTTTTTGCTGAAGATATTGTCGTTCCTCATGTTGGTACTCGTAATGGAATAACTCCATTCGTTTCATTAGAACATCATTGTTGTCTGTTGCAGACGAGGTGTTGGCAAAGGCATATTCTTCTTTGGTCTGCTTGTTGGACGGCATTGAGTTCTGGCGCAATAGTGCAACTATGGCAATTATATGCGCCGACAGAAAAATGCAAATGTGATAGATGAATTTTAGAGCAACATAACAAGCTACCATGATAAAAGTGAGAATGCTTAGCTGCACGCCCAAAGCATCACTCACAGGGAATGATATTGTGGACGCCAGAAGCACCGTTACTACTTCTATCGCCCAGGATTGGAATATATGTTGCTTTTGCTTCATAACTATTTTTATCTAGGATTACTTTGCAAAAGTATAACGTATTTCCATAAAAAGCGAAAGTCAAAAATAAGCGAAAAAGATGCAATGTCTTCGTTTTATGCGTTTTGTGAAAAGAAGAGCAAAACAAGTGCAAATATCCTGTGTCAAATGAAAACATCTGCAAATACAAAATATACAGTTAAATAATCATAAATCTTTCTTTTGCCATGGAAATATCTCTTTTTACTCTTGCTTTTCAATATATGACTACTAAAAAATAATTCATATTGTGTACCACAAAATTATAAATAGCTGATATTCACAGTATATTATGTTTGAAGAGGTCAAATAATTTTATAGATAAGACAAACGGTACGTAAAAGCGGGCAGCTCACCAGAGTTGCACGCTTTTTGCGTTAATAGTGGGGATGGACTTCTTGTCGTGTGGAGTTTTTTGTCGTGGTGGCTTACTGAATGGTGACGGGATGATTGCAGCCCACTGACCTTGTGGTAGCGGGCTGCGGTGTCTGTATGATTTACCGGGCACAAATGCTCCCGCCCGGAATGGGAGTTCCTTCTTACTGATTTTTTTCCAATACGGGCAGACCGTCTGGGCCTGGTACATACAGCCAACCCGTGCCGGACAGCTTCTCGTTCATGACTTTCATAGCATCCGTCCAGTTACCGTCCGCTACCTTGGTGGTTCTGTCGGTGGTGCCTGCCTGATTTTCACCGATGCCCTGTGTCTGGCTGTTGCTTCCCCAGTAGCAGGCGGTGATGACAGGGGCACCGAGTGATGTATAGTTTCGACCCGTTACGCCGCCTGTGGCTCCATCTGGACCGCTGACAGTCCCCGTAGCATGGTAGCAGGCGGTCAGGGTGCCCGAAGCATTGTCTCCCGTTACGCCGCCTACATAACAAGAGCCGGTTCCAGTGCCTGTACCGGTCACGTTGCCCGTGGCATAGCAGGCGGTGAGAATGCTGCCGGTTCCGTTAGATCCCACCACGCCGCCGGCGAAGGTGTTGATTGTGGAGGCTCTTTCAAAGGTCACGTTTCCTGTGGCATAGCAGGCTGTCAGGGTGGCACTATTATCCGTTTTACCTGCCACGCCGCCGACTTCGCCCGTTCCCTTCACTGTGGCCGAGGAGCCGCATAGGGTGATGGAACCGCCAAATTGCTGGCCCACCACGCCGCCTGCGGTACAGCGACTGCTGACACTGCCCGACACCGAGCAGTTTTCAATGTTGCCCCGGCTATATCCTGCCACGCCGCCGACATAGCCATACTGGTAATCGCTTGTTATCTGCACATTCTCCAGCACCACGTTCTTCACCGTGCCGCCATCTTTGCCGATGTAGCCGAACAGCCCCGCATATTCGTCACTTCCCGTAACGGTCAGCCCCGATATGGTATGGTTGCCTCCGTCGAAGGTGCCAATGTATTGATGTTTATCGTCTATGCCTATCGGTGTCCATTCCCCCGTCAGGGTGATGTCGGCGGTGAGGGTGATGTTGATGTCAATCGCTCCGTTGTTCACCAGCTTGGCGAGGTTCTTCAGACCCTTTTCGTTGTCCACGGTGTAGTTGCCTTCGCTCACTTCGGTATAGCCCAAATCCTTATTCAGCGTGATGTTGTAGAACTTGCCCGCTACAGGGGTGATGCCGGAGGAGAGAGTGCGCTCCTTGCCATCGTCGTTCGCCATCAGCTTGGTTATCTCGTAGTCGGGCACCACGTTCGCCTCCCAGCAGGTGATGGCGTTGCCGTTCTCGGTGTATTCGCACTTCTTCATCTCTATCCAGCCCTCTTGCGAGCCTTGCACTACCGTGCCCTTTTCATAAGTACACTGTGTGTAGGTATAGAGCTGGAGGCTCTGCACTTCGCCGAGCGCATCGCCGGTGGGCGTGACGCGCACCTTGGCCAGACGGTGGGCAAAGGTCAGCGTGACGGGTGTCTGGTAGTCGCCCGTGCCCGTACCGCCCAACAGGTAGGCAAGACTTTGGCTTTGGTCGCCGAGGTCGAGGGTGCCGTCCGTGGCGGGGTACCAGGTGCTGACGGTGTGGGCCTCGTCCCTGTCGCTCCAATACAGGGGTGTTTCGGCTTCGACGGAGCCTTCGTCCCGCACGGTGTAGGTGCCGACCTCTCCCTCGCCGTCTATCTGCACGGCGAACCGGTCGCCCGCATCGAACGTGCTGCTTTTGCCGTCCCCGTTCTCGCTGACGCGCGTCTGCGGTGTGCCCCAGGGCTGCGCTTCGCCGCCCTCCACGCCGAGGGTGATGCGGGCTATCTCCAGCGGGTATTGTCCTTCGGGCAGACGGTCGCCGTCCGCCAGTTCGTCCTTCGTGCAGGCAGCCGTGGCAAGGAGCAGCGCGGCTGCGGCGAGAAGTATCCGGATGGAATGTCTTTTCTTCATATCGTGATGTTTTTTATTTGTTTTCGTTTTGTGCTGCCGCCGCCTGCGAAGGCGGCCGTCGCACCATACTGTCTATGGGCAGCTCCGGCTTGACGCATGCGTCGGGGCAGCGGTATGTGGGGCTTACAGCGTGATGCTTACATCGTTCGAATTTCCGGGTTCCCACGGGGTAATCTCCGGTTCTTCCACCGTGATGCCCTTGTTGTTGAGCGTTATGTTGTAGGTATAGGCATAGCCTGCGGAGAACTGATTCGCTTCGGGCTTGGATGGATTCGGCAGTGTGGTTGTATAGTCCAGTCCGTTGAAAGACACTTTAAGGTCAAGAGAGGTGGTCACTCCCTGCGGGAGAATGATGACTTGCGAAGTGGTGGCACCGCCCAGCTGCATGGTAATCGGCGATTCGACGGCTGCGGTTACGGCAGTCGTTCCGGTAGCCGTGTCGAAAGTGCCTTCGTGCTTCAGTCCGTCCAACGTGTAGTCAGCAGGTTCCATTCCGTTGAAAATGAGGCCGTCGCCTGGCTTGAAGGTGAATTTGATGAGACTCATGCGGTGGTGGAAGGAGTTGTCTTCACCGCCTTTGTCGGTTTTGTCGGTGAAGCTCACCTCCGGGCTGCGGGTGCTTCCCTTCGCTCCTGAGGCAAAGAGGAAGTCGATGCCGGGGCCCTGCTTGTCGGCTGCGGTGTTGACGGTCACCGTTCCGCCGTCAGACTGATACGGATAGTAGGCATTAAAGGTCTTCGTTTCGGTATCATTGAAATAGATGGTCTTATCCTCGGGCACGAACTGGCCGCTCTCTCTCACGTAGGGTATGTTGATGAAGCCGGCGCCGGTGACGCCGATGCGGTCGCCGTCGGTCCAGTCGGTTCCTTCCGAATTGACACGGGTAGCGGGCGTAATGTCGGCGATAAACTTGGCGGCTACCGGGCCGTCATTCAGGTTCTCGTTGTCGTTGTTACAGGCGGCAAGTGTCAATGCCAGCGCTGCGAAAGCAAAAAATCTTGTCTTCATCTTATTCATTCTTAATTATTAATTCTTCATTGTCTTACATTTCCGCACTGGCATCACCACCTTCTACCGTTTCCCATCCGGTGATTTCGGCAGAGGCTTCCTCCATGCCGACCGGTGTTTCCAGTGTGCCGGTCACACGGTAGCCGTCGGTCATGTTGCCGTTGAAATCGGCAAGGGCTTCCGTCAGGTCAACTTCCGTCCGTTGGGTGCGTCCGCCGTCCACGAAAGCGATATCCAGCACCAAAGTCTGTGCGGCTCCCATCGTACCCAGCAGTCGGGCATCGGCGGTGAGCTTGTCGCCGTCGCGGGTGAAGGCCACTACGGTAGAGGCAGGTTCGCCCGTGGTCTGTTCCGCCTCCATGTCAAACGCCCCTGCAATGCCGCTGAGCGTGCCTGTCACGGTCTGTATCAGTTCGGGACGTCCTTGCGTCACGGTGAACTCGATATGCAGGTCGCGCACCCGTTGCTGGGGTGCCGGAGTGAGATGCAGCGTATCGTCAGCCACGACCGTAATCTCCCGGCTGGCGGTTTTCAGATAACCCGGCAGGGGGATGATGGACACGCCGTCCGCACGGGTCTTGCCGTCCTCTGTATGTACTTGCGCCATCCGTCCGTCGAAGGTGAAGCCCTCGGCACGGTTATAGACCACGAGGCTGTACGTTCCCGGAGTGAGCAGGTCGGGGAAAGTGAACGGTGAGCCGGTGATGTCGGCAGTCTGTCCGTTGATGTCGAGCACATACGCACCGTCCGCTGCCAGTCCTGTCAGGCTGACGGTCACGGCTCCCCGGTCAGGGTGCGGGGTGTTGTGAAGTTCATCCTTCACGCAGGAAGAGAGCAGCGTTGCAGCCAGCATGATTGCCATAAAAGTGGAAATTTTCTTGAAACGGTAAAAATTCATTTTGCGAACTGCAAATATTCTTGATAAACAATACGTATATTCTGTTTGCTTCATATCATCCTCCTTCCTTAGAATAACTTCCATACCAATGTCACGCCGGCATTGACGGGTCCCCACCAGTTCTTGGTTTCCGTACCACGGCGGACGCGCACGCCGTCAGTAACCTCATATTTCTCATAATCGGCATGTAGGCAGCCGATAGCCACTGAAAAGTCCAGTGACAGGGCTTTGTTCAGTCGCAGCAGATAACCGCCCGTGATGCCGCCTCCCATCAGGTCGCCCTGCTTGCCGGTTGCGGAGAGCTTGTAGTTGAACTCGCCTGCCTTAAACATCGCGCCCAGATAGCCACGTTTCTCCTTGCCTATATAGTAACGCACTTCCGGCATCACTTCCCACAGAGCGTACCGCCTGTCCTTGTCGTTCCACGACCACGAGGTCCACGAGCCGTTCACCATGATGCCCACGGACGGGCTGATGCGCCACTCTATCCCCAAGTCGGGCGTAAGTGTGGCCCAGCGCAGCAGGTTGGCACGGAGGGAGAGGGTGTAGCTGTCAGCATCTCCGGCTTTCACGGCAGACAGGCGTTCCGCCTCTGCTTTCGCTTGCTCCGCCGCAAGACTGTCGGCCTTAGCCTGTTCTGCGGCAAGACGGGCCTGTTCTTTCTCACGGGCTATGCGCTCCTGTTCCTGTTTCTGCTGTTCTATCTGTTGCTGCTTGGCCTGTTCCGCTGCCGCTCTTTCCTGCTTTGCATGTTCGGCGGCCAGCCTCGCTTCCTCTGACTCGTCCTTTTCCGCAGGGATGACTATCCGCACGGTCACATAGTCGCCGCTGCCGGAATGGTTCTTCGTAATGAAGCTCTCTTCGGTCAACTGCTGACGTACAATCAGCTCCGATTTCACACGGTTGGAGCGGATCTTCGACATGGCGAGATTTTCCGCCTCGTCCTGTCCTGCCGTGCTGTAACCGTCCACATAAAGCGGCAGCTTGCCGTCGAGGATATCCGTTCTGTGATTCCCGATACACTCCTCCAGTCGGGCCAGCTCTGTGTCATTGCCGCTGTACGGGACATAGAACATGTCCCGGTCAGAGACGAAGCGGAAGGTGTAGACCGTATCGCCCTTCTCCTGTGCCGACAGAGACAGCGGCAGCAGGAATAAAGCGCAGACGGCGGTCGCTATGGTTCTCATTGTCTTGTTCATATTTTCATGTATGGTTTGTTCATGCAGGCTTGTTCATGTATCCGGGGAGAATGTCCCGGGCGGAGGGCACGGAAATGCCCCGGAAACCTGCGGGCACAGCATTGACGTGCGTGGCGCGGTTCCGGGGATATATGAAAGTCTCCGCCCTTGCCCTCGGGCGCGGCGGAGACATGTATGGATAGGCTTATACCGTCGGGATCAGACGGTACCGTAAGGCGGCCCGTACCCCCCCCTTGGCGGGGCGGAGACACGCGCAGGAGGCCGTCCGGGAGACAGAAGCCCGGCGGCCGTTCAGACTGGTACCGCTATAATACATGACTGTTCAGATAATCGGTACAAAAATAGTCAATTTTCGTGACAATCAGCAAGACAGGCACTTATCTTGTCATGCGAGGGCTTCGATTATGTAGTCGGAGACGAAGAACTCCGACTCGGGGATACGGATTCTCTCCGGACCGCATGCAGAGTCTCCGCAGCGGCAGAGGAGTCCTTCGGAAAGCAGGCGTTCCACTGCCGCGGAGTCGCAGAGCGAGGGGTCTATGCCGTCGGAAGTGCGCAGGCCGAGCATCACGGCTTCTTCCCGGGCCTGCTCCGGAGAGATATCCTCGTATTCGCGCGTCCAGCCGGAGAGAGCGCAGGAGTTCCAGCTGCGCCGCGAGCCGTCGAAGGAGTGGGCGGCCGGGCCGAGCCCGACATAGGGCAGGCGTTTCCAGTAGGCGGAGTTGTGTACGGCGCGACGGCCCGGCCGCGCCCAGTTGGATATCTCGTAGTGCTCGAACCCGGCGGAGGCAAGACGGGAACAGAGCAGGTCGTACTGATCCCTGCATTCGTCGTCGGGAGTCTCCGTGTACCGGCCCTCGCGGAGCATGCGCCCGAGTTCGCTGCCCTCCTCTATGCCGAGCTGGTATGCGGACACATGGTCAGGCCCCAGGGCGAGCAATTCCGAAACTGTGTCGTCGAGCACCGGCAGGCTTACGCCCAGGCCGCCGAAAATCACATCCACGCTGATGTTGCGCACTCCGGCGTCGCGCAGCATGGCGAAAGCCCGTTTCGCCCCGTCGGCGCTGTGGCGCCTGTTCATCCTGCGCAGCACCGCATCGGACATGGACTGCACCCCCATGCTCACCCTGTCCACCCCGAGGTCGAGCAGCCCCTTCACATAGCCGGATCCATTCTCCACTATATCCTCGGGGTTGACCTCGACCGTAAACTCCACGGGAGAGGATACCCCTGCCGCATCTACGATGCGCCCGAGCACGGAAAGAGGCAGCACCGACGGGGTGCCGCCTCCTATATAGAGCGTATTCAGGCCGGATGAAGCCTCTATCTCGTCCCTGCGCGCCGCCGCCTCGGCGCACAGGCCGTCGGCATAGGCTCCGGCCGCGGCTCCGTCCCTCCCCCTGCATGCGATTTCGGAATAGAAGTCGCAGTAGGTGCAGAAACTCCTGCAGAAAGGGACATGTATATAGAGCATTACCTGAGCAGGAGCTCCGCAGATCCGAGTTCGGACTGCTCCGTGTAGGCCTGCACGGTATAGATACCCTTCACGAATACAGGGATGTTGTTGACATATATGCCGAGGTCGACCTCCGAGCCCTGGTAGTCGATTTCCCGCGATGCCGTCGCCTCCAGGGTCTCGCCTCCGAAGGTGAAGGTCGTCATATTGCCGTCCTGCAGCAGCTTGCCGTCAGGATCGAACACCCTTACATAGATCCTTACCGGCCCCTTTTGGGCAAGTTCGTTCTCGATCAGGCTCATGGTCACGAGCAGCCTCGCGACCCTTCCGCTGCGGTCGGTGACCTTGTCGGCATTGGTATATCCGGCCATGGCGAGGCCGCGCGCCTTGAGCACGGCTCCGACGCTGACACGTCCCTCGAGATGCTCCACCTGCTGCGAAAGCTCCTCGTTGAGCCTCCTGCTCTCGGCAGCCTCCCTGCGGGCGGACGCCGCTTCGGCGGTGAGCTGGTGGTTAAGCGTGTTGAGCGAGTCTATCTGCTCGATATACCCGCGCATTATCGAGCGGAGCGTTCCGAGCTCCCTCTCGTACTGGCGGATCTTGGTACGGTTCGTGGCCTCGGTCGTCCTGACCCTCTCCACGAGCATGGCTATCTCCTCGCGGGAGGAGTCGAGCTGGGCGTTGATGACGTCATAGTCCGACGACAGACCCTCGTAGTCCGTCTGGAGGGCTATGATCTGCGCCGTCAGGTCTTCCTTCTCGGCATTGAGCTGGTCTACCAGGCTGTTCTTGCTCATGAGCACATATACGAAGGCGGCGGCCAGGGCGGCAGCGACCACGCACATCACTATCACCACGGTCTTCAGACTTCCGTTGGCCTTCCTTTCGAGTTCCTTGCGCTCAAACTTGGCTATGGGATCTTCCTTTTCCATAATCGATTGTTTTTCTGTTTCGACGTTCCGTAAATACAGATGCAAAAATAAGAAGATTTGTACTATTTTTGCAGGCGTCAACTGCATAAAACGATGAAATCATGAAATATATCGTCAGAGCGATAAAATATTTCTTCTATCTGCTCATACTTCTCGCGCTCGTAGTGGCCGTCCTCGTGCTTTCCGGACTGGTGGAAGGCGACCTCGGGACAATGTTCGTCAACGGTTACGACTCCTACTGGCAGATGGCCCTCGTGGCCGCCGCGCTCGCGGCAATCTACCCCCGCCTGGGATACAGCACCCACAAGGCGCATATCTACGGCGAGCCCGCCGACGTTGAGGATACCATACAGCATGTGATGTCGGTCCGCGGCTATGTCGAGAAAGACAGGAAGGACGACGGCCGCATACGCTTCGTCAAGGCCTCGCCCGTAAGCCGGGCATTGAAGATGTGGGAAGACACCATCACAATGGAAATCTGCCCCGCATGGGTCGAGATAGAAGGCTCGACACGCGAGGTGGTGCGCATAGTCTCAGGGCTCGAAGCCGCCGACAGGGAGAAGCACGGCGGCCAGATGCAGCAATAGCCGTTCCGGCAGCGGGCAGCAGGCGGCAGGCAATAAACGGCCGGCCATCAGTCAGCTTCTACACCGTCTTCCGCAGAGAGGATATGCTCCGCGGCGGTGCAGAGTGCGTCATAGAACTCCTGTCCGAAGCAGTCGACAAGCGGTTTCTGCAGGAAACGGTACACCCTTGTCCCTTCCCTGCGCCCCTTCTCGAACGCCGGGCGGCAGATATCCCAGTGATGTACGTTGAGCGCAAGGGCTCCGCTACCCAGCCGGGTCACCCTGACAGGATACAGCGAGCACGACACGGGCTTGCGCAGCCCGCACATCTCGATTGAGCACAGGCACTCCCCGTCGGGGCCGAAGTGGCAGTAGGCACACTCCTCGCCGGTTTCGGACAGAGGGGTCACCGTATCCCCGTCCCTGTCGACCTCGAAGAAGCCCTTCTTCTCCACGGCAGCCCTGCCGCCGGGAGTCATAAGGGAGGAAAATACGGGATAGTCACTTCCGATGCTTGCTTTCTCGGACTCCTCCATAGGCGCACCGCTGTCGCCTATTATGCAACAGGCGCCCCTGCACACCGGATAGTCGCAGGCAAAGAAGTCCGTCACGACATCCTCCGACACGAGGATGTCGCCTATCTGTACTATGGTTCCGAACTTGCGTTTCTTCATCAGATTATAACATATTCTACTCCGGCTCCGGACGCGAGCACTCCCAGCACCTGCTCCACGAGGGCGGCATCTACGGAGTCTATGGCCTCCTCGTATCCGCTCACGAGGTCCTTGCCCTCGCTGTAGCGCACCAGGGCCGCCTCTATTTCGCTGCGCGGCTCCGAGAGTGCATGGGCAAAACTGCTCTTGAGCTCCTCCTTGTAGGCCTTGAGGTCTTCTGCCGAGATGCTGATTTCCGTAAGGTTCGACGTGACCCTGCGCACCGCCGGAAGCAGTTCCAGCGGGGAAGCCGGCTCCACACCGGCCGGGAGTCCGTCACTGCGGCATGGCTTGCAGTTTATGAACAGCGACACCCTCTCCGAGGGGAATACCTCGAGGTTGTCGCGCATGTCTATGTAGGCACCGCTGCCGGCAAGGGCATCGACAAGCTCGCGCCTTATGCACGACACCGCAAGACGGAAAGCCATGTAGTTGCGCATGTTGTAGGGCAGCATGGCCGCCATGCCCACGTTCACGCCTATCTCGCCTCCTCCCACGAGCCCGGGAGCCGACTCGACC
>OHMX01000527.1_pt1 | contig 17505 bp, 17 predicted proteins | sample 1569471 | NCBI WGS metagenome assembly OHMX01 (sample SAMEA3879547, study PRJEB24766) | human gut metagenome | biome: human-associated habitat; feature: feces | place: USA | collected 1985/1987
GGTCAGCAACGAGTACGCCGAAGGTTCGGACTGCATCACCATCAGCACCCGTAGCGGTGCGCTGGTGGCGGTGGAGACCATCCCGGACTGATGCCTGCTGCTTCTGCCGGAACGTTTTGTCTGCTGCCCGCATAGGATGGAGCAGAAAACGGAAAGGCAGGGGAGAGCATATGCAGGTAATTGTGATCCAGAGCCCCAAGGCCTTGCGCGGGATCCTGCGCAGGCTGTTCGGTATCAAAAAGGAAAACTGAAAGATCCCCTCTCTGTTATGGGCGTACCGTCAGAGAGGGGATCTTGTTGTTGGTGTTTTTTCTGCTCCCGCAAAATCAGGCAGTATCAGGCAGTATCTGATCGCCGCAAAAAACGAAAAAACCGCGAAGCTACGAATTTTTAACGTAACTTCGCGGGTTCTCTATGGTGCGAGGGAGGGGACTCGAACCCCCAAGGATAAACCACACGCACCTCAAACGTGCGCGTCTGCCAGTTCCGCCACCCTCGCACAACTATAAAATTGTTGCAATCCTGGATTTCTGAGGCTTGAAACCGTTGTTGCGGACTGCTTGAATATACTACCACATTACCCCGGGAAAGTCAAGCGATTTTGATAGAAATTTCCTCGTTTCATATTCAATGGTTTCCCGGTGCATACTAGAACAAATTATCACCGGGGAGGCAGGACCGTGAAACGACGCAACAGAGCACAGCGATTGCTGAGACTGACAGCAGTGTATCTGCTCCTGCTGCCGTTTCTGCTGCTGGGTTGGCTGTACAGCCGCCTGCCGGATCGTGTTTATCTGGAACCCGGGCAGGCCTTGCTTTTGCCCCGCTTTGGCTGGGTGGAACCTATGGGGCTTCACGGCAGCCAGAATGCGGCCAGTACCCAGGTCGTGGGCAGTTACCAGACCACTCTGTCACTGGGCGGATGGCTTCCCATCAAGAATATCCGTACGGTGGTCACGGAGCGCACGCAGGTCACGGTCTGCGGTACGCCGTTCGGGGTCAAAATGTTCTCCGAGGGGGCGCTGATCGTTGGCTTTTCCGATATCGACAGCCCCGGCGGGAGCACAGTGAACCCGGCAAAGGCAGCGGGACTGCGTCTGGGAGACCGCGTGATCCGCATTGGACAGATCAGGACGGAAAACAATGATGCCGTGAAGGAAGCGCTGGAGGCCGCCCGGGGAAGCGCCGCAGAGGTTATCTATGTCCGCAGCGGAGAACAGCGCAGCACCATCCTGACCCCTGTCTGGGATGCCGCTGCCGCCCAGTGGCGGGCAGGCATGTGGGTGCGGGATTCCTCCGCCGGCGTGGGCACTCTGACCTTTGTGGACCCGGAAAAGGGCGTCTTTGCGGGGCTGGGTCATCCCATCAGCGACGGCGACACCGGCGAAAGCATCGCTCTGCGCAGCGGGGAGATCGTGCCGTGTGAGATCACCGGGTGCAGCATGGGCACTGTGGGCAGCCCAGGGGAGCTGAAGGGGAAGTTCCTGAGCGCCCACGCCATTGGCAGCATCCGGATCAATGGAGAAAACGGTGTTTATGGCACAACACGGACAGGCTTTTCCGGGCAAACCATGCCGGTGGCGTTTGCGCAGGAGGTCGAGACGGGGGATGCACAGATCCTGGCTACCGTCTCCGGGGAAACACCCCGTACCTACCATGTCCGCATCGAGAAGATCAGCGATGCCGATCCGCGCCGCAATATGGTCATCCGGGTGGTGGACAAAGCCCTGCTTACCCGAACCGGCGGCATTGTGCAGGGGATGAGCGGCAGTCCCATTTTACAGAATGGGCGGCTGGTCGGCGCAGTGACCCATGTTCTCGTCAACGACCCGACACGAGGCTACGGGATTTTTGCGCAGACCATGTTGGAGCAGGTTGAACAGGTTGTAACGGCGGAAAAATGAGCAGATTTGGTAAAATAAAACAGGCTGATTCGACTGAAGATTCCATAATATGGCAAAAATAACAGTTGAAATCCATGGGAATTTATGGTAAAATCAGAAACGTAAGGAAAACCGCACACATTGGAGGAATGAACGATGGACAAGATCAAATTTTTGATGTCGGATACTGGCGCAGAGATCACGGCAGCCTGTCGTGAAGCTTTGGAGCAGAAGGGCGTAGAGGTGACCGTGGTGGAAAAAGACGGCCTGAAGGTCCTGCAGAAAATGCTTGCAGTGCGGCCCCAGGTGGTGTTGCTGGATGCCTTTATGCCCGGGCTGGATGCGCTGGCCGTGAAACAGAAGTACAATGCAGCCGGTGAGCGTCACACCTCTTTCTTTGTGACGGGGGCGTTCCAGAGCGAGGAAATGGTGCAGGAGCTGCTGGACGAGGGCTTTGCTTACTACTTCGTCAAGCCCTTTGACGAGACGGTTCTGGCAAACCGCGTGCTGAAGGTGGCTGCCGGGCAGGAAAAGCGCATCCTGCACACCAGCGTGGACAGTGATGAGCTGACAGTCACTGAGATCCTGCACCAGATCGGTGTTCCCGCTCATATCAAGGGCTATCAGTTTCTGCGGGATGCCATCCTGCTCACCATGAACGAGCCAGAGTACATCAACGCTGTGACAAAACGCCTCTACCCGGAAATTGCCAAGAAAAACGGTACCACCGCCAGCCGGGTGGAGCGCGCCATCCGCCACGCCATCGAGGTGGCATGGGACAGGGGAGATGTGGACACCCTCAATAGCTACTTCGGCTATACCATCCACAACCTGCGGGGCAAGCCCACCAACAGCGAATTCATCGCGATGATCGCTGACAAAATGCGGCTGGATAAACGGCAGAGAGCAGTGTGATGGATGCACATGCCGACGTGATATTTTGCGTGCACATCTGGCAATTCTGGGGGGTTGAAAAAATGTTTATCGCTATGGAATTATAGAATTATGGATTCCGTAGTGATAAACAGAAACCTTCCATAGCGATAAACCTTCTGGATTCATTGAGCGGCAGCGGATGATCCAGAAGGTTGTTTTTATGTTGGAACGTGATGTGGAACTGTTCATAGAGCACTGTGAATTGAAGGGGTTGAGCAAAAAGACGATTGGAAGCTACGAACAGACGATGCGATTATTTATTAGATTTTCCAACGAACAGGGAATTGTGCAGACGGAGAAGGTGACGCACATGATGGTACAGAACTATATTAGCGCCAACTAATGTGGTTGAACGAGGGTTGATAAAATGACTGCTCTATGATAAAATAAACAATAGAAACAGGAGGTGAGGGAAGTTGCAGGAAACCGAAGCACAGAAGCGTGAACGGCATCATCAGGAAGACCTTCAGCGATTGAGAGGGTTCCGGCCTATCGACGATACGTTTATGCGCGGGATGTTCAAGGATAATATTCCATTGGCAGAACTGGTGCTCCGCATCATTGTGGGTAAACCTGATCTGATACTGACCAAATGTGAAACGCAGGCCGACCTGAAGCGCGTGACTGGAGCACGGTCAATTTGTCTGGATGCATATGCCACCGACAGCACGGGCAAGAAATATGATATCGAGATTCAGCGCTCTGACAATGGAGCTGACCCACACCGGGCAAGATATCATTCCAGTGTGATGGATGTAGAAAATCTGGACAAGGATCAGGATTACCGAGAACTGCCGGATACCTATGTCATTTTCATTACGGAAAAAGATTACTATAAGGCCGGAAAACCTGTATATGTCATTCGGAATATGAACTTGACGTTGGGACTGCCGTTTGAAGATGGAACTCATATTCTGTATGTGAATGGCGAGTACCGTGGCGATTCGGACATCGGAAGACTGATGCATGATTTCAATTGTACCAGTGCAGAGGATATGAACTTTGACCTGATGGCAGAACGAACGCGCTACTTGAAAGAAAACCCGAAAGGAGTGGGCAGTATGTGCAAGGCTATGGAAGAATTGAGAGTTGAAAGCTATGCCGAGGGAAAAGCTGAAGGCGTAGAAATCGGTAAAATGGAACAGGCAAAAAAGACTGCCTTGAAACTCAGTCGGAAGGGAAATTCCGTAGAAGAAATCGCAGACCTTCTTGGCTATGATGTTGATACTGTAAGCAGTTGGATCGCCCCGAAAGCATGTTGAGCGAAATGTGCAAGGCTATGGAAGAGCTGAGAGTAGAAAGCCGAAAAGAAGTGGCAGTTGAGATGGCACAGAGCCTTTATGAACAGGGTGTATCGATTGAGCAGATTGCAAAAGCAAGCAAGGTCGATGCGGACACTGTAAAAGGATGGCTCACACCGAAGGCTGGGTAACAGCAGAACAATAAGACACCAGCGTATCGTGTTGCGAAAACATGGTACGCTGGCGTTTTTGCTTGAAGAAATTGCTTTGTTCTCTTTCTGCTGGTAAAATAGGGGCGGATGTACGAATAAGAATGAATGTGGGAGCGTGATGGAAAGTGGATATCTCTTTTAAGATGGGCGATGAAAAGTTCAATTATAGAGTGAGTGCAATCATAATTTCTAACGGAAGAATTTTGGCAATGTCCCATGACAAACCGTCAGAGTACTACTCTCTGCCCGGGGGTAGAGTGATGATGGAGGAAACGGCCGAACAAGCGATGATACGGGAAGTTCGGGAAGAGCTTGGTGTTTCACTGAAGATATCCCGGCCATTATGGTTGAATCAATCTTTCTTCACAAAAGATACAGATGGTCTCCGATATCACGAGATATGTATTTATTTTTTGATGGATACCGCAGATGCTGGCCTGCTGGAAAGGCAAAACACGTTCACTCGAACAGAGGGAACCGATACGCATATATTTAAATGGTTAGAGATTGCTCAATTAAAGGATGAAACTTTTTATCCATTGTTCCTGAAAAAAGAAATTTCCAACCTTCCGGATGGGTTCACGATCCGAACGGAAGTGCGATGATGAATCTGTGCTTTCAATGTTGACGTTTTTGTTGTACAAAATTGAGGAATTTGTCCTAATGGCATTTCTTCTGTTGTGATATAATTGTATCGATCAAAAGGAGGAATGCAAGATGATCCATCTGCTGTTAGCGGTGATCTATGTTTCTTTTATCAGTCTGGGCCTGCCGGATTCTCTGCTGGGGGCAGCGTGGCCTTCAATCTATCAGGGATTTGGGGTTCCGGTCTCCTATTCCGGCGTGATCTTCTGTATCATATCGGTGGGAACGGTGCTCTCCAGCCTGCAAAGTGACCGGGTAACCCGCCGGTTTGGAGCAGGCGGTGTTACGGCCATCAGCGTTGCCATGACCGCTGCAGCACTGTTCGGGTTCTCTGTCAGCAGCTCATTCTGGGCTATGTGCCTGTGGGCGATCCCTTATGGACTTGGAGCTGGAAGCGTGGATGCTGCACTCAACAACTATGTGGCGCTCCATTTTGCCAGCCGCCACATGAGCTGGCTCCATTGTATGTGGGGGATCGGAGCCTCGGTCGGGCCCTACATCATGGGCGCGGCGCTTTCTTCCCGTGCCGGGTGGCAGACGGGGTATCGGGTCATCAGTGTGATGCAGATGGTGCTGACGATCATTATTCTGCTGAGCCTCCCGCTCTGGAAAACGAAATCGGGTGCGAATGCCGAGGAGCGGGAAGCAGCTCCGGCAGAAGCGCTGACCCTGAAACAGATTTTCCGGATCTCCGGCGTAAAAGAGGTTCTGGTTACATTTTTTTGCTACTGCTCTCTGGAGCAGACCACCAGTCTGTGGGCCAGCAGTTATCTGGTGCTGAACAGGGGAATCGCGCCGGAGACTGCCGCCGGCTTTGCCAGTCTTTTCTTTGTCGGCATCACCGTGGGACGGGCGTTGTGCGGCTTCCTGACCTTAAAATTCGATGATACCCAGATGGTTCGTATGGGACAGGGGATCATCGCGATTGGGATAGCGGCGTTTCTTCTGCCGCTTGGGGAAGCGGTAACACTGACAGGGCTGCTGCTGGTCGGCCTTGGCTGTGCTCCAATCTATCCCAGCATCATTCATGCAACGCCGGGCCGCTTCGGTGCGGACAGGTCACAGGCGATCATTGGGGTTCAGATGGCCAGCGCCTATATTGGCAACTGCCTGATGCCGCCGTTGTTCGGCGTGATCGCAAACCACACCACAATCGCGATTTTTCCGTATTACCTGCTGGTGATCCTGATTTTGATGGGATATATGCACGAAGCGCTGCAAAAGAAAACAAAAGCGGCGCAATAAAATACCGCTGCTCTTGCATTTGGGGAAATGCACAGGAGCAGCGGTATTTTTGTATGCATATCAATCCCGCACCTGCACCGGAACAGTCGGCAGGTCTCGCAATCGGATGCGGCGCACCACGATGATGGTTCTGGATGCGGCACTGGGGGAAAACCTTTACTCAGACGGCCCAGATCGCTGGGGTTCTCTTGCCTGTATGCGTCGGCAGGCATCCTCCTTCACAAGCTCAATGATCACCGCCGTCAGGGGGATAAAGAAGATGATACCGATGATGCCAAAGAGCTCTCCGCCGATCATAGCAGCCACAAGGGTGTACAGCGGAGAAAGTCCCACGGACTTTCCCACAACCCGGGGGTAGATGAACTGGTTTTCAATAAACTGTACGGCAAGGTAAACAATGAGACAGCGCACGGCAAGAACGGGATCCACCAACAGCACGAGGAACACGCTGACCACGCAGGAGATCAGCGCTCCGACGTAGGGGATAATGGCGCAGATGGCGGTCAGCATTCCCACCAGGCTGCCGTAGGGAATCTTGAAAACGGAAAACGCAAGAGCCATGAGAACGCCAAGGATCACGGCCTCGCTGCATTGCCCTGTCAGAAAGTTTGCAAAGGATTGCCGGAACAGCCGGCAGAACTTCAGCAGCCAAGCGGAGTGGCTGGGTTTCAGGTAGGCACAGACCAATGTGCGGGCGTGGTGGCAGAGACTCTCTGAGCCAACGGACATATAAACGGAGATGATCAGGGCAAAGGATGCGGTCACCACGATATTTACCGTGGCAGATACGGCACCTACCGCATTGACCAGCACGGTATCGATGCTGTCTGTGACCCTGCGAAGCAGCTGCTCCCAGTCGATGCCCTCCAGCCAGCTCATCAGCCACCCCATGTCGGCATCCTGTGCGCTGAGATAGGCGGTCCAGCGGGGGATGTTTGCTTCGATCTGTACATAGAGGCTGTGAAAAGACTGCACCAGCTCCGGGATCAGCAATGTCAGCGCCAGCACCAACACAAGCACAACACCCAGCAGGGTGATGAAGAAGCTCAGGAGATGGAGTACTTTATCCGAGGGCTGTTTTTTGGCCTTGCAGAACAGGCGTTTCAGCCGTTTTTCCAGCCCGGTCATAGGCACATTGATAAATAGTGCCAGAATGCCGCCTGCCAGAATGGGCAATACCAGGTCTACCAGCTGTGCAGCAAATGCCAGAACGGAAGAAAGCCGCAGCAGCGCTACAAAAAGCGTGACTCCTACAACAGTTATGAGCAGATATTGTTTTGTTTTTGGTTCCATGAAAAAATCCTTTCCCGGAGCTGGTGGCTGAAATATGCAAAGAGAACGTCTGCGAACTCTTTTTTCGTATTGTAATCAGAAGCAGCTGGCTTGTCAAGAAGTCGGGAACTGCGGGGTTTTCTTTTTGGGCTGGGCGTGATATAATATGTAGGTCGCAATTCCGCGAAAAAACTCAAAATAAACGGGAATGCGTGGAAAAGCAAAGGAATATAACAGAGAGTATCTTTGCTGCTTACATAAGGTTGAATGAAAATCAACTTGAGATAAAACTCCATAGTACGGTCTGTATAAAAATGACACGAAAAAAGCTGAAATTTCCTCTTGCTTTTTCTGAGATCTGTGCTATAATATTAAGGCAATCGTTTCCAAGGCCGCTCGCGGGGGTAGCCGATATTGAAGGTTGTGATGGGCACATACATTTATAATATGGCCCCAATAAGTCAGAACCAGAAATGAGGTGAAAAAGAATGAAACAGGGTATCCATCCGAACTACGTTGACTGCACCATCACTTGTGCTTGCGGCAACGTCATTAAGACTCGTTCTACCAAGCCCGAGATCCACGTCGAAGTTTGCTCCAAGTGCCACCCCTTCTACACTGGTAAGCAGAAGCTGGTTGACACCGGCGGACGTGTTGAGCGCTTCAACAAGCGTTTCGGCCGTAAGTAATTACTGGTCTTTTCAGCGCCGTCTCCTTTGGGAGGCGGCGCTTTTTGTTGTTATGCCGCACAAAAGCTCTCTTTCTGTAATTTACACGCCGTTCCCTTATTTTGAACACATTTCCGGACTAAAATAAACCAGTATCTTCAAAAAGCGCTTTGCGCTGCCTTAGAAAGGAGCGTTGTGAACGTGATCGAAGTTTCTCATCTCACCAAACAGTATGGCAATCATCTTGCCGTGGACGATGTCTCGTTTACCGTGGCAGATGGTCAGATCTGTGGTCTGCTGGGGCCCAACGGCGCGGGCAAATCCACCATTATGAACATCCTCACCGGCTATCTCTCTGCCACCAGTGGGCAGGTGACGGTGGCAGGGCACCCTCTGCCCGAGGAGGCCGATGCCGCCAAGGCCTGTGTGGGCTATCTGCCCGAACAGCCGCCCCTTTACCCGGAGATGACGGTGCAGGAGTACCTGACCTTTGCCGCCGAGTTGAAGGGTGTGAAAAAGGCGGAACGGAAGGAGCAGGTGTGCAGGGCTGCCCGCCGTACCGGGCTGGAAGCCGTTCTGCCCCGGCTCATCCGCAGCCTTTCCAAGGGCTACAAGCAGCGGGTGGGCATTGCACAGGCATTGCTGGGCAGTCCCAGGCTCATCATTCTGGACGAACCGACGGTCGGCCTGGACCCGGCACAGGTCATCGAGATCCGCAAGCTCATCCGGGAGCTGGGCCGGGCGCATACAGTTATCCTGTCCAGCCATATCCTCAGTGAGGTGCAGGCAGTCTGCCAGCAGATCCTGATCCTTTCCAAAGGGCATCTGGCGGCAGCAGGCAGTCTGGAGGAGCTGACCGCCGATGGCAAGAGCCTGGAAGAGGTGTTTCTGGAACTGACCGACGGTGAACCGGAAGAAGCAACCGGAGAGGAGGATGCAGAATGACAGCTATTTTTAAGCGGGAATTCCGCAGTTTCTTTCACGGGATGCTGGGGTACGTCCTCACGGCGTTTCTGGTGGCGAGTTCCGGCCTGTATTTTCTGGCCCGGTGCCTGATCTACGGCCTGACGGATTTCAGTTACTACACCCTCTACCAGACCATTTTCATGCTGCTGCTCTATATCCCGGTGCTGGCGATGCGCTCACTGGCCGAGGAGCGCCACAGCCGCACCGACCAGCTGCTGCTCACAAGCCCGGTGTCGGTGGGCGGCATCGTGCTGGGCAAATATTTTGCGCTTTGCGTCATTTTTGCGCTGCCCTGCCTTGTGGATGCGGGCATGATCCTTGTGCTGAAAGCACTGGGCGCTACCGGCACCAGTACACTGGCCAACTTTTCCGCGCTGCTGTGCTATTACCTCATGGGCTGCGCCGCCATTGCCATCGGGGTGTTCCTGTCCAGCCTGACCGAAAACCAGATCATCGCGGCGGTGGCCGGAGCGGCGGCGCTGCTGCTGGCCTACCTGATGCCCAGCCTGCGCAGTATGTTCAATGCGGGCAGCGCCGTGGCGCTGGCAGTGTTCACCGGGATCGCAGGCGCGGCTTCTCTGGCGGCCGGTCTGCGCAGCCGCAGCTTTGTGCTGGGGTGCCTGACCTTTGCGGCGCTCTGCCTGGGCCTGACGGGGCTGTTTCTGCTCCGCAGTGCATGGCTTACCGAGGCTTTCAGTGCTGTGCTGAGTGCCCTGTGCCTGTTTACACCCTTTGAGGATTTTGTCAACAACAGCTTCTCCATCCCTGCCGTGGTCTATTATCTGACCGTGACGGCGGTGTTCCTGTTCCTTACGGCGCAGGACATTGAGAAGCGCCGCTGGAACTGAGAGGAGGGAACACAGATGAAGCTTTTTGCAAAGCAGAGTTCCTCGGGTGACGGGCGGGTGTTCCGCAGCGGGGTGTGGTCGGCAGCCATTGCAGCGGCTGTGATCGTGCTGGCTGTGCTGGTCAATCTCATTGTCCGGGCCATTCCTTCCAGATATACCGAGTTCGATCTCTCCGAGGCGGGGCTCTACACCCTGAGCGAGAGCTCCAGACAGGTGGCCGACGACCTGACGCAGGATGTGACCATTTACTATCTGGCCCAGACCGGCAATGAGGACCAGATCATCTCCAAGCTGCTGGACAAGTACGCCGCCCAGAGCAGCCATATCACCTGGGAGCTGAAAGATCCGGCAGTCTACCCGACCTTTGCGGCCCAGTACGGCGCACAGGATCTGACCTCCGGTGGGCTGATCCTGGTCTGCGGGGAACAGAGCAAGGTGCTGGATGCCGCAGAGCTTTACGACTACGATTACAGCGATTATGCCGCCACCGGCGCGGCCGACGTGACCTTTGACGGTGAAAGCAGGATCACCTCTGCCATCTACCAGCTGACCAGCGGAGAGAGCCGCCATGTGTACTACACCACCAACCACGGCGAGCAGGCGCTGACTTCCACCCTGACCGATGCGCTGGAAAGCCAGAATCTGACCGTCTCGGCACTTGACCTGCTCTCCCAGACCATCCCCGAGGACTGTGACCTGCTTGTCATCAACGATCCGGCGCAGGACTTTTCCGGCGCAGGCAGTCTGGTGGATGAGCTGAGCCAGCTGCGCAGCTACCTGAGCAACGGAGGCCGCGTGCTGCTGCTGACGGATTCCTATTATAGTACCCCCAATCTGGATGCTGTGATGGCCGAGTTCGGCCTGACCCGCACCGAGGGCCTTGTGGTGGAGGGCGACACCAACCATTACCTCAATGGCTACCCGGCCCTTTACCTGCTGCCGGATTATGCCAGCACGGAGGAATCCACCGCGCTGGACGGTGTGAACACCAGCCGCAGAGTTCTGCTGCAGATGGCACAGGGCATTACCCTGACCGAGACAGAGCATGTGGTCTCGGATGCCCTTCTGGTCAGCTCGGACAGTGCTTACAGCAAACCGGAAGGCTACGAGATGACCACCACCGAGAAGGCGGACGGCGACATTGCCGGTCCCTTCACGCTGGCAGCATACGCCCGCAATGAGGACACGGGTGCCCAGGTCATCTGGGTCAACTGCGGCAATATGGACAATGAGGGCATCTATCAGGTCATCCCGGGCAATGTGACCTTCCTGCAGGGGTGTGCGGCTTCGCTGGCCGGGCAGGAGAGCGCTGTCCTCATCGACAGCAAGGCGCTGGAAGCAGCTCCGTTGGAAGTGCCAGGCATTGCCGCCTCTACGCTGGGCCTGCTCTTTGTCATCGTTCTGCCTGCGGCCCTGCTGGCTGTGGGTGCCGTGGTGGTCGTGCTGCGGCGCAGAAAGTGAGGACCTGTCCATGAAAGCAAAACAGCGTACCCTCGGGGTGCTGCTTTTCCTCATCCTGCTGGCAGGCGGCGTGTTTGCCCTGCTGACGCTGCGGAATGCCCGGGAAGAACAGGCTGCCAGTGCGGTCGCAGATGGAACCATTCCGCTGGCGGCAGTTTCGGGCAATGACCTGACGCAGATCGTGCTCCATTATCAGGACGAGATGAATACTCTGCTCTATACCGCCGACGGCTGGACGCTGGCTGAAGATCCCGCTTACCATCTGGACACCTCTGCCTGCAACACGATGCTCACCGCACTTTCCTCTTTGAACGCAAAGCGGGAGCTGAGCCCGCAGGCAGGGGAGGACTACGGCTTTGCGGAGCCTGCGCTGACCATAGAGGTGACGGCAGCGGGCGAAACGGACACCTATACCTTCGGGGCCAGCAATACCATGACAGGGGATCTCTATGTCCGCAAGAATAACAGCGATGTCATTTATACGGTATCGGGGACCAAAGCCGCCTGCTTTGAGTTGACCAGGGCGGAGCTGTTTGGTGCCTTCAACCCGGCGGGGCTGACGGCCTCGGAGATCGAAGCCGTCTCCTATACGCTGGCCGATGGCGAGACCGTGACCCTGAAAGCAAACTCGGAGCCTGCAGCAGAGAGTGACAGCAACACCTACCAGACTGTCTGGCGGCTGGCGGGGGATACCGCCGCAGACCTCGACGAGACAAAGGTGGATGCCATCCTCTCGGCGCTCTGCACCTATGTCTCGGCACAGGCAACAGATGCCGACCCGGCGGCGTATGGTTTTGAGGCCCCGCTGGTCACAGCAGAGGTCACCACAGCCGATGGCACAATAAATCTGACCTATGCCATGGGGACAGACGGCTGTTACCTGATGGTGGAAGGCGACAGCTCCGTTTATACGGTGGATGCCAGTGTGATGAGTGCGCTTTTGTACCCCGCGGATCAGCTGAAAGCAGAATAAAACGTTTCACTCCCGTGCTGTGCGAATTCTTGGTACAGCGCGGGATTTTTTTGCGCCGGATGTAAAGTTTCGGCAAACCTCGACAGAGTGATTGACATTTCAGTTCGGATTGTTTATGATAGGCGATGACAGGGCAGAATAACTGCACAATATTACGGATGTCATGGATGTTGTGCGGGGCTGGTCGCCCTGGTACGAAGGATAGGGTGGATGCCCTGTCTTTTTTCGTATCTGAGTTTAAGGAGGAAAAGTAAAAAATGGACAACTCGGTGATCGTTTCACTGCGCGATATCGTGGTGGAATTTGACGGTCAGCGCATTCTGGATGGGCTGAACCTGGACATCCATGACAAAGAGTTCGTAACGCTGCTGGGTTCTTCCGGCTGCGGCAAGACCACCACCCTGCGTCTGATCGCAGGGTTCCTGGAACCAAACGCGGGTCAGGTGCTGCTGAAGGGTCAGGATATTACTGGCGTGCCCCCCTATAAGCGTCCGGTGAATACCGTGTTCCAGAAGTACGCGCTGTTCCCGCACCTGAACGTGTTTGAGAATGTGGCCTTTGGCCTGCGCCTGAAGAAGATGGACGAAGAGACCATCCGCCGCAAGGTGCGCGATATGCTGGAGGTCGTGGGCCTGAAGGGCTTTGAGCGCCGCAGCATCAGCCAGATGTCCGGCGGCCAGCAGCAGCGTGTTGCCATTGCCCGCAGTCTGGTCAATGAGCCTGAGATTCTGCTGCTGGACGAGCCTCTGGGTGCACTGGACCTTAAGCTCCGCAAGGAGATGCAGCTGGAACTCAAGCGCCTGCAGCGTGAGATGAACATCACCTTTATTTATGTTACCCACGATCAGGAAGAGGCCTTGACCATGTCCGATACCGTCGTTGTGATGAACGGCGGCAAGGTGCAGCAGATCGGTACCCCCGAGGATATCTACAACGAGCCTAAAAATGCCTTTGTGGCGGACTTTATCGGCGATTCCAACATTGTGGACGGCGTGATGCACCGCGACTTCCTGGTCTCCTTCTCGGGCGTGCAGTTCCCCTGCGTGGACCGCGGCTTTGCCCGGGAACAGAGCGTTCAGGTGGTGGTCCGCCCCGAGGACATTGAAGTGGTCAGCCCCGTGGAGGGTCAGCTGGTGGGCGTGGTCAATGATGTCATCTTCAAGGGCGTTCACTTTGAGATGCACGTTGAGTGCGAGGGCCGTGAGTGGCTGATCCACTCCACCCGCGCCTGCACCCCCGGTGAAACCATTGGTATGCGCATCGGCCCCAACGAGATCCATATCATGGCACGTTCGGAGGGCTGAATGGGAAATGATGAAAATTTACGATAAGAAGCTGGCCTATCCTTATTTTATCTGGATGGTGCTGTTCACGGTGGTTCCGCTGATCATCGTGGTTTATTATGCCCTGACCGATGGCAGCGGCAATTTCACCATTGCCAATCTGACCAGCGTCAGCGGCTACGGCTCCGTGTTTGCCCGCAGCCTGCTGCTGGCCCTTGTGGCTACCGTGATCTGCCTGATCATTGCATTTCCGGTGGGCTATTTCCTGTCCCGCCTGCGGGTGAACAAGCAGCATATCATGCTGATGCTGGTCATGCTGCCCATGTGGATGAACTTCCTGCTCCGCACCTATGCCTGGATGGGCCTGCTGAGCATCAACGGCCCTGTGAACGCGGTGCTGGGCTTTTTTGGCCTGGGCCCCTATACCATGCTGAACACCTCCGGCGCGGTAGTGCTGGGCATGGTGTATAACTATGTGCCCTACATGATCCTGCCCCTCTACACCAGTATGACCAAGATCGATCAGAGCCTGGTGGAAGCGGCACAGGATCTGGGAGCCTCCACCACCCAGACCCTTTTCCGGGTGCTCATCCCCATGAGCGTGCCCGGCATCAGCACCGGCATCACCATGGTGTTCGTTCCGGCGGTGTCTACCTTTGTCATCAGCCGTATGCTGGGCGGCGGCTCCAACCTGATGATCGGCGACCTGATCGAGATGCAGTTCCTGGGCAACAGCTACAACCTGAATGTCGGTTCGGCCATGAGCCTTGTGCTGATGATCATCGTCCTGCTCTGCATGAGCTTCACATCCAGCTTTGATGAAGATGAAATGGAGGGCGTGTCCTGATGAAAACGAAACATCTGCGCCTGATGCAGCGGGCCTACGTCATCCTCTTCTTCTGCTTCATGTACCTGCCCATTGCCTATATGATCGTGTTCAGCTTCAACCAAAGCAAGGGCTACGCACTGTTCACAGGCTTTACCCTCAAGTGGTACACCAGCCTGCTCCATAACTCTGCCATCCTGAGCGCTTTGCGCGTCTCACTGGAGGTAGCCCTCATCTCTGCGGTCATTGCAACGGTGCTGGGCACGGCGGCCTCGCTGGGCATTGCGTCCATGAGCCGCAAGAGCCGCCTAGTGGTCACCAACATCACCTATATCCCGGTGGTTAACCCGGAGATCATCACCGGCATCTCCCTGATGCTGCTGTTCGTGGCTTACCAGCGCTTTGCCGAGGGAGTCTCCTGGCTGCCCGATACCATCATGGGAATGCCCACGCTGCTGATCGCGCATATCGCCTTCAATGTGCCCTATGTCATCTTCAACGTAACCCCCAAGCTCAAGCAGCTGGACATCAAACTGTATGAGGCAGCTCTGGATCTGGGCTGCGACCCCAGGCAGGCGTTCTTCAAAGTCATCCTGCCTGAGATCAGCCCGGCCATCCTGTCGGCCTTCCTCATCTGCCTGACCTACTCCATCGATGATTTTATGATCTCCTATTTCAACTGCGGCACGGTGGAGACCCTGCCCATTGCCATCTATTCCATGACCCGTAAAAAGGTCAGCCCGGAGATCTACGCCCTGTCCACCATCATGTTTGTGGTGATCCTGACCATTATCCTCATCTCCAATGCCATGGAGAGCCGGGAGTACCGCCGGGATCAGAAGGCACTGAGAGGGGAGGACGTAAAATGAAACGTTTTGCTGTTCTGCTGCTGACGCTGGCCATGGCGTTCTGCTGTGCTGCGCCCGCCTTTGCCGCCGGAACCATTGAGGTGACCGAGGACGTTTCGGTCTCGGACGATTACGACTGGACCCGCTTTCAGGGCCAGAATCTCACCCTGAACGTTTACAACTGGGGCGAATACATCTCCAACGGTTCTGATGACAGCGTGGATGTGGTGGCCGCCTTCGAGAAGCTTACCGGCATCAAGGTCAACTACACCACCTTTGATTCCAACGAATCCATGTACGCCAAACTGAAATCCGGTGCGGCCAACTACGATGTGGTCATCCCTTCGGATTACATGGTGGCAAAGATGATCGCCGAGGGAATGCTTGCACCGCTGGATTACAGCAACATCCCCAACTCCCAGAACATCGATGCGGTCTACCACGACCCGGATTATGACCCCACCAACGCCTATACCGTGCCCTATATGCTCTGTACCACCGGCATCATCTACAACACCACCATGGTGGAGAATGCCCCCACCAAATGGGCTGACCTGTGGGACGAGCAGTACGCGGGCAACATCCTGATGTTCAACAACAGCCGTGATGCCTACGCCATTGCGGCGTTCAAGAACGGCACCAGCATCAACCCCGAGACCCCGGAAGAGGTGGACGAGGTGGTGGAGACCCTGAAAGCGCAAAAACCGCTGGTGCAGGCCTACGTTATGGATGAGATCTTTGATAAGATGATCGGCGGCGAGGCGGCCATCGGCGTGTACTACTCCGGCGATGCCATTACCATGATCGATGATAACCCGGATCTGGCCTGGGTGTTCCCGGAGGAGGGAAGTGTGCTGTCGGTGGACTGCATGGCGGTTCCTGCCACCAGTGAGCACAAGGAAGCTGCGGAGATGTTCATCAACTTCATGTGCGAGCCGGACATCGGAAAGGCCAATGCGGAGTATATCGGCTATACCACCCCCATGCAGAAGGTGTGGGATATCCTGGACGAGGACCTGAAGTACAGCGAGATCGCATACCCCTCTGAGGAAGTGGAAGCCAAGGAAAAGGTGTTCACCGCCCTGAGCGATGAGGTCAACAACGAGCTCGATGTAAAGTGGAGCGAGATGAAGAGCTACAATGAGGGCGGCAGCGGCGTTGTGTTCCTGATGCTGCTGCTTGCCATGGTAGCGCTGGCCTGCTTCAATATCTGGCGCAAGCTGCGCAAAAAGACCCGGAATCAGTATTGAGAAGAAAGGGCCCTCTCCGTCAAAGCCTCTGGCAATGCGAAGCAATGACGGAGAGGGTCCTCTTTTGGAAAGGAAACGTATGCATCAATATACCTATCATACAACTGTCCTGAACGCAGACGGCGATTTTCGCCGGATGATCAAGCCCAGCGCCCTGTTCCGCTATGTGGAGCAGGCTGCGGCAGATCACGCCCGTGCCTACGGCATGGACGATGCTTTTTTCAAAGCGCACCACACGGCGTTTCTGGTGGGCAAGCAGGCGGCGCAGATCACCCGGATGCCCCTGCGCGCCGAAAAGCTGACATTTGTTACTGCCTGTGAGCCGTGCAAGAAGGGTTCGATGAAGCGGCTGACCCGCATTCTGGACGAAGCAGGGAAGGAGTGTGCTCTGATCGACAGCCGGTGGATCATGGTGGATACCGATCGTGAGTGCATCCTGCGCCAGCCCTCCTGGCATACGCCCGGTTACTGGAACGAGGATCTGGAAGGGGAGCTGCCCCAGCTGGTGCACAAAGCAAAGGAACTGACCTGCGCGGGCAGCCGGACAGCCAGCTACTCCCTGTGCGACCTGAATGGCCATGTGAACAACGCCTGCTATCTGGACATCGCCTGTGATGCCCTGCCGCTGGAGGTGATCAAGGGCGGGCCGTTGAAATTCGTCTCCGTCAAGTACCACCGGGAGATCCCGCTGGGCAGTCAGGTCGAGGTGTTCTATGCGCCCTCGGCCGATGGCTGGCCGCCGCGAAGAGCACGCCGCGTTTGAATGCTACCTGGAATTTACAAAATAAATCCGGAAAAATTACAATTATGTTACAAAATCTGCGAAAAAGGTCTTGCAAAACGGAAACAAAAGAGTTACAATATGATTACAGAAAGCGATGAGCGCTTTTTGAGACTGAAATCTTTTTCTTCTTGTTGAATAAGAGATATCGGGTGCAAGGCCTTCTC
>OHMX01000536.1_pt1 | contig 17231 bp, 9 predicted proteins | sample 1569471 | NCBI WGS metagenome assembly OHMX01 (sample SAMEA3879547, study PRJEB24766) | human gut metagenome | biome: human-associated habitat; feature: feces | place: USA | collected 1985/1987
TCCGCACGTCGTTTTTACGTCCATAACACCTGGAACAGCCACGCCGGCAACAACCCCATGAAAGCGCCGGCACAGCGCCTACGGAACGCCGTACAACGGAATAAAACGCAAAAGGCCATCTCCCGCACCGTAAAAGGCCACCTTTCATAAAACAAAAGGCCACAAACCACAACCTAAAACACGGCCTTTTGAAACGCGAACAAACTACATCAAAAAAATAAAAAACCGCAATTGAAGAGCTGCAACAGTTCACAAAACACGACACAACAAGCCATTATAATTACACACAAACCCGCGGCGGCATACACATACACCAACACAAAACAGCGAAAAAGCACCCTCCAGGCATAACGGAAAACCACGACGACGACACCACAAATCCATACCTGCCACACGCCATATGGGATAACAAACATTAACATACAAATGTTAAAATATATATATCGCCATAAAGACTCCCAGTCTCCTACCCCACAAAATCAACATGTCACCAAATATGGACATATACCGACATTATGTCAAAAACGCGTGACAGCCGTCACCACCCCAAAAACAACACAATACTATCCCTATTTTATTTAATTAGAGAGAGTATTTATGGAAAAAAGACTAACAATGATTTTGGCCTGCCTGTTCCTGTCACTGGGAATGGCACTGGCCCAAACGACAGTCACGGGCACGGTGGTGTCCCATGAGGACGGGCAGCCCATCATAGGCGCGACCGTCCGTGTAGTCGACGCCAACACCGGAGCCGTAACCGACGCCGATGGTCGCTTCTCGCTGTCTCTGCCGGCCGGACACAACAAGCTGCGCGTGTCGTACGTCGGAATGGAGACGCAGGACGTCACCGTTAAGGGCAATAGCGTCAGGGTGGTACTGCTTCCTGTGCTTACTGACCTCGACGAGGTGATGGTCGTGGCTTACGGTACTACCACCAAGTCGGCATTTACTGGTTCGGCGGCTGTAATCAAGTCTGAAGAAATCACGAAAACGGCCAATGCCAATGCGTTGTCCGCGCTTACCGGCAAGATGTCGGGTGTGCAAATCAACAACGCTTCAGGTATGCCCGGTACAGAATCATTCAATATCAAGATTCGCGGTATCAGCTCAATCAACGCCGGCAACGACCCGCTTATCATCGTTGACGGCGCGCCTTACGATGGCGACTATAACAATATAAACCCGAACGACATAGCTTCGATGACGGTATTGAAGGACGCAGCTTCTGCTGCCCTCTACGGTGCACGTGGCGCCAACGGCGTTGTCATCATCACTACTAAGAGTGCTGAGCAGGGACGTTCGTCTATTACGTTCGACGCTAAGTGGGGCTCCAACTCTAAGGGTATACCTAATTATAAAACAGTTGACAGCCCGGCGAAGTATTACGAGACATACTACCTGGCTCTGAAGAACTACGCAATGACGCCGCAGCAGAACAATCCTACGTTCCCGATGTCAGAGGCTGATGCGCACGTGTGGGCCCGCGACAACATGATAAACTCCGCAAGCTACGGCTTGGGCTATAACGTATTTACTGTTCCCGCTGGACAGTATCTTATAGGTTCTGACGGCAAGATTAACCCGAACGCCACGCTTGGCCGTGTTATCAATTACGGAGGCAACGCTTACACCCTTATGCCCGATGACTGGAAGGACGCTACTTTCCAGAACGGTCTTCGCCAGGAATATACCATAACCGCTTCGGGCGCCAATAACAAGGGCTCGTTCTACGGTTCGGCAAGCTACCTGAGCAACGACGGTATCACCATCGGTTCCAAGTATGAGCGCTTCACGGGCCGTTTGAAGGCCGACTATCAGATTAAGGATTGGTTGAAGATGGGCGGTAACTTCAGCTACGCTCATGCGACTACCGACTATCTGGGCGATGAAGGCTCAAGTTCTTCGTCTGGTAATATCTTTGCCGTAAACAACGTGGCTCCTATCTACCCGCTTTACGTGCGTGACGGCAACGGCAAGATTATGACTGACCCAAATACGGGCGGCAAGATGTACGACTGGGGTGACGGACAGATTATCGGCCTGTCGCGTCCTACGTTCAGCGGCAGTAACCCGATTAACGCTAACGAACTTCAGGAGAATAATGTTGACCGCAATTCGTTCAACGCAACAGGTTTTGCCGAGGTACGTTTCCTGAAGGACTTTAAGTTCACTTCCTTGAACACGGTAATGGTAGACGAGTTCCGCCAGACCAACACTACACAGCCTTTCTACGGCCAGTTCGCTTCAATGAACGGAGGTGTCGACAAGTACCACACGCGTACATGGAGCTACAACTACCAGCAGATACTTAATTGGCACCACGTGTTCGACAAGCACGACGTTGAGGTTATGCTTGCGCACGATTACTACCGCACACGTTACTATCTCCTCTCTGCCAGCAGGACCAACCAGTTCTCTATGTCAAATGACGAGTTGGCAGGCGCCGTTACCGACGGTGGCATGGATTCTTACCGTACCGACTATAACACTGAAGGCTGGCTCGGACGCATACAGTACAACTACGACCAAAAGTATTTTGGCTCTGTATCTTACCGTCGCGACGCTTCTTCACGCTTCGCCCCGGAGAACCGTTGGGGTAACTTCTGGTCTGTCGGCGGCGCGTGGATAATCAGCAAGGAGAGCTGGTTCAACGCTCCTTGGATTGACGAGTTGAAATTCAAGGCTTCTTATGGTGAGCAAGGTAACGACAACATCACGAATTACCTCTACACTGATACTTACACGATTGTTCCCGGTTACGGCAACATATCGGTAATACCTACATCAACGAAGGGTAACCGCGACATTACATGGGAGAAGGGCGGCAACTTCAATACAGGTTTCGAGTTCTCATTCTTCCGTGGCCGCCTTGCCGGTAGCGTAGAGTACTTCTACCGCAAGACCACAGACATGCTCGCGTTCTTTACATTGCCCGGCTCTTACGGCTACAGCGGTTACTACGACAACATCGGTAACATGAGCAACCAGGGTGTCGAGGTTGAGCTTGACGGAACTATATTCCGCACAAAGGATTTCGAATGGGGTATCAACCTTAACTTCACCGCTTACAAGAACAAGATAACATCAATGCCGGCCGAGAACAAGACTCTCGTAGTTGACGGTGTTGGCGGTTACAGTAGCGGCGAACAGTTCTACGGCGAAGGTGAGCCTCTGTATACATGGTATCTCACCAAGTACGCAGGCGTTGATCCTGAGACTGGTAACGCTCTCTTCTACAAGAACGTAACTGACGAAAACGGCAATGTTACGAGAGAAGTGACCAGCGACTACTCCAAGGCGTCACGCTATCTCTGCGGTTCTGCACTGCCTTGGGCATACGGAGGTTTCGGAACACATCTTTCTTATAAAGGTTTTGACTTCTCTATCGACTTCGCTTACCAGCTTGGCGGCAAGGTTTACGACTCTTCTTACGCAAGCTTGATGAGCATGTCGAGCGGCGGTAGCGCAATTCACGCCGACCTTCTCAACGCATGGACGACCGAAAATACCAATACAAGCGTGCCCCGTCTGGTTTACGGCGACATGAGCTTCGGCGCTGCCTGCGACCGTTGGCTTACAAGCGGCTCGTACCTCAGCCTGCAAAACCTCAACGTAGGCTACACTCTTCCGGCAAGCCTCACGAGCAAAATCGGTATAAACAAGTTGCGCGTTTACGTAACCGGCAACAACCTCTGGCTGTGGTCTAAGCGCCAGGGACTCGACCCGCGCCAAAGCATTACAGGCCAGACCAGTTCAGCTTACTATGCTCCTATCCGCACCATCTCGGGCGGTATCACCGTAACATTCTAATCATAAAGAAAGGAAACAACGACAATGAAAAAGATATTAATATACGGATTAAGCACTCTCATGCTTGCCTCGTCGGCGATGACGTTCACGGGCTGTATAGACGAGACTGAGCCCACGAGCGGCGCTACGGCCGAACAGGTGGAGCAGAACAACGCCGACAATATCCTCCAAATACTGCGCGGTTCGGCAGCATACCTGTGCCAGCCTTGGACAACAAGCTATCACTGGGGATGGGGGTACGGCGCAATAATGCGCATACGTGACCTGCAGACAGCCGACATGGCCATATATGATGGCGGACGTAACTACCACCAGTTCTGGTATTGGTACGAAAACCAGGGTATGGGACGCGAGTATGCGTACGCCCAGTTCCAGTGGGAGTACCAGATGGGAATGGTCAACATGGCCAACAAGGCCATCGCGATGGTTGACCCCGAGACTGCTGACGACGAGCTGAAGGGATACCTTGGCGCCGCGCTCGCTTTCCGCGCTATGACTTATCTCGATATGGCGCGCGAGTATGAGTTCCTCGAGAATGAGTATACGCAGCCCCAAAGCCCTGAAGGCAATCCTATCCTCAACTTGACGGTGCCTATTGTCAAGGAGACGACTACCGAGGAAGAGGCGCGCAACAACCCGCGCGCGTCGAAAGAAAACATGGCCGCTTTCATCCTCGAAGACCTCAACAATGCCGAGCAGTACATATCTAACCTGTCGCTGTCAGAGAGGAACATGCCTCATCTTGACTGCGTTTACGGCCTGAAAGCACGTCTCTACATGTGGCTCGGACAATATGCCGATGCCAAGAATTATGCCCGTAAGGCTATCGACGAGGCTGCACTCTCCGGAATTGTTCCTATGACGCGTGACGAAGCGCTTAGTACCATCACCGGCTTTAACGACATAACAAAGTGGATGTGGGGCGCACAGTACACTACGGGTAACGTAAGCAACCTGCTCTGCTGGACTGCTTTCGCTGCTAACGAGGCTGTTTACGGCTACTGCGGACCAATGGCTTACGGCAGCACGGACACTTTCTCGATGATAGACGCAAACATGTATGACCGTATAAGCGATACCGACTGGCGCAAACTTGAGTGGAAAGCACCAGCAACATCATCTCTTAATGGCCAGAACGCATACATCGACGAAGGCGTAGGCGAAGCTCTCCAGGAACTCACTTCGTTGAAATTCCGCCCCAACAGCGGCAACATCACCGACTACACAATCGGCAACGTAAGTTCGTTCCCGTTGATGCGTGTTGAGGAAATGTACTTCATCGAGGCCGAGGCCGCAGCCCAGGACGATGACGTTTCGGGTGCAATACAGCTGCTCGAATATTTCATGAAGAACTACCGTGACGCTGATTACACCTGCCCTGTAACAGCCAAGGACGACGTGATAGAGGAAATAGTATTCCAGAAGCGTGTAGAACTTTGGGGCGAAGGACAGAGCTTCTTCGACATCAAGCGTCTTGACTACCCTGTTGTCAAGGGCTATTCAGGCAGTAACCATGGATCCCGGGCACAGAGCCAAGCAAACTCTCTCACGACAAGACCGGGTTGGATGAACTGGTGTATAGTACAGAGTGAGGAGAACGGCAACGCCGGAGTGCGCGGTTATAACAACCCAGATCCAAGCTATAGAACTACACAAGAATAATAATAGTCTTGGCTCCTAATAACAAATAAATTAATAACGAGAAACAATGAACAAGATATTAAGTTATTTCACAATGTTGCTTCTTTCGGTCATGACCCTAACCTTGGGGTCATGTACCGAGGAGTACGAATACTCTGCCGAGGCCGCTAAAGGGCAGCAGGTATATTTCAGCAACACGTTGGCCTCTACGGTTACTATCACTAATGACGGGGCGCACTTCCTTGTGCCTATCAGTCGTGTAAATACCGACGAGGAACTGACCGTAAATATTACGGCCACAGACGAAAGCGGCCAGCTTACCATACCGCAATCTGTAACCTTCGAGGCAGGACAGAGCGAGGCCAACATAACAATCGACTACGATCCTAACCAAATTACGGCCGATACTTATTATGATGTGACCCTAAGCATTGCCGATGCTGATTACACAACTCCTTATGGAGAGTCTTCTTATTCATTCAGCGTAGTAATGTGGCCTCCTTACACCGTGATTGGAACAGGTACGTTTACAGACGCTTATATTGGAGTGTACAATGCTCCAGTAGAAATCAGGCAAATTGATTCAAACCCCAACCAATTCCGCATTTTGCGGCCTTATGAAGCTCTCTCCGGTACGGATGGTGCCGACTTCCTCCAGTTCACTGTGCTACATGCAGGCGATGTCCTGCCCAGTACGGGACAACCAGTCGAAGAGGACGGTTTAGTATATTTTGACGAGACATCCTTAGGATACGACATCTTCGGTGTTGGAACTCCAGCCGAGATATGGCATCCGTCACTTTTGCAGAATATGGATATCACGCACAACCGTGTACTTGCATTCCAAGACAGCGGCCTTCCCGGCGCAGTACAGCTCGCTCCGTACTATTTCGCATATCAGAGCGGTTCAAGTGTTTATGGAAACAGCCAGGCTACCAATGACGGCATAATCACCATTACATTCCCCGACTATACATATGATCCTAAAGATTACAATGTAAGCGTAAACTATCTCGGCGCATTTGTAAGTCAGGACGGCAACAACTATGCAATGGGTAACGTCACGATGGGCGCAGACGTCAATGAAGTACATGTTGGAATTGTAGAAGGAAGCGACGTGAACGAAGCTCTTAACCAGGTTCTCGGCGGAGCTGTCGAAACAATTACTGTAACATCAAATGGCGAGGTGCGCATACCTTGCTCATACAATGGTGACTGCGTTATGGTTGCAGTGGCATACGCTTATGACGAGAATGGCACGTTAGCAATGCAAAACTACGCCACCACAGCGTTCAACTTCGCTATTGGACCGAGTCAGTGGACATCACTTGGAACGGGTCTCTACACCGACCATATATTCTGTCTGAACCTTCGTGTTGACGAATCAGGAACTACGGCTCCTCCTGTACAGTATCCTGTAGAAGTACAGGAAAGCACGACTACGCCCGGCGTTTATCGTGTAATCAATCCTTACGCACCTGATATCTACGGCTATAAGATTCAAGGTGAAACTGGCTATGACGAAAGTCAGAATTACAACATAACAATTAACGCCCATGATCCGGACGCAGTTTATATACAAGGCCAGCCTATGGGATTCTATGATGACGGCGATGCGATGCTTATAGCCACTGTTGGTGGACTAAATTATGATTTGATGTATCCTATGTACGGCGACAGGACATTCGACATTCTCAAGCAAGCAGGAATAATACAAGGCACACTTTCTAATGGTGTCATTACGTTCCCGGCCGGTGAGTTGTTGTTCTCATTCTCAAACATTTACTCACAAGGAATGGCTGGCCCGGCCAACGAAAACGAGGCAACGAGCGTGCTTGTATTGCCTGATGCCGTATCTGCACAGGCGAAAGCTAAAGCCATGAGGAATGTTGAAAAGTTGCGTCAGGCTAAATACAGTATGCGAGGAATGAAGACTGGTAAGGCAAATGTTATGAATCTAAAGAAAAATAAGGTCTTAACCGTGTTCCAGCTTAACAAGAATGCCAAGCTTAACCGCAAGTAAGCAAGGACTATAACCTGTAAAAACAGGATGGAGTTGCGACCGCAGCATGTCGCGGCTTCATCCTTTTTTTGATTATACCGAACAACTATCGCCGCCCCTGGCGTCTATCCATAGGCGTGGTGGCGGAGCACAACAAAACAACAAACGACTATGAAAAGAACATTTATCGCAATCGCAATGCTCATGCTGACGCTCGGCATGGCGGCCGTTCCGGCAAAGCGCGGACAGTGGAAGACTGTAACCCTTGCCGACGGCACGCAGGTAAAGGTAGAGCTAAGGGGTGACGAGTTCATGAAGTACTGGCAGGCTGAAGACGGCCGCAAGTTCGTGAAAAACGCCAAGACTGAACGTTATGAGGTGGCCGATATGGACGCCTTGAAGAAAAAGGCCGTTGAACTGCGTACCGCCGCAGGCGTGAACACAGACAGTCAGAACGCGCCGGCGCGTGTGCCCGGCACGAGGATAGGTTCAGACTATACAGGCGAGAAAAAAGGATTGGTCATCCTCGTGGAATTCCCCGACATGCAGTTCACCCATGGTACGCCTGAGCTTTACCAAAGGCTACTGAACGAGGAGAACTATTCTGACGCATCGCTCGGCTTTGTCGGCTCGGTAAGCGACTACTTCCGTGACCAAAGCAACGGCGTGTTCAATCTCACGTTCGACGTTGCAGGCCCCGTGATGATGCCCGAAAATTACGCCTATTACGGCAGTAACATCCCCTACGACGACGCTAACGTACGCACAATGCTTACAACCGCGCTCAATGCGATTGACGCTGATACTGATTTCAGCCGTTATGACTGGAACGGTGATGGCGAGGTGGAACAAGTATTCTTTATCTACGCCGGACTGGGCGAGGCAAATGGAGGCGACGAGAATACAGTATGGCCGCACAAGTCAACAATCAGCAATCAAGGTGTCACGCTCGACGGTATGACCGTAAATACTTACGCATGTAGCGCCGAATGCCAGCCGATATACCAAGGCGGATACGTTGTTGACACGCATATCGACGGAATTGGCACCATCTGCCACGAGTTCTCCCACTGCCTCGGACTGGCCGACATGTACGACACCGACTACAGCGGCGGTTACGGAATGGGCTCATGGGATCTGATGAACCAGGGTAGCTATAACGCTGACGGATTCCGCCCGGCGTGCTACACAGGTTTCGAACGCATGCAGATAGGATGGTACCAACCCATCGAACTGACAGAGAATGTCGAAATACGCGGAATGGGAAGCCTTGCCGACAACGGCAATTTCTACATTGTGCGCAACGACGGTAACCCCGGAAGTGGCAATCCCGTTTACTCAGGCGAGTACTACGTCCTCGAGAACCGTCAGCGCACCGGTCGTTGGGACACCGGACTGCCGGCCTCGGGCCTGCTCATCACGCACGTTGATTTCGACCAAAGCGTATGGAACGCCAACAGACCTAACAATGACCCGAGCCACCAACGCTGCACAATCATACCGGCCGATGGCAGGGCAAGCACACTAAGTGAGGCTGGCGACACATACCCCTACGGCAGCAACAACAGCCTTACCAACGAGACAACGCCCGCAGCGACCGTCTATACCAAGAATACCGACGGCTCAAACTACATGAACAAGCCAATTACGAACATCACACAGAACGCCGACGGCACGATAAGCTTCAGCTTCGGAGTCAACGAGGGGCCGCTGTTCTACGAGTCGTTCGACAACTGTACGGGCCGCGGCGGCAACGACGGCATATTCGTCAACATGGGCTCTTCGCAAATAGGCAAGGGCCAGCTGCTGACCGACAACGACGGATGGACAGGCAACGGCGGAGGCGCAAGCAAGTGCGCTATGTTCACTGGACCGGCAACAACACCCACGATTCAGCTTAACGGAAAGGCTGAACTTACCTTTAGGGCTGCGGCCGTTATACCGGCCACCAACCCGAAGATAAGCATCGCCATAGAGGGAGCGGCCACACTCAACGCCGAGGACGACATGAAGACGGCAGCCTTCACCAACTACAGCCTCGAACTTGACATCAACGGCCCCGTTACAATCACGTTCTCTTCCGACGCTGCTGCCTTCATCCTCGACGAGGTTAAGGTAACCTCGAGCGTCAGCACCGGAATAGACAACGTAATGACCGTGACCGGAACTGACGGCATTCGCCCCGCTGACAACCGTATATACAGCATCGACGGACGCTACGTCGGCACAGACGAGACTAAGCTGGGCAAAGGCCTGTACATACGCAACGGCAAGAAATTCATCAAAAGGTAAGAAGGTGAGAAGGTGAGGAGGTGGGACGGCATAGTCCGCAACGCCCCTCGAAGACCGTCAGGACAATACGCAAGAGCCGCCCAAACCTTCCGTTTGGACGGCTCTTATTATATACGGCAACCCCATTGATTATCAGTGATTATGCGAAAGGCCGTGTTTTGCAGTGCAAAACACGGCCTTTTAGCCTACTGTTGACGGCCTTTCGGCGTGAGAAAGACGGCTTATCGCATATTCACTGATAATCTGTCTGCCAGAAATATAGCCTGTTACTTCATAACTTTCGTTACTTCCTGCCCTTTCTTCACTATGAGCAGGCCCTTGGCCGGAACATCGCTGATGTTGAATCCATCGGCCGGCGCTGAGTAAACCAGTACGCCGTCAACGGTATATACGCGCACCATGCCGTCACCACGCGTTCCGGTTACTTCAACACCTTGTATGCCTGTGGTCCATCCTGGGTCGCCCTTTGTCACGGAAGCCATGCCGTTGCTAATGGTGAGGATGTAGTTGTTCAGTATAGCCTCACTGCTGTGTACTGGTTGCCATGACGTCTCCTCAGTGGCTTTAGACACCATATATACACGGTATGTGCCGTCGGGTAGCGAGGCTGTACTTACGGAATTGCCGTAACGTGAATACCCGCTAAGATATTCGATGCTGCCACCCGTCGGTGGTGTAACCGTCCGTGCGTCAAGTACAATAGGAGCACCACCGTTTATCGGGGCTGCCAACAGGCCAAGCTGGCCGGTGAATAACTCTGCGTCCATTTGATACAGGTCGGTAGCCTGATACGCAAGCTGTTTGCCACTGGCGGTTACGGTAAAGCTACCCTTAATGTTTTGCAAAGGCCAGTAGAGCAGTCCCCACTGTGAACTGTACGGCAATTCAGGGTGTCCCTCGGGATGCATAATTACCATGTCCTGCGAGTAGGAGTAACTACCTTGGTCTGAATTGAGCAGCCCAACGTCGAAATAGCCGTTTCCGGAACCGCTCCAACCCCAGTTTACATGTACAAGGCCGTTAGCATCGTAGCCGTCAAATACGAAGGCATGTCCTGCCATGTTAGCTGTAACTCCACCATAAAGTATGGGATATCCGTTGCTTATTTCGTTGTAGATTATATCCATCCACTGCGTTGTGGGATAGATGTCGCGCGTGTAGAACTTCGTACTGTAGTGGAAGTATTGCTTTGCCGACGTAGCCACTTCGTAGTCATGCGCACCGCTGCCGCCTACAGTGGACGTACCATAACTCATGTTGACAGCTACTCCACAATGTAACATCAATGTAGCGACAGCGTCCGCCTGTGCCTCGTTGTAGCTGCCAAGTGTGTATGTCGGCAGCATATTGTCCCAATCGTAGGTTGTGGCGCTGAAGCTGACACGAAGCAGCTGTTCATTGGTTGCGGGATCGTCAGATACTATGCGGTAGCTTTTGCTTCCACTGCCTTGCGTCGGCGACTTGTGGAAATACATCACTTGCGCCATTGCCGTAGCAACACAGCCCGTGTAAACGTCTGCTCTGAGCTTTTGAGATACAATGTTGTTGTACGGTACGCCTTGGTCCCACCTCGACAGCATCAGCTCTTCTACAGCAGCAGGGTAGCCGTTGTCGGATGGTATGACGGTAGCCGTTGACGTTTGCCCATTGGCGAGCCTATGGCTCATGGCCGCGTCGGCTGCATCCATCCACCAGAGCAGGGCCGGTGGCATATTGTCAGGAGTAAACTCGGTGTCTGAATAGCCAAGCACGGCGTTGAACATGTCGTCGTTAGCTATGACTGCAAAACCGCCTGTCTTATATCCAAGTACGGTATACTGCACGCCCTGGCGCATCACTTCAAGCCCTAATGAGCCGCTGCGCGTTGCCGCTGGGCCTGACTTGAGTACGCCTTCAGCAGCAGTCATCATCTGCGAGAGGCTACGTGGGGTGGCGGTTGACACAACCGAAACGAACAGTAATGATAGTGAGAATAAAAGCTTTTTCATATCATATAGGATTTAAGTGGTTGAAAAACAAAAAGGCAAGGTGTACCCTTCAAGAGGGATACACCTTGCCTTGCAGTCAATATCAGTTCTTTGTCATGGTTATGTTTACATAAGCGTCCATATACCCCCCTTGGTTTACTGCATAGAGGTAAACTGCATAATTGGGGTCGAAGGTCAACGTGGTCGGGATTTTACCTTCGTCAGTAAGCGACCAGTCTATTGGCAGAACACCCTCATACAGGTTCGTGTCGCCGACAGGATTGAACAGCCACGCCAACTGGAAGCCCTGTACTTCGCATATCACATCGCCGCATACGAGGCCGAGCTGGCCCTTCATCATCTCCTTGTCGAACGCGTATGTGAAACTCCACGAGTAAGTCTCGCCTGCTCCAAGTATGTTGGACGCTTCGGCCGTGAGCAACTTCTCGTAATTTGCAGTGCCTTCGGCTGCCGCCACGATTGTGACGGGGAAGCTTACTGAAGAGCCGCTGGCCAACGATGTGGCGCTGAACGTCCATGTTCCGGCGAACGCGCGGTAGAAGTCGCCGTCGTTGTCGCTTATGGTTACGGTCGTCTGCGACGTCGTGATTTCAGCTCCTTCAGCAGAAACTATTGTCAGGGTGAATTGACGGTCAGCATTAATTTCGTTGTCATCAAGCACCTTTAACTCTACATTTAGCGTGTTGCTCTGCAACGTGTCGACATTAAGATTCAGCGTTTTGTCGGTAATCAGGTAGTTAGTACCTTCCACTGCCCCATCATTGCCAACTGGCGCAGCTTCCAAAGTCAAACGTACGGGACCATTGCGGTGGCCACTTACAGCTATTGGAATCTGAACGTATCCAGCTGTTTCGTCTACGGTGACCGCACTATTTTCAAATCCGACGGTGCACTCATTCGTGTTCACGTCGTCATCTTCCGAGCACGATGTGAAGAATGGTAGTGCCACCGCCATGAGGATGAATAACTTTATATATTTCATACTTCTGTTCTTTTAATATTGTTTAATAACCGGGGTTTTGCACAATCTGGTCTGCGAGGTCAGTCTCGTTTTGCGGGATAGGCCATGTCATGCGGTTTGCGTTTGCGGCCTGCCTCATAGTCGCGCTTGACGTGAAGCCAAGTATGCTCTCATCTTGTGCGTCGCCGCGCTGCATGACCACGTGCCAACGTTTAAGGTCAAATATACGGGTGCCTTCGCCCACCATCTCACGTTCGCGCTCGTTCATAATTTCCTGCATTAGGCTCTCTTTGCTTGCGAAGGTCTGGTCTTGATATCCTGCTATGCGGTTGTGCTCCAGCGCATTCAGGTAGTATGCGGCCTTGGTCAGGTCATCTGCCTGTGCGTAGCCCTCAGCTGCTATGAGATACATCTCTGCTATGCGGAACACTTTGGGCTCTATCAGCGAGCGTGTTTCGTTGGACGGGTTGCTTGTATAAAGCCTTGTCTGGGCCGGGAACTTATTGAACCCGTAGACAGTTGCGCTTGCGCCAACACTATTGACAACGTTGATTTGTGTAAAGTATGCGTCGAAACGTCTGTCGCCCTGGCCGTAAAGATTTAACAGTGTGGCCGTTGGTATGAAGTCAACATTATCATTTATCATCAGATAGAATGAGCCGCTGGTAGCTGTGTATTGGTCTGTCGAGCCTCCTATGCGCATTTGCATGATTGTCTCCATGTCTCCGTTGTCGCTCCACATATCAATGATCTCATTAGTGCCGTTGGCCAGTGAGTAATAACCTCCGTCCACAAGGCTGGCTGCATAGTCGGCGGCTATCTTGTATTCATCCATGGCAAGAGCCAAGCGGGCGCGAAGTGCCGTTATTGCATCAGGCGTAACATAGTAGAAATCGTCGGGAGCAAGTGGCTGTATGTAGAAGGCTGCGCTGTCGAGGTCATCCTGTACCTGCTTCATCGTCTCGGCGAGTGTCTTGCGTGCGGGGTAAGTTGACGGGTCAGAAGACGGTGCATAATCGAGACGGTATGAAACGCCGGTGTTGGGTTCATTTGCCGTAGTCTTGTCATAATCTGCGCAGAAATACTGCGACAGCATGAAAATACAATAAGCACGGGCGAAGAATGCGTCGCCTTTTGCCAGTTTTACAGAGTCCATCTTCTCGGGAGTGAAGACAGTGGCGTCCGACATGTCGCATTTATTGTAACCGTCGATGATTACGTTGGCACGCGATATGGTCGCCTGGTAGTTGGCGTACACGGTTCCGACATATGAGTTCTGCGGTGTGAAGTCCCAACGGTACAGGTCTCCGAGGGTATTGGAGTTAAGCGCTGTAGCGTGGAACTGGTCACTTTGTACGTCGATTGTCGTGTTGAAATTGTCCCCTCCAACCGATACGCGCAGCGCGCTGTAAAGGCCGTTGCGCAGGCTGATAAAATCTTCGGGTGTCTGTGTCGCCTCTTCGGCAGGCAGCGAGCCTAACGGCTCGGTATCCATTGAGCAAGAGGAAACAAGCCCTACGGCCAATGCAATAAGCAAATATATCTTTTTCATTGTATATTATCTCTTTAATTAAAATGTAAGTTGAATGCCGAACGAATACTGGCGTGTGTTTGGGTAGTCGCCAAAAGCTACGTTGCCATCAATTTCGGGGTCGAAGCCATTATACGGCGTGATAGTTAAGAGGTTGCGGCCTACAAAGTAAATCTTGGCGCCCTTGATGAAGTGAGTAGCGTCCACCCACTTCGTGGGAAGGGTGTAAGACAGCTGCAACAGTTTCAGTCGGACGAATGTAGCATTCTCGTATTGGCTCGAATAAGTGCCATTCGGACGTGCACAGTTAGCAGCTGCTATGTTGGTCACGTCGCCGGGCTTCTGCCACATGTTAAGCATCTCTACAGATTGGTTAATCTGTGTGCCGAAGCTCGGGTTTTCGATGAAGTAACGTTCGTTATTGAGCATGTAACGGTCGAACATACCGGTGAATTGCACGTCAAGTTGCAACCCCTTCCAAGCCAATGTTGTGTTGACACCGCCCGACCATGGAGCAAATATGTTCATGCCTGTCATCACGCGGTTTTCCTCTGAGTACACCTTTGTTTCGTTACCGTTCTTGTCGAGCCATACATTCTGTCCGTCTACCGGGTCTACATGGCTCCAGCGCACGGTGTAGACTTCACCGAATGGGTGGCCTACCTCGTAGTGAGTGGCGTTGTTGACGTCATAGCTCTGAAGGCCGTTGAACAGCTTGGTTATTTCGTTCTTGTTGTAGTTGAAGTTCACACTTACGTTCCAGTACCAATCCTTTGTCTTAATAATGTCAGCAGCAAGGGTCACGTCAACACCACGGTTTTCCATTTCACCTACATTGCCCCAACCGCTCGAATGGCCTGTAGTATAAGAATAAGGTATCTGCATAAGCATATCTGACGTAACCTTGTTATAGTATTCAATGTTGAACGACAGTATGTCGAACACCTTACCGCTCAATCCTATGTTGAAGGTTTTTACTGTCTCCCATGTCAGGTCGGGATTTGATGCGTTACCCATGGCTGTACCTGTGCCTGTGCCATATGAGGGAGTAGAGCCGGCGAGGCCGAGATACATGTAAGGACTGATACCTGAGTTACCGGTAGAACCATAGCTTACGCGTAGCTGTAAGTCGTCGAGCCAGTTCTTCGTAGACTGCATGAAGCTTTCATTTGTGATGTTCCACATGGCTGCAACGGCGCCGAAGGTACCCCAACGATGACCGTCGGCAAAGAGCGATGAGCCGTCGCGACGGAGCGAAGCGTCAAGGAAGTAGCGCTCTTTGTAGTTGTAACTCAACATACCGAAGTAAGAGTTGCGTACTTCTTCAGATAGTGCCTGGCTTAAGTAAGTAATCTGCTGTATATTGGTAAGCGGCGCATTTGAGAAAGACATCAAGCGGTTATCTTCAAATCCGTCAACGCCTACACCGAACGAAGTGCTTTTGTATTTCATTACCTCTTGGCCGAGCAGTACGGATACGTGGTGGTCACGCATGATGTCAAACTTGTATTCAGCCGTGTTCGTTACTGTCCAGCGATATGCACGTTGGAATGTCTCCCTTCTCGAGCCTGTGGCAAATGCGTCAAGACCTATTTCCGTTGCGTTTTCTATTTTGTACGCAGTATTTGACGTGCGATAGTCAAAAGCGTCAAGACCTATGGCCGAACGGATATTCAGTCCCCTGATAGGGTTGATGTTTACAAATACGTTTTCGTTAAGGCGTACCATGGTTTGGCCGCTCGGCTGTATGTCCGTCCAATAGTACGGGTTATATTGACCGTCAAGCAGATGGTCTGCTCTCTTGCCGTAACCTTCAAAGGTACTGTTGGCCCAGTCAATGCTTCCATCGGGATTATATACCAGTCCATTTATTTCATAATATGGGTTGGTTGGCAACAAGCCGATAGCCGCCATAGTCTTGTTCTGAAATGAGAAGCCGTCCATCGAACTGTAAGCAGTCGTCATGGTTTTTGAGTAAGAGAAGTTCGAGTTTGAACCAATTTTCAGCCATGGGTTAACGTTCACCTCAAGATTTGCGCGCAGTGTCTCGCGGCGCATGTTGGAGTCGTCCATGATACCGTCGGCGTCATAATGACCGTAGGAGAAGAGATAAGCCAAGTTCTGCGAACCGCCGCGTACGCTGGCGTCAACCTGCCACGTGGGCTTGTTCTCGCCGAAGAGCTTGTCAGTCCAGTCTGTGCCGATATTATATTTCTTGTAGTAAGCCTTCTGCGCCTGGAAGTTGGCATTGTCAGCCAGGCTTGGGTTCAGCATTTCCTGAAATTGTAGAAACTGGTTGGCATCCATAACGTCAAACCTATTGCAGGCCAGTTGCGAAATGCCGTACTGCGCAGATACGGTAACTGTAGGAGCCTCACCGAAGTTACCCTTCTTAGAGGTTATGACAACCACGCCGTTGGCCGCGCGCGAACCATAGATAGCCGTTGACGACGCGTCCTTGAGCACCGTTACATTCTCGATATCGTTCGGGTTGAGCGAAGTAAACGTACTATAAGAAATTTCGCTTCCGTCCAATATGAACAGAGGCTCCGTAGATGCATTGATTGACGTGACACCGCGGATGCGCATGCTTGTCGCTGCCGAAGGCTCACCCGAAGAGGTGAACACCTGCAGTCCGGCCACCTGACCCTGCAGCGCGTCGCCCACGTTGGCCACGGGGCGATTCTCAAGTTTGTCGCCGCCCACACTAACTACAGAGCCCGCGATGGTACCAAGTTTACGTGCCGAACCGTAGCCGGTGACAACCAGCTCGTCAAGTGCGGTATCGTCGCTCTCCATTACGACGCGGATGTTCTTGCCTGCCTTGACGCGGGCCTCCTTCATACCGATGTAGGTTATGGACAGCTCTGCGTCGGACGGAGCGTTGACACTGAACTTTCCGTCTACGTCGGTCACCGTGCCGGCATTGCTACCGACCACGCGGACGGTCGCGCCCACTACCGGCTGCCCGTCCTCATGGGACACCACCGTGCCCGTGACTGTCGT
>OHMX01000541.1_pt1 | contig 17200 bp, 16 predicted proteins | sample 1569471 | NCBI WGS metagenome assembly OHMX01 (sample SAMEA3879547, study PRJEB24766) | human gut metagenome | biome: human-associated habitat; feature: feces | place: USA | collected 1985/1987
AGTCAGGGCAAAATAGCAAAAACAGAATAAAAATAGACCACAAACGTTCATAAAACGTCATAATACACAAAAAATAAAGTTATATAAAATAGGACGGCCGGGACTTTTTGCTTTTGATGAGAAGGATGGTGATATCTATACAACAAACTGGATAAACGGTGTATCGACTCTGACAAAATATAACGAAGAGACGGGGAAGATACAGCGATATGAAGAATCTGTTGGAATGTTTGGATATTTACATTGTGCAGGGAATTATGTTTATGTAGAAAAACAGGTCGATCAGGAAGAAAGAACGATTAATTATTTAATGAAGATCGATCGGAAAACATTAAAGAAGGTAAAAGAAATAAAGGTAAATCACAGCGAAGATGAATCCGTGTTTTTCTATTCAGATGATAAAAATCTCTATTTTTCTTCAGGAAATACAGATAAAATCTTGTATCAGATGGATTTAAAAAAAGACAAGATCAGCAAGCTCAAATTAAAAGAAATAAATCCACAGCAAATTTTACCGTATAAAAATAAATTGTTTGTTACACACTGTGATCTAACCAGTGGAATGGGAAAAGCAATTTCATTGTTAAATCCACAAACAGGAGAAAGCAAAGTTTATAAATTCAAGCATAATGTAATTCAATGTCAAACAAAAGAGGACTATTTGTATATACTAAGTAATGATAGTATCGATAAATATAAATTTGATGGAGAAAAAATGCATTTAGAAGCAAGCAGTAAAATCGCTATCAAAGGATCTTGGAAGAATGGGTATATCAGCAGCTTTTTTCTGAAATAGTAACACCAGTCTTGACATCCAATCATCGTTTGCATATAATAAAACCAATAGAAATAGTAGGAAATACAAAAATACCAGCGGAAGCGCAGCATAACAAGAATAGAAATGCTAAGCATCCGCTTTTTTATTCTAAATAAAAGGAGAAAGAAATGTTAAATCAGTTTTCAAGAACAGAACTATTACTTGGAAAAGAAGCACTTGATAAATTAGCAGGCAGCAGAGTTGCTGTCTTTGGAATCGGTGGTGTTGGTGGATATGTATGCGAAGCCTTAGTACGAAGCGGTGTCGGTGAATTCGACCTTGTTGACGATGATAAAGTCTGCTTAACAAACCTAAACCGCCAGATCATTGCAACAAGAAAAACAATCGGAAAATACAAAGTAGAAGTGATGAGAGACCGTATCTTAGAGATCAATCCAGATGCGAAAGTCAACGTTCACAAATGCTTTTTCTTACCTGAAAATGCAGAGGAATTTCCATTTGAGGAATATGACTACATCGTTGATGCTGTTGACACAGTAACAGCAAAAATCTCATTAGTTATGGCAGCAAAGGAAAAGAATATACCGATCATCAGCAGTATGGGAGCTGGAAATAAATTAGATCCAAGCCAGTTTAAAGTGGCAGATATTTATAAGACAAAAGTATGTCCTCTTGCAAAGGTTATGCGAAGAGAGTTAAAGAAGAGAAGAGTTAAGAAATTAAAAGTTGTATATTCAGAAGAAATGCCGATCAAACCAAAAGATGATATGGCAAACAATTGCAGAACAAACTGTATCTGCCCTCCAGGAGCACAGCACAAATGTACAGAGAAAAGAGCGATTCCAGGCAGTACAGCATTTGTACCATCTGTCGCAGGACTGATTATCGCAGGGGAAGTAGTGAAGGATTTATGCAAGGCGTAAAAAGTGTAACAAAACAAGCATTTATGAAATCCATACCAATCATGTGCAGCTATATATTTGTCAGTATGGCATATGGAATGATGATGGAGAATGCAGGATTTGCGTGGTATTATTCGCTTCTTACAAGCCTTACCGTGTATACAGGAGCTTTTCAGTTTGTCCTGATCACATTTTTAAGTAGCGGGGCATCCATCGTTACGATCGCAGTGACGGCATTGTTGATAAACAGCAGACAGAGTTTCTACAGCCTTTCATTTTTGGAGACATTCCGTAAGATGGGAATAAAGAAACTTTATATGATCCATACGATAACAGATGAAACATATGCAGTAAACTGCACGATCGAAGACAAAGATGAAAACAGCAGAAAAGAGATGTTTCTCGTTGCATTCTTCAGCAGATGTTACTGGATGTTTGGAGCAGTGATGGGTGGATTGATCGGGCAGTTGATCCCATTTGAATTAACAGGAATTGATTTTTGTATGACTGCATTATTTATCATCATTTTTATCGATCAGTGGGAGAAAGCGGACAAGCATTTTCCAGCGGTTGCAGGAATTCTGATCGCAGTGATCGCCTTAATGATCTTTGGACAGCGGGCATTTATGCTGCCAGCATTGGTGATCGTTTCAGGAGTTTTAATCTTCTGGAATAGCAAACAACAGGAAGTTTAGACAGAAAGGGGAAAATAATGAACACAAAAATGGCATTGATCGCGATTTTCGTTTCTGCCGTGATCACATTTGGACTTCGATCCCTCCCTTTTCTTGTATTTCAGGAAGGAAAAGAGCTTCCAGATCAGATCAAACGATTAGGAATGGTGTTGCCATCTTCGATCATGGCAGTACTGATCGTGTATTGCCTGAAAGATGTCGGGGATGACTTTATGGCAGATGGCTTATGGAAACTGATCGCAGCAGCAATCACGGCAGTCAGTTACAAATGGAAACATAATACGCTGATCAGCATTTTACTTGGAACAGTGAGTTATATGCTGTTCTTACATTTTTTTGGATAGAACTAATTTGAGATAGAATAAAACATAGGATGAGACAGGAGATATATATGGCACGAGAAATAGAGACAAAATGTATTCATTTAGAAGAGGAAGAAAATTCGATCAACCACTATGGTGCGATCAGTTACCCAATCTATCAGTCAGCAACATACGCACATCCAGGGGTCGGACAAAGCACAGGTTATGATTACAGCCGCCTGCAGAATCCAACGAGAGAACATCTGGAGAAGACAGTTGCTTCTCTGGAAAATGGAATCGATGCATTGGCATTTTCCTCAGGAATGGCAGCGATCACGTTGATGATGGAATTATTCAAACCGAGTGATCATCTGATCGTGGATGCAGATTTGTATGGTGGCAGCATCCGTCTATTTAATCACGTATCTGAGAAAAACGGAATCGAATTTTCCAGTGTAGACTGCCACAAGGAAAATGTTGCAGCATATATCAGAGAAAACACAAAAGCAGTTTATATCGAGACACCAACCAACCCAATGATGAACGTCACAGATATCAAAGCATTAGCTGAGATCACAAAGAAACATAACATCCTTCTGATCGTTGACAATACATTTTTATCTCCATATTTCCAGAATCCATTAGATCTCGGAGCAGATATTGTTGTACACAGCGGAACAAAATATCTTGGAGGTCACAACGATACACTGGCTGGATTCTTAGTTACAAACAGAGAAGATATCAGTGAAAGATTTCGTTTCCTGATCAAGACAACAGGTGCAGGCCTTGCTCCGTTTGACTGCTGGCTGGTACTGCGCGGCATGAAGACGCTTGGCATCCGCATGGAACGCTCCCAGGAGAATGCAAAACAGATTGCCGCATGGCTGCAGCAGCAGAAAGCAGTCACAAGAGTGATTTATCCGGGACTGCCGGATCACCCGGGCCATGAGATTATGAAAAAACAGGCAAGAGGCTTCGGTGCCATGCTGACAATCCAGCTCGAGAGCAAAGAGTTTGCCCTTGCCATTCTGGAGAAGGTAAGAATGATCCGTTTCGCAGAGAGCCTCGGCGGCGTGGAGACACTCGTTACGTATCCGACGACGCAGACACATGCCGATGTGCCGAAGGAAATCCGTGAGCGGAACGGAATTGCGGAGAGCACCCTTCGCTTCTCCGTCGGAATTGAAAATATCGAGGACCTGATCGGCGAGCTTGAGAAGGTTTTTGCAGAAATTGAGGAAGAGAAAAATGACGGAAAGAAATCTTGATTTTGACAGAATCATCAACCGAAAAAATACAGACTGTTTAAAATATGACTTCGCAGTAAAACGCGGTATGCCAGCCGACGTGCTGCCGCTGTGGGTGGCGGACATGGACTTTGCCTGCGCCCCCTGCATCGTAGAGGCGGTGCAGAAGCGGGCGGCGCACCCCGTTTACGGCTACGGCGTGCGGCAGCAGCCCTACTTCGACGCGGTGCAGGGCTGGCTGAAGAAACGCCACGGCTTCGATGTGAGCATCGAGCATCTCGCCTTCGCGCCTCCCGGCGTGATCTACGCCATGAACGTAATGCTGCGTATCCTCACGAAGCCCGGCGACAAGGTCATGGTGCCCATGCCCAACTACGACCCGCTGTTTGACATGGTCACCCGGGGCGGGCGGAAGCTGGTGGAGAGCCCGCTGGTCTGGCGGGACGGCCGGTACACCTTCGACTTCAAGGACATGGAGGCGAAGGCCGCCTCCGGCGTGAAGGTGCTGGTGCTCTCCAGCCCCCACAACCCCACCGGACGCGTCTGGACACGCCAGGAGCTGGAGGGCGTCGCCGAGATCTGCCTGCGGCACAACATCTTCATGCTGGTGGACGAGATCCACTGTGACTTCGTCCCGCCGGAGCATCCCCACACCACCTTCGGTCTGCTGGGCGAGGAGGTGCTGCGCCACTCCATGATCTGCTACTCCGCCAACAAGGGCTTCAACCTGGGTGGACTGGGTATGGCCACCATCGTGCTGGCGGACGACGACCTGCGGTGCAGGTTCAACGAGGAAATGTCCATCGCCCAGACGCGGCTGGACAACATCTTCGGCATGGCCGCCCTTATCGCCGCCTACAACGACGGTGAGGAATGGCTCAACGAAGCCATCGCCTACGTGTCCGGCAACAAGGCGTATTTGGAGAAGTTCCTGCAGGAGCGCATCCCCCAGATCCGCATGATCCCCTCTGAGGGCACGTATCTGGTCTGGCTGGATTGCTCCCAGCTGCCCTACCGGGGCATGGCGTTGGAGCACTTCATGATCAACGAGGCAAATGTCGCGTTCTGCGCCGGCTATGAGTTCGGCGAGCAGGGAGAAGCCTTCCTGCGGATGAACGTGGCGTGCCCCCGGTGCACGCTGACGAAGGCGTTGGAGCAGATCGAAAAGGCGGTCAACCGCCTGCCCCGTCAGTGACACAAAAAGCCGCAGCCCTTGCGGCACAACGTAATCTCTTCCCTCCCTCACATATGGCGATGCGGCACGCCTTATTGCCGCGCCCTCTCGGGAAGCAGCCTCCAGTGGAGGCTGCTTCCTACAGGCTGTCGAAAAAGCCGTCGGCTTTTCTCGACAGCCTGCAATAATGCCGTTATTTTCGTGCCGCGAAGCGGCACGAAAATATTCGCTTCGCTCCACGCACGCCTTGCAGAGCAAGGCTTAGCGCGGCATTTGATCCGATTCGAGGCGGGCTTTGCCCCCTCGAGCTCCCCCTGTAATGCGGAAGGACTGCACACGCCGGGGGATTTATCGACAAGCAGAGAAAAGAACCGCCCGCAGGCGGTTCTTTTCTGTAAAGCGTACTTACTTGGCACCCTTGGCGGCCTCGCGGCCGAGACGGAATGCCTTCAGATTCAGCTCCTTGACCTTGGCGGGCACGGTCTCCGCCACGATCTGCTCCCAGTCGATCTCCGGGCAGCCCAGCGCGTCGCACATGGCACCGAACAGCACCACGTTCATGCACTTGGGATTGCCCAGCTCCAGAGCGATGTCGCTGGCAGGGACGGCGATGGTCTTGAAGCTCCTCTGCATCGCCTCGATGCAGCCCTCCGGGTACTCCTCGGCACCGGAGGCGATGGTGGTGGACTTAATGGCGTAGTCATTGATGACCGCCACGCCGGTGGGCTTCAGGAACTCCGCATAGCGGACGGCCTCCATCCGCTCCAACGCCACCATAATGTCCGCCTCGCCCCTGCCGAACACGGGACCGTAGACCTTCTTGCCCCAGCGGACCTGCGTGGACACGGAGCCGCCGCGCTGGGCCATGCCGTGTACCTCGCTCTGCTTAACGTCGTACCCGGCCTTCATAAAGCCGTTGGACATGATCTTGGAGATCAGGATGGCACCCTGACCGCCCACGCCTACCAACAGGCAGCTTTTCACATCGTTCATGTTACTTCTCCTCCTTTTCGATGGCGTCAAACGGGCAGGCCTGGGCGCAGACGGTGCAGCCCACGCACTGTGTACGGTCGATGAACGCCTTGCCGTTCTCCATGGAGATGGCGGGACAGCCCACCTTCAGGCAGCTCTTGCAGCTCTTGCACTTGTCGGCGTTGACCACGCACATACCGGTGTCGTGCTTCACCCGCTTGATGAGCAGGCAGGGGCGGCGTGTGACGATGGCGGGGTGCTTGCCCTCGTTGAGAGCCGCCACCGCATCGTCCACGGTCTTTTTCATCGCCGCCAGATCCTGGGGATCCACGGTGAACACCGGCGCGTAGCCGTAGGCTTCGAACACCTTCTCCACGCTGATCATGGGGGCTTCCTCACCCATCAGCGTATAGCCGGAGCCGGGGTTGTCCTGATGGCCGGTCATGCCGGTGATGCGGTTATCCAGCACGCAGGGGATCATGCGGCCGTTATTATAGATGATCTCCGCCGCGCCGGTCATGCCGCTGTGGAAGAACGTGGAATCGCCCATGACGCCGAACACCACCTTGTCGGTGACGCCCTCCCGCTGGAAGGACTTCGCCATGCCCATGCCGGCGGAGAAGCCGCCGCCCATGCAGATGCACACGTCCATGCAGTTCAGCGGAGGCGCGAAGCCCAGCGTGTAGCAGCCGATGTCGCCGGTGACCACGTAGTTCTTGTTCTTGGACAGCGTGTAGAAGAACCCGCGGTGGGGACAGCCGGGGCACAGGGCGGGGGGACGCTTGGCGACCTGCACATCGCTGACGGTCTTGTACTCCGGCTTGATGCCCAGCACACGCTCCCGCAGAAGCTGGGTGTTCAGCTCGTACAGCTTGCCGGTCAGCTCCTTGCCGATGCAGTCGATACCGGCGGCCTTGATCTCGTCCTCCATAAAGGGGTCCAGCTCCTCTATGATGTACAGCTTCTCCACCTTACCGGCGAAGTCGCGGATCAGCTCCATGGGCAGGGGGTAGGTCAGCCCCAGCTTCAGGAAGGACGTGCCCTCGGGGAACACCTCCTTGGCGTACTGATAGCTGATGGAGGCGGTGATAACGCCCACCTTGCCGTCGCCCAGCTCCAGCTTGTTCAGCCCGTTCTCCAGTGCGCGGGTGCATCCGTACTCCGCCAGCTTCACCAGCCGCTCCTCCACGATGGGATGGTTCAGATACGCGTTGGCGGGGGCGCACACGAACTTACGGGTATTCCGCGCGTAGGCAGGGGCGGTGTGCTCCACCCGCTCGCCGAACTCCACCAGCCCCTTGCTGTGACAGACGCGGGTGGTGGTGCGGTACAGCACCGGGGTGTCGAACTCCTCGGAGATCTCGCAGGCCAGACGGACGAAGTCCTTGCTCTCCTGCGCATCGCTGGGCTCCACCATGGCGATCTTGGCGGCGCGGGCATAGTGGCGGTTGTCCTGCTCGTTCTGGGAGGAATGGCAGGAGGGGTCGTCGGCGGTGACCACCACATAGGCACCGTTGACGCCCATATAACCGGCGGTGAACAGGGGGTCGGCTGCCACGTTCAGTCCCACCATCTTCATGGTGCAGAAGGCGCGGGAGCCTGCCACGGACGCGCCGTAGGCGACCTCGGTGGCGACCTTCTCGTTGGGTGCCCACTCGCAGTACACATCCTTGCCGTACTGGGGCAGGTTTTCCAGAATCTCCGTGCTGGGCGTTCCGGGATACGCGGAACAGACCTTGATACCGGCTTCATAAACGCCGCGGGCTGTTGCCTCGTTACCGGACATCAGATGTTTCATAGCTTTTTCCACCTTTCTTGACACATTCCTCTTGTATTTCCACTTGCTTTGAAAACGAACTTAATACTGGGCTGCCTCCTGCTCACCGCGCAGCACCCGGAGGGCACCTTCGGCAAGGGAGCGCATCTCCTCCTCACCGGGCAGGCGGATCACCTTGGCGATCTTGCCCACATAGGCGGTGATGTCATCGCAGAACGTCTCCGCGTATGCCATGCCGGCGGTGTAGACGATGGCGTCCACATCGAAGCGCAGCACGGCGGCCATGGCACCGATGTCCTTCGCCAGCTGATAGACGAGAGCCTGATACGCCTCCGCCGCCTTGGCGTCGCCCTCCTCCATTCTGGCGCGCACCACGCGGAAATCGGTGGTGCCCAGATAGGAGAACATACCGGCGCGGCGTCCGAAGGTCTTTTTCACCTCGTCCTTCGTCTTGCCGGAGAAGCAGTAGTTAATGACCTGGTTCACCGGCAGACCGCCGCCGCGATCCATGCCCATGGAGCCCTCGTCCTTCACGTTGCACACGTCCACCACCCGTCCGTGCTGGTGGGCACCCACGCTGACGCCGCCGCCCAGATGGCAGACAATAAGGTTCACGTCCTCGTACCTTTTCCCCAGCATCCCTGCGGCCTTGCGCCCCACGGCCTTGTGGTTCAGCGCGTGGAACTGGCACAGGCGGCGGAACTCGGCAAAGCCGGTGTAGTGCGCCACCTCGGTCATCTCGTCCACGCAGACGGGATCCACAAAGAAGGCGGGGATGCCCACCATGTCGCCCAGTTTCTTGGCGAGATACGCGCCCAAATTGGACGGGTGCTCCCCGTAGGGTGCCGTCTCCACGTCGTGCATGACCTTGTCGTTGACGGCGTAGGTGCCGGAGGGGATAGCGCGGTACAGTCCGCCCCGCCCGCAGACGGCGGCGAAATCCGACAGCCGGTAGCCCGCCTCGGTGATGGACTTCAGAATGGCGTCCTTCCGGTAATCCGCCTGGTCAATGACGCGGGGGAACTGATCCAGCTCCTCGGCGGAGTGGTCGATGGTCACTTTGAAGAGCTGCTCCTCTCCCTCGAACACGGCGATTTTGGTAGAGGTGGCACCGGGGTTGATGATCAACAGCTTCATGGTCTATCTCCTTCCCTATCACGCCCGGCCGGGCGGTTTTTCATTAAGTATTTCACCGAATCCCTCGGCGACTTACCTTTATTATGGCATTGTGGGACCGGGATGTCAACGGCGATTTTGGTATTTCCGAAAAGTCGGCGTTTCGCACAAAAAAAGACCGCCGGTACTGTTGAAAACAGCACCGGCGGCGATACAGATAATCTTGTAATACATCAGCAGCAGAATGTAAGGTTCTCGGCGCAAATGTCCATCATGGAGAGTCCCAGTCCTCCCGCCGCCGTTACCGCAGAGCTGATAAGCCCGATGGCGATAATGCTCACAATAACGACGATCGCGCCTCCGATGAGACCGATCAGCGACAGGACGAACCCCGCCGTGTAGAATCCGCCCCTGAATCCCTCCGTCTTTGCTTTATTGGCATATACCAGACCGATGATCCCCAGCACGACGGAAACCACCGCCGCAAAGCTGAAGAACCACAAGACCACCGCAACGATCCCCAGCACCATGCTGGTGACCGCGGCGTTTTTCCCTCTTTCGTTATCCGGGTATCCCTCCCCGGCTCCGGGGTTTACATTCTGTCTTTCCATAGTATCCATAGTAAAGCGTCCTCCTTTTTTATAGTGCTCCCACTTAAATTATAGGGAGGATATACCTGAAAGTCAATATTTATCTGCCTTGGGCTGCGGCCGCCCCTTTCAGTCAAGTAAAATATGCAGCCTCCCCGCCGCCACAGCCGGCGGGAGCTTTCTCATTCCTCGTGCTTCCACCCATCCAGCAGCGCGGCAGCCATGCGGCGACCACGCCGGGGCAGATCGAAGCCGCCCTCGTAAATGCGCCATTCCAGCAGCAGCCCCCGGTGCATCGCCACCAGATCCGCCACCAGCTCCTCCCTGTCGCGGGTGGGATGGACGGACCTCTCCTGCTTGCAGCCGTCCACTATCTCCCGCAGCAGCCGGAAGTACACGCGCTTTTCGTTGTCCCGCAGGATCGCCTGCTCGGGATAGCGTATGCCGTGGATGAAGCTGCGGTACAGGGACGGGTCGGCGGCACTGATGACCAGCGACTGCCCCACGAAGTCCAGCAGCTTGTCGTGCCAGCTGTTGGCTTCGTCGGCGAGATACCCCGCCTCCAGCACACGGTACTGCGCGTCCACGCTGTCCGTCACCTGAATGACCAGCTCATCCTTGCTCTTGAAATAGTGATAGATATTGCCCACAGAGCAGCCCGCGGTCTGGGCGATCTGCTCCACGGAGACATTCTCGAAGCCCTCCCGGTCGAAGAGGTCGAGAGCCACATCCTGGATCCGGGCGCGCATCTCTATTGCCTGTTTTTTTCGGGCAGTCAATTCCTTCTTCATAGGTGATTCGGTGCTCCTTCGGTGAATGGTTTTTTCTATCATAGCAAGTTTTCGCCATCAGGTCAAGGCAAGAAAACGCCTCCGCTAAGAAAGGAGAAATTTTTTGAAAAAGGGGTTGACATTTCACTCCGTACATACTATAATTTCACTTGTTCGTGACGCGCGAGTGGTGGAATTGGCAGACTCGCTAGATTCAGGTTCTAGTGCTCACTCCGGGCGTGCGGGTTCAAGTCCCGCCTCGCGCACCATCGAAAAATCCTTGAAAGCCTTGTGCTTTCAAGGATTTTTCTTCTGCCTTGAAGCCATTTTAGCCTTACAGTTAGCCTTATTCTTGCGGCAGACTCTCGATGAACCGTTGCATACGGTCAGCACTATTGCGTCTCATCTGTTCTGTCACATGACCGTAAACATCCAGCGTAAACGCTGCTGTGTGGTGTCCCAGATTTTCCTGCACGGTCTTGATGTCATCGCCGCTTTGTAAAGAGGCAACTGCATAGGAGTGACGCAGATCGTGAAAACGCGCAGAGGGGAAACCAGCCTGTCCCGCCAACTTCTTAAAGTGGAGGTAAACGGTTTGTGCTGAAAGGTGATGTCCCATTTCATTTGTGAACACAAGTCCGCTATTTTCCCATGCCTCTCCCGCAAGCCGCTTTTGGCTCTCTTGTAAACACCTCTGCTTTTTCAAAAGGTCGACCACGAATGGAGCTGCCGTGATTTGGCGGCTCTTTCCATTTTTGGTGGTGACAAGGTGATATTCACCCTTTCCGCGCCGTTCTTTTTGTAACTGCTTGTTTACAACGATCACACCGCGTTCAAGGTCAACGCAGTCCCACAGCAGTCCCAGCACCTCGCCCTCCCGCAGACCGGTGAAGAGTGTGAGCACATAGATGGCTTCATAGCGGTGTCCACGGGCTACTTTCAGAAATCGGGCAATAGCTTCATTATCCAGCGGATGAATGTCTTTGCGAACCGCCCGAGGCAAATCACAGGGGTCGGCTGGATTTGTGCGGATATGCCCCAGCTTTACAGCCTGCTGCATCGCTTTGTGAAAAACTCCGTGGATATTGCGAACGCTTTTCGCTGACAGTGGTTTTCTGTCTCCACACTCTACCTGCAAAGAGTTATAAAACCGCTGCACATCCTGCGTTTTCAAGGCGTCCAGCTTCATTGCAGCAAAAGCGGGCTTTAGATGGTTTTCCACCGTTGTTTTATAGCTGTCCACAGTTCTTGGCTTGACCGACACCAGATAGTCCTGTGTCCAGATGTCCAGCCATTCTCCTACCGTCAGCTTGCAGGGGGCTTTGTAGGTGCCATCGTCCAGCGACGCCGTGATCTGGCGCAGCTTCTGCGCCACTTCCTTCTGCGTCTTTCCAGTGATGCTGCGCTGGATCTGCTTGCCTGTGCCGGGGTCGAAGCCCTCCGTGTAGCGGCCTTGCCAGTAGGTGTAGGTTTTCCCGTTCCTTGTTGTTGTGATTTTTCTGATGGAACCGGCACCGCCGGCTCCTTTTCCTGTTTTTGTACGCGGCATATACGCTCCTTTCCGCCGCGCGGAATGTACCATCTCCATGATATATCCCGCGCGGCTGTTGTGCAAGTTTTATTTCCGCGACGAAGAGGTTTACTTCCGCAGGAACTCCAGCAGAGCCTCTCTCGGAATGCGAATCTGCCTGCCGATGCGGACACTTCGTATCTGTCCGCTGCGGATCAGTTCGTAGGCGGTGTTGCGGCCGATGCCGAGAATGGGCATTAAGTCCTCCACCCGCAGTGTCATGGGAAGGTCATGCAGGTCGCGATACTTATTCTCCACGGGCCACGCCTCCCTTCACGGATGCCAGATAGATGTCCGTCACATCGGGTCGCTCGTGTCCCAACAGGCGTGACACGGTAAAATGGGCATCCAACGGCGTCATGCCGCCGTTGACGAGAGAGGTGTACTTTTCAGCGGCGTAGGTATGTCGTAACCCATGGAAGGTAATGCGCCTGCCCGGTATGGTAGGGTCACAGATGGCGTCACGGTTGCGGAGGATAAACTGCTGTATGCCATTGATGGCCCGGTCAGTAGGAATACCGTCCGGCACCAGCAGCTTGTGGCCGCGTTCGGTTTTCTCCAGCAGCCTTTGCAGCATCATGGTAATACGGTTATCCTCGATGGGGACGATACGGATTTTGCCTCCCTTACCTTTCACGGTGAGGGCATTTTCACGCAGCGCACGCTCCGCCGCAGCGGTGTCCATACGGAAGCACTCGTGGATACGCAGACCGGCGTAGCGTGCCAGATACAGGGCGAGGATGTAGTCCTGCCGCTCCTCCGCCATGGCGCGGCCGATCAGCTTGCCAAACTCTGGGTTCGTCCATGTGCGATCCTGCTGCCCGAAGCGGCGGCGTTCCAAGGCAACGCCCAACTCTTCATTGCCCGGCAGCGCATAACGAGGCTGAGACATCTTATCGTGGAAAAATCGGATGGCGGAGAGATCGGTTTTGACGGTGCTGGCGGACTTGCCCTGCGCCTGCAAATAGAGGACGTAGCTCACCAGATGCTTGCCGCTGATGTTCTCCAGCTTTTGCAAGTGGTAGTGGACAGCGAGGTAGGCGCAGAAACGCTTGACCGCCTCATAGTAGCGATCCTTCGTGCGGAAGCTACCCTGTCGGTTGTGCCGCGCCAGCTTGTCCAGTTGGGTAACGAGGGTTTTGTAAATGCCTTTTGTGGTCATATCAAAAAATCTCCTTGTAATCGTAGTCGTGTTCAGATGGGCGCACTTCACCCGTTGGCAAGGAGAGTCGTTTCCGGCGTATCTCCGCAGAAACGATAGACTGCCGCAGGCGGAAAGCCTTGGTGCTGCGTGCTTTTCGCGACCTACCTGTATGTCTGTCTCTCTTTACTTGTGCCAGGTCAGTACGCTGCCACATGGGGCAAAGATGCCCTGCTCCGGTGGAGCGGTGGCGGACACCAGACCGCTGAACTCGGCTGCGGAAGGCTCCGCCGGTGTCCTGTGATCCGCCCGGTGACGGATCGGGGGATGCGCGATACCCCGTATGACCGGCGCCGCACTCTGACTGCGGCATACAGGGCGGGAGCTTGCCTCTCCCTTGACGATTTTCCTGCCGTATCGTCCTGACGGCTTTTACAAAGCTCCTTTTTCCTGATCTGCGCCGAATTGATTTCGGCACTCTTTCTATTCCTGCGGTATCGCGGCGGTGGCAAGTGCCGCGACAAAAATAGTAAGCAAAAACGCAGGAAGAATCTTCCTGCCGTTTCGGCTTCATACGATCCTTCCTGCGTTTGCAGTATTGTTCAATTCTGGTGGCCCCCCGTTTTTCGGGAGGCGCATTTTGACATACTTCGGGTTCTTAATCAGAGCGAAAAGCTGTTGATAGCCTTCCACCCGTGCCTGCTCTGCTCCGACCTAAATGCTTGACGCCTTAAGTACAGGCACATCATAGCACGGCGGCAAAGCGGCGTACAGGTGGAAACTGCCGCGAGAAAAATTTCCCGCAGCATAGTCGTTGAAATACACGGGAGCAATGCCCTAATCTTAAACAGGAGCATGGTGCTCCTCAAGTACAAACTTAACAACGTGTGCGATGCAGACCACAGACCTGCAAATGGTGCACAAAGAACAATGATAATTCTTATATACCACAATATATTGTGGTTGTCGACACAGAAATGCCGATATACTGTTTTTCCAAGTCGTTGAAAATAGCTAATACGCATTATCTCCGTGTTAAATGCGTATTACAGGCGCATCACGAAAATAATGCGTATTGCGTGCGTATTAAAAGCGTATTGGGCAAATATGCTTTCGCTCATTGATAATGTACAATAAGGACCTGTTGACAAATAGGTTCTACAAACGCAGTCCCTTTATGTCCTCGGTGCGTGACAAAATCATATTACCATATTACACCTGCAGTTGACCACACCGGGCAAGGTGTCAACGACAGTAGCGGAACGTTTCACAACGTTCCGCTACTATTGTCTCATGAGTGTCCATGCGCGGGGGGGTGACAGTTATACTATAGTGATGCACCGCCATCAATGGGCAGTACCACGCCGGTCAGGTAGGCGGCATCATCGGAAGCCAAGAATGTCACCACTTTCGCCACCGCTTCGGGAGAAGCCACATAGCCAAGAGGTATCCTCTGTGCATAAATTGCCCGGTCTCGGTCACCCAGAATGGGTGTGTCAATGATGCCCGGGCAAATACAGTTCACGCGGATTCCCTCTTCGCCATAATTCTTTGCCATTTGGTGTGAGAACTGAATAACAGCCGCCTTAGAAGCACTATAAGCATAAGAGCGACCGGCCGCATAATGTTGGAGACCCGCAATGGAACCATTGTTAATAATGCACCCCTTACTCTCCAGCAAGTACGGCTTCAAGCATCGCGTAACATAAAACATGCCAGTAATATTAGTGTCAAAGGTTGCCTTCCAGTCCTCTACGGGCATCCGCTCAACCTCCATTGACGGAAGCATCACGCCTGCATTATTGAATAGAACATCCACATGGCTGAAATCTTCGCCGATTTTTTTCGCTGTTTTTTCTACCTGCTCCGGATTTGACACATCGCACGGATAGAAATGCACCAATGCACCCAAACGCGCCAGTTCGTCCTCCAACTGTTGTCCGCGCAAACCATTCCTCCCAATCAGTGCGACGTTTGCGCCGAGCTCTGCGAATCGTTTAGCTGTCGCTGCGCCAATTCCGGAGGTTGCTCCGGTAATGACCGCGACCTTCCCTTCAAAGATTCCCATTGTCTTCTCTCCTCAATTAGTTCGTTGTATAAAATCCGTCCTGTTGTCCCACGAAGCAAATGTGCCGTTTTCAGCGAAAGTCCGCAAGCAACCATGGGGACGAGAATTCCTTTAATTTCCTGTTGCCTCAAACTCGCCAAGCATTGTATAGTCAACATCTGAGAATGACTTTCTGGATTTAAGATTCTTCCCAAATGCACTAAATAGTTTCCTCGCTTTTCTTGGCGACATTTTCGAAATTTTCTCATAGTATTTTACGGGAAACGGTGAAATCAGCGGAATAATTTCTTTATACTCATCGACTTCCTCAGGGGTTACTCCCCCCATAGATCTGGCTTTCAGCAGGGTAGCGGCGCATAGAATAGGATACCTATCGTTCCACTCTAAAAGCACTTGATAGAACAAGTTATTGTATACCGACGGAAGGGCTTTTAGCATTTCGTAAAATCGTAGTATCCACTGCCACATAATCTGCTTGTGCCAAAATGAGCCCGCTAGGGCAGTGTTGTCATACTTGAAGAAACTTCCACTACAAGCGGCAATCTTGAAATCATGGTGTGCAATATACTCAAAAAAAGCTATTGGCTGCCACATCCCATGGTTTTTTTCAGAAAGCGGTACTTCTCGGATTATTTTTTTAATAAAGCTCCCTCTTACAATTGTCTGCCCTAAGGTGGTCATCAGGTTGAACTCATCTAAAAAAAGGCGTCTGCAATCCGTATAAATCTCCCGACACACTTCTCGCCGCTCATCTATTGAATTATAAACAACGATTGCATCGACATTCTTCCCCATATGCTTCATCAGCGAACAGGCACAGTTGTTCATCAGAATGCCGGATTTATCGCGCAAAACCCAAAGATACTCGTAGTCATCCGCGAACTGCTCATACGCAGCTATAACCTTTTCGTCTAAACTTATTAGATCGTGATTAATATATTTCTCATACCTGATGTTAATGTTATTTCGCTGTTGCCAACATTCGACAATGTCTTTTGTCCGAGTATCATTGCTACTATCAAAAACGATTATGTCGGCATCATAATCACTGTACAGCTTTGCACAGGCCTTCAAGTGGTTTGCAATAACATCTGCCCTGTCTGCTGTAGGGATGATAATGGCCAATTTGCCCCTTTTAAAGCGGATCAACTCATTGACCGCGCTCTTTCTTATCTCTGTTTTCCCTAAATCGTAATTGTCGATAGATGCCGAAGGCACGGTTTCTTTCTTGAACCATTTGCGATAAAGTCCGCGACAAACAAAGAATGCCTTCTTGCAAGACTTCTTAATGATACTATCGGGATGATTCGTCAAGTATCTGCAAAATGTCCTCGGCAGCAAGCAGCATAGCTTGAATCGCCACAGTTCAACATTTGCTGTACTCTCCAGGTATTGCTGATTCTGTTTAAAGGTTCTAAATGTCAAACTCCCGGTGGCCCTCATGATGACTAATTGCCATGGAGCAAAAGGCGTAAAGTCTGCCATTCCCGGTTGTATGACCTCATTTTTCACCACGTCATAGCAGCCTGGTAAGGATGTGATCATTTCGTACCATCGTTTTCCCCATAGCCGAAGTGCCGTCCCGTTCTTGTTCCAAAAGGACTTTTGGCTTCCATGAATATTGGGATCAAATATACGTCCGACATAGGAAATCACACATAGTGTGTGCGTTGCCCAATACTGGAAAAAGGCTAACGGCTGCCACATCCCGTAATTCTTTATTTCATCAATCGGCTCATATTCGATCACTTTTTTAATAAAATCAGAGGATACAATGTTGCTGCCTAAAATTGTCATGTGGCAACAGTGTTTTTGCAACACCTCACAGCAGTCATCATAGGTTTCGATGTGCGGTAAACAGAACTCATTCTGTGCATAGTCGTATACAATCACCACATCTTGCTGCCGGGAAAGAACCTGATACAAATCCGCATTCATGCCCCAAATATTGATCAAACAACCATCTCTGCAAAACCAAATATATTCATACTTTTCTATAAACTGTTGGTATCCTGCAATAATCTTCTGATCCAAAGACACGCCATCGAAGATTCCGTCATAGCGGAAATACTTTGTGGTACTGCCTTTGTACCTCATG
>OHMX01000545.1_pt1 | contig 17161 bp, 14 predicted proteins | sample 1569471 | NCBI WGS metagenome assembly OHMX01 (sample SAMEA3879547, study PRJEB24766) | human gut metagenome | biome: human-associated habitat; feature: feces | place: USA | collected 1985/1987
GTGCAGGTCGCAGCAGCAGGCACCCGTCAAGGCACCGTCGTGTTCCGGAACATGGTGGGGACAGTGCGTGCAGCAGGCCGAATCCCCACCGCCGGCGTGCACCGCGCATTCGCACGTGAGCGCAGCCACGGAGAGGGCGGCCGTCGCCACGAGGTAGACGGCCAGCAGCCACAGCGATATGCCCCTTGTTCCCTTCATCGTTCCACGATTCCGCACGTTTCGAGCCGCCGGATCCACGCCTCGACGTCGTAGCGTTCGGTCAGCAGGCGCGCGGCATCCTCGACGGAGAAGTCCCGGCCGCTGAGGCGCTCCCACAGGTAATACGACGAGTCGTTGAGCGCCACCAGGCGTATCCGCCCGCGCGGAGCCTCCTCACGGGCCGCAGCATCGGCCCCGGCCCCGTCGGAGGGGAGGCCTTCCGCCCCGGGGTGCGCCGCGCCGGGCACGACGACGATCCGTTCGCCGGCCATCTCCCGGACTCTGTATTCCTTGCGTATCCGCATGTCGAAACGGTGCGAGTTCGGGCAAATGTAGGAAAAATTCCCGAAACCTCCCAAAAATTCCTACCTTTGCGGTATGGACGCTCTCGGCGAGAAGATATACGGGGCCTTGCGCCGCTACTGGGGATTCACGTCGTTCCGCCCCGTGCAGGAGCAGATCGTCCGCGCCGCCATGGAGGGGCGCGACACGCTGGCGCTCATGCCCACGGGCGGCGGCAAGTCGCTCACCTACCAGGTGCCGACGATGGCCCGCGATGGGCTGGCCGTCGTCATTACGCCGCTCATCGCCCTGATGAAGGACCAGGTGGACCGCCTGCGCGCTCGGGGCATCCCGGCCGTGGCTATCCACTCGGGGCTCTCGCCGCGGCAGATCGACATCGCGCTGGACAACTGCGTCTACGGCGACGTGAAGTTCCTCTACGTCGCCCCCGAGCGGCTCACCTCGGAGGCCTTCCGCCTGCGCGTCGTGCGCATGAACGTCTCGCTCATCGCCGTCGACGAGGCCCACTGCATCTCGCAGTGGGGCTACGACTTCCGCCCCTCGTACCTGCGCATCGCCGAGCTGCGCGAGCGCCTGCCCGGCGTCCCGGTGCTGGCCCTCACGGCCTCGGCCACCGCGCGGGTCGCCGAGGACATCATGCACCACCTGAAATTCCCCGAAGCGCACATCCTGCGCAGCAGCTTCGCGCGGCCCAACCTCTCGTACAGCGTCCGCCATACGGACGACAAGAACGGCCAGCTGCTGCGCCTCGTGCACAACGTCCCGGGCTCGGGCATCGTCTACGTGCGCACGCGCGAGGCGACGGAGCAGATCGCCGACCTGCTGCGGCAGGAGGGCATCACGGCCGCGGCCTACCACGGCGGGCTGGGCCATGCCGAGCGGTCGCAGCGCCAGGAGGAGTGGATCGCGGGCCGCGTGCGGGTGATGGTCGCGACCAACGCCTTCGGCATGGGCATCGACAAGCCCGACGTGCGCTTCGTCGTCCACTACTCGATGTGCGATTCGCTCGAAAGCTACTACCAGGAGGCCGGACGCGCCGGGCGCGACGGCGCACGCGCCTACGCCCTGCTGCTCGTCGCGGCCGACGACGGCGAGCGCACGATCCGCCGCTTCGAGCAGGAGTTTCCGCCGCTCGAGCGCGTGAAGGAGATCTACGAGAAGGTCTGCAACTACCTGCGCATCGGCATCGGCGAGGGCGACGGCGCCACCTTCCAGTTCAACATCCACGACTTCTGCGCGCGCGAGCACCTCTATGCCGGGACGGTCTCCAGCGCCCTGAAGCTCCTCCAGCAGAACGGTTACATGACGCTGACCGACGCACAGGAGAACCCCGCGCGGGTGATGTTCTGCGTGAGCCGCGACGACCTCTACCGCCTGCGCGTGCAGCGCGACGAGCTCGACCACTTCATCCGCACGCTGCTGCGCCTCTACAACGGCGTCTTCACCGAGTTCCGCCCCATCGACGAGGGCGAGCTGGCGACCTGGAGCGGCTACACCGTCGAGCGGGTCCGCGAGCTGCTCAAGCGGCTGTGGATGCTGCGCGTGATCCGCTACATCCCGTCGAACCGCTCGCCGCTGCTCTTCATGAACGAGGAGCGGCTGCCGCGCGCCGACCTCTACATCGCCCCCGAGACCTACCGGCTGCGGCAGCAGCTCCTGCGCGAGCGCTTCGAGCAGATGCTCGCCTACGCCTCGAACGAAGAGGAGTGCCGCAGCACGGTGCTCGAACGCTACTTCGGCACCGAGCCTGCCGGGCCGTGCGGCGTCTGCGACATCTGCCTGGCCCGCCGCCGCGCCGCCAAACTGTCGGCCGCAGCCAAACAAGCCCCGCCCGGAGGCACCGCCCCGGCAGCAGAAAAAGCCTCGCCCGGTGGCACCGCCCCGGCAACAGAAAAGGCCTCGCCCGGTGGCGCCGGCCCAACAGCACAACCGTCGGAGCCCGCAGCAACAACAGCGGCTGTTCCGACCGGGCACGCTGCAACAACAGCGACCACACGGGCAGAACACGCCGCACCGGATGAAGAGCTGCGCACGCGCCTGCTCGAACGCCTTTCGCGCGGAGCGGCCGATCCCCGCACGCTGGCCGACGAACTGGCCGCCTCGCCCGGGCGGATTGCCGCCACGGTGCGCGAGTTGCTCGCCGCGGGCAAAATCACCACGGGCAGCAATGGGAAATTGGAAATAATTGCGTAATTTTGCGGGAATCTTCATCCGGATGAGTACCGAAAACCGCTTCACAGACAAGATAAGCAACGAACAGACCGCGTTGCTCCCCGCCATCGAATTTCACGGCGAGATCCGCATCGTCGAGCACGAGGACGAGATCGAGGCCGCCTGCCAGTACCTCATGCAGCAGCCCCTTGTCGGCTTCGACACCGAGACGCGCCCCTCGTTCCAGCCGGGCGTCACCTACCGCGTGTCGCTGCTGCAACTCTCCTCGGCGGAGCGCTGCTACCTCTTCCGGCTCAACCGGATTCCGCTTGCGCGGCCCCTGCTGCGGCTGCTCGAATCGCGCGAGGTGGTGAAGGTCGGGGCCGACGTGGCCGGCGACCTGCGCTCGCTCCGGCAGCTGCGGCGCTTCCGCGACGGCGGGTTCGTCGACCTGCAGGCGATCGCCCCCGAATGGGGCATCGGCGAGAAGAGCCTGCGCAAGCTCTCGGCCATCGTCCTGGGCATGCGCGTCTCGAAGGCCCAGCGGCTGAGCAACTGGGAGGCCGCGACCCTCACGCCCAAGCAGCAGCTCTACGCCGCCACCGACGCCTGGGTCTGCACGCAGATCTACGAGCGGCTGCAACACACGCCGAAAATCAAATGACAGAAACCATGATACCGCGTATTTACCTGCGACGCGGCAAGGAGGAGTCGCTCCTGCGCCGCCACCCGTGGATCTTCTCCGGGGCCATCGACTACATCAAGGCCGAGGAGGAGTCCGAGATCGCCGAAGGGGCCCTCGTCGATGTCTACACCCACGCGGGGGAGTTCATCGCCCGGGGCCACTACCAGATCGGCTCGATCGCCGTGCGCGTGCTCACCTTCGAGCGCGAGGCGATCGACAGCGCCTGGTGGGAGCGGCGCATCGCCGTGGCGCACGACGTGCGCCGCACGCTGGGACTCACGCAGAACGCCTCGACGACATGCTACCGCCTCGTGCACGGCGAGGGTGACTCGCTGCCGGGCCTTGTCGTGGACATCTACGGCACGACGGCCGTCGTCCAGTGCCACTCGGTGGGCATGTACCGCGCCCGCATGGAGATCGCCGCGGCCATCCGCGCGGTCTACGGCGAGCACATTACGGCCATCTACGACAAGTCGTCGCAGACGCTCCCCTTCAAGGCCAATACGGGGGCCGTGGACGGCTACCTCTGGGGACGGGCGCAGACGCCGCAGGTCGTGCTCGAGCACGGCGAGCAGTTCCTCGTCAACTGGGAGCAGGGGCAGAAGACCGGCTTCTTCCTCGACCAGCGCGAGAACCGCGAGCTGGTGAAGCGCTACGCACAGGGGCGCACCGTGCTCAACACCTTCTGCTACACGGGCGGCTTCTCGGTCTACGCCCTGGCGGGCGGTGCGAAGGAAGTCTGCTCGGTGGACTCCTCGGAGCGGGCCGTGGCCCTCGCCACCGAGAACATGCGCCTGAACTTCGGCGACGGGGCCCCGCACACCGAGGTGGCGGCCGACGCCGTGGAGTACCTGCGCGACATCGGCGACCGCTACGACCTGATCATTCTCGACCCGCCGGCCTTCGCCAAGCACCACAAGGTGCTCGGCAACGCCATGCAGGGCTACAAGCGGCTCAACGCCCGGGCGCTGTCGCAGATCCGGCCGGGCGGCATCCTCTTCACCTTCTCCTGCTCGCAGGCCGTGTCGAAGGAGCTCTTCCGCACGACGGTCTTCTCGGCCGCGGCGATCGCCGGACGCCAGGTCCGCATCCTGCACCAGCTGACGCAGCCCGCCGACCACCCGATCAACATCTACCACCCCGAGGGCGAGTACCTCAAGGGGCTGGTGCTCTACGTCGAGTAGCCGCCGCATACCCCGAACAGACAAATCCCAAACACACAAATAAGATGAAAAGAACCCTGCTCTTACCGCTGCTGACGCTGCTCTGCACGACCCTTTTCGCACAGGGGCAGAGCCGCATCGAAACCTTCACCGTCCCGAGCACGATCCTCGGCACGGAGAAGACGTGTACGGTCTACCTCCCGGCGGGCTACGACGCCTCGACGGAGCAATACCCCGTGCTCTACCTGCTGCACGGCGCCTACGGCCGCCACACCGACTGGACCCGCCTGGGCGACGTCCAGCGCATCGCCGACGACGCCATTGCCCAGGGCATGGCCTGCCGGATGATTATCGTCATGCCCGACGCCGCGGGCGAGGGCGAGAACTACGCCGGACCCCACATGGGTTACTTCGACGTGCCGGGCTGGAGCTACGAGCGCTTCTTCTTCGAGGAGTTCCTGCCCGCCGTCGAGCAGCACTACCGCATCCGCGGCGACCGCACACACCGCGCCATCGCCGGACTCTCGATGGGCGGCGGCGGATCGGCGGCCTACGCCATCAAGCACCCCGAGCTCTTCGGCTCGGCCTGCCCGTTGAGCGGTCTGCTGGACGCCTTTCCCGACGGAAGCAACTACGAGGATGTCTTCGTGCGTTCGGTTGTGGACAACTCGCCCGTCAGGCTGCTGCGCGAACTCTCCGACGAACAGCTTGCCGCCGTGCGCAACGTGCGCTGGTGGGTGGACTGCGGCGACGACGACTTCCTCTACTCGTGCAACATCCGCTTCTACGCCCTCATGCGCGAGCGCAACGTCCCGCTGCAATACCGCATGCGCGACGGCGGCCACACGTGGCATTACTGGCGCACGGGCCTCGAACCGATCCTCACCTTCATCTCGCAGGGATTTGCCGAAAGTGAAAAGTGAAAGGTAAAAAGTAAGGGGCAGCCGTGAGGAGGCCAGCCGTGAAGGGCGAACCGTGAAAGGTGAGCCGCAAAGGGCGAGCCGGGCCGGCGCGGCCGGAACTTCCGACGCGCCGGACAAGCGAAAGAATCCTCCGTACCACCACCCATCCGGCCAGCCACCCAGCTCACTCCAACAACCGAACGGGAAGCATCCTTTTTCAGGATGCTTCCCGCTGTTTTTTACCGTGCGGCCCGTTTCAACGGCGGAAGGAGGGAGGCAGGAGGCAGGAGGCAGGAGGCGGGAAGCAGGAGGCGGGAAGCAGGAGGCAGGAAGCAGGAGGCAGGAAGCAGGAGGCAGGAAGCGCCGCACGACAACAAACACCGCACGCGGAAACCGTCCTGCCGACCGCAACGACCGTCGGCTCCCGCAACCGGCGGCAGCCTCGCTGCGAAACCGACACCCCGCCCTTGCACCGCACCGCCGACCGGCCGGCTCCGGACGCAGCGCAACCGCCCGCAAAAGGCCAGGGAAAACTCGCCGCGCAAGGCAGAACGCCCCACCCCGCAAAGCCGGATAACCCCACACAAGACCACACCGCCGCCGGGCAAGGCAGAACGCCCCGCCGCACAAAAAAGCCGGGGATGCCTGTGGCATCCCCGGCTCACCGGTCGGCTCTCACCGAGCCGTTATTTACGCTTGGCTCGCTGCTGAGCCTCCTGCTGGCGCAGAAGCTCCTCGTAGCGCTGCTGGAACTTCGATTTCCGGCCGTTCGACTTGCGGGCCGCATTGGCCTGCATGATGGCCTGGATCTTCGTATCGTCGACCATGCGGCGGATGATGAGCGTCTGGCCGATGGTCAGCAGGTTCGAAAGCAGGTAGTAGTAGCACAGACCGCTCGAATAGTCGTTGAACCAGAACAGCAGCATGAGCGGCATGAGGTAGAGCATCATGAACTTCATGCCCGCCATCTGGGGCTGCGACGAGGCCGTCTGCTGGTAGCTGTAGTAGGAGTAGCCGAAGGTCGAGAGGGCCATCAGCAGGGCGAACAGCGAGACGTGGTCCCCGTAGAAGGGGATCGAGAAGGGCAGGTTCAGCACGCTGTCATACGACGAGAGGTCGCCGGCCCAGAGGAACGACTGCCCGCGCAGCTCGATCGACGCCGGGAAGAAGCGGAACATGGCGATCAGGATCGGCATCTGGATCAGCATCGGGATGCAGCCGCCCATGGGGTTGATGCCCGCCTTCTTGTAGAGTTCCATGGTGGCCTGCTGCCGCTTCATGGCATCCTCCTGCTTGGGGTACTTCTTGGCCAGCTCGTCGACCTGCGGCTTGATCAGGCGCATCTTGGCCATCGAGACATAGCTCTTGTAGGTCAGTGGCGAGATCACCAGACGAACCAGCACCGCCAGGATCAGGATGATGATGCCGAAGCTCGGGATGTAGTTGCGCAGGAAATCGAAGACCGGAATCACGCACCAGCGGTTGATCCAGCCGAAGATGCCCCACCCCAGCGGGATGAGCCGCTCGAGGTAGAGGTCGCCGTCCGCAGCATCCGTATCGCCCACCTTCTTGAGAATCGAATACTCGTTCGGGCCGAAGTAGAAGGCAAAGTCATACCCGGTGGTCTGCGCCGTGTAGGGCACGGTCATGCGGGCCGAGAAATCCTTGATGTAACCCGAACCGGGCTGCGCCGTCGTGAAGCCCACGTCGGCATAGGAGAGGTTCTGCGGCGCGATGAAGACCGACGAGAAGTAGTGCTGCTTGAAGGCCACCCAGTTGACCGAGGTGGTGATCTCCTTCGAGCGCTCCTCGTCGCTCATGCTCAGCTCCTCGATCGAGGACTCGCCCGGGAAACGGTAGGCCACCGTGGTGTACATGTTCTCGTTCTTGAAGCCGCGCTCGTTCTGGTAGGAGGTATTCGACCAGTCGATGCCGATCGAGGTCTGGTTGGCCATCTCGGCGGCCATGTTCACCAGCCGCACGTCGAAGTCGACCAGGTAGTCGCGCGCCGGGGTCTTCGTGTCGTAGATCAGGTATTCGTACTCGAGCGCCGCCGTCTCCGAAATCGGGAGACGCATCCGCACCGCCCGGGCCCCGTCGGCCGTCGTCTCCACCGCCGAAGGGGTGAAGACATACTCCATCGTATTGACCTTGACGTTGTTCAGCCCGTTCTTGACAAAGAACGAGAGGTCGAAGCGCGCCGTGGCGGGGTCCATCAGCGAGACGGGGATATTGCGCTCGCCGCGCGGCGCATACTTCGTGTAGTCCTTCAGGAGCACGTCGCGGATCTGGCCGCCGCGCGTCGAGAAGGTCACCGCCATCACGTCGTTTTCGACGACAAACTCCCGCTCCTCGCCATCGCGCGCCGCGGCGAGGTACTCGCCCAGCGCGGCGACGCGGCGTTCACGCGCCGCTTCGGCCGCCTGCTCCGCGTCCTGGCCGCCCGCGGTCAGCGCCACGGAGTCCGCGGCGGGGACAACGGGCCGCGTGGCCAGCGCCACCGAATCCTGGTAGGCCTGCCAGGCGGCCATCTCTTCCTGATATTTCTTCTGTTCCTGTGTATTGAAATAGGCGAACCCGAAAAAGAGGAGCGCCACGACGGCAATGCCGATAATCGATTTTTTATCCATTTACGGTTTTCTGAGACTCTCTGTATGCGTGATTACTTCTTCTCCTGCTTGACCGTGGAGGTGGCTTCGGCGTGGTCGAGCGCCGCGCGCACAAAGGCCACGAACAGCGGCGAGGGGCTCTCGACGGTGCTCTGATACTCGGGGTGGTACTGCGTGCCGACGAACCACGGGTGGTTCTCGATCTCGATCACCTCGACGAGGTTCGTATCGGGATTGACGCCCACGGCCTTCATGCCCGCCGCCTCGAACTGCGCGAGGTAGTCGTTGTTGAATTCGTAGCGGTGGCGGTGACGCTCCGAGATGTTGAGCTTGCCGTAGGCCGCCGCCACACGCGAACCCTTGCGCAGCACGCACGGATAGGCGCCCAGACGCATCGTGCCGCCCTTGGCCGTGATGCCCTTCTGCTCCTCCATGAGGTCGATGACCGGATGGGCCGTCACCTCCATCTCGCTCGAGTTGGCGTCGGCGATGCCCAGCACGTTGCGGGCGAACTCGATGACGGCGCACTGCATGCCGAGGCAGATGCCGAGGAACGGAATCCGGTTCTCACGGGCATAGCGCACGGCCGTGATCTTGCCCTCGATGCCGCGGTTGCCGAAGCCCGGGGCGACGAGGATGCCCGCCATGCGTCCCAGCTGCTCGGCGACGTTCTCATCGGTGATCTTCTCCGAGTTGACATAGACGAGTTTCACGTGGCAGTCGTTGACCGCCCCGGCGTGCACGAACGACTCGCAAATCGACTTGTAGGCATCGGGCAGCTCGGTGTACTTGCCCACCAGCGCAATCTCGATTGTGCGGCCCGGATGCTTGACGCGCTCGACGAAGGCGCTCCAGGCGGCCATGTCGGGCTCCTTCTCCGACGGGAGGTTCAGCTTGTCGAGCACCACCTCGTCCAGGTGCTGTGCATGCATGCGCAGCGGCACCTCGTAGATCGTCGGCACGTCAATCGACTCCATCACGGCATTGGCATCGACGTTGCAGAAGAGCGCCACCTTGCGCCGCAGGGCCATCGACAGCGGGTGCTCCGTGCGCAGGACGAGGATGTCGGGCTGGAGTCCGTTTTCGAGCAGCGCCTTGACGGAGTGCTGCGTGGGCTTGGTCTTCAGCTCGCCCGAGGCGGCCATGTAGGGGATCAGCGTCAGGTGCACGAGCGCCGTATTGCGGTAGCCGAGCGAGTAGCGCAGCTGGCGCACCGACTCGATGAAGGGCAGCGACTCGATGTCGCCCACCGTACCGCCGATTTCGGTGATGATGATGTCGTACTTTTTGGTCTGGCCCAGCAGCTGGATGCGGCGCTTGATTTCGTCGGTGATGTGCGGAATCACCTGCACGGTCTTGCCCAGGTATTCGCCCTTGCGCTCCTTCTCGATGACGCTCTTGTAGATGCGTCCCGTGGTGACGTTGTTCGCCTTCGAGGTCGGATGGTTCGTGAAGCGCTCGTAGTGGCCCAGGTCGAGGTCCGTCTCGGCGCCGTCCTCCGTCACGTAGCACTCGCCGTGCTCGTAGGGGTTGAGCGTGCCGGGATCGACGTTGATGTAGGGGTCGAGCTTCTGAATCGTCACCGAGTAGCCGCGCGCCTGCAGCAGCCGCGCAATCGAGGCCGAAATGATACCCTTGCCGAGCGAAGATGCCACGCCGCCCGTCACGAATATGTACTTGGGTTTCGCAAGTTTCATGTCTGTCGTTATTCTCTATCGTTGGATTATTTGTCGTTGTTTTCGGCCGGGGTCTCCCCGGCGGCCTGCCGGTCGATGAGCTTCACCTTCTCGATCGTCGCGGCCATCTCCTCGCGGGCCCGGTCGATCTTGGCGCGCACGTCGGCCACGAGCGTCTCGGCGTTCTTCGACTTGGCGAAGAAGCCGATATTGTTCTCCAGCAGGGCAATCTCCTGCTCGAGCTGCCGCACCTTGTTGTAGAGGCGCTCGCGCTCCGAACGCAGGCGACGGTCGCCCGAGGCCTTGAGCGTCGAGACCTTCTCGCGGAAGCGGTTCATCGAACGGTCGCGCTCCGAGCCGCGCAGCGCATTGAAGAGCGCATCGACGGCGGCCTTGTAGCGCTTCTGCACGGACTCCTTCTGCCGGATGGGCACGAAGCCGATCTCGCCCCAGCGGCGCTGGAAGTCGCGGATCACCTCATAGCCCCCGGCCTTGACGTCGGCCGCAGCCATCTCGTCGAGCAGCGCCAGCTTGCGGCGCAGGTTCTCCTCCTGCTCGCCGTCGACCGAGGCGAAATGGGCGCTCTTGCGCTCGAAGAAGCGGTCGCAGGCCGCCCGGAAGCGCTTCCACACGGCATCCGAATGGCGGCGCGATACGGCGCCGATCTGTTTCCAGCGCGCCTGCAGGGCGATCAGTTCGTCGGTCGTCTTCTTCCACTCCTCGCTGCCGGCGAGCGACTCGGCGGCCTCGCAGATCTCGGTCTTGAGCTGGAGGTTGTGCTCCATCTCGGCCTTCAGCCCGGCATAGAACTGCCGCTTGGCCTCGAAGAAACGGTCGCACGCCGTGCGGAAGCGTTCGTAGATGCGGTTGTTGTCCTTCTTGGGTGCGAAGCCGATGGTCTTCCACGTCTTCTGTATCTCGAGCAGGCGGTCGCTCGCCCGGTTCCACTCCTTGCGCGTGGTGAGCGGCTGGGCCGCCAGCTCCTCGGTCGTCTCGCAGAGCTGCGTCTTGAGCTCGAGGTTGCGCACCTGCTCGGCCTTCAGCGCCTCGAAGTGCTCCTGATGCGCCTTGTTGATGCGGCTCGACGCCGCCTTGAAGCGCTCCCACAGCGGCTCCTTGAACTCGTTGGCCACGGGACCCGTCTCGCGCCACTCGTCGTGCAGCTTCTGCAGCTTGTGGAACGCGTCGACGACCGACGGCTCGAGCAGCAGCGCCTCGGCCTGCTCGCAGAGGGCCACCTTCTGCTCGTAGTTCTTCTTCAGGTCCAGGTCGCGCAGCTCCTTGTTGATCTTGATGAAGTTGTAGAAGTTCTCCACGTGCAGGTTGTAGGTCTCCCACAGGTCCTTGACGTACTGCTGCGGCACGATGCCGGTCTCCTTCCAGCGCTGCTGCAGCTCACGAAACTTCGTGAAGGTATTGTTGATCGTCTCGTCGGAATTGACCAGCTCCTTGAGCTCCTCGATGATGCCGAGCTTGATCTTGTAGTTGGCCTCCTTCTCGGCCTCCAGATTGGCGATGAAGATGTCGCGGCGACGGCGGTATTCGCGGAAGAGCTCCTTGAGCTGCACCTCCGCCCCGTCGACCGCCGGCGTGAACTCCTCCTCCTTGCCCCCCTCCTCGATGAAGCGGCGGCGCGCAGCCTCAACCTCGGCGCGGCGCAGGCGGTAGAAGGCGATCTTCAGCGCCTCGACCTCCCGGCGCAGCGACTGCACGGGCTGCTCCTCGAGCATCCGGGCAAAGAGCGCCACGAGCTCCTCCTTGCTCTTGCCGGCAAACCGGTCCTCGGCCGGAGCCGCATTGAGTCCGGCCGCAGCCTCCTCGTCGGTCTCTTCACCCAGTTCGAGCCCGGCGCTCCGGGCGGCCAGCTCGGCCTCCTCATCCGAAAAATCGACCTGTGACTCCATCACCGGCTCCTCGTCGGCATCGACCGCCACGGCCTCGGCCTGAATGCGGGCCCGACGGGCGCGCGGCGCGGCTGCGGGTTCCGCAGCGGGCGTCGTCTCCGCTGCCGGGGCGGCATCGGCCGTTGCCGGCGTCGTCTCCGCCGGAGCGGCAGCAGCTTCGGCCACAGGTTCGGTTTCTGCCTCCTCCACAGGTTCTGCCGCCTGCTTTTCAGGCTCCGCCGCCGCAGGTTCTGCCGCCTGCACCGCGGGCTCTTCGCCCGCCACAATCGGGGCGGGTCCGGCTGCCGGTGCGGCCGTCTGCTCCGCAGCGGCTGCGGCCGGCGCCGCGGCTGCGGGGGTTTCGGTTTTGGGGGTCACGGCGGAAACCGCCTGCACATCTTCAGCCACGGGGCTGACTTGCTCCTCGGGAGCAGGAAGTGTCGATTTTTCAGTAGCCATCGCTCTACACGTTTTAGATCCCGCGCATACGGGAGTACATGAATCCCGCAAATATACTCATTTTTCCGGTGTCGCCGAACGATTTAGCGGGAAATTTGCTATCTTCGCGGAAGAAACACGGAACGGGCCGCACCGAAGCACGCCGTCCGCGCCGCCGAAACCGAAACCGAAACGATGAGCCACCGCATCCTGCTGGTCGACGACGAGGTCGACATCCTTGAATTCGTGCGTTACAACCTCGTGCGCGAGGGCTACGAGGTCTTCACCGCCGAGAACGGGGCCCAGGCGCTGCAGGTTGCTGCCGCATGCCGGCCGCACCTGATCCTGCTCGACATGATGATGCCCGTCATGGACGGGATCGAGACCTGCCGCGCCATCCGCCGCGACCCGCAGCTCAAGGACACGATGGTTGTCTTTCTCTCGGCGCTGGGCGAGGAGGAGCAGCAGCTCTCGGGATTCGGCGTCGGGGCGGACGACTACCTGACCAAGCCCATCAAGATGAAACTGCTGGTCAGCCGCGTGCAGGCGCTTCTGAAGCGGGTCGACAGCGGCACCCCGACCGCCGGAGCGGAGCCGCACAGCGGCATCACGATCGACCGCGAACGCTACACGGCCACGTGCGACGGCCGCGAGATCGTCCTGCCGCGCAAGGAGTTCGCGCTGCTCGACCTGCTCTGCTCGCAGCCGGGCCGGCTTGTCACGCGCGAGGAGATCTACTCGCGCATCTGGGGCAGCGACGTGGTGGTCGGCGACCGCACGATCGACGTGCACATCCGCAAGCTGCGGCAAAAGATCGGCGACCGCCGCATCGTGACCGTCAAGGGCGTAGGCTACAAGTACGAACCCTGACCTCCGCCCCGCCGCCGGAGCATTGCCCCACAACCCCGCCGTCTGAACACCGGCCACAGCCCCCGCTCCCGGAACGTCATCCCTCAACCGCCTCCGGGACATTGCCATCCGAACACCGGCCCTTCCCCGCCACCTCCGGGACACCCCCTCAACCTTGCCGTCGAGGCACTGCTCCGCGGGGCTCCGTCCCTCCGCACCCCGGTTCCGGTCCAAAATTCCCTGCGCCGCTCCAAAACACCCGCTTCCGGTCCGATACGGCTCCGGAGTACCCGCCTCGGGCACCCTCTTCAACTCCGCCCCCCGGCAACATCTCCGGTCCGCACCATGACCCCGGTCCCCACCGTCCCCCCCCGAATCCGATCCGAACGCCCGGTATCCTCTCCTGCCCCGCGCCATAACTCTGGCGCCCCCTCCATCGGCTCCGATCCGGGCCGATCCGGCCCTTTCGGGGATGCAAAACAAGCCTTTAGAACAAAAAATCCCCGTAAAACGGCAGAAAATCTAACAAACCGCAATCATTTTTTACATAAATTTGCACACCTATAAAATAAATCGTATATTTAGCTTATGATTCGTGAACTTTTGGCTGTAGGCGGAGGCGGAGCACTCGGTAGCATCTGCCGTTATGCCCTCTCCTACGGGCTGCTCGCCGGGCAGACGATCTGCGGTTTTCCGGCCGGGACATTCACGGTCAACGCCGTCGGATCGCTGCTCATCGGACTGCTGCTCGAGGTGCTCGACTCGCAAACGGCCGCGTGGCTGCTCGTCGTGGGTTTCTGCGGCGGCTTCACGACCTTTTCGAGCTTCTCGGCCGACACCGTGCGGCTGCTGCGCGCCGAATGCTACGGCCCGGCACTGCTCTATGTCGCATCGAGCGTCGCGGTCTGCATCGCCTTTGCGGCGCTGGGCTGGTGGATCGGAACACTACTGAAAAATTAACTGACTAATACGACAGAACAATGGTAATTTTGGTATTGAACTGCGGATCGTCGTCGATCAAGTACCAGGTCATCGACATGGAAGCCGCATCGAGCAAACTGCTCGCAAAGGGCCTCGTGGAGCGCATCGGCCTCCCGGAGGGCGACCTCACGCACAAGCCCGTCGGCAAGGAGCCGTTCGAGGCGCACCAGCCCATTCCCGACCACACGACCGGCATCAGTCTCGTGCTGAAGGCCCTGACGGACCCCGTCCACGGCGTGATCTCGTCGCTCGACGAGGTGAAGGCCGTCGGTCACCGCGTCGCCCACGGCGGCGAGTTCTTCCCGGCCAGCTGCCTGGTCGACGAGGAGGTGAAGACCAAGATCCGCTCGCTGTTCGAGATCGCCCCGCTGCACAACCCCGCCAACCTCGAGGGTGTGCTCTCGATCGAGAAGGTGCTGCCGGGCGTGCCGCAGGTCACCGTCTTCGACACGTCGTTCCACCAGACGATTCCCGCCACCAACTACATGTATGCCCTGCCCTACGCCTACTATGAGAAGTACCGCGTGCGCAAGTACGGCTTTCACGGCACGAGCCACAAGTTCGTGGCCCGCGTCGGCGCCGAGCTCGCCGGGCTCGACATCAACCACTCGAAGATCATCACCTGCCACATCGGCAACGGCGGTTCGGTGACGGCCGTGCTCAACGGCAAGTCGTTCGACACGTCGATGGGCTTCTCGCCGCTCGACGGTCTGGTGATGGGCACACGCTGCGGACAGGTCGACGCCAGCGCCATCACCTTCATCGGCGAAAAGGAGCAAATGAGCTATGCCGAAGTGAACAACATGCTCAACAAGCAATCGGGCGTCTTCGGCGTATCGGGCGTATCGAGCGACATGCGCGACATCGACAAAGCCTATGAAGAGGGCAATCCCCGCGCCATCCTGGCCCGCGACATGTACTACAACCGCATCAAGAAGTTCGTGGGCGAGTATGCCGCCGAGATGGGCGGTGTCGACCTGATCGTCTTCACGGGCGGCGTGGGCGAGAACTCGAGCGAGATGCGCGAGACGGTCTGCTCGGGACTGGAGTTCATGGGCGTGAAGTTCGACCGCGAGGCCAACCGGGGCGTGCGCGGCGTCGACAAGATCCTCTCGGCCCCCGACTCGAAGGTCAAGGTCGCCGTCATCGCCACGAACGAGGAGCTCGTCATCGCAACGGACACCTACAACCTGGTAAAATAAACGGATTCGATCCACAAAAACAGCAAAAACTATGATTCAGCATCTTACGGAAATCGTCGAAGAGGCGAGAAAGAAAGGCAAGAAACGTCTGGCCGTAGCCTACGGACAGGATTCACACACGCTGGCAGCCGTCTACGAGGCTTACAAGGAGGGACTCGTGGAGCCAACGCTCTACGGCGACAAGGAGGTCATCAAGCAGGTCTGCGAGGAGAACGGCATCGACATCAAGGCATTCAACATCGTCAACGAGCCCAACGACGTGAAGTGCGTGCAGCAGGCCGTGGCAGCCGTCGTGGCGGGCAACGCCGACGTGCTGATGAAGGGTCTGGTCTCGACCGACAAGTACATGCGCGGCATCCTGAACAAGGATGCGGGGCTCTTCCCGCCGAAGGGTGTGCTGAGCCACGTGTCGATCGTCGAAATGCCCTGCTACCACAAGCTGCTCGTCATCTCGGATGTGGCCGTGATTCCGCTGCCGGACTTCAAGCAGAAGATCAAGCAGATCGGCTACCTCGCACAGACGGCCGCGCTGCTGGGCATCAAGACCCCGAAGATCGCCTGCATCGCACCGTCCGAGCAGCTGCTTCCGAGCGTGATCTCCTCGACCGAAGGTGCGCTGCTGGCCAAGATGGGCGACCGCGGACAGCTGGGCAACGTCATCGTCGACGGACCGCTGTCGCTCGACGTGGCGCTCTACAAGGAGGTGGCCGAGCACAAGAAGGTCAAGGGTTCGTCGGTTGCCGGCGATCCGGACTGCCTGCTCTTCCCGAACCTCGAATCGGCCAACGTCTTCTTCAAGTCGGTGACGCACCTGTGCGGCGGCGAGCTGGCCGCCATGGTCGTCGGCACGAAGGTTCCGTGCGTGCTCACCTCGCGCGGCGACACGAGCAAGACGAAACTCTATTCGATCGCACTGGCCTGCCTGGCCGCAAAATAACCTGCCACCCACGAATCAACCAACCAACCAACTACCAACCGAACCTAAAACCAGAACCGAGAATCTTATGAGCTACATCGTATTGGCAATAAATCCCGGCTCGACATCCACGAAGGTCGCCCTCTACGAAGAGGAGCGGCCTTTGTTGGAATTGTCGCTCTCGCACCCCACGGAGGAACTCGCCCGCTTCGCCAACGTCATCGACCAGCTCGACTGGCGCCGGGGGCTGATCCTCCAGGCGCTGCGCGACCACGACTTCGACATCCACCGGCTCTCGGCCGTCATCGGCCGCGGCGGACTCATCCGTCCCGTTCCGGCCGGCGTCTACGAGGTGAACTCGCGCATGCGCTACGACCTGCGGAACGCCCAGATGAAACACGCCTGCAACCTCGGCGGCCTGCTGGCGGCCCAGATCGCCCACATGGCCGGCCCCGGCATCAAGGCCTACATCGCCGATCCGCCGGTCGTCGACGAGATGGACGACACGGCCCGCATCACGGGCATGCCGATGTGCCAGCGCAAGCCGATCTTCCACGCCCTGAACCAGAAGGCCACGGCCCGTCTGCACTGCGAGCGCACGGGACTGGTCTACGAGGAGTCGAACCTCATCGTGGCCCACATGGGCGGCGGCATCTCCGTGGCGGCACACCGCCGGGGGCGCGTCGTCGACGTGAACAACGCCCTCGACGGCGACGGTCCGTTCGCTCCGGACCGTGCGGGCAGCATTCCGTCGAGCGAGCTGATCAAGATTTGCTTCTCGGGACAGTACACGCGCGAGGAGCTGCTGAAGTACGTTTCGAGCAAGGGCGGCCTGGTGGCCTACCTGGGCACGAACTCCGTCATGGAGGTGATGAAGCGCATCAAGGAGGGCGACAACCGCGCCCGCATGATGCTCGACGCCATGTGCTACAACGTCTCCAAGCAGATCGGGGCAATGGCCGCGACGCTCTCGGGCAAGGTCGACGCCATCATCCTCACGGGCGGCATCTCCTACAACGAACCCGTCGTGGAGTACATCCGCGAACACTGCGGGTTCATCGCGCCGATCACGGTCTACCCCGGCGAGAACGAGCTGGAGTCCCTCGTGAAGAATGCGCTGGTGGTTCTGCACGGCGTCATCACCCCGAAGCTCTACAAGTAACCCGAAGGCGGCGGTTCTCCGTCGCCACCGGCCGAAAAGCGGC
>OHMX01000567.1_pt1 | contig 16581 bp, 5 predicted proteins | sample 1569471 | NCBI WGS metagenome assembly OHMX01 (sample SAMEA3879547, study PRJEB24766) | human gut metagenome | biome: human-associated habitat; feature: feces | place: USA | collected 1985/1987
TCCTTACATAGAATATGGCTCCAATAACAATCAGCATAATACAGATACGCCCTGATTCTTTCTCATCTTGTCTATATAATTATATTCTGTATCTCCCTCACAGAATACTGCAAACCTCTTCTGGAGGACTCTTGTTTTTCTACTCAAATGCCGTACCTCCCAATATCCCCTTCATATAAAACTCATATATCTTAGTGTTTTCATACCTCACTTCCGGAAAATCCGCCAAAGAATACAATTCGTATGTCTTCAAATTTAGGTGTAATACATTATGTGTAGAAAATACAAACTGTCCTCTGTGCTCCATACCGTTAATATACGCAATAACACGGTCTGACAAGATTGGATTAAGAACCCGGTCCATCTCATCTGCAAATACCACTTTATTTTCATATACTACGCGAAATATCTGTACAGCCCATGCAAAAAATTCTCTGACACCGGTTGAATCCTGTGATAATTCTCTCTTAAACTGCTTTCCCTGTGCATTCTTACGAATTACCAGAGTTTTAGAATAAGGCTTCTCATCATCCACTTCAATTCCGCAAATGCTGTAATCTACCATCTTAAAAATTTCTACATATCTTGGATCTTTCATAATTTCAAGATCCCGTTCCTGCCTGACAATGCTGTCTATATTGTCAGAGGGTATATTACCCGGATATAGGACATTTAACATCCATTCAACAGTTGCTGACGCATCCTTATTTCCGAGAAGAGCCAGTTTAACTACAAATAATCCGTTACTATTATTGCTATTCTTAAGAGCAGCTGTCACTTCCCTGGCTGTTCCTCTTCGTAATGTATATATATCCTCCTGATCCCGTAAAATATCAAACACTACATGCTCAGCTGATTTCCGCTGGCTGCTTCTGATAAGTTTTTCGCTATAGATTCCTTTTGTATCAACAATAGTTTCATACTCATAAATATAATGATTCCCCGCTAAGAATACTACATTAAATTTCTGTTTGGGATTATTACACTCCATCAAAGTATCTGCGTTAATATATGAATTAACAGACTGCACTTTCATGTTTGTATCAAACAATGATTTCAGATATTTTAATCCATTTATAAAGTTGGACTTACCACCTGCGTTCTCACCTACGATAACTGCCGTTTTCAGCAGGTCATATCCTGTTTCTGTTGTAGTATAGTTATCCGGAAAGCGCTTCTTTACTTTCCCGCCTGGTGCTTCTAATGAAAACTCACACTCTTCCTTGAACGAACAAAAATTGTCAAACATATATCTTATGAGCATACTTCCACCGCCTTTCAATAATCATTATATACTAAAAAGAGCCAATGTAAACCAGTTTTTCGTTTTACATCGGCTCTTTTTATAGATATCATGTTAAAAAGTGAGCACCAAATATTAAATACATACTTTTAGCTGTTTTTTGTTAATTTTGCTCTTTCTATTAAATCGTGCAACTCCTATGAAATCATCATTATTTTTCTTCTGAACCACTCTTTTTCCTTACATAGAATACGGCTCCAATAACAATCAGCATAATACAGATACCTATAATAATGATTATCGTATTATTCCATGCATATTTTGAAGTGCTGTCATCTGTCTTAGGTGCAGGAATGGTTTCATCAGATTTGTTGTCTGCCTGACCGTTATCACTCATAATCTTGGCATCAACAACAATCGTGTAATCTGATGCATGGGTAAATACAAGTTCCACATTTCCATCCGGATCAATCTGTCCGGCGCTGATAAATTCCAGTTCTCCGGTCTGTTCATTGTAGTAGAACAGGTTCGCATACAGTCCTGCATTCTTTGATTCCATGTTGACGGTCAGTGTGGCTGCAAATCCAAACTCTCCGTCATAAGCAAGAGTCAGATTCAAGGAAGAATGTTCCCCGGTCACGTTATTGATCACATCCACAGGAATGGATTTTCCGGCGTCGGCTCCGACTGTCACATCAAAATCAATATCTCCAGCTGCATCAGTAATATCCTTTCCAAAAATCTTCCAGGAAAGACCATTTCCCATATCCAGAACAAGTGTTGTATCTTTGCCCTTGATACTGTCAATTACATCCTTCGGTACTACAGTCGTTCCGTTCATGGCAACTGTTACCGTATCGCCTGACTTAGCTTCTTCAAGCTGTGGCTTGATAACATCCCAGCCTTCCTTGCCGCTGTCGTCCTTGATGTATGGCTTAATTGAAGTGCCGTTGTCCTTACCATTATCCGTATCAGGCTGTGGCTTCTGATTCTGATTACCATTGTCTGTGCCAGTCTGCGGTTTCCGGTTCTGACTGCCATTATCCTTGCTGCTGTCATCGGACTCGATCTTAGCGATAGGCTGTGTGTAACTGTGTCCGCACTTGGAGCAGGTGTAGGTCATGATGCCTTCCTCAGTTGTCGTTGCAGCCTTCGTCACTTTTGATACATAGCTGTGTCCTGTTGCCGGAATATTCTCTGTATAGCTGTCTCCACAGGAACAGGTATAAGTCCTTACCCCTGCCTCTGTACAGGTTGCTTCCTTCGTAATGCTTCCCGTATAGTTATGAGTGTGCTGTTCCTCCGGCAGCTTCGCAATACTCTCTGTGTAGCTGCTGTTGCATCTGGTGCAGGTGTAGGTTCTGATACCTTCCTCGGTTGTCGTTGGCTGCTTTGTTACGGTTGCTTTATAATCATGTCCCAATGCTGCCAGCTCTTTTCCGGTACTCAGAAGTTTATCACAGTCCGTACAATAGGTATCTCCTGCGTATCCGGTCTGCGTACAGGTTGCTTCCTTTCGGTTCTTCACGGTTGTATGCACATGGTTCGTGGCATCCACTTCACCAAAGGTTTCACTACAAACACTGCATACTGCTTTTGATACACAGGTAGCCGGTGTTCCGACCTTGTGCGGTTTTTTCTCGATTGTTGTACCAGCGGCAAGCTTTTCACCACAATCCTTACAGTAAGTATCTCCGGTATAGCCCTTCTCTTTGCAGGTTGCTTCCCGCTGATTCCGTATTTCAGTATGTGTGTGATCACATTCGCTTCTTGTAATCGTAATGCTTACACTTTCTGTCTCGTAGTTGCCCTTGTCAGTTCCTGTATAAAATGCATTCGCTGTCACTGCCACACCATCTGCAAGCGCCGTGTCCCTATCTGCTTCCTGCCAGCTCCAGCCATCCGGAAGCGTAATATCGCCAACCTTCTTTGTGCTGTGCGCCGGAGCCATTGCATTTTCCGGCATGTTTGGAGCTTTCGCTGCCTTTGCTATCGTAAATACGGCCGGATTACTTGTAAGTCCTGCATAGTTATCTGTTTCTGCAACATAAGCCTTTACCGCATAGGTTCCTGCATTTACAGGTATGACATCTGTATATGCGGAATCGGCTGCAGGTGCATTACCATCTGAATCGGCTTTTGCATACTTATAAGTTACTGTACCGAATTTTGCTGTTGCATTTGGTTCTGGTGTCTCATCCTTCGCATAAGTATAATCAGAACAGCTAAGTTCTGTAGTAAAGCTATTAGCTGCCTGTTTTACTGTAAGAATACCACTCTTGCCATCTGAACCGTTTCCAATAAAGGATACTTCATAATTGGCACTATCTGATGAGCCTGTAATTGCATAGGTTCCAACATCTGAATTGTCTTTCGCAGTAGTTGATAAGCTGACACCAAGTGCTTCTTCGGTATCACCTACTACCAAAACATTGTCTAAGTAGGCATCACCTGAGGCAAGACTCCATGTAAGTGCAGGGTTTGTCTCTCCATAGAATTTTTCTTTATCAGCAATCACTACGGTAATCTGCTTCTTGGAAACTTCCGGTGTCACTTCACAGGTCACAGAATCATAAGTATCTGCATCACTTCCTGTCGGTGTAAAGACAAGCGAGTATTTCTCACTTGTGCCGACTGTTGGAAGCTTATCTGCATCCTCAGCTGCCAGAGTCCATGTACCCTCAACCTTCGTGTCACTGTTTAGTCCTGCTGTCACAACTGCCTTTGTCATATCTGCCTTTTCAAACATGGCAGATACCGTATTACCATAAGTACCGGAAAGAACCGGTGCAGTCTTTACATACGGAGTCGGCTTTGCAGTGGTAAATTCAATAGCAGGCTCCGTTAATGCCGTTATATTGCCTGCCTTGTCAATGGCTGCTATCCAGACTGCAGTTTTCTTACTTGGATACAATGGAAAATAAACGTCCGGCTTTCCAAAATTACCTATTTCAATTTTATTATCACCTTTTGTTCCTGTCGTTTTGAAGATTTTAGGTGTCCAACTCGCAACAAAGTTTTGGTTAGCATTACTCTCCTTAAGTCCCTCCTTACGAACTTCCCATTGTCCACAATAAAGATTTTCGTCCGGTTTAAAATTCCACCCATTGCGGGGTGCCCATTTTCCATCGTTTTCGACAGCGAACTGTGGGTACTTTGGCTCACCTTTCATATAATTTTCAATATCTCTTTTGCAGTCGTCGTAGGTGTAGTCAGTAACCCCGTCAAATACTCCTTCGGATACAAAGAACCACATCAGCGTTGCATCCTCGCTTAAATTAACCTTGAGTATCGCCTCTGTATCCTTCAGGGTACCGTCTTCTTTCTTCGGCTCAGTTACTGTCACGACAGGAGCGCTCGCATCCTGTACCAGTCCTTCGGTACAGATATAATCGCTCTGATTTCCTGCGTTATCCATCGCATAAGCATAGACTACATAGCTACCATCCTCGCCTAATGCGCCATGAATGATTGCACTGTCCGACAGCCAGTTTCCTGCATCTACCTGCGTAAATTTACCATCGGCTGCCAGAGTGTCCAGTTCTGCTTTGGTCTTTCCCGTTGCCGAAGCAGTGTCTGTGATCTGGTCAATATAATAGTAATACTTAGATACCCCACTTACCTTATTCACGCCCTCTTTTGCATCGTTTGCATGAATCTTAATATCCAGTGTTGTATCATTGTAGAGGTGTCCGAAGCTGATCTTATTTAAAAGTGTTCTCCACCAGTTATCTTTGATCTGGATGCCATAACCATCTTCCTTGCCATCTGCATCTGCCCAGGTCGGTGCGGTGGTATCAATGTTTATCGTAATCTCTACAGGAACAATAGATTGATTCCATGGGTCTTTTCCATATAAAGTTACGGTATGCGTGCCTTCTTCCTTAAAGGTATAACCCGGATTTTTGCCTGCAACCGCATCTTCCAGGCTTGCATAAAACACAACTTCATCGCTTACAATGGCATATTTTCCTTTCGCGGTCCGATATACTATATTTTTCCAGTCAGATACTGGATTGTCTGATGTTACATCATTTTCCGTAAACGTAGCAGGTATGCCGTTTTTCCACCAGTTGGAATCCTCATTGTACCAACAATTCTTGGATACCGTGGTCTGTGCCAGAGTAAACGCATGGGCAATGTAAAAGTATCTGACGAGCTCACCCTTATAATTGCCAATTCCGGTAAAGGTAATCTTTCCATCTCTTTTACCGTTTGTCACCTCCGTATTATTCTCAGCACTTACGGTGAAATCTTTGTCTTTGTCCAGAACTCCCTGGTCATTTCCCGGCTCATTTTTCCGGTTTGAATCTGTGATTCCTCTATCCCAGTTTTCAGGAATGATCGGCATACCGGTGTAATATACCGTGATACCTATATCATCCAGATGGATCACGGAATCTGTTAAACTTCTCGGCTCAATGGTCGCTTTCACGTCAATAGGGAGAGAAGCACACATATTTTTTCTAGCTTCATGTATAGAAACATAAATTGTATAGTTTCCGGCATTGGTTATCATATGATTCTCTGTAACCGGATCATTTATTTGTTTATAACCTTGAGAAACTCCATTTTCATAATACATAAGTACAAAATAATAGGTAAAATTGCTGGCAAATCCATCCGTTTCCATTGTTTTTCCAGTACAGGGTACGATCAGCCCATCAGCAACCGGAATCATTGTCTGGCTATCAACAGCGTCTGCCTTAAGTCTGACGGTTCCATACTGAACAGCTCCATGGGCTTTCCCATCATAGGTTCCCTGATAGCCACTAAAGCCTTCTCCCACAACTTCACCATCTCCAATCGTGAAATAGTGCTCAATCGTGCCGTAATAGCTGCCCTGTCCGGTGATCGTAACTTTCGGTGCTTCATCAGCCTTGAAATCGCTTCCACCTTCTTCATTCCTGTAGCAGTCTATATTATTGGCATAGACCACATAATAATTTGCTTTGGAAATGTCTGCATTTGCAGGGGCTGTGGAATCCTGTGCCAATTCTCTGCCTGATTTATATGAGGGCCCAGTCAGCGACTTATTGCCATTCGCAGTATCCAGTGTAACTCCTGTCATCACCTGCGGATAGCTGTCGTAGGTACGGCCTACCAGACCTTCGATATGAAGGTGTCCATTTTTATAGGCTTCCGCAAGGTCAGTCCTTTTGCAGTTTCTGCAATAGCCATAGTCATCCTTCGTATGTGCCTTAAGGGTTACCTTGGAAGACGGCATCGTGAAGGAAAGGTCTGTCGTATCTATCGTTACTGCTTTGCCACCATAAGGCTCATAAGAGCAGACCTCGCCCGTGACCTTAATTTTCTGTCCTGTCGCACCTCCATTGCTGTACAGTCCGTAGGTTGCACCGTCCCTCTGTGTGACATTTGTGTCATTTTCTCCGTCTGTGGGCAGAGCGATACCACCCAGCTCTATCGGAAACCATACCTTAAATGCGCTGGCTCCCTGCGTTATTTTGCTGGAAAAATCAGCAGAGTCATGATTGCAGTAGATGCTGGCATTCAGATTACCTCCACCTCCTGTAAACGTTTTAGGTATTTCTGCTCCCTTCTCTATAACTATCTCAGCATTGCCAGAAGGAACCGTTACATCCTCTAGTCCAGCTACACCCCCGCCCAGCCGCAGTACAGCGGTATCACCAGGAAAGATTATGTTTCCGACCACGTTTATATTTTCTATGGTAACATCCTGCCTCCCTGTCATAAACAGGTAGTTTCCCCTACCCGTCAAGGTATGTGGCTCATCACCCTCTGAACGCAGCGTTATCTCAGCCGGCAAATATACTTTATCGAGCATCTTGTTTATACTCTTACCTGCTGTCGTATCCTTCAGCAGCAGGATTTCCAGCTTCTTCCATAACTTGTATTCTTCATTCTTTTTATGCTCTTTCGATTCTTCCAGATAGAACATGGCTGCATCCCATGTCAGGAAATACATCGTTTTTGTCTCACCGCTATTTTTTTCTATCTGAAACTTTACAACGGCCTGAGATGTATCCTCCGGCATGTCAGCGCGAAGCACTTTTACACTGCCCTGACTTCTATCCGTTCTGCTTATATCGGTCTTAATACCGGCTGAATAAAAAGCATAGCCTTCTTCCAGCGTATCCGCAATAGCATAACCCTGCGTTTTATCAAGCAGAGAATCATCATTTTCACCAAAATTGCTCAGAGCAATCTCTTCATACTCACCACCTGAAAGCATTACTTCTGCGCGTTTTATCTGGCTAAACTCTCTGTGGTCTATATGTAGAGCCTTTATCTTAGCAGTATCTCCGGATACGCTAAGGGTGGCACCTCCACATACCAGAACCTCTTCTCCCTCATACGTACCCCCGGTAATTGTACAGGAAATATCAGTATTGTGCATCTCACTAGCTTTTCCAATATAAATACTGTTGCTGTAATAACCATCTTTTAGCTTTGCAGCCGCACCATTCACAAACCTCAAGACACCCTTATAATTACCATTCTCTACCGTAAGCTTTGCTTTGTTCTGAATAGAAACTGGGGCGTTCAGTGTTCCATTCTGTCCCGTGCCTGCGTCTTTAAAGACTGCCTCCACACCTTCGCCAGTGATATAAAGACCCTTTCCTGTAACGGTACAGCCATTAAGATCCATACAAAAGCTGACCTTTTTTGTACCCCCATCTATTTTCCACTCGCTTTTTGTCTCAAAAATATCTTTCAGGACTTTCAGCGTAATTTCAAGGTCTGCATCCGCATCAGCAGCATTTACTGTAGCTTTAACTGCATCGAATGCTTTCGTAAGTGTTGCATAACGTGTTGTATTCCCACCTACCGTAACTTCCGCAACACCTTCTTCTACCGTAAAGACAGCCTTTTTGGAGGTCGCCGTATATTCACCGCAGGTCGCTACACAATAGTATTGATAGGTGCCTGCCAAAAGTCCTGTAGGAATCCTGTAGGTCGCAGATTTTGCATCTCCCTTCGTTTGTTCTACTTTTGTCGTTGTTCCATTTATTGTTTCATCAGCATACCACTGGTAGGAGATACTGCCACTGCCAGATTCCGCTTTTACGGTTAGCTCAGGCGCCTCGGAAGCGGTATAGTTTTCCATCACAATTTCCGCTCCGCTTGAAATCGTTGGATGCGTTGTGAAATAGAGCGGACTTTTAACAGCCGTTACCTTTTTCTCTTTTTCTGTCCACCTGGCTGTTAGGTCTGCATAGGTACCATCCTCATACTGTAAGGTATAGCCGACCTTCAGAAGGTCCTGCAGGGTTTTCTTAGAATTATTAACTTCAATCGCACAGCCTGAGGCAGGGGCAAAGGTTCCTCCTGTAATCTGGCTGTTGTCGGGTAATCTAAGACGTCCATTAAAGGTTCCACCCTCAATGTTTACAGCTAAATTTTTATATTCGTTATTCATTATAAAACCGTTGCCAGCATTCGCCGTTAAAGTAGCGCCTTTTTTAACTGTAATTTTAACGTTATAATTACCCGTGACTTTGACACAGTAACTCCCACTGTTCTCATTTTTAATAACTGCGCCTTCGCTAATAATACAGTCGGAGCAGCTGCCCATAAACATAATAGCGCCATAGCTAGGCTTAACGTTTCCGGTTACCTCCGTATTGGTAATTGTACAGGCGTTACTGTCCCAAATAGTAATGACGCCTTCCTGACTACCATTACTTCCACTAATATTTGCTTTGTCAATGGTACAGGTCGCATCTCTCCACATCGCAACTGTGGAACCGGTTCCAGCATTTTTGATTGTGACATGATCAATTTTCAACACGCTATCTACAGTTATCAGTCCATCTCCTTTTAATCTATCTTGCCCATATTGATAGCTGCCTGTAATTGTTCCCTCATTCGAGTCGGATGAGGTAATTGTTATATTTACTCTTTTAAAATATAAACGTGCATTGTCCCCCTGTAGTGTCAATGTATGGCCATTCAAATCCAGCTCTATCTCTTTTGCCAAACCGGTACCAATGGTAAGCGCACTTGTTATGGAGGCATCATCATTCAACAGTTTAATGGAAACTTTTTCCAGGTTTGCGCTTCCATGCCCGCCAATCCATGTTGCAAGGTTCTGAGCGGTATAAGGGGCTTTCGTTCCGTCAGCATTCGTTTCTGTTATCTGGACTGTACCACTCCCAGCCAGCAGCGCAATCCCATACTCGCCTACGAGCACATAGATGGTCGGAAGCTCCACGTCTTTACCCAATACGAGCTGGTTGCCGTCTCCATCCTCATCCGGCAGTACCGGCGTATAGGCATAGCAGAAGCCGTTTGACGCTTCACTGCTGTCAAATTCTTCTGCGTCGCTCTCTTCCACATTCAGCTCCCACTTGATGTTTTCCAGGCGGATTTTCTCCGTCGTTGTCTCGGTATCAGAGGAAGCTGCTGCGTCAGAACTGCCTGTCGTCTTTACACTGTCTGCATTATCGGATGTAGATGCTGTGTCGGTTTTCTTTGCATTGTCTGCACCGTCGGATGTGGCTGCTGTGTCAGAGGCATCGTCCTTCTCTGCCGCGTATACTATGAGTTTATGCGGCAGAAGGGCATCCGCCATCTGGCCAATAAGCGCACCAAAAGCAGAGGGTAGGTCGGCACGTGCCTGTGTATCCTCTGTATCAGAGCTGCTAGAGCCATTTGGGTTGTTTGATTTGTCAGAATTTCCAGAATCCTTTGATGTATCCGAATCCTTTGTATCTGCATTTCCATTGTCAGAAGTACCAGACTTATCGGAAGCATCCGCATTGCCGGAATCGCCATCCTTTTCATCTGAGGATTCTGTATCCTTCTTATCATCAGAGGACGCAGTATCTCCATTACTGTCATCCTTCTGCGCATCGTCCTTCTCTGTATCTCCCGTCTCGGAAGCATCTTCTTCATCGTCAGCTTCCTTTTCATCCGCCTGCGTGGTCTTTTCTACCGTAACGGTCAGGCTGGTCGGAAACTTGATGTCGCTCTCAAGCGCACCGATGGGCAGGGTCTGCTCTGTGATGTCCTTTGAAAGCTCCTCAAAGGAAACAATAGTCGTTTTACCTGTCTCACTTTCATCGGTTTTTGCAGAAACCGAGAGTGCGGACAGGTCTACAGTATTGGCAACCATCGCAACGGTCAAGCCCATCACAAATATGCGCTTACGCAGCTCCCTCCACCTGATTTTTTCATGGGTCTGCTGCCAATCCTTCTCTGGCATGGTGTTTTTCTTTTTCATGTAAACTCCTATCTTTTACCATAATCTTTCGGAATCTCTACTTTTCCCAGCCTGATTGTGATATCGGCTGGGATTCTTCCCATGACTGTTATTATCATGGCTATAATCTATACATGCTTGTTGATTCGCAAAGTGACTTACCGGTATTTCCTCATTTTTGCTGTGCTTCAAAACATGATTCACATGGATTCCTGCACGCTTTTTTTCAGGATGAAATCTTTTCTTCCTGATTACACTGTTTCTAAAGTACTTTTGGATTCTGCACATGATGCCATGCTAGAGTTTTGCTGGCATGATCACTCAAGATTCCGAGAGATCATTATATGTATAAGGTTTATATTCAGCCCGTTCAAGCACAGGCATAGCTTTTATAGATCATCCGGAATGAGCCGCAGCTTTTTCGCGGCGGTCTTGGCTTCCGCCCGGCGCTTCACGTCCAGCTTGTCGAGAATGTGGCTGACGTGGGTCTTCACCGTGGGCAGCTTCACGTCCATGATCTGCGCGATCTCGGCGTTGGACTTGTCCGCACAGAGCAGATGGAGAATTTGCAGTTCCGTGGGCGTCAGCTCCTCGCCGGGAGCAAGGCTGGGTTCGAGGAAATGCGGGTAGAACGCCGCCTGCGTCCGCACCGCTGCCATCAGCCGCTTGCGCCATGCTTTGTCGCCGTCCCAGTCCAGCGCTTCCAGCAGCGGCAGCACCGCCGTGCCGTATACGCTGACGGTGCGGATGAAGCGGTACTCCGCCGCCGCGTCCAGCGCCGCCGTCAATCGCTCGCGCCACCGCTCGTCCTTCTTGCGGTACAGGGCGATGGCAGTCAGGACATTCAGGTGAATGCCGTCGATGATGCGGGCGCAGTTTTGAATGTACGGCTCCATGGGTGAGAGCGTCAGCAAAGCGGCGTCCGGACGGTTCTGCATAATTTCCACCATTGCCTGCGTGAGATACCGGTAGCGCCGCATGACGTTCAGGTGCGTGGGTTCGCACGGGGCTTTTTCCCGATACCACGCGTCCGCCGCGTCAAGGTCGCCGGTGTGCATGTCAATACGGCAGAGCATGGCGTCCATATTGGGCAGAAAGCGTGTCAAACCGCGCTCGGCAAAGCATTCACGGAGCACCTCAATGGTGCGCCGCGCGTCGGCGGGCTGTCCGCTTGCCAGCTGGCTGCGGGCCAGCAGTCCACTGACGGCGAACTCCATGTCCGGCGTGCCGCGGTTGCGGACCTCGTTCAGCTGTGGGAGAAGGGCCAGCATCCGCCCGGCCACGTCCTCGCCCTTTTCAAACTTGCTCTCCGCGATGGCGCAGTCAGCAAGACACACACTGTCCCGCCCCAGTACTGCCTCCACGGGGAGACGGAGGGTTTTGTAGAGCAGGTCGTCCTTTTTGCTCCATTCGGAAAAGTCCTTGCCACCGTTCATGATGCTCGGCAGCGCGCTCGTGACGGAGAAGGACGGCAGCGCCACCTCTTTGTTCGTCAGCAGCCGGAACACGGCGGGGATGGTTTCCGTCAAGCCGTTCACGCCCCGCTGGGGGAGAGAAATGTCCAGCCATGCAAGGCGGCCGCGCGCCTGCTTTCCGGCGGCGTCCTGCCTGCCGCAGTGTTCGACAAACTTTTGCAGTTCGCCATACCAGCGCTCCGAGCCTTCGTAATCCATGACCAGCGCGCAGAGCATGCTCATGCCCTGCATCAGAGAGGGGGATGCGAGAATTTCCGCCTCCGGCAGGCTGCGGTAGTATTTTTCCATCTCGGCATAGTGCCCCATGCCGGGGTGAAGTTCTGCATTACGCACCAGCAGCTCGGAAACCTTGGAATGGTCACCGCCGCTGGTGTAGCATTCCAGGGCGTGGGCGTAGTCCTCCTTCAGCTCATAGTACAGCCCGCCCCGGCTGAAGAGCGCTTTGCGCTTTTCCTCGGTATACTCCCGTTCCATCTCCCAGCGGAGAAAAGCTCGGAACCCCGACCAGAAGTGGAAGCACTGGCAGTCGTCGTAGCGCAGCATAGTGGTGTATCGAAGAAGCCAGTCCAGCCGTTCGCCGGCACGGGGATCGCCGCTGACCATCCGCGCCATTTCCAGGTCAAAACTTTCAAAGGGGGCCAGCTCCAACAGGAAGCGCCGCACCGGCAGGTCAAAGCGCCGGTAGATGGCGGTCTCAAAGTAGAGGAACACCTCGTGGTACACCCGTGCCACCAGCTCCGGCGTCCACGGCTTATCCGGGGACATGCACCGCGCCGTGATGGCCACACCCAGCGGATAGCCTACGGATTCTTTCAATATTCCATCGATCTCGCTATCTGTTACATTTACTCCCGAAAGCTGAAACAGCCGCCGCACATCGCCCGCGTCAAAAAGCAGGTCATCGGCCTCCAGCACCGTCATCAGCCCCGTGTACTGAAACGCCGTCAGGCAGCCGGGCGGCACACCGCGCGAGAGCAGCACGAAACGGCGCTCCGGACTTGAGCGGATCAGTTCGCAAAGAGCCTGCTGCCCGGCTTCCTCCTGCATGAACTGAAGATCGTCAATCAGCAGAATGTCCCAATCCTGCGCTGACGGTGGAATCACGCAGTCTGGGTCTGCCGCACTTTGCCGCAGCACGTTCCGACCGCGCAGCAGTGCGTCCGCCAGTACTGTCTTTCCAAAGCCGCAGGGTGCGCTGAAAAAAAGGACTCTGCCATGCGCCATGAAGCTGTCAAACCGTTTCTGAACGGAGGTCTTTATGATGATATTTTTGGTCATTTCTTCCCTCCCTTTGATACAGAGCGAGATTGCCATAAGCCTTTCGCAATCTGTCTTAAATTATATTATACGAGTCTGTTTCGAAATGTAAATCATCCCAAAGGATGAGACACTCTGCATAGCAAACTGCTATGCAGATCATTTTTGTTTGATTTTGATAGCATAGATGCAAATAAGCAGCCACACACCGAAGTGCGTGACTGCTATGTAAAAAGTTCGGAAAGGATTTTTGCAACCTGATACAATTTTCTGTTCTACAATCTCCGTCATAATAAAAATATCTCCATCATTTCAAAAGAGAATGACGGAGATATTTCGCCCTGCTTATTCTTGTAGTAACCAATCGGCTATATCGTGAATTTCGATTCCTTCATAACTATATTGGGGATGTTTGGTTCTGGCAATAATCATTTTCGGATAAGCATCTCGAATCTGAAGCAGAGGAGAGCATTCTCTCTCAAATGTTTCCTGCCCGGAAATGTTGTCGCTGACCTGAATATAAATCTTCTCGCTGCCTCTCTGAGCAACAAAGTCGATTTCCTTTTGATAGAGCTTGCCGACATAGACATCGTATCCACGGCGAAGAAGCTCGATGCAAACGATGTTTTCATATACTCTGCCATAATCCATATTTCTGCTTCCCAGTATTGCATATCGAATACCGCTGTCACACAAATAGAACTTTTCAGAGCTTTCAAGGTATTTCTTACCTCGGATGTCGTATCTCTTAATATCATAAAATACAAAAGCATTGCACAAATACTTAATGTACTTGCCGACGGTTACATGATTGGTTGGAGTCTCATTTGCTGTCAGCAGCTGACTGACCCTATTAGGAGACGTCAGGTTGCTGATATTATCCATAAGGAACTCGCTCAGACGTTGTAAAACCAAAGTGTCCGGGAGAGTATATTTCTGTACCAAATCCCTTGTAACAATCGTTTCGTAGACCTCTTTGATATAGTTTGTTCTGTCTTTTTCGGTTCTATAAGCATAGGAACCTGCTAAACCGCCCTTGATAGCGTACTCATCAAAGAGCTTATCTTTGTCACTAATATCATCATAATATTGGCAATATTCCTGGAAGCTGAAAGGAAACACATGAATTTCAATATAGCGTCCGGTAAACAGAGTTGCCAGATCCGCACTCAACAGGAAAGCATTAGAGCCTGTTACATAGATGTCGTATTTTCCCTTAGAGTACAGGCTATTGATTGCCAACTCAAACTTGGGACACATCTGAACCTCGTCTACAAACAGGTAGTTCGTTTTGCCTTCCTGATAATGTTCTTCCACATAGGCGTGTAAGGCATGGTATTCCTTGATTTCTTCATACGCCAAATCCATGAAGTCGATGAAGATAATATTGATGTTTTCAAAATTGCTTTTCAGATACGCAATATACGCCTGCATCAGTTTGGACTTACCAGATCGACGAATACCTGTGATAATCTTGATGTCAGGAGTACCATTCAGTTCAATGATTCTGTCGAGATACTTTGCTCTTGTAATTGTTTTCATATCGTCACCCACTTTCAAAAATCGAATATTTTTCATTTTTTGAAACTGCTTCGATGTATTTATTATACTGTCTGCTAATAGTATGTGCAAGACGTCGCTTTCAAAAACTCAATCAGAGTACTCAGACATTCTTTGCCATTGTTTTCTCCTTCTCTGTTCTGAATTGCCATGCGTATCATCCTCTCAAATGACTCGCTGAAATGTTCATCATCTTCTGGCGTCCGTTTCTTTGGCCCTTTTATATGATTTTTTCCAGAAGCCACAATTTTAAATTTTTTCTTAATTTGTGGCGTTATGATAAATTAATATCCTTCTTACCCAAAAGAAAATCAACAATATTGATATGTGCAATTCCATTTCTTGAATAATCAAATCTATCTAATGAAAACACATATTTCGGTGATGCATCACTAATTGGCTTAAAAGCACCAAACTCTCTTTCAATCGTTTCCTTGCCAGCCAAATAATATGCCACCTGAATAAAACATTTCTTTCTTCCATTTATTGCAACAAAATCAATTTCACCCTTATATGTTTTTCCTGTAAAGACTTCATAATCTCTTGCTTTTAGCTCGTTATAAATTATATTTTCAAGAAAAAAGGTATCCTCAAAATTTACTAAGTTTGTATTTATCATGCGAAAACCAGTATCTACCGCATATTGCTTCTCTATATACGACATTGCCTGTTTTCCTACAATATTAAATCTTTTTACACGATCAATTAGACAAGCCTTTTCCATTTTATCAAGATATCTGTATATCGTCTTTTTATCCAAAGTATCTGCATTTTGATGTATAAAATAGTTCTCTATGTTTTTACTGGAAAATTCCTTTCCTGCATTCGCCATAATATATGTTGCTACTCTTTCAAAGTTTTGTCTATTAACCTTTGATCTGTCAGTAATAATATCCTTATCTAAGATACCTTCATATGTCTGCTCCAAATATCTCTTAATATCACTTTCTTTTGTAAACGAAAAACGCAAAGGGAAGCCACCCCAATTGATATAATCAATCATAAACTCATCCGGAGATATATTTCTTCCTATAGCTGTAGCATATTCGTAGCTTTCGGCAAAGGAAAATGGCATTATTCTAAATTCAACACATCTTCCAACCAACAATGTTGCCATCTTGCCGGATAGCAATTTCGAATTACTTCCAGTAATAAAAATTGAGCAATTTAATGTTGCCCGAAAGGAAGCTAAAACCTTTTCAAAGCTCCTGACATGCTGAATCTCATCTAAAAAAATCAAGTATTTGTCATGATCCTTGATTTGCTCATTCACATAGGAATTAAGTTTTTCTGCAGTTCTTATTTTTTCAAATTGCAAATCTTCAAAATTAATGGTAATAATATGCGCTCTATCAAACCCATTTTCAATAAATTCTTCTTTAATCTGCTCTAACAATATAGATTTTCCACATCTTCTAACACCTGTCAGAACCTTAATTAAATCCACATCATAAAATGGTCTTATTTTGCTTAGATATCTTTCACGCTTTATATACATAACATCATCTCCAAATCAAAATATATATTTATTATGCCACAAATCAAGATTTTTTCAAGATTTGTGGCACATATTTAGAAAATTTCCATTTCAATTTCTACCACTTTTTCATCCGTAACTCGTTCGTCTGTTTTTTTCTGCCATAGGCATTCTCTCCTTTTCCCTGAACTCACTCGCGTTACACGCTCGTTGTCGCGGCATTCGGTGCTCGTAAGCACCTATAAATAAAAAAAAGCAACAATGAATTGTGGTCATCATTGTTGCAAAATTTGACTGTTCCCAGGGGGAATCGAACCCTCAACTAGTGCTTAGGAGAGCTCCAACCTATTGTCACTCTCTGTCAATCTGAGGTAAGGTAAAC
>OHMX01000570.1_pt1 | contig 16483 bp, 7 predicted proteins | sample 1569471 | NCBI WGS metagenome assembly OHMX01 (sample SAMEA3879547, study PRJEB24766) | human gut metagenome | biome: human-associated habitat; feature: feces | place: USA | collected 1985/1987
CAGCGGCCTTGGTCTCGGTGACGGAGCTGCCGTCCTTTCTGGTCTCGGTCTTGGAAACAGAACCGTCCTTGCCGGTGGTGGTCTCGATCACCGTGCCGTCCTTCTTGGTTTCCGTCTTGGTAACGGAGCCGTCGTTATTCTTGGTGGTTTCGGTCTTGACCGTGCCGCCGCCGGAGGATGAGCCGCCACTGGAGGAACCGCCGCCGCTGGAAGGCTGGTTGGAAACAGTCAACGTTCCAGGAACATAGGAGACCTCATAGTTGTCATTTGACAGCGTACCCGCAATGTTGATTGCGGTTTTGCCGGGTTGGCTCATATCCGGGGTCTGCGCGTAAGTCAATGTTACCGTGCCGCTCAGGGTGTCTGCACCAAGCAGACCTTCCACCTTGTAATTCTTATCTGCTTCCGGGCTGCTCAAATCGGGCGCGGTGCTGCCGGTGTGGGCGCTCTTGTCAAGCGCCGTAACGGTGACGGCTTTCTTCGCTGCGGTCACAGTCAAGCTCTGTTCTGCCACATCTGCGTACTCTGCGTCTCCCTGCACCTTATACCAGACGGTGTATTTCCCGGCGTTTTTCGCTGTGGGGATATGCTCACTCCACTCAGAATCGCCAAGCCGGTAGAGCATCGTGCCGCCAGTGGTCTTGCCTGCTGTAACCAGAGCCTGTTCTGCGCCGTTGTAGGTCAGGGCGTTTGCCGTAGGTGCCGTCACGGTGGGGACAAGCTTGTTGGTGGCATTGACGTTGACGGTCAGCTTGATGTCCTCATAGTTTGCGCTCTTGATCACTACGCTCACTGTGCCCACAGAGCCGGTGGTTTCCACATCATTTTTCTGAATGGGCAGGGTCAGCGCGCCGTTTTCCACCTTCGCGCCGCTGGTGTAGTAGCCGCTACCCAGTTTGATTTCGCTGATCTCATAGGTGAGCGCACCGTACTCTTTGGGTGTTTCCAGCGTGGGCAGGGCGGGGAGCGTCACAGTGTAGGTCTTTTCGTGGCCGTTTACAATGACGAGCGCAGTTTCCTTGGTGAAGTCAGGCGCAGCGGCCTTGGTGATGCTGCCAGTGGTCATGAGGCTGCTCTGCTCCAGGGCGTAATTCTTCGCGGTCTGCTCCATCAAGGTCACTGTGGCAGTGATGTTCTTACCGTTGCCCACACCGGCATCGCCAAAGCTGGCGGTGACGGTGTAGTCTGTGCCTCGGTTCAAGGTCACGTTGTCGAAGGTCACGCTGGAGATGTCCGCGTCTGTCGTGCCATCATAGGGCTTGGACACAGCCTTTACCCCAGTGATCGTCAGCAGCTTCTTCCCAATGCGGACTGCCACGCTGGCGGGTGCGGTATCGTTGTGGTTTGCATCGCCAATCACCCGATACCACACGGTATACGTTCCGGCATCGGTGCCGACAGGGATGTTCTGACTGTATGTGCCGTTCTCGGTCAGGCTGTACTGCATGGTGCCATAGTCCGTCACGCTGCCCGCAATAATCAGCGCCTGCTCATGTCCGGTATAGGTCAGGTTTTCCTGCGCGGTGGGAGGCGTGATGAGGCCTGACCCGATGTCGGCCTTTTGTACCGTTACAACAATATCCTGGCTCATCTTCTTGTAGCCGTCACAAGTGGCGGAAAAGCGGAAAGTGTGCTGGCCTGCGGACAGTGTTTGTACAGAAAGATCAAATCGATTGCTTGCTGTCGCACTGCCAACCGCTGTCTCTTTGCCGTCCTCCACCTTGTACCACTGGAAGGTTACAGCGCCAGTGCCCTTTACATTGACAATCAGCGTCCCCGTACCACCATAAGTCATGCTCATCTCGGTGGGATACTTCATGCTCTGGATGGGAAGCTGCGCCACGGTGACATCGGACGCCGTTTTTCCTTCCAGATCCGTCGTACTCAGCCAGCTTCCGTCGCTCTTCTGAAAGTCCCAGCCCTCCGGCAGCAGGTCGGCTAACATCAGGCCGAGCTTGCTGTCGATTTCCAGCCCGGCGATGACACCGCCGCCCTTGGAATCTACAATCTTCGGCGTACCGGCATACACCGCCAGGCTGATACCGCCGCTGTTCCTCTGAACCGAATGGCCGTTCAGGTCGATGGTGTACGCACGGTCGACATTTGCCGAGATATTGTTGACCGCAGAGTAGTCCCGCAGCAGCGTAATGGTTCCGCCGTCTGGAACATCGCGAATCGCATTGCTCATATCCCGATAGCCAGCCGCCCCGATTCTGCATCGAAGCGCTCCACCACAGTATTCGCAGGTCTCGCCGCACGCTTCCGTCAGCTGTTCATGCCGGCAGAAATCCACGGTCACGTTTTCCAGCGGCGTTTCAGATGAAATCCTCTGGTCATACCGCGCAAACGAGCCGTCCTGCTTTTGGAACGCCAAGGCATGATTATTATCATTATACAGCAGTGTCCCCGCCTTCTGTCTCGAGCCGGTGATGGTTCTATACGTACCGCCGCTAAGTTTGACATCTGCCGTCTCCGAGACGGTCAGCGTCTGGACAGTTCCTGTAAAACCTTCGTCGACCATCAGCGTGCCGCCGTCCTCTACCCGAATCGCACCGGCGTTTCCGGCTTTCTCAGTTTCGTCTTTCTCTCCGAGAACCAGCCTCTTGCCGCGGGGCACCACGATTGCGCCCTCGCCACTGACGGTGTGGCCGTTCGGGTAGAAGAAGATGTCTTTGATGAGCATCACATCCTCCGACAGGGTATCGTCCGCCACCAAGGTCACATCATCAACGCTCTCGATTGCCAGGGCATCGGCCAGATGCTTGTAATAGTTGCCGTCGTCATCCCGCACCGTGAACTGGGTGCCGCAGGTCATGCACACGCCGTCCCCGCCGATTTCCCCGTGGGAGCAGGGAAGATGACAGACGGTGCATTCGCCGTCCTTCCAGGTGTGGTCAGTGTGTTCCCGTCCGCAGGCACATTTGCCCGCCTGCCAATCATGTTTTTTGTGGTCGGCCAGTACGTAAAAGCCGGCAGCCGTATGAATTGTATTTGCGCTGGCATCCACAACACTGTGGTCGTCGTCCCTTACCAGGGCTTTCCCCTCCGGGATTGCCGACAGCCAGGAGCCATCCGTTCTGTTCAAGGAGCGGAACGCCCCGCCCTGAAGCGAGACCGTACCGGACTCCCAGTGAAGCGCGGACGGGAAGGAGCCGCCAAGAATCGTGACGTTCCCGCCGCCGTAGCAGTAAACCGCTATGCCGTCGCTTCTGGTGTTGCTGATAACGCCGCCGACCTTGCTGTCCTGAATGGTCATGCTGCCGCCTTTGACAATCATGGTATTGAAATCTGCGCTCGTCAGCGTATGGCCGTTCAAGTCCAGGGTAAACGTGCCTCTGTTGACGTAGACCTGTGTCACAAGGTTCACGTTGCTCAGCAGGGTCAGCGTCCCGCCCTGCGTCTGTTGTGCGGCGGTCAGGGCATCTTCAAAGGTGCCGTAAGGGGTCTCGGTTCCATCCACCGTCAGCGAAGCCGAAGCGTTCGCGGTCTCCTTGGAGACGACCTTGACGTTGGTCAGGGCAGCTTCCTGTGATGTGCTGACCTCTGCGCCGGTCTCCCGGTTGACAAAGGTATAACCGTCCGCTAACAGGTCTGTGGGCGCAATGGTACTGCCGTTCTTGCGACGCATCACCGTGTCAAAGGTACCGCCGGACAGGGTCACTCGCTTGGAGTAGTCCCCGTTGACGCGCAGTTCATGGAAATCTCCGTCGGAAATCACGGTCTTGCCGCCGTCGTATCCAATGTAAACATACCCGGTTTTAAACGACCCGCCTGTAATCGTCAGCGTGCCGCAGGCAACCTCTTGACCGAAAACCAGTGCTTGTACTGTATCCTTTTCGGTTGCAAGGGTGCCGCTCTCGATGGTGACATCTCCGCCATCGACCCACAGTGGCGACCAGCCGGCAGTAGCTTGGATTCTTCCGCCTGTGCCGGAATCCTTGACGGTCAAGGACGTACTGGTTTGGCTCAGATACAGCCGCCCCGTCAGCGTGCAGCCGTTCAAATCCAGCGTGTAATTGCCGGAAATATCGAATTGCTGGTTCGTATTCGGGGTTTTGCAATCCGCCAGCAGCGTCAGCGTGCCGCCGTTCCCCTTCACTGCGGCAAAGGCGTCCGTAATGTTGGCGTAGTTCACATTCCCCACCTGTGCCACGGCGTTCTCCGCCGGGACTTCCGCCGCCTGCACCGCCGCCTGGGGCGCAGGCTCCGACTGAACCCCAGGCTGTTCGTCTGCGGCGGGCGCACCGCCCTCCGGCGCGTCCGCTTCCTCCGCCCATGCGGGGGCGGGCAGCAGCGTCAGGCACAGCGCCAGCGCCATGAGCATACTCAACACTCGTTTTTTCATAAGATCCTCCTTCGGAATATGTGTATACCTCTATATAAAACCCGCTCTGTGCGGGCATTGTTTTATTGGTCCTCGGAAATGAGCCACAGCTTTTTCGCGGCTGTTCTGGCCTCGCTGCGGCGGTTCACACCCAGCTTACTGAGCACGCTGCTCACATGGCTCTTGACCGTGGAGACCCGGATGTTCAGGATCTCCCCAATCTCCGCGTTGCTCTTGTCCGCGCAGATCAGCCGCAGCACCTGCATCTCCGCTGCCGTCAGTGCCTCGCTCATGGAAAGCCTTGGCTGTAAAAAACGGGGATATATGGCGGCCTGTGCCCGCACATCCGCCATCAGCCGTTTGTGCCATTTCGCGTTTCCCGACCATTCCAGCGCGTCCAGCAGCGGCAGCACCGCCGCGCCGTAAACGCTGACGGTGCGGATGAAACGGTATTCCTCCGCCAGCGCCAGTGCTGCTGTCAGCGGCTCGCGCCACGCCTCATCCCTTTTCTGATACAGGGCGATGGCGGTCAGCACCTTCAGGTGTATGGTGTCGATGTAGCGCATACAGGCGGTGCAGTATGGCTCCATGGGCGTAAGCGTCAGCAGGGCGCTGTCCGGCTTGCCGTTGGCAAGCTCCACCATGGCCTGTGTGAAATACTGATAGCGCTTGAGAATATTGATGTGCATCGGCTCCCGCGGCGCCTTGACGCGGTACCATACGTCGGCCTCGTCCAGATCGCCGGTGTGCAGCGCGATACGGCAGAGCATGGCGTCCATGTTGGGAAGAAACCGCGTCAGCTCCCGCTCCTCGAATTGCCTGTGCAGGTCGGCGACGGTCTTTCGCGCGTCCGCGCTCTGCCCGCCTGCCAGCAGGCTTCGCACCAGCAGACCGTTGGCGGCAAACTCGATGTCCGGTGTGCCGCCGCGGCGGATGTCGTTCATGCGCTGCACAAGGGGGAGCATCCGGGGCGAGATGTCCTCGCCCTTTTCAAACTTGCTCTCCGCGATGGCGCAGTCCGCAAGACCCACGCCGTCCCGCCCGAGAACGGCCTCCACCGGGATACGCATGGTGTGGTAGAGCAGGTCATCCTTTTTGCTCCACGGGGAAAAGTCCTTGCCGCCGTTCATGATGCTGGGCAGCGCGCTGGTGACGGAGAAGGACGGCAGCGACAGCTCCTTATTTGTCAGCAGTTGGAACACCGCAGGGATCGTGTCCGTCAGGCGTTTCACGCCCCGCTGCGGCAGCGAGATGTCCAGCCATGCCAGACGGCCGCGTGCCTGCCGACCTGCGGCGTCCTCCTTGCCGCAGCGCTCCACGAACCGTTTCAGGCATCCGTACCAGCGCTCCGACCCGTCATAGTCCGCGCTCAGGGCGCAGAGCATACTCATGCCCTGCATCAGCGATGGGGAGGCGAGTATTTCCGCCTCCGGCAGTGCGCGGTAGTATTGCTCCATCTCCGCATAGTGCCCCATGCCGGGATGCAGCTCCGCATTGCGGATCAGCAGCTCGGAGACCTTGGCATGGTCGCCGCCCCTGGTATAGCAGTCCAGCGCGCTGGAGAAGTCCTCCTTTAACTCATAGTAAAGCCCGCCGCGGATAAACAGGGCGCGCTGCTTCTCCATCGTGTATTTCAAGTCCAGCTCCCAGAGCAGGAATTGGCGGAACTGCGGCCAGAAGCGGTAGCTTCTCATATCGCGGCTTTGCAGCAGGGTCGTGCTCCGCCACAGCGTATCCAGCAGCGCGGCGGCGTTGTTGTCGCCGCTGACCATGCGCGCCAACTCCAGATCAAAGTGCTCAAAGGGCGACAGCTCCAGCAGAAAGCGGCGGATCGGCAGGTCGAAGCGCCGGTAGACCGCCGTTTCAAAATAAAGAAATACCTCGCCGTATGCCTGTGCGGTCAGCTCCGCGCCATAGGGCTGCCCCGCCGCCATGTGCCGCGCGAGGATCGCCGCGCACAGCGGATAGCCGGAGGTCTCCTTCAAAATCGCGCCGATCTCGGAGTCCGTCGCCTCTGCGCCGCAGGCTTGCAGCAGCCGACGGATGTCCTCGCGGTCAAACAGCAGGTCCTCCGCGCTGAGAACGGTCATCATGCCCGCGTACTGAAACGCCATCAGGCAGGCGGGCGGTATGCCGCGTGAGAGCAGCACGAAGCGTCGGTCGGTGCTTTCGCGGATCAGCGCGCACAGAGCCTGCCAGTCCTGGTCCTCCTGCATATCCTGAATGTTGTCGATCAGCAGGACGTCCCACGCATCTTCCAGAGAGGACAGCGCAAAGCCGGTATCTGCCGCGTTCAGCCGCAGAACGGGCCGCCCATCCAACAGCGTATCGGCCAGCACTGTCTTTCCGAAGCCGCAGGGTGCGCTGAAAAAGAGCACCCTGCCGCGTTTCCAAAGGGTCTCAAACGCCTGTGCGGTAGACGGCTTGACGATGATGGCACTTTTGTCGGTCACGGACTTCCCTCCCTGCGGCAGAGAGGAATTGTCCCACGGGGAACCCCGTGGGACAGCGAGGGTACCCTCGCTGTCATAAGCCTCTGCCCTATAAATTTCTTCTCGTTTCATTGTAGCAAAGTCCTTGAAAAATGTAAATCCGTCCAAAGTATGAGACGCGATGCGCTATGTTCCTGTCGATGCACTATGCGTAGATGCTAAGAATGGCGCTGCATAGTAAGCGCCTGTGCAGATTGGCATTCTACCCGGCGAAAAAATCGCACAGCATCAGACCAAAATGCCTGCTCTGTGCGATTCAGTGTTTACTTATAGCGCCTTGTCACTTTTTGCCGCGTCACAGGTGAATCACAGTTGAGGGTGATGGTGGCCCGTCCCGCCAGTGCCGCCTCCACGGTGATATAGCGAAGCTCGGACACGCGAATGCCCTTATCATACCAGTTCTGCCCGGCAGCGGGGGTGGTGTCCACACCGGCAAGCCGTGCCAGTACGGTATTCACCATGGCCCGGGTCATCGTCCGCTCAACGCCGAAGTGCTCCTCCGTGACGCCCTTAAACAGCTCGCGGGAGGCCACAAAGTTGATCTCGTCCTTGGCCCAGTGGTTCCGGGTGTCGATGAAGTCCTTGGAATTGTCCACGATCTTCACCGTGCCGGTGGAGCCGTCAGCGGCCTTGTTCTCGGTGACGGAGCTGCCGTTGGGATTGGTTGTGGTCTTGGAAGTGCTGCCGTCCTTGGCTGTAGTGGTCTCCACCTTGGTGCCGTCGGGCTTGGTGGTGGTCTCCACCTTTCCGGTGCTGCCGGAATTGTCACGGTCAGAGGATGAACCGCCGCCGAAGCTGCTGAAGCCGCCTGAGGAAAATCCTCCGCCACCGGAGGAAGAACCGCCGGAGCGGGTGCTGAGCGGCACGTACCTGCGTCGGTTCCCGGAGAAATTTTTTGCCTACTACCGGCGGCATATGCTGTATCCCAGTGCCCGCCCCAATGCCGCGCACCGTGCGCTGGCACAGTTGGAGCGCGAGGGAAAGCTGGCTGCTGTCATCACGCAGAACATTGACGGGCTGCATCAGGCCGCGGGCAGCAAGACTGTGTATGAGCTGCACGGCAGCACCCTGCGCAACTACTGCACCCGCTGCGGGGCCTTTTATGATGTGGACTACATCGCCAACAGCACCGGGGTGCCCCGCTGCGAAAAATGCGGCGGCATCGTCAAGCCGGATGTGGTGCTGTATGAGGAGGGCTTGGACGAGGAAGTGCTGTCCGGCGCGGTGAACGCCATCCGTCATGCGGATACCCTCATCATCGGCGGCGGTATGGGATATACCTTCGTAAAGGCCCAGGGCGGCAAGATAGGCAAGTCGCTGCATGAGGACGACCTGATGCCCCAGGCCCTCGAGATTCTCGAGAAGGCAAAGCAGAAGGGCGTGAACATCTACCTTCCCACCCAGTCCGTAGTTGCCGACGACTTCAGCAACGATGCCGCTACCAAGGTCGTTCCCACCAACGACATCCCCGAGGGTTGGGAGGGAATGGACGTCGCACAGGCTTCGCTCGATGTATGGAAGGATGTCATCCTCTCTTCCAAGACCGTGCTCTGGAACGGCCCCGTGGGTGTGTTCGAGATGCCTACCTTCGCAAAGGGAACCCTCCAGATTGCCGAGGATCTCGCACAGGCTACCGAGAAGGGTGCATACACCCTCGTAGGCGGCGGCGACTCAGTTGCGGCCGTTACCCAAATGGGCTATGCCAAGAAGGTGAGCTACGTATCCACCGGCGGCGGCGCGATGCTCGAGGCTCTCGAAGGAAAGGATCTGCCCGGCATCGCGGCTATACGCGAGTAATTTGCAGCGTCCCCTGCGGACACCGACCGATACCGGAGACGGCTGCGCATCTGCGCGGCCGTCTCTCGTCGTTTACGCTGCAAGGTGCAGGTTGCTGTTCAAGGGATAAATTCTTATCTTTGCTTGTAACCGGTAGTCAGATGGCCATGATAAGAGCAGCATTCCTATCCGTCGTCGTAATTCTCATTTCCCTCGCCGCAAGCTCGTGCGACAGAGGTGCGTACCGTGAGCTCGCGGATATCGAGTCCTATGCCGCCGAACATCCCGACAGCGCGCTGCGGGCCCTCGGGAGGATCGATGCCAGTAGTCTCTGCAGGGCGAAGGACAGGGCCAGGTACTGCCTGCTGAAGTCGGTAGCCCTGGACAAGAACTACATAGACGTCACGGACGACAGCCTAACCCTCGAGGCCGTCAGATGGTACAGAGACCACGGGACCGACGCCGAACGGGCAAAGGCATACTACTACCACGGCAGGGTGCAGCAGAACGACAAGGACTACATCAACGCGATAATAGCCTTCACCAATGCCGAGAAATATGCCGGCATGGAGGAAGACTGGCTCTACCTCGGCTTGATTTACAGGGGGATGGCAAGAATTTACAATGTCACGTTCAATTCCGAAGAAGAATTGAAATATTCAATCTATGCGTCTGAATGCTACAGGAAAAGTGACGATGAGTTGCACTATAATTACAGCTTGAACAATACAGCCATAGCCTATAACAACCTGAAAAAATTCGACAAGGCCATTGCATTGTGTGAGGAGGTGGAAGACAGGGCAAGGGCATCCAACGATACCATCCTTATGGCTGCCAGTACGTGCACATACATTTCCGCATTGACATATAAAGAGAATCCTGATCCTGTGCGAGCCATTTCCATGTTCAATTATATGCGGGATTCTCTCCGGTATGAACCGTCATTTGAAACCTGGCATGATATAGCCTGTGCATATTCCCAAATCGGAGAATATGATACGGCCATCCAGATCATAGAAGGGCTGAGGTCAGTCTGCCCCGACAATCCTGTAGCATACGGGCAGCTTGCATCCGTTCGGTCAAAGGTGGACTACGGCAAGTTCGACTATAAAGATGCCTACCTTAATTTCAGTGCGGCTACGGCAATACAAGACTCCATTTTCAATAGTATCTTGAACCAGTCTGTTCTGTCGGCCCAGAAGGATTATTTCCAAAGACAGGCCGAGTATGACGAGTACAGGCTGAGGACGCACCGTATAATTGCCGGGCTCGTCATTTCCGTCCTTGCACTGGCCATCGTGTACGTCACGGCGGTGGCGTACCGCAAGATAAGGGAGAAGCAGAGTGAGGCAGAACGCTACATGGGGCAGGTCTGCGACATGGTCGAGCAGATGAAGGTGGCGGAGATCGAGAGCAGAAGGGCACTGGACGAAAAGGACAGGCAGATAGATTCGCTGTCGACGGATATCCGCGAAAGGAACGGTGAGGCGATTTCCGGGTTCAGACGGCAGATAGGCGACCTGTACTGGCTCAAGTTCAACTTCCTCGACGAGATATGCAGGCAGTATTACTCCTACGGTCTCACCGCCGCGAAGCAGAGAAAAATACTCAAGGCGGTGGAGGACAGCATTTCTGAGCTTTCCGGTGACAGGGATTTCAGCGCGCTGGAGGCCATAGTCAACACATTCAAGGATGACGTGATGAAGAAATTGCGTGACGAGTTCCCTCTGTTCAAGGAGGAAGAATTCCGTCTCATGTGCTACTGGTATGCAGGCTTCTCGTCATCCGCCATGTCGCTGCTGCTGAAAGAAGAAGATGTCAACGCCGTCTATAAGAAACGCTCCAGGCTGAAGGGGAAGATAGAGAAATCCGGCTCTCCGCTCAAAGAATTTTTCATTAAGGAATTATCCAAGTGATTGATATTAAGTCTTCTGACCTTTACCCCCCCCCCGAAGATAAAACCCAACATCTTGAATTTCAGTATATTATGTTCAAAATGGCAGGTCTGAAGACCTTCCATTTATGATTTAACTTATTAATATTCGGATATTTAATATAGAGGCAACTACGTAAAAACGGCAGACGAATTTCCTCCTGAAATTTGGCGAGTTCATATCGGAAGTCCTAACTTTACAACATCAGTCAAACAAATTATTCCAGCCATGAAAAGAATTTTAATGTTATTGTCATTCATCCTCCTGCTTACATCGTCAAATTTTTTTCAAGAAGAAGAAGTTTATATAAGAATAGACATTGAGAAGCCTGTAGAATTTGATCCGAGGTCTATCACTATATATCCCATGGACTGTATATACAGCATTCCTGATAAAGCCATATACATAGCATTCTTTGAAAATATAGGAGAAGTCGCGGTGGAAGTGACCAACACGACAACAGGTGAAAGCTACTATGAATATGTCGTTTCTGCCGACGGTCAGGCTGTAGTCACAATCGCAGGAACAGAGGGAGAATACCTTCTGCAGATGACTACCGAGGACGGAGACCTCTATGAAGGCGTGTTCCGTATAGAATAAATAACCTAATAGAATAAATAATCCAGACACCCATGAGACTACCGGCCAGATTATTCTGTACGCTCCTCGCGTGTATGTGTGCAATTTGCGGACTTTCCGCCCAGACGCCGGAAGGGACTTCGGGGCGCGTGGTGGATGAGAATGGGGAGGCCGTCGCAGGAGCCTACCTGATAGCCGTGGATCCCGGAACTTCCGATGTGCTCGCCGCGACGGCATCGGATGCCGAGGGTGAATATACGCTGCCGACCCTTCCCGGAGATTTCATTCTCAATGTCTCGTGCATAGGCTACGAAAGCCTGGACATCCCTGTGGAGGGCGGCACCCAAGGTCTCGAGGCCGTCGGCACGATACGCATGCAGTCCGTAGCGACGCGCATTGATGAGGCCGTCGTAACGGCCGACGCTCCGAAGATCGAGCGGGAACTGGGGAGGTTCGTGATGCGGGATGTCTCGGCATCGCCGCTGGCGAAGGGCAGCAGCACCTACAACTTCCTGAAGTTCATGCCCATGGTCAATGTCAAGCCGGAGGGAGGGGTGTCCGTGCTCAACAGGGACGCGAACATACGCATAAACGGGCGCGGGATCGGAAGAATGGCGGAGCAGATAATAAAGGGCATCCCGGCGGACGAGATAGAGCGCATCGAGATAACCCCCACGAGGAAGAGCTCGCAGTCGGCGCAGAGTAAAAAGGCGACGATAAACATAGTCCTGAAGCAGCGGCCCGACGAGGGCGTGCGTGTGGTGGCGACGGCGGAGGACAGCCAGAGAGGGCCGGAGAACTCCCCGAGCGGCACGCTCTTCATGAACTACGCGGGCAGGCGCCTCGCCGTGACCTCGGGCGTGTCGGCCTCGTACTACCGGTCGCGCTTCGAGTCCGACGAGGCATACGACTACTACGGGTCGGGTCTCTCCACGCGCCTCGAGTCCATAAAGACCGGCGCCTCGTTCAGCGCGGACGGATACATTAACATGGACTACCGCATCACCGAGCGCCACCGCATAGGCGCGCAGTTGCGTATCGGCGGGGATTGGAGCCGCGACAATGCGAGTTCCGTGACGGCCTACGGCAGGGTGGGGAGCGCCGGTGCGGTGGACTCGGTCTACAACGCCAGTTCGCGGGCGGAGTCACCGTGGCCCTCGCCGAACTGGAGCGCGAACCTCAACTACGTCTTCGACACGGACGGGAAGGGCTCGCGTCTGAGCGTCGACCTCGGCTACTGGAACTCCAGGAGCACCGAGAGCATCTATAGCCTCTACAGCAAGGACTCTGACGGCAGCTCCGTAGTGACGGACGACTTCCTCCAGCGGACGGCGAGGCGCACCTCGGCATACGCCGCGCGGGCCGACTACAGGCACATCTTCGACGCCGACAACACTCTTGAGGCCGGCCTCAGCGCCAACGCGGGGCGCGTGGACTACGACTACTTCTACGGCCTGCGCTCCGCTGACGGCTACGAGAGCGACCCTGGACGGACGAACCGCTTCGTCTACGACGACCTGAACTTCGCGGGGTATGCCAGCTACAGCCGCGCGTGGTCGGACAAGTTCGAGAGCGAGGTGGGCGCGAGGGTGGAGCTGTACCGCGCCCGGGGTACTCAGCTGACGGACTACGGGACCGTGGACAGGAACGACTTCGGGGTCTACCCGACGCTCTCGCTGCTCTACATGCCCTCGGACGCGCACGAACTCTCGCTCGACCTCTCCACCTCCATAGCCAGGCCGAGCTACATGATGCTCAACCCGTTCATAACCTATACCTCGCCCACGACCTGCACACAGTTCAACCCCGACCTGAAGGCCTCCAGAGACCTGGACCTGATGTTCTGCTATGTCCTGCTGGACGACTACATGCTGACGGTGGACTACTGGTACTGCTCCAACATATGGTCGGAGTTCACTCTGCCGGACGGCGACATGACGCGCAACTTCACGGCCAACTACGGCAACAGCCACGACCTGTATGCCTCACTGATCGTATCCAAGAGCCTGTTCAAGGGCCGCTGGAACCTGTCGGCAGAAGCGGGACTGGACTACTCGTATGTATTCGGCGGGATAGAGGGGCGACCCGTGGACAACCACAGCTTTGACTACGATATAACCCTGAAGAACAATGTGGCGCTCTCGAGAAGGCACGGCTGGTACCTCGACGTGAAATACCAGTACAACAGTGCGAGCAGCTGGGTGGCCTATGACTTTCCTGCCAGGCAGGAAATGGAAGCCTACCTGATGAAGGAGTTCGACAGGGCCTCGCTCTCGATAGGAGTGTACGGTTACCTGATGCCAGAGCTCGCCAGAAGCAAGACCTACGGCGACTACGCCTTCACGATAAATGACAGGAGATATATCACGGGCGTGGTGACCTTCTCCTACACCTTCGGCAACAAGCGCGCCCGCAGGGTCGCGGCGCACAGCAACCAGGACATCGAGAGCCGCATACAGTAGTAACTATACCGGCCGAGCGGAACTTACGATATGCCGCTATAATGGATTCAGCCGCTATCCCGAACTGGGGAACTGAACGGCAAGGCGGTTTTGTATACCGCAGGCTCGCCGGAGCCGGGGTCTTCGGTGAGCGTGTACAGCGTGCCGTCGTCCGGCGTCACCACGAAATCGTAGAAAGGGGTGTCGGTCGCGAAGCATCCAGCGAAGTTGCCGTCCCAGTCATAAACTTCGATTTCGTCAGCGCAGTACCATGGATATCCCTTATAGGGCTTGTACTCGGGATTGTAAGGATTCAGCGAGATATATATGAAGCGGTCTGTCGTATATGCATCGATTCCCCGGTAGCTCGTCTCAAGAGGCTTGAAGTTCAGTCCGTCCGGCGTAGCCTCGTATACTGGAGGGATAGAATATATGCTTGTCTCGTGCGACAACTTGAAGTCTTTCCCAAGGCGCAGGATTTCAAGATACCTTCCCTCGCCCGAAGCGTATAGCAGCCTGTCTCCGTTTATGAATATGTCTGCATTGCCGGTGTAGATGCTTTGCTTTGGGATTACCGGGCCTGAATAATTGTCATCTATCCAGTAGTTCATTCCCCTGACAGTTCGCTCGGATATATTTATCGCGTTGAGCAGGTTCTCCTTTCCGAATTCCTCTCCTATGAGTATGAAGTCCTGTCCTCCGGCCGGAACGAAACTCATTCCCAACAGCATGGATCCTATCCATTGCAGGTCGTACTCTTTCCATTTGTCATATCCTGAGCCGCTCCTGAGATCTTTGACGGCCGCGCATACTATCTTGGGCAGTTCTCCGGACAGGCTCGCATCGAGCATATACAGACTGTCCTGCCTGAGGTAGAATGAAGGATATGTGAACTCGAACGGCCCCCTTCCCTTTATTCCGAAAGAGCCGTCGCGCTTCAGGGAATCTCCGGCAATGTCGTATATTACAGCAACGGTATCGGGGTAGAAAGACCGCATAATCAGGCTGTTTCCGGATATGCAGATGAATTCGCGTCCCATAAGGGCATCGGTACGGAGTCTTGTACCTTCGATTACGGCAGAGGGGCTTTTCTTGTCATGCTGCTCTCCGGCGCATCCCGAAAGGAGGAGAATGATAGACAGTATCGAGAGTATCGATGGTTTGCGGTAGAATGTCGTTATGTTCATATTCGCTGAGCATTGTTTATAAGGATACGTCTGCATAGTATGCATTCATCAAGCATTCTGATCCGACCCTATAAATGCAATCAACCTCTAAATCAGCCTCACCACTGGCGAGAGCTTCGACATTTTCTGAGAAATAATACCCGCCTGTGATATGGTTCTTGCTTGAGAGATTAAGTGTAATGAAAAGTGACGCAGCTATTGATAATATGCCGATAGCTGTAATAAGATAAAATAGATTCTTCTTCATGGTTAGTTGTTTTTCTCAAAGGTATCATATTTTTTTTGAAATACAATAGTTTATACATCAGATGAAGTGATTTGGAAGATACAGGCCGTCGTCTTGCCCACATAGATGAAAGAAATCCGGGACGGCAGGTTTCACAGGAACGGCCCTGGAAGTTCAGCTGGACATATCCATATCTTCTGGCAAGTCGATGTTCCCTGATATTCCGCGGCTCCTTTCTGCAAAACACCTTCCACGCCAGTGACCATTGGGTGAACAAATCCCGTTCTGAAGTAATCCTGCATGGTCCTGCCGGATATCATGTAAAAATTGCTATCTTTGCAGCCTTGAAACTTATGCGCCTATGTTCGCTCAACTTGCGGTATATTGGAATGTCGACCCGGTGATGCTCCAGCTGGGGGGTCTGTCCCTTAGATGGTACGGCCTGCTCTTCGCGCTGGGCTTCGTGCTGGGCTGGTTCCTTTTCAAGTGGTTCTTCAAGACTGAGAAGCTCGACCAGAACCTGCTCGACCCGCTGTTCGTGACGGTGCTCGTCGCTACGGTGGTGGGCGCCAGGCTCGGGCACTGCATATTCTACCAGCCGGACTACTACTTCGGCTCGTGGAGCGGCTTCTGGGAGATTTTCATGCCGTGGAAGGGCGGGCTCGCCTCGCACGGCGGCGCTATCGCCCTGCTGATAGGCATCTGGTGGTTCGCGCGCAAGTACGGCCGCAAGGAGGGAATAGACTTCTTTTGGCTGATAGACAAGCTCTGCATCGCGGTGGCCTTCGCGGGCTGCCTGATAAGGCTCGGGAACCTGTTCAATTCCGAGATATACGGAGATGCCACCGACCTGCCGTGGGGCTTCGTGTTCGAGCGCAACGGCGAGACCGTGCCCAAGCATCCGACCCAGCTGTACGAGGCACTGACCTACCTGATTCTCGGGCTCGTGATGCTATGGATATACAGATACAGGCCCTATAAGGTCTACAGGGGGTTCTATTTCGGCTTCTTCCTCGTAGGCTGCTTCGGCATGAGGTTCCTAATCGAGTTCATCAAGGAGCCGCAGGTGGGTTTCGAGGAGAACATGGTCCTGAACATGGGACAGCTGCTTTCGATACCGTTCGTCCTGCTTGGAATCGCGGCTCTTGTATTTTCCTTTTCCAAGAAGATTCCGTCGCGCATAGTCCGGCAGCGCTGACCAAATGGCATAATATTTGTCTGACGGTGCGCGGATATTTTGACGCCGCTTAATGATTGTCGCTGCGTTTCGCGGAAGTGCTTTTGTTCCGCGTGCAGGCTGCAGCGTTTATTATATTAGTGTATGAAGAAAACAGTAATTTTGTTGGTTGCTGTCTCGTCCGTTTTCTGCATTGGGGCACACGCCCAGGACGTTGTACAGCAGGTCGATACGGCCTCAGCGCCCAAATCGATCACTCTCGAGCAGGCGCTTCAGATCGCACTGAGCGAAAATGCATCCGTCAAGGTGGCGGACATGGAGATAGAGAGGACGGGATATGCCCGCAA
>OHMX01000571.1_pt1 | contig 16474 bp, 9 predicted proteins | sample 1569471 | NCBI WGS metagenome assembly OHMX01 (sample SAMEA3879547, study PRJEB24766) | human gut metagenome | biome: human-associated habitat; feature: feces | place: USA | collected 1985/1987
CGGGGCGCTTCAAGTTCTGCGCATCGCTGCCACTGCCCGATGTCGACGCCGCCATACGCGAGGCCATATACGCCCTCGATACGCTGAAGGCGGACGGCATAAGGATGGCAACGAACAGCCGTGGACTATACCTCGGCGACGAGCAACTGGACACGCTGATGTCAGTGCTCAGCAAGCGAGGCGCCGTCGTGATAATACATCCCCACCGCCCAACGCCCTATAACGAAAGTACAACGGCCACGACGCCGCTCGCCATATACGAATATCCGGCCGAGACGACACGCGCAGTGGTCAACATGATAGCACGTAACGTGCTCGTGCGTTATCCAGGAGTAAAGGTTGTGGTGCCCCATTGCGGCTCGTTCCTGCCATTGGCGCTGCCCCGCATGAAGGCCATCCACCCCGCAATGCTGGCCCAGGGGTATATGCAGCCAATAGACTGGGAGGCTAACCTCAGGCAGTTGTACTACGACCTGGCGGGCAACCCGACGCAAGAGGTAGTACGAACCATGCTGACCGTGACCACGCCCGACCACATTCTATACGGCTCGGACTATCCCTACCTGCCCGACAACGTACTTCGAGACAACCTGAAAAGACTGAAATACATGCTGGAAAGCGACGGCATACTGTCACGATACGCCGATGACATGCTTCGGAACAATGCCGAAAAACTGTTCAACGGCAGCATTGACGACAACCGTAAATAGCGCAACGAAGGCTGAACCAAAATCAACGGCTATACAAAAGACGGCAAATCGCCATGCGAAAGGCGGCCTTTTGGCGGCTAAAAGACGGTCTTTTACAAGCCAAAAGGCCACCTTTTAGAGCGCTGTTTACAACCCGTTGATTTACAACATGTTACAATACAGCCTGAAATCAGGCGTCGCTATACATTCATTAAGCGTAAAAACATAAAACATAACATCATGAAAAAGAACATCGGAAACGTGTTGGCCCTCTATCCCACGCCGGCAGTGGTAGTCGGCACGGAGGTCAACGGAAAGGTAAACTGGCTGCTCGTGGCCCACGTAGGCATAATCGGGCACGACCGTATCATGCTGAGCATGCACAAAGCCCACTACACCAACCAAGGCGTTAAAGCCACGGGACGGGTGTCAGTGAACATCGTCAACGAGGCAATGCTCGAACGCGCCGACTACACTGGCTGCGTAAGCGGGGCAAAGACGGACAAGTCCGGCGTGTTCGACTACCATACCGGCGAGGGCGGAACGCCCATAATCGACGAATCGCCGCTGACGATGGAATGCGAGGTTGTAGACAACTATGAAACTGATACGTTCGACAACTTCATCTGCAAGATTACCGCCACCTATGCCGACGAGAGCGTATTGAACGACAAGGGCAAGCCAGACTACGGCAAGCTGAAGCCCGTACTGTTTGACATGCCGGGCTATACATACCTGCGTACGGGCGACGTGATATGCAAATGCACTTCTCTTGGCAAGAAACTGAAGCCATAATGATTATGGAACGACGCGAATTTATCAAGAAATCACTTATCGCGGCGACAGGCACAGTGCTGCTTGGCAGCAGCCTCGTACGGGCAATAAGTAACAAAACAGACTACAACAATATAATGAAAATAGTGGTATTGACGGGAAGTCCGAGGCGTAACGGCAACTCGGCCTACCTTGCCGAGCAATTCATCAAGGGCGCGAAAGAGCGCGGACACGAGGTTTTCCGCTTTGATTGCGCCTTCAGGCATGTGGCTCCGTGCCGCGCCTGCAACAGCTGCGGGATGGACGGACCATGCGTGATAAAGGACGATTTCGACGAATTACGTCCCCATCTGATTGAAGCCGACATGGTTGTGTTCGCCACGCCGATGTATTATTTCGGCATATCGGCGCAGATGAAGAGCGTAATCGACCGCTTCTACGCCATAAACGGGCAGATAAAGGGCAGCCCGAAGAAGGCCGCCCTGCTGATGACATACGCCGACACGGCGAAGAAAGAGGCAGAACCAATACTCTCACATTACCGTACACTGACCGAATATCTCGGCTGGACAAGCGTGGGCGAGGTCATCGCTCCGGGCGTATGGACGGCAGGCTCTGTAAAATCTACCGGCTACGGCGACGAAGCCTACCGCCTTGGTAAAAGTATCTGACGGCATAACAACACAACACTCCAACCATGAACAAATATATTATCACGGTATTAACTGCGCTGCTGGCGGCGCTCGCGCTGCCCGGCAACGCGCAAACGGGCACGCAAACGGACAGAACAGAGACATGCAGGCAGAACTACCGGACGCTGTTCGGCGGTGAGGCTCTAACCGGAGAGGGTACTGACCCCGAGCTGATGGCCATGCTGCAGAAATTCATCTTTGGCGAAGTGTTCGCCACGGGCAATCTTACCATCGCCCAACGTGAGCTGATAACCTGCACGGTTCTGGCCACAATGCAGACTCTTCCGCAACTGAAAGCGCACGCCACAGCCGCCCTCAACGTTGGCGTAAAGCCCGTAGAGCTGCGTGAGGCGATATATCTCACGGCGCCGTTCATAGGTTTTCCAAAGACGCTTAACGCAGTGGGCACGGTCAACGAGGTATTAACCGAGCGTGGAATAAGCCTTCCGCTCGAAGCACAGGCCACCGTTACCGACGCCGACCGCCACGAACGGGGCAAGGAAATACAGGACTCACTGTACAGCGGAGGCATTTCAGCCGTCATGGACGGGGTGCCCGGAGGACTCGGACGTGATGTTGAAAGATTCCTGACAGGATATTTCTTCGGCGAAACGTACACCCGTGGCGGGCTCGACCTAAAGACACGGGAGCTTCTTGGGTATTGCGTTCTCGCCACAATCGGCGCCGACAGCCAGCTAAGTTCGCACTACCACGGCAACATCAAGGCGGGCAACACGCCCGAAACGGTAGCCTCAGCAATTGTGCAATGCCTGCCGTACATCGGTTTTCCGGCGGCAATCAAGGCGCTAAGGATAATAAAACAGGAGAACGCCAAGGGCGTAACGCCGGCAAACAACCTTGTCCGCCTGTCAAGAATAACCGTAGACCCGGCACAGCTTGACGCCTACAACGCATTCCTTCGTGAGGAGATAGAGGCTTCTATGCGGCTTGAGCCTGGCGTGCTGACCCTGTACGCCACAGCTGAAAAAGACGCTCCGCACAAGATTACGATACTTGAGATATACGCCGACAACGCCGCCTATAAGGCGCATATAGCCACTCCGCACTTCAGGAAGTACAAGGAAGGCACGCTGTCGATGGTAAAGAATCTGGAGCTTGTCGACACGAAGCCCCTTATTCCGGGCCTGAAAATAAAATAACAACGGCCTTATCACAGGAAAGCCCCTTGCGGTATCGCTACCGTAAGGGGCTTTTCTGTGTCACGATATATCATTAAAAAGCTATGCAACAAATGTCTAAAACTCGAGTACGAGCACTTGGCGGGGCTGCAATTGCACGTCGGCGGCCAAGTTGACGGTGCTGTCGGTGAGCACGTCTTTTGCCGACTTGGCTGCTCCTATCACCTCAGCGTAACGATTGACGGCAAGCGTTGCGGGCTTCTTCGTGCCGTTGATAACTGTCATTACGTTCTTTCCGTTATACTGGCGGGCCACTACATATACGCCCTTATATGGTATAAACTGCTTCTGCGAGCCCTTGATAACCACGTCGTTGCCCTGTCGCCAGTGCAGCAGACGGCTCAACCAGGTGAACATCGCGTTCTCGGCCTTAGTCATACCTGCACCCGTAAAGGCGTTCTTGGAGTCTCCGGCAAAGCCTCCGGGGAAATCCTTTCGCACGTTTCCGTCGGTAACTTCCTTCGTTCCGTTCATCAAAATCTCCGTTCCGTAGTACAGTTGCGGAGTACGGTTGACGGTAAGCAGCAGGGCCAAAGCCTGTTTCAGGGCGGTAGAGTCCTTGCCCTTGCCGAGGAAACGGTCGGTGTCGTGGTTCTCGATAAACGCCATCACGCTTGACGGATTGGGGTAAAGATAATCGTAAACGAAGTTGTTATACAGGCGGTTGTAGCCGTTCCACCAGTCGTCGGTGTCCTCTTTCTTCGCCATGTTGACCTTGTCAAAGAAGCTGAAATCCATCACAGTCTTGAGGTAACTGTTCTCCTTCGCCACCTTTGAGTCCTTTTGCCATGCGGCAGTATATGCCGGCTCTGTAACCCATGTCTCGCCTACTACGTTGAAGTTGGGATACTCCTCGTCAAGCGTCTTCATCCATTTAGCCATCGCCGTGGCGTCGGCGTAAGGATAAGTGTCCATGCGTATGCCGTCAATTCCTACGGTCTCGATCCACCACTCGCTGTTCTGGATAAGATAAGTGATGACGTGCGGGTTGCGTTGGTTAAGGTCCGGCATGGTGGGAACGAACCATCCGTCAACCGTCTCGCGCAGGTCTACGTCGCTGGCGTACGGGTCTACCACGGGCGTCAGCTTATAGCTGGTCTGCAAGTACTTGTCGTTCACCTCCGGCTTGGTCTTGTCCTGTCGTGCGGCAAGCCACTCGGGAGTGTTCAGCCAGTCCTTTGACGGCATGTCGCTAACCCACGGATGTTCGAATCCGCAGTGGTTGAAGATCATGTCCATCACGACCTTCAGGCCTTTGGAGTGCGCCTCGTCACACAGGCGGCGGTACTCTTCGTTGGTGCCGAAGCGTGGGTCTACACGGTAATAGTCGGTCGTAGCGTAGCCATGATACGTGCTTTGGCCGTTATTGTCGGGCGAGTTGTTCTCGAGAACGGGCGTAAACCACAGGGCCGTAACGCCCAGTTTGGTGAAGTAGTCGAGGTGCTGACGTATGCCTTCAAGGTCGCCACCGTGGCGAAGACTTGGCTGCGTACGGTCGGTCTTGTATGCGTTAAGGCCCTTGATGTCGTTGTTTTTAGGGTCGCCGTCAGCAAAACGGTCGGGCATAAGCATGTAGAGCACGTCGGCATTGGTGAATCCCATGCGCTCTTCGCCACGCTTCTCGCGCGCCTTGAGCTGGTATTTCACCTTCTTTGTAGACTTCCCGTCCTTGAAGTTAAGGGTCATCTCGCCGGGTTGCGCGCCTTCAAGATTGAGGTAAACAAGCAGGTAGTTGGGGCTGTCAAGCCGCACAATGCTGTCCACCTTGACGCCGGCATAGTCAGTAGTGACCTCTGCCGAACGTATGCCTTCGCCGTAAACCATGAGCTGCAGCGACGGATTCTTCATGCCGACAAACCAGTTTGTCGGGTCAATGCGGTCTACCTTGACCGCCGCGTTGGTTGTCATAACGCTTAAAAGTAAGCTAAGTGATAAGATAAGGGTTCTCATTTCGTTGTTGTTTTTATATGGTAGTTAAAGGAGTTAAAGTAGTTATCGCTCACTACCGTTCGCTCAGTAGTTAAAGTCAAGTGCCTTACTAAGTGAAGATTCTTCAACTGAACAGGCAAATCTGATTATCCGTTCTTCATCCAACAAAGCATTTGACTTTAACTACTTTAACTACTGAAAAATTACTGATGCATAATCACTGCCGACTGTGCCGGTACTTCCACTTGCGGGCCTTCTACGGTGCCGAGACCGGCCTCGTTGATTACTCCGTCACGGCACACTACGGTGTACTTGCCGGCGGGTACGGCTACGGTGCGGGCCTGCTTTGCCGAGTTAAGTATCACGATAATGTTATTCCAGGTGTCACCGCCGGCGTTATCTTTCAGGCGGAAGGCCACGAGATTGTCACCACCGGGCAGGAACTCGAGGTGGCGGCGCACCTTGTCGGCGTCGCCGAGGCGGAAGGCCGGATGGTTCTTACGCATGGAGATAAGGTTGCTGTAATAGCTGAACACCTGCGGATACCGGTCAAGGTTGGTCCAGTCAATGCGGTTCACGCTGTCCGGAGAGTTGTAGCTGTTATGCACGCCCTTCTTGTCACGCAGCGCCTCTTCGCCCGCCTGGATAAAGGGTACGCCCTGCGACGTGAACACGGCAGTCTGCGCCAGCAGGTCAAGACGTATGAGCTCGTCCCGCGTTATGCCCGGAACGCTGGCGCGAAGGCGGTCTACCAGGCACATGTCGTCGTGGCAACTGACGTAGCTCATCATCTGCCAGGGCTGCCCGGCCCATGCCTCCTTGCTGTAATTTACCTTCGACATGTCTACCTGCGGATGGCTTATTGCGCCGGCTATACCGAACTTTACGCTCTCTTCGCTGCCCGGAACGCCGACTATGAAGGCACCCTTGGTGTCGTCGCTGAACGGCCCGCGCAGGGCGTCACGCAGCTCGTCGCCGAACGCCGCAATACCAGGCATTTGCTTCATGTTGGCCTTCATGGCCAGCTTGTCTACCGGATATGCGCACGCTCCGGCGCTCCAGCCCTCGCCGTAGATGAACGTAGCGGGGAACTCACGGGCGAACATGGCGCTTATCTGGTTCATTGTCTCGATGTCATGTACGCCCATCAGGTCTACACGGAAGCCGTCGATATGGTACTCGTCAACCCAATAACGCATTGACTGTAGCATGAAATTGCGCATCGGGGCAAGTTCGCTACGGGTCTCATTGCCGCAACCCGAACCGTCAGACCACTTGCCGTCGGCCGTCTTGCGATAGTATATGTCGGGGAAAATACGCTGGAAGTTGCTGCTCTCAAGGTCGAAAGTATGGTTATACACAACGTCAAGGACAATGCGTATGCCGGCCTTGTGCAGCGCCTGTACCATCTGCTTGAACTCCTTTATGCGCACCGCGGGGTCGTAAGGATTGGTAGAATACGAGCCGTCAGGCACGTTGTAGTTCACAGGGTCGTAGCCCCAGTTGTATTGAGGCGTGTCCAACTTCGTTTCGTCTACCGACGCATAGTCGAACGACGGCAGTATATGCACGGCGTTGACGCCAAGCTTTTTCAGGTGGTCTATCGCCTTCCTCTCGGTCAGGGCGAGGAACTTGCCCTTGTATTTCAGGCCCGACGACGGGTCGATAGAGAAGTCGCGGTGATGCATTTCGTAGACAACGAGGTCGGCCATGTTCACCTTCTGCGTGATACGGTCAGCCTTCCAGCCCTCAGGGTCGGTAGCGTCAAGGTCAACGATAGCGCCACGCTGTCCGTTCACTCCGACGGCCTTGGCGAACACTCCGGGGCACTCGCCCCGCCCGGTGTCGAAAGTATAGAACTTGCCTTTCAGGTCGCCGTCCACCGTCGCGGTGTAATACACATGGCCGTCATAAGCCATCTTGACCGTTTTCAGCGGCTGGCCGCCTTGCCCGTCGGCGTAAATGCGCAGGGTAACGGCCTTTGCCTCCTTAGGGGCGAAGAGCTTAAAGACGGTCTTCTGCGGCGAATACGCCACCTCATTGTTGAAGTCAAGCGCTAAGGCGTGTTGTCCTTCAACCGCTAATTGCGCATTGTCGGCGTCATTTGCCGACACGTTTTGCGCCACGGCCTCCTGCGCCGTAAGCAGCGAGAGGAAGCCCGTAAGCAACAGGTTGGTTATCTTCATATATGTCATTAATTAATCAGTTTCGTAACATCATGGTTTCCAATGCGTTGTAAAAGGCCGTCTTTTAGGGTGCGAAAGGTGGCCTTTCGGATTGTAAAAGACGGCCTTTTGGAAGGCCAAAGACCGTCTTTTGAAAACGTATCGGTGATTGATTATCCATTAACTCCTTTCAACCACTACTACTATTCTATTCCACTCAAGCCCTACTTGGCCATCAACGACACTGCGAAACCGCCGCCACGGGCCTCGGTTATCTTGAGCGTGTCGCCCTTCTTTACGGTCTTCTTCGTTATTGTATATGCCTTGGGGTTGGTCTCGTAGTCGGCGTCCTTGGCGTCGGCGTAGATAGTGCACTCATACTTGCGGCCCTTGTCGAGGAAGTCGAGCTTAACAACTGCCTTGTGGCCGTTCTCGTCGCACTTGCCGCCTACAAACCAGTTGTCCGTTCCTTTGGCCTTGCGCGCCACGGTGATATAGTCGCCGGGCTCTGCCTCGATGTACTTAGAGTCGTCCCAGTCAACGGCTACGTCCTTGATAAACTGGAACGCGTCCATGTATTTCTCATAATGTTCGGGCAGGTCGGCAGCCATCTGCAGCGGACTGTACATCACGAGATACAGCGCCAGCTGACCCACGAGCGTGGTGTGTACGTATGAAGGATTGCTGCTCCATGTGTCGAGTTTTGTCTCGAATATACCCGGAGTGTAGTCCATCGGGCCGCCTTGCAGACGGGTGAAGGGCAGCACTACGGTATGGTCGGGACGGCTTCCGCCGAACGCCTCGTACTCTGTTCCGCGCGCGCTCTCGTTGCCCACGAGGTTAGGATACGTACGGCAGAGGCCCGTCGGGCGCGTTGCCTCATGGGCGTTAACCATGATATGGTGTTTTGCGGCCTCCTTTACGGCGTGCAGGTAGTGGTTGTTCATCGTCTGGCTGTAATGATGTTCGCCACGCGGAATGATGTCGCCTACGTATCCGCTCTTAACAGCGTCGTAGCCGTATTGGTTCATCAGCTTGTACGCCTTGTCCATCCAGCGCTCGTAATTCATCACCGACGACGAGGTCTCGTGGTGCATCATGAGCTTCACGCCCTTTGAGTGGGCGTAGTCGTTCAGCATTTTTATGTCGAAGTCGGGATACGGGGTAACGAAGTCGAACACGTCGAACTTAGAGTGTCCGGCCCAGTCCTCCCAGCCTTCGTTCCATCCCTCAACGAGAACTTCGTCAAGTCCGTTGGCGGCGGCGAAGTCGATATACTTCTTCACATTCTCGTTATTGGCGCCGTGGGTGCCGTTGGGTTTGCTGTTCTTATAGTCCGTTACGCCGAGACGTACCGACGGATATTCGTTAGTATAGCTCCATGTATTGCGGCCAACGATAAGCTCCCACCATACGCCGCAATACTTGATTGGGCGTATCCAGCTAACGTCGTCGAGGGCGCAAGGCTCGTTCAGGTTGAGGATAAGGTTCGAAGAGAGCATGTCGCGGGCGTCGTCGCTTACGAGAACGGTGCGCCACGGCGTGTTGAAAGGTGTCTGGATGTAGCCCTTCGTGCCCTGAGCGTCGGGGGTAAGCCATGACTCGAATACCATCGCCTTGTCGTCAAGGTTGAGGTGCATCGTGGCGTAATTTACGCACGCAGCCTCGTGGATGTTGATGTAGAGGCCGTCGGCGGTCTTCATCTGGAGCGCCGTCTGCACGCCGGTTGGCGAGAACGGAGTCTGCGACGAGTTGGGCGTTATGGCGTCCTTCATCAGCCCGCGGATTTCGGAGAGCTTTGACTCCACTGTCTCGTACTCCTGAGTGTCGTAGTCGCCGGGTATCCACCAGGCGGTATGGTCGCCAGCCATGGCGAACTGGGTGTGCTCCTCCTTTATCACGAAATAGTTGAGCTCGTTCTGCTGTGGGAACTCATAGCGCAGTCCCATGCCGTCGTCATACACGCGGAAACGTATCACGATGTTTCGCTTCGAGGCAGGCTGGTTCAGCGTAACGGCCATCTCGTTGTAGTGGTTGCGTATCGTTGCGGTCTGTCCCCACACGGGTTTCCACGTCTCGTCGAACGTCGATGTCTGTGTATCCGTAACGGTGAAGCCGTCCATAAGGTCGGTCTCCTCCATTCCCTTGCTGGCATGCTTGGTCTTCACAAGCTCCAGCCCGAGGTGGCTCGGCTTGACTACGGCCTTGCCTTTGTAGGTCATCTCGTACGTGGGGCGTCCGTTATCCAGTGAGAACTTCACTTCCACATTGCCATTAGGCGACGTCACCGTCTGTGCTGTCGCCATCAGCGGCAGCAACAATAATGCCATTAATACTTTTCGCATAATTGTCTAAGGTTTATTATTTTCATGTTATAAATTCAGTAGTTATCGCTCGTTACACTCGCTAAGTAGTTAGAAGTAGTTATCACTCACTACGTTCGTTAAGCAGTTAAAGACATTTGCCTTTACGGCGTCGACATACTCGCCAGTCTCATTTACATAAACAACAGGCAAGAGGAAGACATCTGTCTTTAACTACTTTAACTACATTAACTTCTTTAACTACTACAGAACTCACATTCTCCCGCTTTCCTTCACCAAGTCGGTGATATTCTGGTTGAAGTCATGTCCTTCGATAAGGTCTTCAATGTTGACGTGCATCCTGTAACGCCAGTAGTGGTGCGGATTCGACGGAACATTGATTCGCTCGGCATCGGCGTCAGCAAGACGCAGGCCTTCGTCTATCGACATCCAGTCTTGTATGGTGAGAATGCAGAGCATTGACGGGCAGAGCAGATGGCGCGAGATTATGTCCCGGGCCAGCCAACCAGGCAATGGGTGCGGCGCGGCGCCGTATTTCTGGAGCACGTTGTTGAAGAAATCTTGCGTACGTGTCCAGTCCTCGTCCCACCATTGGCGCAAGGTGGGCGTGTCATGGCTCGAAATCGTGCAGACCGAACGGTACGGATTACGCGCGAGGACACCGAAGCGCACGTGCGGATCCTTAGGCATTGACTGCAGTTCAAGGCTGAGTATTTTCAGCTCATTCATCACCCATGACACGCAGTCGGGCACCATACCAAGGTCTTCAGCGCAGACAAGCATGCGCGTAGCCTCGACTATCTTGGGCAGCTTGTTCATCGCCTCGCGATACCAGAACTGGTTGTTGCGGCGGTAATAATAGTCGTTGTATATCTTGTTGAACAGATACTTGTCGCTGTCGTAGAGCGATTCGTAAATGAAATCGAACTGTACCGAAATCCTTGGATGGAACTTGTTTGCGTCCTTATGGTCACGAACGAAGAGCACGTCGCTGATCAATGCGTACAGTCCGTCACGCAGATTGAGGTCGTCCTGATCGGTCTTGTCGGCAAAGGCTGCCTCGACCTTACGCTGCGTGTTGTATTCTTCCTTCATGCGGTAACGGCCGTCATGCGTTGGCTCGAGATATGTCTGGCGCACCACGTCGGCACGTTCGCCGAACATACGGTCAAGCACCCAGTCGGTAATGAACGGTTCGGTGAACAGCTCTTCCTGGAAATGCAGGCCATAGGCCTCTATCTCCTCGCGTGTCATGCCGAGCGCCGGAGAGAACTGTCCAAGCAGTCCGTGAACGGCGTTGACAGGTATTTCCCATATACGGAAGAATCCGAGGACATGGTCTATACGGTAAGCGTCGAAGAACTTGGCCATGTTCGAGAAACGGCGAACCCACCAACGGCATCCGTCCTTCAGCATTTCGTCCCAGTTGTACGTGGGGAATCCCCAGTTCTGCCCGTTCACCGAGAAGTCATCAGGCGGCGCTCCGGCCTGTCCGTTCAGGTTGAAGTAACGAGGCTCCTGCCACACGTCGCAGCCGTAACGGCTAACGCCGATAGGAATGTCGCCCTTGAGTATTACGCCTTTTGCGCGCGCGTAATCGTGTACTTCGGACATCTGGATGTTCAGGATGAACTGTACGTAATAATAAAAGGCCACGTTCTTGAAGGCCACGTTGCGCTGTCCCGACAGAGCCTTGCGCTCACTCTCGTCAAAGTGGTTGTGGTCGGGCCACCGCGAAAAGTCTGCCGTGCCGTACTTCTCGCGCAAGTAGCAATACTGCGCGTAGGGCACGAGCCATATTCCGGCCTCGTCAAAGAATCTCTTGAACTCCGCCGAGGCCAGCACCTTCTTGCCTTCCTGGCCGTAAAGGATTTGCAGATACTCCGTCTTCGCATTGTTCACCCGCTCATAATCTATCCGTGGCAGGGCGTTGAGCTCTTGCCTCAATGCCTCAAAGCGCTGTCTTTCGGCCTCATCCTCTATCGGCGGAAGGGCATTCAAGTCAACATATTGCGGATGCAGGGCGAATATGCTTATGCAGCTGTACGGGTAGGAGTCTGTCCAGGTATGGGTGGTGGTGGTGTCGTTGATGGGCAACAGCTGCAGCACGCGCTGCTGCGTCTTTGATATCCAGTCCACCATCTTCTTCAAGTCACCGAAGTCGCCGACGCCGAAACTGGTCCGCGACCTTAGCGAGAACACGGGCACCTGGGTGCCGGCGCACCTGACATCATATATCGGGAAGAAAGCCTCGTCAAGCTCATAAACAACAACCTGGTTCTCCTTCATGTCAGGCAGGTCAATGCGGCGGTTCATACCGTCCTCCCAAAGCAGGTCGCCCGGGTCGTGTACGTCGACGGCAACAAACTTAAACTCGAACGTGCGTCCCGCCAGCCTGGTAACATCAATATCGGCTACCCACTCGTTATAATTGTGCTCGTACATGGTCACTCCGTCAGCCACATTCCACGCCCCGAGCGACAGGTCAGAGCCTACAAGCACAAGCCTCTCGCGCCCCTTGAGCTGAGGGGCACGCACCTTTACGCGCGCCGTAACGGGATAATTGACCAGCGGCGCAGGGCTCATGCGCCTGCGCCGTATGCAGTCCGTAAAGGCCGAGCTGTACAGATAAGAGTCTGACGGAATTCCGAGCCAGTGGTCATATACGACAAACGGGCCGCCCCTCATGCTCGTAAGCTCAAGCCTGTGGGGCTCAACAACCCACTCGCTGCGCACTACTGTATAATAATAATCAATGTGTGTACCGGTCTCCAGCCCAAGATTAAGGTCACACTTCCATACGTGACCGTCGTTGGTATGCATTCTGTAAGGCGTGGTGACTATCGAACCTTCCTCCCTTCCGGTTATAAGATTCAGTACGAGTTCCTCGCCGAAACTCGTATCGTAAGTGATGTTCAAAAGTATATTCATAGGTAACAGGTCTTTAATTTCGCTTCAAAGATAGCAATAAAAAAAATAAGGATAAAGCAAAATTCCGATGATTGTTCCTTTTGAACGTGCAATCGTTTACATCTAAACTTTCCACCCGTCGCCACAGGCTTCGTAATGCCCTGAAACAGTGGCACTAACAACCAGCTACGCCATATGCAGCCTTTCGCCTTCCGAAAGGCCATCTTTTACATCCCGAAAGGGCGTCAATCGCAAGCTAAAATGCCGTCTTTTACATTGCAAAAGAGCACAAAACACAAGGTAAAAGGCCTTGTTTTACAACATAAACAAATGATGATAATTTAGCTAAACTTCTGTCAGTCTGTCAGGACAGAGGTTAACACTCTGGTTATCAAAATGTTAGAGGCTGAAAGATTGAGGATGAATCTTTCAGTTCCCTTCATGCCGGCAATTGACGGAAAATGCGCTGACAGATGTCTGGCGGACATCTGTCAGCGCATAAACAACTGACGGTCAAGGCATTAAGCTCCGGACTGACAGCTGAAAGAAATTTACAAAAAAAATGTCTATATACGCAAGCATTGCCGCCAACAAGCGGCCGGATAGGCCGATTATGTCAGCGGGCGCCATCCGACGGGAGCAATACCACGCCCTCCTGCTTCATCCCATCCATCATTATTTTCAGCGGACTGCTGAAGCGCACGTGGCGTACGTACTGCGTCTCGTCCACGGCAGGCATGGCGTCGAGCAGCTCCTTTTGGAATATGCCGTCGTTCTTGTAAGTGTTGACAGTGAAATATCCCACGCCGAAACTCGTAAGGTTCTGGAAGAAGTGCGTGCCCTGGCTTGGGTCAACGCGGTAGTTTGGCAGTCCGGCCTCAACTATCACGCGCGCCGCGCTGATGTGTGGCCACTTCACGGGAATGCCCAGCCAATAATCGCTTGAGCCCCAACGGCCAGGGCCTACGAGCACGTAGTTGGTGCCGTCGGCCAGGAACTTGCGGTTTATCCGCTCTATCTCGTCGGCTATGCGGGGATTGTTCGACGCGGTGAAGTTGTCGTCCGTCTTGACGTAAACCACGTCGACAACGTCTTCACTGATACCGTGGCCCAGCGAATTGTGCGAGCGCAGCAGGCATTTCGAGTCGTCTATGGCCGTCAGGTCTTCGTCGAGCACCTGCTTGCTATCCACAATCGGGCGCATCTGCAACAGGTACAGCTCACCCGTGCGGTCGGCATTGATGTTGCACGCGAACTCTATCTCCACTGGCCTTCGCATGCCTTCGGCTCCATACTTCATCGACATTTGCAGCAGTTCGGGCAGGGGGAACACGCCCTGTTGCAGCACTCCGCAGAACGAAATGATTTTCCTGCCGCCCTCGTAAATGCCGTCACGGATTACCTGGTCATAGGGGTCGTACGTCGAGGCAATATAGTTGAGCGAGCCGTCCTTGTCGGCTTCCTTAACCTTGAGCTTCTGGATGTTGAATCCGTCGTCAACCTTGAAGTCTCCGCCAACGTCCTTCATGTCGAGCGCATAGAACTGTGTCTGCGTCTGTCGCAGCGCAATCTCCATCTCGCTCATCTGCAACACCTGGTTGGGATGGTACGGACTGACGCGCAGCGTCTGGCCTCCGTCCACGATATACTTGCCCAGGCCGAGCGCCAGGCTTGCTATGCCTTCCTCCGATGTCTCGTCGCCTATGGGGTAATAGTTTATCGAACGCAGCACGCCCGATATGTTGGGATAGTACCTGTCGCCGTACTGTTTGCCCACTACTTCCTGCAGGATGACGGCCATCTTCTCCTGGTCTATGACGTTGCTCGTGGCCGTCATGTACGCCTTTGAGTCCTTGTAGTACACCGAGGCGTACACGCTCTTGATTGCCGCGGCGAGCATTTGCAGCATTTGATACTTGTCGTCGAGGTTGGGAATCATGTATGTCGAGTAGATTCCGGCGAACGGCTGGTAGTGCGAATCCTCCAGAAGACTCGACGAGCGGATGGCGATGGGCCTGTTAGTAGCGTCGAAGAAGGTGAAGAAGTCGGCTATATACTTGTCCGGCAGCTGCGCGCGGAGGAAGTGACGGAGTATCTCCTCGTCGCTGGCATCGCTCAGGGCTATCTCGTAAAGGTTGTTGCTCTCCATGAACTGGTCGAACACGTCGGTGCATAGCACCACCGTCTTAGGTATCGACACACTAACGCCCTCGCGCTCGTTAAACTCCGGATGCTTCTTTATTATATTGTCCAGATACGCCAGTCCGCGGCCTTTGCCACCCAGCGAGCCGTCACCTATTCGGGCGAAATGGGCGTAACGGTCGAACTTTCCGCGGTCAAACACGGCCACGACGCCTATGTTCTTCATGTGGCGGTACTGCACAATGGCGTCGAAAATGATTTTGCGGTGCAGGTCAACGTCCTGCAACTTATGCCATGTTACCGTCTTGAGATACTCCGACACGGGGAATATCGCCCTGGCGCACAGCCACCGGCTCATGTGGTTACGCGATATGTGGTAGAGCATTGAGTCGTAAGGTATCTTGAAGATGTTGTCCTGCAGCTCTTTCAACGTGCGCACCCGCATTACTTCCTTGTGGGTCTTTGGGTCGCGGAAGATGAAGTCGCCGAAGCCCATGTGCTCCGCCATGATGGCCCTAAGGTCAAGACTCATCGTCTTAGAGTTCTTGTCGATGAAGCGGAAATGCTCGGCCTCGGCCTTCGCCTTGTTCTCCGTCTCGCTGCTCTGGAGTATCAGCGGCAGGTACTCGTTGCGCTCCCTTATCTCGCGCAGCAGCTTAAGTCCGGCCTCTGAGTCCTTCTCGCCGTCCTTGGGGAAGCGGCAGTCGGATATTACGCCGAGCGTGTTGTCGGCGTATTTTTCGTACAGAGCCATAGCCTCCTCATACGTACGGGCGAGCACCACCTTAGGCCTGCCCCTCATGCGGAGCATTGCGCTGTGCGGGTTAAGCGCCTCGGTAGAGAAGTGTTGGCTTTGCGTAAGGATGTAACCGTAAAGCGTCGGCAGCAGGGAGGAATAGAAACGTATGCTGTCCTCCACCAACAGAATCATCTGCACGCCGGCCTCGGCGATGTCGTGCTCGATGTTCATCTTGTCCTCAATGAGCTTTATGATGGACATGATGAGGTTAGTGTTGCCCAGCCAACAGAACACATACTCGAATATTGACAGGTCTTCGTTCTCCATGCGGCGCGTAATGCCGTGCGAGAATGGAGTCAGCACGACGCACGGAATGTCCGGAAACTTGTCCTTAACGTCGCGTGCCACGGTGAAAGCGTCGTTGTCCGCATTGCCGGGCATACATATTACAAGGTCTATGCTGGTAGAAGCAAGCACGTCGGCGGCCTCCTCCGTGGTGCTCACCTGGGTGAAGGTAGGCGGGTAACGCATACCCAGCTCGGTGTATTCGTTAAATATTTTCTCGTCAATACGGCCGTCGTCCTCGAGCATGAAGGCGTCATAGGGATTGGCTATGATGAGCACGTTGAAGATACGCCGCGTCATCAGGTTCATGAACGTGACGTCCTTCAGGTAAAATTTATTCCACTGCTGTGGTGTGTTTTCACTCATATCAAGAGGTTTTATATTAGCTGCAAATGTACGGAAAATATCCGAAAACAAAGAAGCCTGCGCCAATTTTCAAATTCAGGTACGTAAAATAAGGAATACGGTCGGCGATGACCGACAGTCATACTGAGTCTTATTTCAATCCAAATGGTAGCAAACCGTTAGGGAAGCAATACCCTCTTCCTATCCAAGCGGTAACAAAC
>OHMX01000575.1_pt1 | contig 16390 bp, 14 predicted proteins | sample 1569471 | NCBI WGS metagenome assembly OHMX01 (sample SAMEA3879547, study PRJEB24766) | human gut metagenome | biome: human-associated habitat; feature: feces | place: USA | collected 1985/1987
GTGTCCGTCGACTGTGGAACTATATACAAGGGCTACTACGGTGACTCCGCGTACACCTTCCCTGTCGGGGAGGTGGACGAGGAGACCGCAAAACTCCTGAGAGTCACCAAGGAATCCCTGTATCGCGGCATAGAGAAGGCAGTCGCGGGCAACAGGATAGGGGACATCGGCCATGCCATCCAGTCGTACACCGAAGGCTTCGGCTTCTCGGTGGTCCGCGAGATGGTAGGACACGGAATCGGAAAGGACATGCACGAGCATCCCGAGGTTCCTAACTACGGCAAGGCGGGCACCGGCAAGAAGCTGGTGAAGGGTATGACTATCTGCATCGAGCCGATGATCAACGCCGGTACCTTCGAGGTGCGGGTGCTGAAGGACGGCGGCGTGCTCATCGCGCCCACCTTCACCCACGCGGGGAACTCGTTTACCGGCAAGGTCAGGGCATTTTTCATGAAGCTGGCAGGCTTTCCTCTCCACAGCAAGTGGACGAGTGAAGAATACCTAAAATTTCTGCAACAGAATGATTGGACAGTGCGAAAAAGTGTTGTTCTAAAGACCTCTTTTCCGCTGACCTATACGGAATGTGTGAAATCGGAGGTGTGATATGTCCTTCTTTGAAAACACCCGCAAGCCCGTAGGCTTTAGCGGGAAGATCATGGTTGCTATGATGAACTTTGGACACAGCGCAATGGCAGAATGGGGGCTGAATTTTTTACAGCCTGCCCCGGATGCCATGGTGCTGGACTGCGGCTGCGGCGGTGGAGCGAACATTAAAACGCTGTTGAAACTGTGCCCCAACGGCAAGGTGCAGGGCATCGACTACTCAGCCGTCAGCGTGGAAAAAGCGCGAAAAGTCAATGCCAGAGCCATTGCGGCAGGACGGTGTACCGTGCAACAGGCAAGTGTGGCAGAGCTGCCGTTTGAAGCGGAGCAGTTTGATGTGGTGACCGCCTTTGAAACGGTCTATTTCTGGCCGGAACTTGCGCAGAATTTCAGAGAGGTTTATCGAGTGCTGAAGCCCGGCGGAATCTTTTTCATCTGTAACGAAGCAAACGGCGAAACGACAAAAGACGACAAATGGACGCAGATCATCGATGGCATGACCATCTATACGGACACTGCACTGAAAGAGTATCTGGAACAAGCAGGATTCTGTCAGATCCAAAGCCACAAAAATAAAAAAGGCTGGCTGTGCGTTACGGCGCAAAAGCGGTGAAGTAGTGCAACCGTAACACTTGGAACCGTGAAGAGCATGGCATGGTTCGTCTGCCGGAAAGCAAAATGAGGAGAACAGGGAGGACCCGATATGAAATATAAAATCGAGAAAAACACCGTGCAGGAGACGCTGATCCTCCCACTGTATTCCCGGAAGCTGTGCACAGAGCTGTATCCGAACCTTTATCGGGACGAAACAGCGGTGCATCTGCTCGACCAGATCGACTACGATTTTTCGCAGGCAGAGAAAAACTCCCGCAGCCTGATGCAGCGCTTCGGTGCGCTGGAGGTCGCCATGCGGCAGAATGACCTTGCCTTTGAGGTGCAGGCATACCTGAAAACGCACCCCTGTGCGGCGGTGGTCAATCTGGGTTGTGGGCTGGATAACACCGGCAGAGCCTGCGACAACGGCAGATGCAAAATTTACAATCTGGATTTCCCGGATGTGATCGCCTTGCGGCAGCAGCTGCTGCCCGCCGGGGAGCGGGAGCAAAACATCCCCTGCGACCTGAAAGACCCCGCATGGTTTGACAAGATCGATGCCTCCGGCGGGGCGGTGTTCTTTGCCTCCGGGGTGTTCTATTACTTCCTGACCCAGCAGGTCCGGGATCTGGTGCGGGGGATGGCGGATGCTTTCCCCGGCGGGGTACTGGTCTTTGATGCCGCCAACCGCACGGCGGTAAAGATGATCGCCAAAACGTGGCTCAGGACGGCGAAAATCAAGGATGTGGGAGCATATTTCGCGGTTTCGGATGCGAAAAGCGAGCTTTCCCCATGGGACAGCCGTTTGCAAGTGTCCAGCCGGGGCTATATGCTGGGGTACAACGATTTGAAAGATCCTTCCGTCAGCGGCTTTTTCCGGTTTCTTGCAAGGGTCGGGGATAACGGGATGAAAATGCAGATCGTGAAGATTAGATTTGGAGACAGACAATGAAATATGCCGGAATGCCCTTTGGGATGTGGATGCTGATGAAGGAACTGGGGCTGTACGACCTGACCCCCGCCCTGTGCCATCTGGACTACACCATGAGCGAAGCGGGCGGTGTGACAAATTTTGTGCGGCAGTATACCCTTGCCTCCGGCGGACCCTACTGCGACTGCGGGTACAAAAAGGGTATAGAAAAACCATAAGTCATCTGCTACGCTCAGCGGAGCAAAAACCACACACCCAGCAGGATCGCAAGGAAAATCAGGTTGGACAGGGTGAACAGCCCAAAATACTGCTTCTTCCCCTGTGGCAGCTCCCGTGCAATCTGCCGGTAGGAAATAAGACTGGCCATGGATGCGATCAAAGTGCCAAGACCTCCCAGATTGGTGCCGATGATGAGGGCTTGTGTCTCTGCCGTGAACCCGGACAGCAGCAGGGCGGCGGGAACATTACTGGTGACCTGCGAAGCAAGAACCGCCACCAGAACTTCCCGGCCGGTCAGAAACTCCTGCAGCCAGCCGGAAAAGGCCGGAATGCGCCCCAGATTGCCAATGAAGATGAAAAAAGCCACAAAGGTCAAAAGCAGGGAATAGTCCACTGCCCGTAAGGTGTGCGGGTCTGCAAAAAGGGCGCAGACGAGTACAGCGGCAAAGGCAATGCCATAGGGCAACACCCGGATCACGGACAGCAGGCAAACGGCAAACAGAACCAGATACAGCAGGATGATCTTCTGATCCCCCTGAGATGCAGAAGAAGAAACAAGCTCGTCCACGGAGAGGGCGGCAGAGGCTTTCCGGCAGACCATTGCTGCCCAAGCCAGCAGCAGGAGCAGAGAGACCAGGGTGTAGGGCAGCATAAGAAGCACAAATCCCCCGATGCTCATGCCGCTTTTTCCGTAAAGATAGAGGTTCTGCGGGTTGCCGATGGGGGTCAGCATACTGCCAAGGTTTGCCGCAATGGTCTGCATACAGACCACCGGGACCAGAAGGGAGCGGCGGACATCCGCTCCCAAACGGCTCAGGACCACGAACGTAAAGGGAACGAAGGTCAGCAGGGAAACATCGTTGGTGATGAACATGCTTCCGAAAAAGCACAGCCCGACCAGTACCAGTGTCAGCTGAAAGGTGCTGTGGGTACGGGACAGCAATGCCCGTCCCAGTCTATCAAAAAAGCCCTGCCGCCGCAGCCCGGCCATGACCGTCATCAGGGAAAACAGGATCGCCAGCGTGCGCAGGTCGATGTAGCCGAGATACTGCACATCCGGCGGAACAAAGAAGGCGGAGACAACGGCCAGCACAGCGGCTGCGGTGAGGACCGTTTCCTGCTGAATGAATTGTTTGAGTTTCATAGAGACACATCCTTGTAGTTGTAAAGGCAGCCCTGCTACGGTGCCGGACGGCCTTTTTTCGTATTTCAGAGCAACAGCTCAAACAACCCGATCATCAGCGGCATGGTCAGGATGGAAAGCAGCGTGCTCAGGACATAGATCGCGCTGGAATGAGAAGCATCCCGGTCATAGAGCTGTGCCATGGAGGTGACTGTTGCACAGGCGGGGGTAATGGCAGAAAGGTAGACCGTCATCAGGATGGACTTGCCGTCCGGGATCCAAAGGGATGCGTGAACTGCCCAAAGCAGCAGAACGATGACCAGCGGAACACCCAGCAGACGCAGAAATACCGGCAGATAGTTGCGCGGGGTGCAGAAAACCTTTTTGAGGGGGACTTCCGCAATGGCCATGCCTGCCAGCAGCATTCCCATGGGGCCGATCATATTGCCGACACTGCTCAGTGTGCTGGTGATTGGGGCAGGCAGCGAGATGTGCAGCAGGTACAGCAGAGCACCGGCTGCAATGGCAATCAGGTTGACATTGATAAGGAGCTTGCGCCATTCCAGCTGTGCAGAGCCCTGCAGGCAGGCACTGGCATGGGTCCAGAGCAGCACCAGCTGTACAATGACAAAGGCGCAGGAGTAGACAACATATTCCTCCCCCAGCAGGGCCTGCACGATGGGAATGACCAGCGCGGCGGCATTGCTGTAAATGACATTGACCTGCTCCACAGCGTCCAGCTTGAGAGCTTTGCGGAACAGTGCATTCAGAAGCAGAAATACAACGTGCATTCCAACGGCGATGCCCATGGAATAAAGCAGCCCGGTGCGGATCTCCGGTGTATCCTTGATCTGAAAGGCGTTCAGAACGACACAAGGCATGACCAGATAGACAAAGACCACAGACAGCACCTTACTGTCCGATGCCTTCAACAAGCCGGTTCTTACAACGGCATATCCCATCAGCAGAATCAGAAATAGCTGCGCGATCTGCTGCATCAATAAAAGGCTGATTTGCATTTGAATCTCCTCTTTTGCAATTCGTTTTTGCAGCACCATCCTACTCCATTGGCGGGACATCGTCAAGAGAAAACAGAGAAAAAACATGTTTCAGAAGGATGGCATAGATCAGTTTTATGCTCAAAGCAAAAACCTATTGACATAATATGTAAGTAGGTATATTTTATGGATAAAACATTCACCAATTATCGACGGGGTTCTGCCCGTGTATGGTGTGCCTGAAAGCGAACTGTCTGACTATCTGCGGCCGGAAGGTTTATTTTTGTTTATACAGGCACTTGGAAAATGTGTAAAAAGTGTTCTGCATATAGCAGCAATATGAAAGCAGTATTTCACAGCGGGGCATTATGAATCTATAATAGGTAGCTGGAAATAAACAGAAAGAGGGTCTTTTTGATGGCAACGATATTTCCAAGAGAAGAAAAGGCAGAGGCACTGTTCGGGGAGATCCTGAAAAATCCAGAAGCCTGCCACCGCCTGATGGATACCTTCAACGACTCGCTGGACATGGCAGACGTACTGGATGCGCCGACCGTGAGTGCACAGCAGTTTGCCGCGGCGCTGTTCAATGCCTACGAGAACAAGGATCTGTCTGCCTTTCTGATGGCGATCTGCCAGCACAGTATGTTTGACCTGCTACGGAACGCTGCCCTGATCCCGTTCAAATTCAACGCCGATGGTCAGCCGAACCCGGTGATCCTGACGGATGATGCCGGCGTTCTTTTGCCGAACAACGAATTTGCCGTGAGCAGCAAAGTATACGACCGGTTCATCCGGGTGTTCCAGAAGCAGGAAAAGGTAAAAATGTACCTTGCCAGCGGCTACTGCAAGTATCACGGCTACGACGAAGGCTCGATGGATGTGGTGGAGTACCACTACAACCAGCATTTGGGGCTGCTGCTGATCTACGAACTGCCGGACACCGTGAAGCAAAAGGTAACGGAAGCGGAGGCCTACTCCACCGTCTGGGATATCCAGATGAAGCTGCAGCACGCACTGCCCCGTTCCGTGGTCTACTATGGACAGGATACGCTCAAGGACGGCGGAACCCGCTACGATGAACTTGGCGTTTTTCTGCCGCTGGAACACTTTGCCGACCGGCTGGAACGCCATGTGGAAACTGCTACCAAGATCGTTTACGGCGAGTAAACGCCCTGTAAACGAACTCCCTTTATAAGTGCATTACAGCAAAACAAAACGCAGCGAACCGTTAAAAGATTCGCTGCGTTTTGCCTTATATGGGAGAATGGAAATGCTGCACATCAGGTGCAATAACGGAAAGTCTTGTCAGTGACAATACGGGCGAAGATCAGCCCTAACGGCAGTGCCACGATGATGAGAATGGCATCTGCAAACCATGTGGCGGAGTCCATCAGAGACAGGATGCCCAGATTATAGATGGCACGGTAGAAATACAGTCCCGGTACCATGATAACGATGGATGGCACGGTGACGGAGATGCGGGGATAACCGACGGCGCTCTTCAGGCAGGAGGCCAGCAATCCGGACAGCAGTGCGCCCAGAAACGCTGCAATAGCGGGCGGAAAGCCCGCAAGGCTCACCAGCTCCAGCCGGAACGTGTTCGTTACCGCACCGATAAGGGCGGCGCAGACTGCCAGGTTCCGGGGACTGTTGAACATGAGCGAAAAGCCGAACACACCGCCAAAACTTGCCAGCAGCCGGAACACGATCTCTTCCGGGAGTGTCAGGCTCAGGGCAGGGAACTGCACCGGCTGCAAATGCAGCAGCAGTGCCATGATCCAAGCCGTCATGGTTGCCACCAGAATGATGAGGACGGCGTAGGCCAGACGTTCCAGCCCGGAGCGCATATCCAGCTTGGCAAGGTCGATGCCGCTGGTAATGAACGGAAAGCCCGGAATGATGAAGAGCATGGAGCAGATATACCCCGCCTCGTGCTGCGCCGATACGGCAAACAGCACCTCTGCCAGCTTCAGCAGGATGGCATACACGAGGCTTGCTGAACAGACCGACGCCGTAATGCCCAGAAACAGGGTGAAATGGTGCTTTGTCAGCTTGCACCGTACAAAGTTGCCGATGCCTGCACCGCAGAAGGCACACAGCATTTCCACAATGCCGCCGCCAAGCAGAAAGGTGAAGCAGCCGCAGGCCAGTGCAGCTGCAAAGCCCAGTGCGATGGGCGAATACAAGCCGTGGATGCGCTCGATCTCATCGAGGTGGCTGTGCAGCTCTTCGCCGGTCATAAATTTTCCTTCCCGGTCGAAGTCGTTGACGAAATGCTCCAGTCGGTTCAGCCGGGAGGTATTCACGCCCGTATTTGTCAGACAGAGTGACTGGGTATAACACTGGTCACCGTCAAAGCAGGTGAACTCAATGGACAACAGGCCGATGTCCGCTGTTGTTGTGACTCCCAGCTCCCGCGAAAGGGTGTTCATGGAGCTTCGGACACGCCATGCGCCGGTGCCGCATTCCAGCAGCATCAGCCCGGTGCGTCCAATGACGGAGGCTTTTTCCACAAGCCCCGCCTCGGTAATGGGGACGCCCTTGCTGGCCGACGCATAGTCGTGCCAGTAGACTTCCATGTGATTTTTGATGATCTCACTTTGCCGTTGTCCCATACCGGAAAGCCTCCTTTGTGATATGGGAATGTTGCAGCCGTTTCAAGACTGCGGTGCTATTATAAGGGAAATTGCAGGGCGGGTAAAACGTATCTTGGATATGCCGGCAATGTTCGTTTGGTATTTCAAAGAAGAAAATACGTTGCGTTTTTGGCGGCTCTGCGGTAGGATAGAAAAACACGCCGAAAGGAAACTACCGTGACCCTTCAACAACTTCGCTATGTCACGGCTGTTGCCGGCACCATTATCAGGGTGAGGAGCTGGGCATGAAGAACCCGCACTTCACGAAAATCGAGCAGTACCGCGACATCGAGAGCCGCAACTATTACAGGATCCTGCGAGAGCAGGGCAAGACCGAGGCCGAGACGCTGGACATCATTGCACAGCGCAGCCGGGATGATTCCCGCACCCCGATGCAGTGGGACGCGAGCGAGAACGCCGGGTTTACCACCGGTACGCCGTGGATCGGCATTGCCGACAACTACAAGGCCATCAACGCCGCTGCCCAAATGGACGCCCCGGATTCCATCCGCAGCTTTTACAAAACGCTGGTGGCCCTGCGCAAGAAAATGCCGGTCATCAGTACGGGAAAAATCGAGTTCTTGTACCCCGACAACGCGGATTTGTTAGCCTATCGCCGGTACGACGGCGAGACGGAGCTGCTGGTTCTCTGCAACCTGCGGGAGCGGGAAATTGCCAAGCCCCTGCCCGTAGGCTGGACCGATGCCGAGAAACTGCTGGGTAACTACCCCGACACCGCCGACACGCCGCGCCCCTATGAGTGCGTAGTGCTGAAAAAGTGAAGGTTGCCGTATTATCTTTTCGCTATTGGGAGTTGACCGTACCCTTTGCGATAGTAACCTCATAGTGAGCAAGACAAAAGCACTTTCCCTTATTTGCAATGCAAATATAAGGGAAAGTGCTTTTTTGTGTTGATGCCGCTGGGCAGATCGACGGCCAGCATGAATGCGCCGCTTTCCCGCTGACGATTCTTCCCATGTTGGGAGGTATCTTCGGCGGCTTTTTGTCAAGCACTAATAATAGAAAACTAGTAGCCTTTACAAGCAAACTCTCTTGAAACGCATCCGCGATAATGTTACAATCACGCTATATATAAGAAAGGATGCGCAGGGGACTATGACGATCCAGGAATGCTATAAGAAAATGGGTGCAGACTATGAGGATGTGCTCAAGCGGTTGTACAGTGAGGGGATGATCCGTAAATTTGCCAGAATGTTTTTGGACGATGACAGTTATCCAAAGCTGGAACGGTCATTAAAGGAAGAAAATGTAGAGGAAGCATTCCGTGCGGCACACACGCTCAAGGGGGTATGCCAGAACCTTGGCTTTACCAATCTCTATCAGCCCACCTATGAGCTGACCGAGGTGCTGCGTGTGGGCACCCTGGAAGGCTCAAAGGAATGGTTTGACCGTGTGACAGAACAGTACAACATCACGATAGATGCTATCCGTGCGGTGCAGTAACGCAGGCTGTCCCCACAGTTTTCCGCCCACTTTTTGCAGGAAAACGGCGGCCTGTCAGGCATCAAAAATAAAGCACCCACAGCAAGCTGCTCATCGGAGTTCCAAAACCTCTGCGGCGCTTGCTGTGGGTGCTTTTCGCTGTTTATTTCAGTACGTCTGTAAGGACCTGCAGCAGGTGCGGAATATCCAACGGTTTTGCAATGTGGCCGTCCATCCCGGCCTTCAATGCACTCTGGCGGTCTTCTTCAAAGGCATTTGCTGTCATTGCAAAAATGGGGATGCCAGCCTTTGCAGCATCCGGCAGGGCACGGATCTGCCGCGTTGCCTCGTAACCGTCCATCCTGGGCATCTGGATGTCCATTAAGATCAGGTCGTACTGCCCGGGGGCCGCCTGCTTCATCTTCTGGACGGCGATCTCACCATCCTCGGCAGTGTCCACCACAAAACCCGCTTCCTTCAAGATCTCCTGCGCAAGCTCACGGTTCAGCGCATTGTCCTCCACCAGCAAAAGCTTCTTTCCCTTGAGCTTGGCGGCATTAGGCTGCGATGGCTTGTGGGCAGGCTCTGCACAGAACGGTTCTGCCAACACTCTGCGCAGCTCGGAAAGGAACAGCGGCTTTTCGCAGAAAGCGGTCACGCCGGCAGCGCGGGCTTCCTCTTCGATATCTGCCCAGTCGTAGGCTGTCAGGATGATGATGGGGCAGTTTTTCCCGATCACCTTGCGGATCTGCCGCACGACCTCGATGCCGTTCATATCGGGGATCAGCCAGTCGATGATGTAAACGCTGAATTCGTCGCCCTGTTCCATGGCGTACCGGGTGCGGATCACCGCTTCCCGGCCGGAGATCGTCCACTCCGGCCGCATCCCGATCTTGGACAGCATGGTGCTGACGCTCAGGCAGGTGTCGGTATCGTCGTCCGCTACCAGTGCCCGCAGCCCTTCCAGCTGCGGGAGCTGCCTGGGCTCTATCTTTTGTCCGCTGAGTGCGAAGCAGAGATCCACGATGAACTCGCTGCCCTTGCCCGGTTCGCTCTCAATGGCGATGGTGCCGCCCATCAGGTCCACAATGTTCTTGGTGATGGACATGCCCAGACCTGTGCCCTGAATGCCGCTGACGGTGGAGTTTTCCTCCCGGGTGAACTCCTCAAAGATGTGCTTCTGGAATTCCTCGCTCATGCCGATGCCATTGTCCTTGATGCGGAACTCATAGCAGGCCCGGCCCTTGGGCGCACCGTTTTTCTCGGAAATGCGGATGCTGATCATGCCGCCTGTGGGAGTGAACTTGATGGCGTTGGACAAAATGTTCAGCAGGATCTGGTTCAGCCGCAGCGGGTCGGTGATGATATCCTCGTTCTCCACATCCATGGTATCAATGAAAAGAGACAGGCGCTTTGCCGAAACATTGGGCTGGATGATGGAGCGCACGTCGTGGATGAGATCCGGCAGATGCACCGCTTTTTCTTCAATTTTTACTTTTCCGCTCTCGATGCGGCTCATATCCAGCACATCATTGATGAGGGAAAGCAGATGCTGGCTGGAAGTGGAGATCTTTTTCAGGTAGTCCAGCACCTGTTCCCTATTGTCGATATGGGTCGCAGCCAGCGAGGTGAAGCCGATGATGGCGTTCATGGGGGTGCGGATATCGTGGCTCATATTGAACAGGAACTCCCGCTTGGCACGGTTTGCCGCCCCCTCGTGCTGGAGCGCGATCTCCAGCTTGCGGTTCTGTTCTTCCAGCTGAGCCTGGTACTTTTTTTCCTGTTCTTTCTTTTGCTGCTCCATCTCCTGCACGGAGCGCCTGCGCAGCACCTGAAGGACCATTACAAACAGGATGTAACCGACCAGCGCCACCAGGATCAACGGAAGTGATTCACGAAAGACCGATCCTTCATCTGTATACGCATAGAGATCAAAGGATCTTCCATGACAGTACATTCCAAAATAGCAGCCGGAGCCGTTCCAATCATGGGTATGGGTCAGCGTTTCGGCGGTTCCGACTTTGCGGATCTCCTGTACCAGCGGGCTGTCCGTAACATCCTGCCCGATCAACTCCGGGCGGTTGGAGGCAATGACCTGATTGTTCTGCACGATGAACAATGTGCCGCTGGTTTCTACCGAGTAGCCGTCCAGTACGCTCTGGATGGACAAGGACGTTCCCTTGATAAATTCTGCCGGGGTATAGCGGTAGGCAAGCAGGATCACATCTTTGCCTTTTGCCCTGTGTGCCGCAACATCCACAGCAGACCCATCTTCCAGCAGGACCCACTTGAGGTAGGTCTTTTGTGGGTGAGAAGAAACGTCCAGAACGGTATCATTTTTGAGCTGCTCTCCAAACCGAGCATAGCCGATGCCGTTTGTTGTGGATTCGCACAGGAGCGTACCGTCCGGGGCCAGAACCGAGATCCCTGTGAGCCAGAGCTTCTCCGTTTGCTTTTTCAGGCACTGCGGATCGGAGAGGTCCAGCGCAGGGTCCTGTGCCAGCTGATGCACCGATACCGCCGTGCGGCGGAGCGCTTTGGCAGCAACGATATCATTGTACTTTTCAAAGCTGGTGGACTGCGATTTGACAAAATCAAGGGTCTGGCAGAAACGTCCCTCCGTTGTACGCAGTGCCCGCCAATCCGAGAGAAAAACGATGCCAACCATAAAAAACACGCCGATGATCAAATGGATCACCCATCTCCCTGCATCTGAAAGGGTTCTGTTTTTATGCGCCAATGGTGTTCACCTCCAGATACTGCGAAGCATTTTCAAGGTATCGGCCAATGATCCGCTCCAGTGTGCCGTCTGTGCGCATCTGCGCAAGAACCGCGTTCAGCTGGGTGTTCAGCCCGCGGCTGTCGTTTTTGGCAAAGGCGATGCCCAGCCCGGTGACCAGCAGCGGTTCTTCGAGGATGCGAAACTCCACGGAATTGTCCTTCATGTATTGCAAGATGCCTGTCTCATGGGCAGCGATGGCATCCACATAGCCGCAGGCCATCATCGCGTACTGCACGTTGCGGTCTTCGATGCTGAACACCTCCACCGTCTGCGGGATCCGCGGGTCGGAGCCGCTGAGAAAAAGTTCCTCCGGCTTGCCGGTGCTCTGCACGGTGATAGTCTTTCCGGCAAGGTCACCGAGTGTCTGGATGCTGCTGTCGGCATCCACTGCAACCACCTGACGGCTCACCATGTAGGGGCCCGCCCAGCGGTAGATCTCCTCGCGTCCATCCATGGAAAAGCAGCCCCAGATGCAGTCTATGGTGCCGCTTTCCACCAGATTTGTTTTTTGCTCCCAATCGATCGATTCAAACCGGGCAGCATATCCCATGCGGCGGAATGCTTCGGTGGCGATCTCCACGTCGATCCCGGCGGGAACACCGTCATTGTTCAGGTAAATATAGGGCGGATAGGTATCGCTCCCTACAATGATCTGCGGAAGACCGCTCTCCTTCGCGTCCGTTCCGCCGCAGGAAGTCAGACTGCCAACGGCAGCCGATGCCGCCAGCAGCGTGCAGCCGTGCAGAAATGCACGGCGTGAGATTCTGTGTTTCATTCGGGCTTTTTATTCTCCTGTTTTTATTGCATCCGCTGTTCAGTTGTGCTGCTGTAATTCTACTTTCAGGTCGGACTGGATATTCGTCAGACATTGAAGCAGCAGCGGGTTGAACGCTCCACACTCGTCATTCAGGATCATCTGCATAGCTTTTTCGTGGGAAAAGGCTTTTTTATAGCAGCGTTCGCTGGTCAGTGCATCGTATACGTCGGCCAGCGAGACCAGTTGTGCGCTGATGGGGATCTCGTCGCCCTTCAGTCCATCCGGGTAGCCGCGCCCATCCCAGCGTTCGTGATGCCAGCGGGCGATCTCGTAGGCCGTTTGCAGCAGCGGCTGCTCGGAAAAATTATCCAGATCGTACAGTATCTGGGCTCCCAGCATGCTGTGGGTCTTGATGACCTCAAATTCCTCCGGGGTCAGTTTGCCAGGTTTGTTGAGAATTTTTTCATCAATGCCGATCTTGCCGATGTCGTGCAGGGCAGAGGCCAGCGGGATCAGATCCTGCTGTTCCGCAGTAATAGAGTATCTGCTGCTGATTTCCAGCAGACGGTGGAGCAGCAGTTCCGTGATCATGCGGATATGTCGCACATGGAGACCGCTTTCGCCGTTGCGGAATTCTACGATATGGCTCAGTACACCTACCAACATATCCGTATTGTTTTCACGGGCACGGATCTGGTCAGAGACCATCTGCACCAGCCGCCGCTGCTTGGCGTACAGCTTGATGGTGTTGGTCACGCGGCGGTATACGATGCGTGCATCAAAGGGACGATTGACATAATCACTCGCCCCCAGTTCATAGGAGCGCCGGATCGCCGCATCAGAGTCCTCGCTGGAGATCATGATGACCGGGATGTCCTCGATGGTGTGGTTGGCATTCATGGCTTTCAGCACTTCAAAGCCGTCCATAACGGGCATGTTGATGTCCAGCAGCACCAGTGCGATGTTTCTGGCTTCTGCCCGCAATTTTTCCAGGCATTCCTGTCCATTCTCTGCCTCCAGAATATGGTAGCCGTCTCCTAAGATCTCTGCCAGGATCATGCGGTTCAGTTTGGAGTCGTCCACAAGCAGGATCTGGGATTTTTCCTGCAAAAGCTTTTCCGGTGCGGCCAGGCTGCACCCCGGAACCTCCACCGTGACGGCATTCTTGCGGCACTTTGCCTGATACATCAGCCGGTCTGCCCGGCGAACCGCATTCTCCATCGGGTCGGTGATGGCCTGCATCGTTCCGCCGATGCTCAGTGAGAGGCGGAAATGCGAATAGCCGGGTACGGATGCCATCTGTGCAGCTGTGCGGATCTGTTCCAGTTTGGTCTGCAAAATATCTCCCGGAATGCCGGGTAAGACCAGCAGAAATTCGTCTCCGCCATAGCGGATGAGCAGGTCCGACTCCCGGATGCAGGAGCGGATGGCATTTGCCGCTGTTTCCAATGCCATATCTCCGGCGTAATGTCCATAGGTGTCGTTGCAGATTTTGAAATCGTCCACATCTATCAGCGCGATGCCTGCGGGGCCGACGATACGGGATGCGATATCCTCATAGTAGCGGCGGTTGTACGTGCCAGTCAAGACATCGTGGTAAAGTTTTGCACGGTAGCTCTCTGTTGTTTCTTGAAGCTTTTCCTCGGCTTCGGCCTGCATCTTTTCCATGCTGGAGCGCTCGAACTGCCATTGCAGGCGACCGATCAGCAGAATGTTCGCAGCGATACCAAGGCCGATCACGATGAGCTTTTGAAAGTTCAAAGTGGTGTAAAGAAAAAAGCTGTGGTCGGTAGAAAAGAAAAACGCGGAGTACAGGAATGCAATGAGGCCGCTTACGATTCCTGCTGCATAGCCGCATTTCACGAGCACAGCAGAAAGAACAACAAAAAGCAGGATATTTGGATTTGGAATATGAAAATTCCAGACGATCAGGCAGGCGCTCAATTGGGCAAGTGCCGATAGCAACATAGGCTGGATTTTATTTGGCTGTTGTTCCATACGCAATACCATCCAATACTTTGATTCATTATGATTGCTCTCTCACAAAAAAGAGCTGGGCCGCAAATGGGCGGCCCTGCTAAGTCGTGGGTGTCGGTCATCTGCGAAACCGTGCGATTCCACTATTTATTTTCGGGGGGAGGGGGGGAACGCGGAAGCGCTTGACGGTCTGTTCCAGCGCGTCGATGTCCACGGGCTTGGACAGATGCGCGTTCATGCCGGCCTCCTTGCTCTTTTTCACATCCTCAAGGAAGGCGTTTGCGGTCAACGCTTGCGGCCTGTCCGCACTGGATCTTGTGTGGATTCTCCTATAAAAGTAGTGACATTATATTCTAGCATTCTGTTAAAACCGTTTCAAGCTTATTTTGAATTTCTTGCGATAATTCAGATGCGTTTAAACCTCTAAAAAATGCGATTTGAGCAAAAAAAAACGGATGGCTCCGCAGAACCATCCGATAAAACTGGTATCATCAGTCTTTCCGATACTTATACGCACCCTCAATGGCGTGGATCAGATGATAACGGAACCGGGCCTGTTGGGGTGAGTTCCTTTCTGTTCGTCCGGTTTCCCAAAAGCCCACGGGGGCTTTTCGGCTTAAGCAAGGATCCCGGTGGACTGCAAAAACAGCACCAGCATCATCACCGGAGCAACGTATCGGATCATCACCCGGTAGAGTTTCTTGCGGCGGAAGGTCTCGCCGTTGCGCTGCATCTCGTCAATGACGTAATCCGGTGTCATGACCCAGCCAATCAGGATGGTGGACAGCAGGGCAATGAAAGGCATCATAACACTGTTGCTGACATAGTCCATGATATCCAACAGCTGACCCACCGATCCGTTGGGAAGCTGTACTTCAAAATAGAAGATGCTGTAACCCAGCGCAATGATGGCGGAAGCGGCCAGATAGATGACCGCCAGCACAAGCACCGTCTTTTTGCGGCCCGAGTGGAAGATCTCCATGCAGTTGGCGGTGATGGATTCCAGCACCGAGATGCAGGAGGTCAGGGTGGCAAAAATGGCAGTGACAAAGAACAGGATGCCCACGAACACGCCCGCCTTGCCCATGGCGTTGAATACCTTGGGCAGCGAGACGAACATCAGGCTGGGGCCTGCGCTCATGCCCTCGGTGCCAGAGAAAACATACACGGCGGGGATGATCATGGCACCGGCCAGCAGGGCTACGCCGGTATCGAAGATCTCGATCTGATTCACCGCTTTGTTCAGGTCTACGTCCGGTTTGACGTAGGAACCGTAGGTGATCATAATGCCCATGGACACGCTGAGGGAGAAGAACAGCTGGCTCATGGCATCCAGCAAAATCTGCAAAAAGCGGCTGACGGTCAGCCCTTCCATGTGCGGGGTCAGGTAGTAGCGCAGACCTTCCAGACCGGTGCGCATCTGGCCGGAGGCGTCCTCGTGGCGCAGGGTGAGGGCGTAACCCGCAATCACCACCACCAGAACCAGCAGAATGGGCATCATGTAGCGGGACACCCGCTCAATGCCGCCCTCCACGCCGTTGTACACGATGAAAGCAGTCACGCCCATGAACAGCAGAGCGAACACCACAGGGGAGACCGGCGAGGTGATGAAGCTGGTAAAATAACCGTCCTCAGCAGCGGCAGCAGACTGTCCGGTCAGGTAGACTGCCGCATATTTTGTGATCCACCCGCCGATGACGGCATAGTAGGTCATAATCAGAACTGGCACCAGAAAGGTCAGGATGCCGAGGAATTTCCACTTGGGGCGCATCGTCTCGTAGGCGCGGATGGCACTCTGCTTGGTGCGGCGGCCAATGGCGATATCCGAGGTGAGCAGCGTGAAACCGAAGGTCAGCACCAGCACCAGATACACCAGCAAAAACAAACCGCCGCCATCCTTTGCGGCAAGGTACGGGAACCGCCACAGGTTGCCGACACCCACCGCACTTCCGGCGGCAGCAAGGACAAATCCGATTTGTCCGGAGAAACTGCTTGCTTTCTTTTCCATGATTCTGAAACTCCTATCCGTATTTCCTATTGTAATATAGGATAACATGGAGTATCATATCAGTAAACCGAATAAAATTACTACGACCTATAAATTTTACTTATGGAGTATTTGAGATGCGGGAACAGAAAGACCGATACGAGATATTCTTGAAAGTGTGCGAAACGGGCAGCTTTTCCAAAGCAGCGGAGGCACTGAACTATACCCAATCCGGCCTCAGCCAGTTCATGGCTAATTAAAGGGAACAAAAAGAAAGGAAAAGCACAATCCAGACGGTATCAGCGGCAGGCTACAAGAATAAATTGTGATTTCACAA
>OHMX01000580.1_pt1 | contig 16280 bp, 15 predicted proteins | sample 1569471 | NCBI WGS metagenome assembly OHMX01 (sample SAMEA3879547, study PRJEB24766) | human gut metagenome | biome: human-associated habitat; feature: feces | place: USA | collected 1985/1987
TCAAGCAAAGTCTATCCATAATTATTACTTAACAAATCACGAAGTACACATCGTGCAACCACAGCCCCCGGCTCTCCCATAACATAATGAGTCTACTGCTAATGTTTACAAAAGGCAAGGCGGAGTTTGAAACTTTTATTTCAAACTCCGCCTTGCCTTTTGCGGCACCCAACTATTAATATCCGCAAGAAATATATAATCATGCAAACGTCATAACACAGGCTTAAACAGCGTTAATGACGGCAATCAGAATGGTAAGTCATCCTCGCTTCCACCCTCCGACTGTGGAGGGAACGGAGCAGCGTCAGCCACAGGTCCTTGTTGCCCTGCCGGTGCCTCCATCTGCGATACGGGCTGTGCGAACGGAGCTGCCGGAGCCACTGGTTGCTGAGCCATAGACGGATCTATGCGTTCAACCTTCCATGCACGCACACTATTAAACCATCTGCCCTGATACTCGTGGGCATCAATATCGAAACTAACACGCAACTCCTCGCCTACCTGTATATTAAACAGTTGGATTTTATCTGAACCGAACACGTTAAAGCAACACTTACGCGGATACTGTTCGTGAGTCTCTATGACATAATCCTGCGTTTTCCATGCCGTGCCCGTTCTTGCCGACACCCCCTCGCGCGGAGGCAGCACAGCTATGATTTTCCCTTCTATTTCCATAATAAGATGAATTGTTTGTTTTTTTGTTTTTGATTGCGAAATTAGTAAAATACTTGCGAATAAAGAAATTTTTGCAGATTTTTTTTGTTCCGCAACGCTCTTTTTAGTATTTTTGTGTCCGACTTTGTAAGCCGCCGTACGACAAATACCCATGGCGGCTAATCCTTACAAGAAACCTATATAATACACATATACAATGAGACTGACCATATCTAGCACGGCCTTGGCTAGCCGCTTGTCGGCGCTGTCAAAGGTCTTCAACAGCAAAAACTCCATGCCTATACTCGATTGTTATCTGTTCGAGGTTGCAGGAGACACACTTACGATTACAGCATCTGACAGCGAGAATGTAATGACTACCAGCATGCAGCTTGATGCTGCTGACGGTAACGGGACATTTGCCGTAAATAACCGCACTATATCCGACGCAGTAAAGGAGTTGCCGGAACAGCCGCTTACACTTGACGTTGACATGGCAACATACGCCATAAAGGTAATCTACATGAACGGTATGTATAATTTTACCGGACAGGCAGGCGATGACTTTCCAAGGCCCCAACAGCCACTTGATGGAGCCGCGACAGTAATAATCGAAGGTAAAACACTGGCTGGAGACATATCACATTCATTATTCGCAACAGCCAACGAGGAGTTGCGCCCTGTAATGAACGGCATTTATTTTGACCTTACGCCAGATGCATTGGCAATCGTTGCCAGTGACGGCCACAAATTGGTGCGTACACTCAATAAAAGCATTAAAACCGAGACGCCGACATCATTCATCCTGCCCAAAAAGCCAGCAACTCTACTCAAGGGCATACTTCCTAAAAATAACGAAGAAGTGATAATTCGCTTCGACGGACGCAATGCCGGCATATCATTCAGTGGCGGCACTCTGACATGCAGGCTTATTGAAGGACGCTATCCGAACTACAACTCCGTAATACCACAGAACAACCCTAACAGTCTTACTATTGACAGACTCACGCTGTTAGGCGTAATAAGGCGCGTCCTACCTTTTGCAAGCGACAGCAGCCAACAGGTACGCCTGCACATAGAACCAGGCAAAGCCGTAATATCATCGGAGGATATTGACTTTTACACAAGCGCAAAAGAGGAAATAGCATGCGACTATGACGGTAATCCAATGGACATAGGATTCAAGGGAACATCGCTTACCGAGATACTATCAAACCTCGACTGTGAAGAAGTAGTACTGCAATTGGCCGACCCAAGTCGCCCTTGCCTAATAGTACCTACTCAACAACCCGAAAACGAGGATGTACTAATGCTGATCATGCCAATGCTGCTAAATGATTGAGAAGGCTGGCACAGACTATAAGTCATGAAGGGAGCTTACATATGCTCTTCAGAAACAATACTGCAACCATTTATTTACTGGAATGCAGGCTTGCAACAATGACTAAAGTCTGTAAACATCCCAAGGAAGGGATAAACGCCATGCCGCTCAACGTAAATAAATACAGATAAAAAAATGAAACTCAACCTGACTAAGCCCCTGATTGTCTTCGACCTCGAGACAACGGGGCTTGACCTTGTAAAGGATAAGATAATACAAATTTCATATATAAAAGTGCATCCTGACGGCAAAGAAGAACGTAACAATATGTACATAAACCCAGGACGCCACATTCCGGATGATGTCGCCGCACTTACGGGCATAACAGACGATGACGTAAAAGATGCTCCAACGTTTAAGGAAGTAGCACCAAAACTTGAAGAGAAGTTCAAGGGCTGCGACTTTGCAGGTTTCAACTCAAATCATTTCGACGTTCCAATGCTCGCGGAAGAATTCCTGCGTGCGGGGATAGACTTCGATTTTTCAAAGTGCAGACTTATTGACGCACAAACAATATTCCACAAAATGGAACGCCGTAACCTCGCTGCCGCATACAAATTCTATTGCGGCCGCAAGATGGAAGACGACTTTACCGCACACAAGGCCGACGAGGACACAGAAGCAACATACCGCGTACTGCAAGGAGAACTTGACATGTATGCACCAGGAAAGCAGGATGAGCCGGAACGCCAGTTGAACAATAACATGGACGAATTGGCTGAATTCTCAAAACTAAACAACAATGTAGATTTTGCCGGACGTATCATATGGAAAGAAATGAAGGATAAGGATGGCAATACTTTAACTGACGCTAATGGTAATCCACGTTTGTATGAAGTCTTTAACTTCGGCAAATACAAAGGATGGGGAGTAGCTGACGTGTTACATCGTGACCCCGGATATTACAGCTGGATGCTTGCCAGTGATTTTACTTATAATACTAAACAAGTGCTTACAAGAATACGGCTAAGGGAATTCAATAAGAACTGAGAATTACCCTGCAGCCTACAAACAATAATTATACAATACAATGTTGAAAGGCAAGAAAATAGTACTTGGAATAACCGGTAGCATTGCCGCCTACAAAGCGTGCCTTATAATACGCGGACTAATAAAACAAGGCGCTGAAGTACAAACGGTAATAACACAGGCAGGAAAGGAATTCATAACTCCAATAACACTGTCAGCACTGACTCATAAACCAGTTATAAGTGAATTTTTCTCACAACGTGACGGGACATGGAATTCGCACGTTGACATAGGGCTATGGGCTGATGCCATGATCATAGCTCCATGCACCGCAAGCACTATTGGAAAGATGGCTAATGGGATTGCCGACAACATGCTGATTACTACTTATCTTTCAATGAAGGCTCCTGTATTCATCGCTCCTGCGATGGATCTTGACATGTATGCCCATCCCTCCACGCAACGCAACCTCGAAAAACTCCGCTCATATGGAAATATCATTATAGAACCACAAAGTGGTTTCCTTGCAAGTGGACTTGAAGGGAAAGGACGAATGGAAGAGCCCGACAACATTATCAATGTTCTTGACAGATTTTTTTACGAAAAGAAACACGAGCTTAATAATCGTCGGATAATGATTACTGCCGGACCGACTTACGAAAAAATTGACCCCGTAAGGTTTATTGGAAACTACTCTAGCGGCAAAATGGGTTTTGCATTAGCTGAAGAATGTGCCAGGAGAGGAGCTGAGGTCACGCTTATAAGCGGCCCTGTAAGCCTTCCAACTCCTGACGGAGTACGTCGTGTGGACGTTGAAAGCTGTAATGGTATGTATAACGCAGCATTGGCTGAGTTCAACCAATGTGATGCGGCCATTCTCTGTGCCGCCGTTGCGGACTTCAAGCCTGAATACGTAGCTGAAAATAAAATTAAGCGTGGGAAGGACAATTTATCAATACGTCTCAGCCCCACCAACGATATAGCAGAGGAGCTTGGAAAACGTAAGCGGAATGAACAGTTCCTGATTGGTTTCGCACTTGAAACAGACAATGAAGAAGCCAATGCTAAAGATAAACTTAAGCGGAAACATTGCGACCTCATCGTTCTTAACTCAACACGTAACAAAGGTACAACTTTCAGGGCAGACGATAACCAAGTAGAGATTATATCCGAGACAAACGTCAAGAAATACGGGAAAAAGAACAAGCACGAAGTGGCGTGTGACATAATAGATGAAATAACGGCCCTGTTTAGACAATCTGAAAAATTATGACACAGATGACAAGGATTATCATCATAATAATGTTATTCCTGGCCATTGCGGATAATACAATTAAATCGCAGGAACTGCTGGCCAAGGTTACTATAAACCATAACCAGATACAAGGAACTGACGCAAGCGTATTCGACAACCTACAGCAAACGCTTGAACAATTCATTAACGACAGGCAATGGACGACACTCCAATTTCAGAAAAACGAACGCATTGTTTGCAACTTCAACATCACCGTAACAAAATACGACCAATCATCAAATGCTTTTACGTGCACGGCCTTAATACAAGCCAACCGCCCCGTTTACAATGCCGCATACACAACAACGCTTTACAATAATCAGGATGCAGACTTCAATTTTGAATTCGCACAGTTCGACCAATTGAATTTCAACGAGGAAATGGTGGACAATCAGCTTACTGCCCTAATCGCATATTATGCATACCTCATTATTGGACTTGATCTCGATACATTTTCACCATTAGGTGGTGAAGATATTTTGCAACGTTGTCTAAACTTGGCGAACAATGCACAAAACTTGAACTTCACCGGATGGAAAGCATTTGAGAACGACCGTAACAGATTTGCCATAATCAATGACTATATGGATGGAGCGATGCAACCGTTCAGACAATTCCAATATGATTACTACCGCACCGGACTTGACGAAATGGCAAACAACGCCGAACGTGGACGAACAAACATTTCAACGGCCATAGAAACAAACCTGAAAAAAGCACATGAGGACAAACCATTAAGCATGCTTCCGCAAATATGGACAGACTACAAAAAAGACGAGCTGGCCAATATTTATAAAGGTAAAGGCACGCAAAAAGAAAAAGAGGCTGTATATGAAGTACTTTTTTCAATTAACGCCTCGCAAAGCAATTACTGGGACAAAATCAAGGATTGACCTCATATATACACAAGAAATAAAAAATGCTGAAACAACTATACATCAACAATTTCACGCTGATCGATATCCTCGATATCCCCTTTAATCCTGGCTTCTCGGTAATTACAGGAGAAACAGGAGCCGGAAAGAGTATAATCCTCGGTGCGATAAATCTGCTGTTAGGTCAAAGAGCTGATGCAAAATACATAAAGCAGACATCTAAAAAATGCATTATAGAAGCGCATTTTGACATAAGCAATTATGGAATGGAACCATTCTTTGAAGAGAACGGCATTGACTATGATGCTGCCGACTGTATACTGCGTCGTGAAATAAGCCCGGCTGGAAAAAGCAGGGCTTTCATCAACGACACTCCTGTACAACTAACATTGATGCGGACATTAGGTGAACAGCTAATCGACATACACAGCCAACACCAAAACTTGCTGCTCAATGAAGAAGACTTCCAGTTAAACGTTGTCGACATTATAGCCGACGACAAGGCATTATTAATGCAATACAAAAAAAAGTTTGCCGATTATAAAGAAATTTCCAAAGAAATAAGACGGCTACGTGAGGAAATAGAAGCAAACAAAAAGAATGAGGATTTCATCCGGTTTCAACTAAACGAACTTGAAGAGGCCAACCTACACGAAGACATGCAGGAATCGCTTGAGCAAGAGAGCGCTATGCTAAGCCATGTTGAGGACATCAAGACGGCCCTGTTTGAAGTTGAAAACCTGTTGGGTACAGGGCATGACGGCAACGGCACAACCGACAGAGTAAAAGACGCTGTGCGTTCACTTGAGAACATAACTGATATATATCCGGAAACCAAAGAATTGGCCGAGCGTATGGAGAGCTGCTATATCGAACTTAAAGATATATTGCAGGAAGTAAGCTCACATGCAGCAAACATCGAGTTTGACCCTCAAAGACTGGAAAGCATAAATACACAACTTGACAGAATCTATACATTAGAACAAAAGCACAACGTAACAACTGTTGGCGAACTGCTTGAGATAAAGAACACCTTGGCTGCAAAACTCGACAGGATTGACAACAGCGACGAGGAAATGGCCAGGATGGTGAAACGTGGACAAGAACTGGGTGATGAATGCGAACGCCTGGCTGAGCAATTAACAACAGTACGTACTGAAGCTGCCAAGAAAATAGAGAACGAGATGCCAGAAAGACTGGTTCCGCTTGGTATAACCAAGGTACGGTTTGCCGTCAACATAGACAAAAAGAATATCTGCGAGGACGGACACGATAGAGTTTCTTTTCTGTTCAGCGCAAATACAAATACCCCTATGCAGCCAGTGGCACAAGTAGCTTCCGGCGGCGAAATAGCACGAGTAATGCTGTCAATCAAGGCCATGATAAGTGGAGCCGTAAAACTTCCGACCATTATTTTCGATGAAATTGATACCGGAGTAAGCGGAAAAATTGCAGAGAAAATGGGAGATATAATGGTCGAGATGGCACACAATAAGCGTCAGGTTATCAGCATAACTCACTTGCCCCAAATCGCATCGAAAGGTACCACGCACTACAAAGTGTATAAAGAAGAAGGTCCAGATGGAACAATCAGCCGCATGCGCATGCTATCGTCAAACGAAAGAATTGAGGAAATCGCACAAATGCTCAGCGGCTCTGAAGTAACAGAGGCTGCAATAAGCAATGCAAAAGAATTACTAAAAATATCATAAACATAAATTAAGATGAAACACATAATCACATTAATCGTAATTATAATAACCGGCTGTACACAATGCATAGCCCAACCGTCTGCCGTAAAAAACGCTGCAAAATCAGTATTCAAGCTCACTACATATAAAGCAGACGGAACGGTGTTGGCTGAAGGCAATGGCATATTTACAAGCCCAGACGGAATATGCGTGAGTTCACTGAAGCCATTTCTCGATGCTGCACGTGCTACGATAACGGACGCTAAGGGGCATACAGCAGAAGTAACACGTATTATTGGAACCGATGAACTTTATGACATGATAAAGTTCAAGGTTGAAGGCATTAAGTCCACTCCTCTGGAAATTGCCGCAAAGCCATTAAAGAGTGGCGACAAGGCATGGCTGGTAACTTATGGAGACAATAAAGCCCAGCCTGTAGGCAGCACGGTGAAAAGCGTGGAGACATTCATGGACAAATATTCTTATTACATCTTTACAATGCAGGCTCCTGAAAAATCTGAGGCTTGTCCGTTCATAAACGAACAAGGACAAGTCATAGGATTAATGCAACCCGCAACAACATCTTCAGACATCCATGCCGTAGACGTCAATTACGCCATGTCACTTAAAACGACCGGATTTGCCCTGAACGACCCGAACTTAAGAAGAATAGGCATTGCACCCGCATTACCTACAGACAAGGAGCAGGCACTACTCGTACTGATTATGTCCGAGCAAAACGCCGACTCCATAAAACACAACGCCATCGTCAACGATTTCATCAAACAGTATCCGACACTCATCGACGGCTATACGGCAAAAGCACGTATGCAAGTCAATGCCGACAACTTCAGCGGAGCTGACGCCACTATGGATGAAGCATTGAAAAATGTCGAAAAGAAAGACGAGGCACACTCTGGATATGGCAAAATAATATACGACAAGCTGACATTCAAGGCTGATAAACAATATGAACCGTGGACGCTTGACAAGGCTGCGGAAGAAACGCAAAAGGCATATTCATTGAATCCACAGCCAACATACCGTCACCAATTAGCGCAAATTACATACGCTAAAGGTGACTACCAAAAGGCGTATGACGAATTCACTGCCTTGCTCAACTCCTCAATGAATGTGCCCGAACTTTATTATGAAGCAGCCCAATGCAAGACCATGCTCCAAGCGCCGCAACAAGAGATAATAGCCCTTCTTGACAGCGCCATAAACAAGACCGACACATTAAGATTGCGTGAAGCAGCGCCGTATTTCCTAGCAAGGGCGGAAGCATATAACGCCGTAGACAGTTTCAGGCAGGCCGTGTTCGACTACACCCGCTATGAAATACTGATGGGAGGGCGCATGAGCCCACAGTTTTATTACATACGCAGTCAAACAGAAACAAAGGCAAGACTGTACCAACAGGCTCTCGGAGACTTAGCGGCCGCAATACTGCTTGACCCCAAAGAACCTACTTATTACGCGGAAATGGCCTCGCTTCAATTAAAGGTAAACCTGATTGACGAAGCAATAAAAACTGCTACACGCTGTACCGAACTTGCACCGGAATACTCTGACGGATTCCTGATACTGGGCCTTGCACAGATAGGCAAAGGAGACAAAACAGCCGGACTGCCAAATCTTGAAAAAGCCAAGGAGTTAGGAAATCCGCAAGCACAACCGCTGATCGACAAATACTCAAAATAAGAATAAATACCATTCAGCGCTTAATTTATGAGCGACAGCCGTCGCAATGGCAGCCACTCATTATATCAACAAAATCAACGCATTTTCAAAAAGGCCATCTTTCGTATTACGAAAGATGGCCTTTTAAGCTGCAAAAAACCTCCTTTTACATGGCAATACATGGCTTTCCGGAAAATCTCTCCATAGCAGCCAATTAATAACAGTACATCCACGCTTTATATTACGAGGACATCATATATTCTCGTCATCGTGCAGATGAGGCAACGAAATATGCATACGCACGGCAGCCAGGCGGACTATTACCACAACTGAAAATCCAACGATAGCCGTAATCTCCACATTCAAGCCGCAGAGCAGGCATAAATAATATGCCACACCGCCGAGAATGCATGCCATTGCGTAAATCTCTTTCCTGAATATCAGCGGAACCTCATTTATAAGAACATCACGTATCACGCCTCCGGCAGCTCCAGTGATACACCCCATTATTATCGCCACCCAAAAAGGAAAACCAGCGTATAATGTCTTCTGAAGACCGGCAACCGTGAAAAGCGCAAGTCCAAGTGTATCAAACAAGAACCATGTATTCGTAAAACGGACTATCAGGCGCTTGAAAACAATAACCGTCAGCAAAGCTACAGCGGTACATATCAAATAAATGGAATTGGTCATCCAAAAAGGGGTAACACCCAACATTACGTCACGGATGGTGCCCCCACCTATAGCTGTGGCCAATCCTACCACGTATCCGCCGAACCAATCAAAATTTTTCGATGCAGCCCAACGAATACCCGATATGGCGAATGCAAAGGTTCCGAGAAATTCTATTACTAACTGAACAGTATTCATCTCACTGCATTGGATTTATGACATTCACGGGAGAGCCATCCGCAAAAGCCTTCAGATTTGCCACGGCAATCGATACAAGACGTTTACGTGCCGATGTACTTGCCCATGCTATGTGCGGAGTGATATAAGCATTCTGGGCTGTAAACAAAGGATTGTCTGCACGTGGAGGCTCTTCAACCATGACATCGGCTCCATACCCACCGAGCTGTCCGCTCTCAAGAGCTTCGGCTACTGCATTCTCATCGACAAGTGGACCACGTCCTGTATTTATTAGCAAAGCACCACGCTTCATGTACGAAATGGTCTCGCGGTTAATCATATTATACGTCTTATCAGTCAAAGGACAGTGTAAAGTCAGTATATCGCTTATACCCAATAAGCCCGTAAAAGTTGCTTTCTGTATTCCAGGAGGCAGGCTTGCCGAATTACGGCTTGTATACGCAAACACATCCATGCCTAAGGCAGCCGCCACTTTTGCAACTTTTGAACCTATATTGCCTAACCCTACTACACCCAATGTTCGCCCGGCAAGTTCGTTTACCGGTTCATCCCAATAGCAGAAGTCTTCCGCACGGCTCCATCTTCCATTTCTGTTCTGCTCCGCATAGTAAGCTACTTGGTTCGTAAGATTAAGGATATGGGCAAGGGTCATCTGCACAACACTGTCCGTACTATATGCAGGCACATTAGTCACCGTTATTCCTCTGTTCGACGCAGCCTTTACGTCAACTACATTATAACCAGTTGCCAATACCCCGATATACTTCAGTTTGGGCAAACTTGCCATAACCCGCTCATCTATAACGACTTTGTTCGTGAATAACGCATCGGCATCTGCGGCCCGCTCCGTAACCTCATCAGCAGCGGTACGGTCATAAACCTTCAGTTCTCCTAAATCTTTAAGTGTATCCCATGACAAATCTCCGGGATTTACGCTATATCCATCTAAAATAACAATCTTCATGTCTTAATTATATCAGCTTAATTTCAGTCATAATATCCAAACATCAAAAAGACGGAACTGTTCAAGAAATGCTAAACCCAGCAACAAAAAAACTATTATTCAGCATACCGTTCTCCCCAACATCTCAACATTCTCTGGTACATTTTTTCCTCACTTGGTGAATGTTGGGCATGCCACAAACGCTCGTTCCGTAAACTGTCAGGCATATACTGCTGCACGACAAAATTACCAGGATAATCATGCGCATATTTATATCCATCATGATACCCCAGTTCTGCCATAAGCTTTGTCGGCGCATTACGAAGATGTAATGGCACAGGCTGGTTGCCAGTCCGTTTTACCAGCGACAAAGCCTCGTCTATACCGTTATAGGCAGAATTGCTCTTCGCACTTGCAGCTAAATAAACCGTAGCCTCAGCCAATGGGATTCGTCCCTCTGGCCATCCTATCTTATTTACTGCGTCAAAAGCGGCGTTGGCAAGCAACAATGCGTTTGGATTAGCAAGTCCTATATCTTCGGCAGCACTGATCACAAGCCTGCGTGCTATGAACTTCGGGTCCTCTCCTCCTTCAATCATACGGGCCAACCAGTATAATGCAGCATCAGGATCAGAGCCACGTATGCTCTTTATAAACGCCGAAATTATATCATAGTGCATCTCGCCGTCCTTATCATAAGCCAGTGGGTTTTGCTGCAAGCACTGCTCTACAAGTTCGTCTGTTATCTCAATGGCAGAACCTTTGGCTGCTCCCACGACAAGTTCAAGGATGTTTAACAACTTACGCGCGTCGCCACCGCTATAACGAAGTATTGCCCCTGTTTCCTTTAACCGTATGCCAAGATTCCTCAATTCAGTATCCTGCGTTATGGCTCTATCGAGCAATTCAAGCAAATCATCCTTGTCCAATGATTTCAATACATACAATTGACAGCGTGAGAGCAAAGGCCTTATCACCTCAAATGAAGGGTTTTCTGTCGTGGCACCGATAAGCGTAACAACTCCCTGTTCCACCGCTGCAAGCAATGAATCTTGCTGACTCTTGCTGAAACGATGAATCTCGTCTATAAAAAGAATAGGCGCGTTGCTGTTGAAAAAACCAGAATGTTTAGCTTTATCTATAACCTCGCGTACCTCTTTCACTCCGCTTGACACAGCACTCAACGTATAAAACGGAACTTTCAACTGATTGGCTATAATAAGCGCAAGCGTGGTTTTGCCTACGCCGGGCGGCCCCCACAATATGAACGATACAATCCTGCCGCTCTCAATCATGTTGCGCAGAACAGCGTTTTTACCCACGAGATGCTTCTGACCTATATACTCGTCAAGCGTCTTGGGCCTTAATCTTTCAGCCAGAGGTTTTGCCATAATAGTATTGCAAAATTAAGAAATATATCGCATTAAGCAAAAAATATCACCCAAAAACTTGCCGTTCACGGATAATGTATTACTTTTGCAATACCCTTACAAACCTGAAACCGCATAACGTGAGAATAACCATACTTCAAACCGACATCAAATGGGCCTGCCCGGAAGGCAACATGATGGAAGCTGAAGCCCTTATCGGCAATGCACCGACATCGGACGTTTACGTATTGCCTGAAATGTGGGCTACAGGTTTTGTTGCCAAGACACCGGAGACTGCTTATGACGAAGCACCATTAGAATGGATGAAGACAATGGCCGGAAAACTTGACGCAGCCTTATGCGGCAGCTTAGTGGCAAAGGAGATTGACGGTTCTTATCGTAACAGGCTATATTTCGTCCTGCCTGACGGAGGGTTTTATTATTACGACAAACATCACCTTTTCACTTACGGTAGAGAAAACGAGCACTACACTCAAGGCAACAAAAGGGTAATAGCAAAATACAAGAATGTTAGATTCATGCTCCAGACATGCTATGACCTGCGTTTTCCTGTGTGGGTACGCAATAACGCTGACTATGATGCGATAATCTTTACCGCCAACTGGCCACAAAGCAGACAGAACGTATGGCAAATATTATTGCGCGCCAGGGCAATAGAGAACCAATGCTACGTAATCGGTGCCAACCGCACAGGTAACGATCCGCAATGTACCTACATAGGAAATAGCGCGATAATCGACGCAAAAGGGGCAACGCTGGCGCAAGCGAAAGGACATGTTGCCCAAGCTGTTACTGCGGAAATAGACATCAGACAACTGGAACTGTTCAGACTGAAATTTCCGGTTCTTAACGACAGAGACTTAATAAGAAATAATTAACACGAATAACAAACAATTCATTCGAAATATGAAAAGTATTGATAAGAAAGCACTTACGTTAAAAACCTTGAACAAGAGCAACATCTGGGACGTTCAAGAGAATGACATTTTCAGGATGCTTGAGAGCGGTGAGAAAGACGCCGACATGAAAGAGAACCTTCGACATTATATAGACATCATCAAAAGCGCGTTCGAGTTTGAAGAAGTAAAAACCGACCGCCCTGAAGTGATAAAGAAATATGAAGCTCGCGGATTCAAGGTAGGCGACATGCATACGGGCGACAGTCAAGACACAAAAATAGCAGTCAAGAAACGTCCAATAATGCGGGTCACAGACCTGACATACGAGAATATCCGCCATATTACGGCTGAAAAGCTCATGGAGGTTATTGACCGTAATTTCGGCGGCGGATGGGATTCTTTGTCGCAAAGCATACAAGACATCATACAGAGTGGCTTTGACATTAGTACAACAACCCTCCCCAAGGACCGCCTGCACAAACCTGGCGGCATGTATGAAAAGAAGGTTGCCGACGGATTCTCAGTGCTGGAGATACCCAAAGGGGCATGGGTCGAGGCTATATTTGCCAAACTTAAGCCCGAGACGGAAAAGCCAAGACTTAAATTCGGCCAGGATGATTCCAATAAGTACAATGATGATGACGAAAACGAGGACGAGGACCTGCCGGAAATCGACGATAAGTATGATGATTCTGACGACGATGACGAATTCGATGAGGACAAGCTAACAGAAGAAAGCTATCGTACCACAATCGAGGAAAATCCTGAAGACTTGGAGTTGGCTGCAGACGACGTGACTGACGACGATGATTATTGATAACTACGATTAACCACAATCAAGACAACGATTAACGGCCGTTTGCTATACAGTAAACGGCCGTTTGCGTTACAAAAGATGTATCATGTAAGCGTCAAAATTAATGGTTGACGCCATAACCGAACAGAGCAAAGTCACCTTTCAACGGGTCGTCAGGGAATATCAACGCAAGACGTGCCGTAAGCTTACGCGCCGCCGACATCGAAGCGGTCTTGCTTTCCAACAATCCGAGCCGGCATGCCTCTTGCAAGACATGCGTATCCATTGGTATGACAAGTGTGCGCTTGTCAATGAAACCGCTCCACAAACCGAGGTCGACAGGCGAACCATCCCGTACCATCCAACGCAAAAACATGCATACGCGCTTGCAGGCCGAAGTCGTGTTTTTAGGTATGATTGTCTCAATTCCTTTGCTCGAGAAATAATCTGTTATAGCCTTCACCGCTGACAGTCCGTCAGCAGCATTACCCTTTACATAATTTCCAATGCTTCCATACTCATTCAGCATTTGCCTAAGAGCCACAAACAAACCATACATCGTATGTTTGGTGTAGAGGCGGTAGAAGCATTCAGCGTCGTCATCGGGTATATCCTGCCCGAACCGCCCATCTGCAATCCACCCGTATACATCACCACCGGCCATATCGATAATCGACTGTATTTTAGGCATGAACTGTTTTCTGCTGCCATAGCTCAGGCATGAAGCTATAAAGGCAGTAACCTCCTGATTGTCCTCCCCGCCTACCTGGTGCATGAACCAGCTTGGGTCTTCAGGCAAAAAATCTGCCGTCTCATATTGCTCGGCGTATTTCCGCAAAAGATTTTCAACGCTATCCATTCCAGAAAATATTTACCCCGTACCACCAACATAGTGATACAACATACTTAAGAAAACGGGCAGACAAGCACGTTCTTGGCGTAAACTTGTCTACCCGTCATTGTCATTATAACAAATTTTATTTAGTAAATCCCATATTACAGGATTGTCTTGACTGCCTCAAGCATACCCTTCTCCTGGATAAGATCGAGGTCTTTCTTAACGAGAGCATTCAGGCCCGGGATATTATTAAGGTCTTCACCCCAAATCTGCGATGCAGAGAGAACGCCGTCAGTTACTTTCTGTGTATCACCGGTAGCCCAAAGATTCTTCAGTAAGTCCATGATTTCCTGTGAGTCGTTCGGAACAATCTCCGTGCCGTCCTCACGCTTGCCGCCCTTGTAGTAGGTGATGATAGCGGCCAAGCCGAATACAAGTCCCTGCGGCAGCTCGCCCTTACGCTCAAGATATGTCTTGACGCCTGGAAGGTCACGAGTCTGGTATTTCGGGAACGAGTTAAGCATAATGCTGGTAACCTGGTGGTCAACAAACGGGTTCATGAAACGCTCAAGCACGTCGCTCGCAAACTTCTGGAGCTCATCCTTCGGAAGGTTGAGGGTCTCCATAAGCTCCTCGAACTGTACTTTGTGTATGTACTTGCCGACAACGGGATCCTTGCACGCATCACGTACGATATTGATTCCGCTGAGGAACGCAACAGGGCTGAGCACTGTATGAGGACCATTGAGCAATGTTACCTTGCGCTCGTGGTAAGGCTCCTCTGACGGTACGAAGAGGACGTGCAATCCGGCCTTGTCTGCGGGGAACTCCTCTGCGATTTCCTTCGGAGCCTCGATTACCCACAGGTGGAATATCTCGGCCTGTACAACGAGGTTATCCTCGTAGCAGATCTTCTGCTGGATGTCCTTGATCTCCTTGCGGGGGAATCCGGGAACGATACGGTCTACCAATGTAGCGTAAACGCCGCAGCAGTCAGTAAACCACTTCTTGAAGTCCTCGCCGAGGTTCCACAGCTCGATGTACTTATAGATGCAGTCCTTAAGAACATGACCGTTCAGGAATATGAGCTCGCAAGGGAATATGATAAGACCCTTTGTAGGATCGCCGTTGAACGTCTGGTAGCGGCGGTATTCGTCGGCATAGTATTCCGGGCGCATGTTGCCGCCGCAGCCCCAGGCTTCATTGCCAATGCCCCAGTATTTTACGTTGAACGGTTCGTCCTGCCCGTTGGCGCGGCGCTCTGATGCCATGGGGGAAATGCCGCCCATGTTGCAGTATTCCACCCAGTCCGAAAATTCCTGCACGGTGCCGCTGCCCACATTGCCGCTGAAATATGCTTCGCAGCCAATCTGGCGGCACAGCTCCATAAATTCATGGGTGCCAAAGCTGTTATCCTCGGTCACGCCGCCCCAGTTGGTGTTTACAATGGTTTTGCGGTTCTCCTTGGGGCCAATGCCGTCGCGCCAGTGATAGGTATCGTCAAAGCAGCCGCCCGGCCAACGCAGCACGGGCACATGCAGGGCTTTCAGCGCGGATACAACATCATTGCGCATGCCGTTGGTGTTGGGAATATCAGAAGCCTGACCGACATAAATGCCCTGATAGATGCAGCGGCCCAGATGCTCCGAAAACTGACCGTAAATGTTGGGGTTGATGGTGCCGACCGAACGGTTGGCGTTCACAAAAATACATGCCATAAAAACACCTCACAAAAGTAAAAAAAATACCATAAAAAGCAACATGAAATAGGAACCTAAAAGCACTATAACAAACCCCGTTCGTTATGTCAATCTCCTATAAATAAAAAATAAACCCTGCATTCCGGCAGAAGCACAAAATGCAGGGCAGATAAAAGCAAACAAAGAAGCAAATAGAAAGCAAGAATAAGCGAATTTACAAGAAAAAGCAGTTGCAGTTACAGGAAAGTTCAGCCTGCATACAATGCTCCTAACTCTTAAGGCAATACCGCACAATT
>OHMX01000581.1_pt1 | contig 16249 bp, 10 predicted proteins | sample 1569471 | NCBI WGS metagenome assembly OHMX01 (sample SAMEA3879547, study PRJEB24766) | human gut metagenome | biome: human-associated habitat; feature: feces | place: USA | collected 1985/1987
GGGCGTCGTGCGCGATCCGGTCGTGGAGGTCGCCCCCGACGGACGCATCCTCCGCGTTGCGAGCCATCCGGATCCCGACCGGCTCCCGCTGACGGAGTTCTACGCCGGGCTGCTCGTCCCCGCCTTCCCGGACGATTACCGCGCGGCCTTCGCCGCACTGCTTGCGCAGCGCGAACGGCCGTTGGAGGAGCTGCTTGCTGCGCTGATCCCTTCGGACGGAGCCCTGCGCGGCGGGGCGCTGGTGGTCATCTCGGGTCTGGACTATGCGCCGCTGCGCCTGACCGACCGGGCGCAGATCCGCTTGCTTGTCGCCGGACGAGGCCGCTGACCCTCCCCCGGCAACTTCTCGACAGCCTCCCCCGGCAACTCCTCGACAGCCTTCCGCGGCTTTCGACGGCCCCTCTCTCTTATTTCCCGACAGCCTCGGTAACCCCCGATAGCCCCGCACCCGACCCGGCAGCCCCGGCCCGCTCTGCGGCCTTTGCCCTGCAGGCCGCTTGTTCCGGTTCAGAGGGGCAGATGCTCCTCGACCGTGCGGCGCAGGTGCTCGCGGTTGAGGTGGGTGTAGATTTCGGTCGTGAGGATGCTCTCGTGTCCGAGCATCTCCTGCACCTGGCGGATGCCCGCACCCCCTTCGATCAGGTGTGTGGCGAAGGAGTGGCGGAAGGTGTGGGGCGAGATGTGCTTGGTGATTCCCGCGCGGCGGGCCGCCTCGCGCAGGATCGTGAAGACCATTACGCGCGTGAGCCCTTTGCCGCGGTTGTTCAGGAAGAGCACCTCCCCGTTGGTGCGGGCCTTGCGCCGCTCCTCGAGGTAGAGCTGGATCTTGTCGCGGGCCGCGGCGCTGACGGGTACGAGCCGCTGCTTGTCGCCCTTTCCCGTGACGCGGATGTAGCCCTCGCCGAAGAAGAGGTCCGAGAGGCGCAGCGACGTGAGCTCCGAGACGCGCAGCCCGCACGAGTAGAGCACTTCGAGCATCGCACTGTCGCGCAGCCCCTTGGCCGTCGAGGTGTCCACCGCGGCGATGATGCGGTCGATCTCCCCGGTCGTGAGGACGTCGGGCAGCTGCCGCCCGCACTTGGGCGCCTCGACGAACTCCGCGGGCGAGGCGTCGATCTGCTCGTCGAGAAGCAAGAAGTTGAAGAAGCTGCGGATGCCGCTCAGGTTCCGGGCCTGCGAGCTCTTTTCGCGGCCGTGGTCGTAGAGCCACGCCATGTAGCGCTCGATCATCTCGCGCCCGACCTTGCGGGGCGGCACGTCCCACAGCCGCAGGACGAAGTGTGCGAACTGCCGCAGGTCGCGCATGTAGGATTCGACGGTATTCTCCGAGAGCCGCTTTTCGAGCCGGATGTAGGTGCGGTAGCGGTGCCCGGCCTCCTGCCATTTTTTGGTATTTTCTGCCATGAAAACGAGCGCTTTCAAAAGTTTATCCGTAACTTTGTCCGGACGAAGGTACGAAAATTTTACATAATTATGGATTATGTCGCATTGAATGTCCCCGTTGCGGACGACGAGCAGTCCGATATCCTGACCGCCGAACTGGCCGACTATCCCTTCGAGAGCTTCGAGACGGGCGGCGGCGTGCTCAAGGCCTACATCCCGCAGGAGCGGCTGGCCGACTGCAAGGAGCAAGTCGACGCCCTGCTGGCGCGCTACGGCGTGCAGGGGCGCTACATCGCCATCGAGACGCAGAACTGGAACGCCGTCTGGGAGAGCAACTTCCCGGCCGTGGATGTCGAGGGGCGGCTGCGCATCCGCGCGCCGTTCCATGCGGCCGCCCCTGTAGGCGAGGAGGAGGTGATCATCATGCCGAAGATGTCGTTCGGCACGGGACACCACGCCACGACGTGGCTCATGGCGCGGGCGGTGCTCGATCTGGGTGTTGCCGGTCGTTCGGGCCTCGACATGGGCAGCGGCACGGGCGTACTGGCGATCGTGGCGGCCAAGTGCGGCGCCGCACACGTCGACGCCGTGGACATCGACGACTGGGCCGACGAGAACTGCCGCGAGAATGTCGCGGCGAACGGCGTGACCGACCGCGTGACGCCGATGCTGGGCGACGTGCGGCGCATCGCGGGACGCCGTTACGACTTCATCCTCGCGAACATCAACCGCAACATCCTCGTGGCGGACATGGCGGCCTATGCCGCGGCGCTGCTGCCGGGCGGCGACCTGGTGATGAGCGGTTTTCTGGAGCCCGACGTCGGGCCGATCGTCGCGCGGTCCGCGGAGCTGGGCCTCCGGCACGTCGCCACGCAGTCGCGCGAAGGGTGGATGCTGGTCCATGTGCGCAGGGAGTAGGCCGTGAAGAGTTACAAGGGACGGGGCGTGGTGCTCCACTCGCTCAAATACGGCGATTCGTCGCTGGTCGTCTACCTGCTGACCGACGTGGGCGGACGCCGCACCTACATGGTGCAGGGGGTGCGCAGCCGCAGCGGCCGGGGCTCGAAGCTGGCCCTTTTCCAGCCGATGTTCCCCGTCGAGTTCGAGGGGCTGGAGTCGCCGCGCCGCGAGATGGACCGCTTCCGCGAGGTCCGTGCGGGCTTCGTCCTGCAGTCGCTGCCCTTCGACGTGCGCAAGTCGACCGTCGCGCTCTTCATGGCTGAGGTGCTCTACCGGCTGGTCCGCGAGAGCGAGCCCAACGAGGCGCTCTTCGACTTCGTCTGGGGCTCGGTCGCCGAGCTCGACGCGATGCGGGAGGGGGTCGCCAACTTCCACCTCTGGTTTCTCGCCCACCTGAGCCGCCTGCTGGGCTTCTGCCCGGGCAACGACTACGCGCCGGGCGACTGGTTCGATATCAGCGAGGGACTCTATACGAAAAACCGTCCCGCGCACGTTCGATACATGACGCAGGAGTCTTCCCGCCTCCTGCACGAGATGCTGACGTGCGACGTCGCCCGTCTGGGCGGCATCGGCCTCGGCCGCGACCAGCGGGTCGCCTTTCTCAATGCGCTGCTGGTCTACCTGGGCTACCACCTCGACGCGATCAACGCCGTACAGTCGGTTCGGATTCTGCGGGAAGTTTTTTGAAAAAGGTGTGCCATGAAAAAGATTCTGCTGCTTGCCGCGGCGGCCTTTGCCGCCGTACTGACGGTTTCGGCGCAGGAACCGTCTCCGTTCCAGACCACGCGTCCCGATTCGCTCCGCAACCGGGGCTTCTCGCTTCCCGACTCGCTGGCGCATCTCTCGCCGTGGCGTCAGGAGTACCGTAAAATCCCCCGCCGGGAGCAGACGCAGCCCGCCGTCTCGATGACCTCGATCGTCGTGATCGACCCCGAGCAGCTGCCCGACCGGATCTCCGTCCTGGAGAACAATACGCTGCGCCTGACTCCGCACCTGACGATCGGCAACGGCCAGGCCTGGAACTGGGGCCCCTATCCCGACTCCTACCTCGACGCGCGGACCCTGTCGTTCCCCATGCCCCGATAGGGCGCCCGGGCGCTCCGCCCGTCACGTGATCTCCGTCTCGAGCATCCCCGTCACGAACATTCCCGTCTCGGGCATCCCCGTTCGGGGCCTTCCCGACCGGACGACCGCAACCCTGCCGACGACCGAAAGGCCGCCGGCTTTTTTGTGCCCGGCCGAGCCCGGCCGAGCCCGGGCGGCCCCGGCTGACTCCGGCCTTCGCGCCGGGCTACTCGAAGAGCAGGGTGAAGGTGACGCGGCGGTCCGTGTTGGACGTGAGGCGCAGCGACCCGTTGTGCAGCTGCATGATGCGGCGCGAGACGCTCAATCCGATGCCCGATCCGTCGGCCTTGGTCGTGAAGAAGGGCGTGAAGATGTTTTCCGTCACGGCGGCGGGGATGGCCTTCCCGTTGTCGGTGACGTCGATGCGGATGTTCTCCCCCTCGTCGATGCGGGCCCGGACGTCGATGCGGGCGTCGGGCTGCGCGGCGACCGCCTCGCGGGCGTTCTTGAGCAGGTTGACCACGACCTGCGAGACGAGCCCCTCGTCGGCGTAGACGAGCATCTCGGCGGGCTGTACGTCGACCGTGATGCCGACCTGCGGCGTGGCAACGAGCGCCGCGGCGCGCTCGAGCAGGCCGCGTACCTCGACCGGCGCCTTCTGCGGCTCGGGGATGCGCGTGAAGCGGCGGAACGTCTCGACGAATGCCGTGAGGCGGCGGCTCGTCGCCGAGATCGTCTCGAGCCCCTGCGCGACGTCCGTGTCGAGCGGGCGGCCGAGGTGCAGCAGCGTGTCGCTGAGCGAGGTGATCGGTGCGAGCGAGTTCATGATCTCGTGCGTGAGGATGCGCGTGAGCTTGCTCCACGACTCGATCTGCGTCTGGGCGAGGTAGTCGTCGATGTCGCTGACGGCGATGACGCGCAACCGTTTCTGGTCGAGCATGATCTCGGCGCAGGTGAGCGAGAGGTTGACCTCGCCGGCTTCGGTCATCTCCTTGACGTGGAGCCGCTGGCCGGTGCGGATCTCCTGCAGGGCGCGGCAGGCCTCGGGCATCGAGGTCTCGGTCTGCCGGATGTGGGTCATGCGGGGCAGGCCGAAGATGCGCAGCGCCTCGCCGTTGGCCTGGTAGACGCTTCCGGCGTCGTTGACCGTCACGAGCCCCGTGCGGGCGCACTCCATGATGAGCTGGTAGTAGCGTTCGCGCTCCTCGGCGCGGAGCTTGGCCCGCACGATGATCTCCTTGATGCGGTTGAGCGCCGTGTTGAGCATCCGGTTGTCGGCCTCGGCCTCGTCGTCGCGGAACCGGAACGTCAGGTCGTCGTTGTCGATGGCGTTGAACATGAAGGTCACGCGGCGGATCGACTCGCCGTAGCGGCGGATGATGCGGTAGATGCAGAGCCCGATGAGCGGCACGAAGAGGATGGAGAAGATGTAGAACCCGCTTGCGAGGATCGCCCCCAGCCCGGCCGTCGCCAGGACGAGCAGCACGAGCTGCTCGACGAGCGGCCCGTATGAGATGCCGTCGTTTTTCATAATCCGTAGCGCTTGATCTTGTTGTAGAGCGTCTGACGCGTGATGCCGAGCTGCTGGGCCACGGCCGAGAGGTTGCCGCCGTGGCGCACCATCGCCTGCGCGATCATCGTGCGCTCCATCTGCTCGAGGGTCGCCTCCCCGGGGTCGGCCGTCTGAACCGCTGCCGCGGCGGGGCGGAGCAGCAGCGTCTCGGGGGTGATCGGCCCGCCGTCGCTCAGGATCACGGCCTTCTCCACGGCGTGCTGCAACTCGCGGATGTTCCCAGGCCAGGCGTGCTCGACGAGCTCGTGCTCGGCCGCGGCGTCGAATCCCGTGATCGGCTTCTGGTACTTCGCGGTGTAGCGCTCGAGGAACTTCCGGCTCAGGGGCAGAATATCCTCGCGGCGCTGACGCAGGGGCGGCAGGTCGATGTGGATGGTGTTGATGCGGTAGAGGAGGTCTTCGCGGAAGCTCCCCTCGGCCACCATGCCGAACAGGTCGCGGTTCGTCGCCGAGATCAGCCGGATGTCGACCTTGCGCGGGGTGTTGCTGCCCACGCGGACGATCTGCCCGCTCTGAATGGCCGTCAGCAGCTTCGACTGCAGGTGCAGCGGGAGGTTGCCGATCTCGTCCAGGAAGAGCGTCCCGTGGTCCGCGACCTCGAACTTCCCGGCACGGTCGGTCCGCGCGTCGGTGAAGGCCCCCTTGACGTGGCCGAAGAGCTCGCTCTCGAAGAGTGTTTCGGGTACGGCGCCCATGTCGACCGGGACCATCAGCTCGCCGCTGCGGCGCGAGCGGTTGTGAATCTCGCGGGCGAGCATCTCCTTGCCCGTGCCGTTCTCGCCCGTGATGAGGATGTTGGCATCCGTTGCGGCGACCTTCTCGACGATCTCGCGGATGCGTCCCATCGCGGGGCTCGTGCCCCAGAACATCGGCTGCTCGGCCGTCAGCTCGCGCTTGATCTCCTTGAGCTGCTTCACCTCGCGCTGCGAGCGCGAGAGGTTGTAGGCGTTGCGCAGCGCGGCGACCAGCCGGTCGTTGTCCCAGGGCTTGACGACGAAATCGACCGCTCCGTCGCGCATGGCCTGCACCGCCAGGTCGATGTCGGCATAGGCCGTGAAGAGGACGACCTGCACCTCGGGGCGCCGGGCGCGGATCTGCCGCAGCCAGTAGATGCCTTCGTTTCCGGTGTTGATCCCCGCCGTGAAGTTCATGTCGAGCAGGACGACGTCGACGCGCTCCTCGCGCAGCGTCGCATCGAGCGCATTGGGTCCCGGGAGCGTCAGCACCCGGGCAAAATATTTCTCCAGCAGCAGCCGCAGCGCCGCGAGGATGCTGCGGTTGTCGTCCACGATCAGTACGGTTCCCTCCCTGGTCATCTTTTCGGTCCTATTTTCGGGTAAAATTAGCGTTTTCGACGCGAAAACCGCCCCGGCGTGTCCACTTTTTTTACACGGGTGTCCATTTTTTTTACAATCCCTGCCAAAGTGTAAAATCTTAAAATGCTGTGACACAACGTATTGAATGCTTTGGCACGCCGTTGGCACCCGAAAGGCCGAATGAAGAACAAACGCAAAACCATGTTGAAATACCCGCTTCTGTTTCTTGTACTGTCCATTTTCTGGACACCCGCTGCGGCACAACAGCCCGCCGACAGCCTCGTCCGCCCCGATACGGTCCCTGCTGCCGCCCCTGCTGCCGAAATCTCCGCCGGCCCCGCCGCTGCGGCATCTGCTGCTGCACCCGCCGCCGAATCGGCCGAACGGCTCACGCTCGACGACTGCATGCGCTATGCCGTCGAACACAGCCCCGCCGTCCGCCGCCAGGACTACACCAACCGCAACTACCGGCAGGACTACATCGAGTCGATCGCCGCGCTGGTTCCGTCGGTGAGCGGATCCATCGGGGCCTCGACCAGCTTCGGCCGTTCGGTCGACCCCGAGACCAACACCTATACCGATGTCTCGAACTTCGACAACTCCTACTCCGTTTCGGGGCAGATGCCCCTGTTCGCCGGGCTGACCGGCATCAACACGGTGCGGGCCGCCCGCATCATGCGCCTGCAGGGGGTCGAGGAGTTGCAGCTGGCCCGCGACGAGATCGCCCTGAAGACCATGCAGGCCTACTTCGACGTGGTCTACTACTCCGGCAGCGTGCGCCTTGCCCGCGAGCAGCTCAAGACCAGCACGGCCGAACTCGGGAAGAGCCGCAAGCTCTTCGAGCTGGGGCTGAAGAGTGCCGCCGACGTGGCGGAGGTCGAGTCGCAGCAGGCCTCGGACGACTACCTCCTGACGCAGCAGGAGAACAACCTCGCGCTGGCCGAGATCGCGCTGGCGGAGGCGATGAACTACCCCGCCGACCGGCCGCTGCGCATCGTCACCGATCCCGGGATCGAGACGCCGGCCGGCGTCGCCCCCTTCGACGAGGTGCTCGGCAACGCGCTGGAGAACAACCCCAAGGCCGTGGCCGCGCGCCACGACGTGCGCCACTCGCGGTTGCAGTTCTCCATCGCCCGGGGCAACCTATTCCCGTCGCTCTACGTCGGGGGCGGCTATTCGACCAACTTCTTCATGAGCCTCGACGACCGGTCGCTCTACGCCTCCTTCCCCAACCAGTTCCGCGACAACCGGGGCTTCTACGTCTCGGCGCAGCTCAACATCCCGATCTTCGGAGGGCTTGCGCGCCGCACCTCGGTGAGCCGCGCCCGCAACAACTGGCGCATCGCCGAGCAGAACCGCACGGAGACCCTCCGGGCCCTGCAGAGCGAGGTGGCGCAGGCCTACCAGCAGATGCTGGGCTACGGCAAGGAGTTCGTCCAGGCCTCGAAGAAGAGCGACGCCGCGCGGCTGGCCTACGAGGCCGTCTCGGGCAAGTACGAGCGCGGCATGGTCTCGGCCCTCGACCTGCAGACGGCGGCCGACAAGCTGCTCGAGGCGCGCTCGGAGCGGCTGCGCGCCCGGCTGCAATACATCATCAAGGTGCGGCTGGTGGCCTACTACAACGGCGAGCCGCTGATCCGCTGACTGTTTTCCCCGTTGAACGACTTGAAAAACCGATACAACCATGGATATTCGCATTGAAAAGAAAAAGGGCCTGCGGGCCCTCTTCACCAAGCGGGGCATTCCCTACCTTGCGGGAGCCCTCTTCCTGCTCTTCGTCGTGTGGCTGCTCGTGCGCGACAACTCCTCGACGCTGCGCGTCGATGCCCGCACGATCTCCGTCGGGACGGTCGCACGCGGCGAGTTCAACGACTACATCCGCGTCACGGGACAGGTGCAGCCCATCACGACCGTGCAGTTGAGCCCGCTCGAGGCGGGCATCGTCGAGCGGCTCGTCGTCGAGGAGGGCGCCTCGGTGCGCAAGGGCGACGTCCTGGTCGAGTTGAGCAACACGTCGCTGACGCTCGAAATTCTGAACAGCGAGGCCGAGCTGGCCGAGAAGCAGAACATCCTGCGCAACACGCTCATCTCGATGGAGCAGCAGAAGCTCGACCTGCGGCTCGACAAGGTGCAGCTGGACCTCGACGTCGAGCGCAAGCGCCGCACCTGGCAGCAGAACGAGGAGCTCTACCGCAGCAACCTCATAGCCCGCGAGGATTGGCTCCAGTCGAAGGAGGACTACGAGCTGGCCGAGCGGAAACGCGAGCTGAACATCGAGCGGCAGATACAGGACTCGCTCTACCGCACCGTGCAGATCGAGCAGATGGAGGACAACCTGGCCAACATGAAGCGCAACATGGAGCTCATCCGCCAGCGCATCGGCAACCTGCAGGTCAAGTCGCCCATCGACGGCGAGGTGGGGCTTCTGGACGTCGTGCTGGGACAGTCGGTCTCGTCGGGGCAGAAGATCGGGCAGGTGAACGACCTGTCGGACTACAAGGTCGAGGCCGAGATCGACGAGAGCTACATCGACCGCGTGCGCGCGGGGCTCGACGCCACCTTCGAGCGGCAGGACACCGCCTTCACGATGCGCCTGCGGAAGGTCTACCCCGAGGTGCGCAACGGACAGTTCCGCGCCGACTTCACCTTCGTCGGGGCCCATCCGCGCAACATCCGCAGCGGCCAGACCTACTACCTGCACCTCGAGCTGGGGCAGCCGACCGATGCCGTCATCATCCCGCGCGGATCGTTCTACCAGTCGACGGGCGGCGCCTGGATCTACGTTGTGGCCCCCGAGGGCGACCGTGCCTACAAGCGGCCGATCCGCATCGGACGCCAGAACCCGCAGTACTACGAGGTGCTCGAGGGGCTGGAGCCGGGCGAGCGCGTCATCGTCTCGGGCTACGAAAACTACGGCGCCAACGACGTGCTGATTCTCAACAAGTAACCGCTTCCGCGCATGTTCCGCCAACTCGATTTCCGTTCGTGGTTCACCTTCCTGGGGCGCAACCGCCTTTATACGGCCGTCAATTTTGCCGGTCTGACCCTCGCGCTGGCCTTCGTGCTGCTCGTGGCCGACTACACGCTCCGGCAGCTCACCGTCGACAACTGTCAGACCAAGTCCGACCGCATCTATGCCGTCTGCTCCGAGGAGTCGGTGGCCAGCGGCTACTACCTTCAGAAGTACCTTCGCGACCGCTACCCCGAGATCGAATCGACCTGCGCCGTGGCCTTCTTCGAAGATTCGGATGCGGGCTCGACCCCCGTGGAGATCGGCCGGCAGAAGTTCCTCGCCTCGGTGCTCTATGCCGACACGACCTTCTTCCGGATGTTCGACTTCCCGCTGCTCGAAGGTTCGCGCGAAGAGGCGCTCGCCGCCCGTGAGAACGTCGTCCTCTCGGAATCGTTCGCCCGCAAGGTCTTCGGGACCTTCAACCCGCTGGGGCAGACGCTTCGCGTGGACAACGACGAGCGCACCTATGTCGTCAGCGCCGTGATGCGCGACATCGAGCGTTCGACGATCCCCGCGGCCGACATCGTCATGCGGGCCGAGCGCATCACCGAGACCAATGCGGCCAACGACGAACGCATGTCCAACAGCGGCGCCGGCGTGACCTTCCTGCTCGCCCGCCCGGGGGCCGACCTGCAGGCCAAGGTCCCCGACATGCTCTCCTTCTTCAGGGAGATTTACTGGCCCTATCAGGGCAATGTCGTGCAGCAGGTGCGACTTGTCCCGCTGCGTGACCTCTACTTCGACCCGGTCAACAACGCCAACAAACTGGCCCACGGCAGCCGCTCGTTCCTCTTGATCCTGCTGGGCGTGGGGCTCGTGGTGCTTGTCTTCGCCGTGATGAACTACATCAACCTCACGGTGGCACAGTCCGGCTTCCGGGCCCGCGAGATGGCGGCCCGGCGTCTGCTCGGCGCCTCGCGCGGCAACATCTTCCTCAAGTGGATTCTCGAATCGACGCTCTTCTGCGCCGCGGCGCTGCTCTTCGCCTCATGCATTGCGGAGCTCTTCGTCCCGTGGGCCTCGCGGCTGCTCGGTACGAAGGTCGCCGTCTGGGACGACATCTCGTGGCCGGTGGCCGGTGTGAGCCTGCTCGCCGTCGTCGCGCTGGGCGTGGTCTCGGGCCTTGCTCCGGCGCTCGTCGTCTCGCGTTACCAACCCATCGACATCGTGCGCGGCACCTTCCGCCACCGGACCAAGGCCCTCTACGGCCGCCTGCTCATCGCCCTGCAGAACGTCATCACGATCGCGCTGCTCGCCGCCTCGATCACCATCGGGCTCCAGATCCGCCATCTGGTGCAGGCCCCGCTGGGCTACGAGACGCGCGACATCCTCAATATCGGGACCGACATCTTCCCCGACCGGAGCTCGATGCGCCGCTTCTGCGACGAACTGCGCTCGCTGTCCGGGGTCGAGGCCGTCGGGCTCGGATGCGGCACGCCCCACGACCGCGGCAACAACAACACCATCGCCTACGGACCCGACCGGATGGTCTCGTTTCAGGTCTTCGTCGGCGACTCGACCTACTTCCGCATGCTGGGGCTCGAACGGCTGCGCGACAACCACGTGGCCGATGCGAACGAGCGTGCCGCATCCCGGAATTTCTGGGCCTCGAATGTCTGGTACATCAACCGGTACGCCCTGCGCGAGCTGGGCATTGCGGAGGATGCCCCCGAATTCAGGCTGGGTGAGGACCTCTCCTATCCGATTGCCGTTGCGGGCATCTACCGCGACTTCCAGATCGGCACGGCGCTCGACGCCCCGACCGCGGCGCTGCTGCGCGTGGTGAACGATCCCGACGGATTCTATCCCTGGAACATTCTCGTGAAGACCCGCGGGGATCATGCCGCGGCCTACCATGCGGTCGAGGAGCTCTTCCGGCAGACGACCGACGGCGGCTTCTTCGCCGCCCGCTACCTGACCGATGAGATTGCCGACGACTTCGCCGCACAACGGCGCCTGCTGCACATCATCGGGCTGTTCACCCTCGTGGCGCTGCTCATCTCCTCGCTGGGGCTCTTTGCCATGGCGGCCTACTACATCCAGCAGCGGCGGCAGGAGATCGCCGTGCGCCGCGTCTTCGGCGCCACGCGCGGCGAGATGCTCTCGCGCCTCGTGCGGCGCTTCATGATGCTCGTGGGCGCAGCCTTCGTCATCGCCGTGCCGGTCGCCGTCTGGGGACTGGGGCGCTGGTTGGAGGAGTACAGCGTGCGCATCGCCCTCTCGCCATGGATTTTCCTTGCCGCCGGGCTCTTCGCGGCCGTCGTGGCGCTGCTTTCGGTCGGGTGGCAGAGCCGCCGCGCCGCGGATGCCGACCCCATCGAATCGCTCAAGAACTGATTGTCCGGATAAATTGCCTTTGCCATGAAAATCGCCTTCCATAACTTTCTCACGACGCTGCGGCGCTACAAGGTCTCATCACTGCTCAATGTCATCGGGCTGACACTGGCCTTCACGGCCTTCTACGTCATCCTGGTGCAGGTGCGCTGGGAGCTGACCTTCAACCGTGCCATCCCCGATGCCGGCCGCATCTGCCTGGTCGCGCCCTTCTCCCGGTTCAGCGAGACGGACTACTCGTTCAACTCGCCGCGTCCCGAGGGTGAGCAGCTTATCGCCCGTTCGCCCGAGATCGAGGCCGGCGGCTGCCTCCGTCCCTGGGGCTGGAAACAGCCTCTCTGGATCCGCCGGGGCGGCGATCTGCTCCGCTTCGACGAGCGGTTCCACGAGGTGTCGCAGGGCTTCATCGAGACCATGGGGTTGCGGGCCGCCGAGGGCGATCTCGGGGCCCTGATCCGTCCGAACAGCGTGGCCCTCTCGCGCTCGCAGGCCGCGCGGCTGGGCGTGCATGCCGGCGACGTGCTCTGGTTCGACAACGAAGGGGAGCGCCGCCCCGAGCGGCAGATGGAGGTGGTGGCTGTCTACGAGGATTTTCCTGCGAACAGCTCCTTTGCGCACATCGTCGGGCTGACCGACCGGGGAGATGGCGACCTCGACCGCCCCAACAACTGGAACGACTGCTATTTCGTCCGCCTGCGTGCGGGGGCCGATCCCGAAGCCGTGGCGCAGCGCTGGTCGGAACTCCATGCGTCGATCTTCCACGACTATATCGAGCGCATGGCGGCTCTCTGGGGCGACGAGGTGACCGAGGAGGACAAGATCGACCGGCGCGGCTGCCTGCTCGTGCCGCTCGACGGGCTCTATTTCGACCGCCGGGTCGTAGGCAACCCCTCGCCGTTCCCCATCGGGTCGTCCACGCTGACCTACTCGCTGTTGAGCGTCGCGGTGCTCGTCATCGTGATCGCGCTCATTAACTTCGTCAACTTCTTCTTCGCGCTGCTGCCCGTGCGGCTGCGGGCCGTCAATATCCTCAAGGTCTTCGGCGCGCCGAACGCCTCGCTGCGCTTCAGCTTCCTGTTCGAGGCCCTGGGCTTCGTCATCCTCTCGCAGCTCTGCGCCTGGTATGTCGCCATTGCGCTGCAGGGCACCGAGTTCGCCTCGTATGTCAGCAGCTCGCTGGCCCTTGGCGACAACCTCCCCGTGCTGGCCATCTCGCTCGCGGTGTCGCTCGTCGCGGCACTCGTTGCCGGGAGCTTCCCGGCGTGGTACATCACCTCGTTCAACCCGGCGATGGCCGCCAAGGGGTCGTTCGTCGGCTCGACGGCGGGCCGCCGCTTCCGCACGGCGCTGCTCGGCGTGCAGTTTACGGTCTCGATCGCGCTGATCGTCTTCTCGGCCTTTACGCTCCTGCAGCAGCGCTACGTGCGCCGCTTCGACCTGGGCTTCAGCCACGAGCGGGTGCTGACCTTCGGGACGAACTCGCAGCGGCTGATCCGTGCCGACCGCTTCGATGAGTTCGCGTCGGCCCTGAAGCAAAATCCGCAGATCATCGGCGTCACGGCGGGACAGGGACCGCTCGTCGCCGGGAACTACTCGATCTGGGGCCGGGAGATCGCCGGCGAGGAGGTGATGATCCACGTGCGTCCCGTGCGCAGCAACTTCCTCGATGTGCTGGGCATCCCGGTCCTCGCCGGCGAGGACTTCCGCCCCGGGTACGACCGCGATACGACGCTGCACTACATCGTCAACGACCTGCTCGCCCGCAAGGGGCTCGGACTCGGCGACCGGCTGGACGACGGCACCGTCGTCGGCATCTGCCCCGACATCCACTTCCGGCCGCTCCAATACCCCGTCGTGCCGTTCGCCTTCGTGACCATCCCCGGCGACATGGAAACCTTCTACGTGCGCCTGGCCGCCGGGGCCGATTTCGAGGCGGTCTGCAACCACATCCGCCGGGCCGCCGAGCGCTTCGATCCCGACTGCGGGGCGTTTGACATCCGCTTCATGGACGAGGAGATCGACGCACAGTACGCCCGCGAGCGGCGCATCACGACCATCGTGGGGCTCTTCACGGTGCTGGCCGTCGTCATCGCGCTGATGGGCGTCTTCGGCATCGTCCTGTTCGAGGCGCAGCACCGCCGCCGCGAGGTGGCCGTGCGCAAGGTGATGGGCGCCACGACCGCCGAGATTCTCCGTCTCTTCAACCGGCGCTACGTCCTGCTGGTTGCCGTCTGCTTCCTCCTTGCCGTGCCGGCGGGCTTCTGGGCCGTTGACCGCTGGCTGGCGTCGTTCGCCTACCGCACGCCGCTGCGCTGGTGGGTCTTCGTAGCGGCCTTTGCCGTCGTGCTTGCGGTCACGGTCGCCACGGTGACCTTCTGCTCGTGGCGCACGGCCGGCGAGAACCCCGCCGACGCCGTCAAATCCGAATAAACAACAAACCTTCCGATATGAAAATCGCTTTCCGAAACTTTCTCACGACGCTGCGGCGCTACAAACTCTCGTCGCTGCTCAACATCATCGGCCTGACACTGGCCTTCACGGCCTTCTACATCATTCTGGTGCAGGTGCGCTGGGAGCTGACCTACAACCGGACGCTCGACAATTCGGAGCGCATCTACCTGGTCGAAACCACCGACTGGTACGAACCCGGCGCCTGGCAGGCCTGGGTCTGCCGGCCCATGGTCGAGCGGCTGATCACCTCGACCTCGGCCGTCGAGGCCGGCGGCTGCACCTGGAGCGGCTTCGGCCCTGCGGTCGTGCTGCGCGAGAACGCCTCGAAGATGGGTTACGACCGCTTCAACTTCGAGTTGGGCATGATCTCGCTGCCGCTGCTCGATGTTTTCGACTTCAAGACCGTCGCGGGTGACGTCCACGACCTGAAGCGCGCGCAGAGCGTCATCATCTCGCGCACGACGGCCGAAAAACTCGGCGTCGGCATCGGTGACATGATCTGGTGCGACACCGACCAGCCATCGGCCGAAAACGCCTGTGAGGTGGTGGCCGTCTTCGAGGATTTCCCCGCCAATTCGCTGCTCTCCGGCTGCCAGGTGGCCATGGACCTGGGCGACCGCTGCCTTGACGACCCTTCGGAGTGGAGCTACAACTACTTTGTCAGGCTCCATCCGGGAACCGACCCCCGGCAGGTGATCGAGGAGTGGAAGAAGGTTTACGCGGAGATGTACCCCGGCGAGGCGAACGAGGAGGGGGTGCTCGAGACGGAGCCCATCCGCCTGTCGTGCATCCGCGATCTCTACTTCGAGGCCGACGGTCGCGTGCCGTGCGCCCAGGGCTCCGCCGTGACGACCTATTCGCTGCTGGGCATCGCCCTGCTGGTCATCGTGCTGGCCTTCATCAACTTCGTCAACTTCTTCTTCGCGCTGGTTCCCGTCCGCATCCGCACGGTCAACACCTTCAAGGTCTTCGGCGCCTCGAATGCCGCGCTGCGCTTCAGCTTCATCTTCGAGGCCGTGGGGCTGGTCTTCATCGCGCTGCTGCTGGCGTGGTACCTCTCCTTCGCCATCCAGAGCACCGAACTGGCGGGCTACATCTCCGCGCCGCTCGCCCTGGCCGCCAACTTCCCGGTGCTCGGCCTCGTGCTGATCGTGGCCGTGGCCATGGCGCTTGTGGCGAGCCTCTACCCGGCGTGGTACATCACCTCGTTCCGCCCGGCGCTGGTCATCAAGGGCTCCTTTGCCGGCACCTCCGGCGGACGGCGCCTGCGCCTGTTGCTGCTGGGCTTCCAGTTCACCATCTCGATGGGGCTGATTATCGCCACGGGCAACATCCTGCGCCAGCACAACTACATGCTGCGGCAGGAGATGGGCTTCGACCGCCGCAACCTGATGGCCGTGCAGCTCTCCGAAAAGGCCGCCCTGGGCTACGATGCCCTGCGTGACCGGCTGCTCACCGACCCGCGCGTGGTCGACGTCACGGGGGCCGAAGGGCGTCTGGTCAGCGTCAACCGCATGGCGTGGGGCCGCACCTACAAGGAGCGGCGGATCAGCATGCAGGCCTATATCGTCCGCTGGAACTTCCTCAGGATGATGGGTATCCCCGTTACGGACGGGCGCGACTTCCTCGAATCGGACGAGCACAAGCCCACCGGTATGCTGATCTGCAACGAGGCGGCCCGCCGCGAATACGGCTTCGAGCTGGGCGACGAGATCGGCGGATTCTTCGGATCGGATCCCCTCGTGGGCGTCTGCGCCGACTTCAACTTCCGCCCGATGCAGTACGGCGTCGTCCCCTTCGTCTTTTATGTGGTTCCGGAAGAGTGGTCGCGCAATTCAAACGGCCGCGCCTCGCAGCTGCTCTACCTGCGCTACCGCCCCGATGCCGACGTGGAGGGCGTGGTCGATTACCTGCGGCAGTGCATCGCCGAGGCGGACCCGCACCTGACGCCGGGCGAGATTCAGGTCCGCACCTTCGAGGAGGAGCTGGGCGAGGAGTATGCCAAGGAGCGGCGTCTGGCGACCGTCGTGGGACTCTTCACGCTGTTGTCGGTGGCCATCGCACTGATGGGCGTCTTTGGTATCGTGCTGTTCGAGGCACAGCACCGCCGCCGCGAGGTGGCCGTGCGCAAGGTGATGGGCGCCACGACCGCCG
>OHMX01000596.1_pt1 | contig 15962 bp, 14 predicted proteins | sample 1569471 | NCBI WGS metagenome assembly OHMX01 (sample SAMEA3879547, study PRJEB24766) | human gut metagenome | biome: human-associated habitat; feature: feces | place: USA | collected 1985/1987
CACACAAAAACTCAAATACAATATTATACTAACACAAGATATAGATATAGTCAATGATACAAATACAAGATATAGATAAAATGAAAAAGGGGTAGGAGATAAGAGAGTAAACAATAGAATGTTTGGAGCCATCTGACTAGAATATGACCAGGTGACTCCAAATAATTTGATTAAGATTCTAGATTTGTTTTGTCTATGGAAGAAAGCTCCTCATACCCCAATAGCTCCGGGCGGGGATTGTTCTCCATTTGCAATCCGGCTTGACGACGAAAATAAAGCCGGTAATGATGACCGGTTAAAAGTTTGGAGTGCTTATCCAGTGTAAAGCGGTATTCTGTTTGATCAGCAGTCTGAAATAAAATCTGTTGATGCTTAGTGAGGGGACTGACTTCTCTTTTGATACAGGTTCCGATAAGTTCTGTATACGCTTGCTTTTTAGCGGTACGCAAAAGTGCAAGGACACGTATGATGCTGCCTACACCAATCAGAAGACTCATAATGAAGAAAATATGATCTTTGGTATGTAGTCCATAGACACATCCGAAAAGGACACAGAAAAAGCCGATTGCCCCTTGGACAATCAGCTTGGAAAGTAATGGTTTTGGCATTGCGGCTCCTTTCTATAATTTTTCAAATGCAATTTGTTTGTTCAGATATAAATTAGTGACAGCCTCAAGTATTGGATATTGGGTATGATTTAGCTGCAGATTTTCGGCAACAGTATGAAAGGTGGCGTCAGTGCTGTCGTAAAGTTGGGACAGGAGCTGACGGTTATCTTTGGGAAACACACCATGTTCTACACAGGCAGCCAGCTCTGCAGTAGATATTTGCACCCGTTTTGCAATTTGCAGGACAACCTTTTCCATGGGCGAGAGGGGGACCTTTCTAAAGAAATATGCCATGTCGGTTTTCTCTATTTTCCGTTTGAGATAGAGATAAATGCAGGAAAACAGTTGAGTGGCAAAATTGTCTTTCAGTGGACAGAGATATAATTCACCTAAAAGCCGGTACAAGGCATCTATACGTGTAAGACCGTCTCCTTTCACTATCAATCCCCGAACAATCAGTCGGTTCAGATAAGGCTCCATAGGAATGTTTTCAGAACGGTTGTGGAGCTTTAAACGTTCTGAAAATGCAGTATGCAATTCGTGAATCTGGCGTATGTGAAATGCCAGACAGCTCCATAGGATAAATTCTTCTTCACTTAATCCATATTCTCGGTGATTATTTATAACTATGGGCGTTTTATGGTTTTTAAGGCAATCTTCAAATCGTAAGATTCCGACTGCAGTATATAGTGTCAACATGGCATCTTCTCCCTTCAGGATAGCAGGGCATACAAGGTGGCATCTTGTTGCAAGTATTTGCGGGCTTTACTCTTCCATGCTCTGACATGACTTGCCGGAACTCCATAATGTTTGGAAATTTCCTGACTGGTATAGCCGTTTTGCTGAAGCAATAATGCCTGTATTCCCTTTTTTATGGTGGTGCAGTTTACATTCTGCAAGGTCTGCAGGTATTCATAGATGGATCGGAGATTATGTTCCTGTTCCAAATTCTGCAAGGAAGAGGTATCTGCAAGGAGCTGCTGATAAGAGGTATCTGTTTCATTATCTGCGATAGCATCCATGGAACAAGTATATGTTCGCTCCTTTTGCAGACTTCTCCAGTAATCGTAGATGGCATTTCGAATAACAACTTTTGCATAGGTTTCAAAAGGACGGTTTCCGTCGTAATTCATTGCTGCTTTACATAGAGCAAGGTTGCCGATCTGGAGAAGATCCTGGCGTTCATCATAGGAGACATACCTGCAACCGCAGGTTAAAGTTTGAATGACTTTAGCAACTATTGAAAGATGATCTTCCGTAAGTTTTCGTTCTATGTCTGTCATTGGTATAATCATAATCCCACCGCCTTTCAACTGGCAGCCCGAAGTGGGATGTGGTTATTGCGGAGGATTTTCATGGATTCACAGATGAGTTGTTCACACATATACAGATCAAACTCTCCGATATGGGCTTCTTTAGCAGTTAAACAAAACTTGTCGGCAATCCAACGGTATGCATCTGATTTGGAGAGAATGTGATTCTTCCAGATCTGGTCAAAAGTCTGATGTGCCTGGATACGCTTAAAACGAAGCTGCTTGTCGGCAAGTGTTCCTTTAGCGATATTTGTTCCCGGATGAACCCCTACATAAGAATTACATTCCGGATAGCGACTGCATACATAAACTTTTCCGCCTTTGGATTTACTTCCATACACATAGGAAGCATCTTTTAAAATTGCTGTACTGCCACAATATGGGCAGCGAATTGGTTTCTGTTTCATAAAGATTCACCTCGCTTACGTTTTTAAAACGTAGAAAACATCTGAAATAATAGTTTCTTACGTTTTTTATACGTATATTGTAAGAAAGCGGGTGACGAATTCCCATGTATTGGGCAGTGAAACAGATCCCGGATACGAACCAAATGCCAGAAGCCGTTGCTAGTATTCCGGATAGAACAATGCTTTGATCAGTGGGAATAATCCACTGTCCGTAAAGCGGGGATAGTTTACCGGAGTAAAAATAAATCCTGCACAAAATAACCGAAATAGATATAAGCCGACCAGAATTAAACATAAATAATAAAGGCGGCGGGTGCGGATGGTCCAAGGTCTGCGTGGACGAAATTTGAAATACAGGATGATAAGTGCGGGCAGAAAAATCAAGCGGGTAAATATCATATCCATCCCTTGTAATATCAGAATCAAGTTCATTCTACGTACACCTCCTTTTTTATTCTGTACGTAAGATTTGCGAAAATCGCAACTTTACTGTCACCAGTTATAATGTGCATTTTCCTGATACCTGAGAAGAGCGATACAAGGGCAGGGGTTTCCTGCTAGATGGATGGATTTCAGGTAGGAGCTGTAAAGAGCAAGAAATTCATCTAGTGTAATGGCATTGGCACATTCGGTTGGTTCCGGTATCCGGGAGAAGATCATTTCTGCGTCTGCCATGGTCAGGACACAAGGAATACCGGAGGAATCCAGATGATACAAAAAATGAGAGCCATTGCAAAAACTACGGGTATCACAGAAGACACAACGTACATAGACGCAGTTATGCCAGTTGCCGTTACACAGATCTAAAAAGTGCCGCAGATGTTTGGCATCGGCATTGATATGGGATTGTTTCATATTCATCACCTTAAAAACAGGCAGCCTGTGAAAGACTGCCTGTAAAAAATCATGGTTATCAGTTTGAAATTATTTTTTTCGTTTCTTAAAATACAAAACTCCAAATCCGATAGCAGTCAGAAGTGCTGTGCCTGCAAGAATGATAAATGGCAGAAGCGTAGTGTCATCCCCTGTTTTTACCGGTGGAGTCGTTTTTGGCGGTTCTTTAGGTGTTTCTGTCAGTTTGACGGTCTGTCCCTCGTCTTTGATGTCCTCGTGGGAGGTAATTTCAGTTTCGACATCACCATCTAAGAGGAAGAGTTTCTCAAAGACAACCACATCGTGTCCGTTTAATTCACTGGCATCAAAGGTAAATGTTACATCCACAGAGCCGTCAGATTCTTTCGGAGAAAACTCAGTTTCGGCAGTTACTGTTTTTTCGTTTACGAGAATTGCTTTCCCCGTTTCTTTATCCATGAGGATTCCAACAAGTTTATATTTTGCTTTTGGAATCAAGTTTTTATAGGTTACGGTATCTATGATGGTAGCTTCTTTGGATGACAGAACTTCTTTATCATCATCTGCTCCATCTTTGGCTGTTGTTTTGATTTCCGGGAAGTAAATGCTCTGTTCATGGTCGTCAATGTCAGCATGAACGGCAATTTCTTTTTCTTTGTAAGAAACGGATTCAAAAACAACGATGGTTTTGCCTCTCAGTGCGCTGGCATCAAACGTAAAGGAAAGTTCCACATTCCCATCTGCTTTTTCAGGAGTGAAGGTTGTCTGGGCGGTAATTGGTTTTCCATCTACTTCCAGAGGTTTTTTCGTTTCCTTATCCATCAAAGTTCCAGTAAGTGTATATTCTTTTCCTGGAATTAGATTTTGATAGGATACAGTGTCAATCAAAGTGATTTCTTTTTCCGGTTTTGCATAGTGATTACCGGAAACGTTATCTTTCGCTGTCGTTTTGATTTCTGGGAAGTAAATAGTTTGTCCATCATCCTTCAAGTCGGCATGGACAGCAAATTCTTTTCCTTCATAGGAAACAGATTCAAAGACAACGACAGTTTTTCCAGCCAATGTGCTGCCATCAAGCGTAAATTGTACGTCCACTGTACCTTCAGCGGTTTCCGGAGTGAAGGTGGTTTCCGCAGTTACCTTTTTATCGTCGATCACAACAGCTTCTCCGGTTTCTTTATCCATTAGGGTTCCGGTCATTACATATTCTTTTCCCGGAAGGAGATTTTTATAGGTTACGGTATCCACAAGTGTTACTTCCTTGCCGGCAAGAGAAAGATTGCTGTCGGTACTGGCATCCTTCGCCGTCGTCTTGATTTCCGGGAAGTAAATGGTCTGATCTTCATCTTCAATATCTGTATGGACTGCCAGTTTCAGATCATCCTGATACAGTTCCTCGAAGACAACGATTGTTTTTCCTCGAAGTGAAGTAGCATCAAAAGTAAATTTCACTTCAGTCGATCCAGATGTTTTCTTTGGTTTGAAAGTAGTTTCGGCAGTTACCGGCTTTCCGTCCACTTCAATCGGTTTTCCTGTTTCTTTATCCATCAAGGTGCCAAGAAGCTTATAGGATTGTCCTTTCTTGAGACCTTCATACTCTACGGTATCAATGATCGTGATTTTCTTTTCAGGCTTGCTCAGATGAGATTCCGTATCTTTATCGAGCGCAGTTGTACCGATGGTGATTCGGTCATCTGTTAAAGTACCCATGTCGATCACCACATGGTTACGATATACTTCCACCTCAATCTTCAAGAGATTCATTCCCTCGTTGGTTTCACAACGCTGCTCTTCCAAAATATAAGTATCGTAAATTAAAGCGCCTTTGGAATCATCCGGTTTAGAAGTGCCAAACCAGATGCCATCTTCCGAAGTTTCTCCACGATTGGTGTTTGCCGTATGCTTATTCCATTCTGCAGATGTACTGGCATATCCATTTTTATCGGTTACAATCGTATGGCTTTCTCCAGTTGTTTTGGAGGTGATGGAAAATGGCACGTTAGCTAAACGATTCAAATCACCATCAGAGACTTTGACAAATTCTAAATCCCCGCGGATGATCTGATTGAGGATTGCGTGTTCTTTGGAAGTCAGGTCTATGATTTTACCATTTTCCTGAATGTCAAATTCTTGCGAGAGTTTACCTTCGTTTAAATAACCATCCGGAGCTTCTGTTTCGTCTATGCGGTAATGACCGTAAGGGAGAGCATCTTTAGCAGTAGCAGCGGCGCCACTCTTGTCTGTTTTCAGAGTCAGTACGACCTGTCCGCTTTCATAGAGTTTTTCATTTACAAGAACCGGATGAGTGCTTAAATTGGTAATAGTAAAAGTAGCACCTTCTAAAGTGGCGTTACCCTGCGGTTTTGTTTCACCGGTTTCAATATCCCGTTTTTGAACTTTTACCCCACCTCGGATCACCTGGTTTGCAATGGAAGTATCTTTGCTGGTCAGATCTACCATTTCTCCATCTTTGGTAATCTCAAACTCCAATGTTTTTGCACCATCTTTCAAGTAACCAGTAGGTGCTTGGGTTTCTTCAATACGGTAATGACCGACAGGAAGCGCTTTTTCTTCCGTAGAAGCAAGACCATTTTCATCGGTAATAATGGTAAGGCACATTTCATCTTTCTGATATAGTTTTCCATTTACCCATACCGGCTGTTCGTTTAATGTGGTAATGGAAAATGTAGCGCCGGCAAGAGTCGCATTTCCCTGAGACACAGTATCTTGTGTTTCCAGATCCCGTTTCTGTACCTTCACGCCGCCACGATAAACCTGTTCTTCTACATTGGAAGCATTGTATATGGATACACTTTCCTGACTTCCGGATCCGGTAATCTTCTGTACAAAGACTGTTTCATTTAGAAAATAGTTCTTTGGAGCTTTGGTTTCCTGAATGGTTACAGTTCCGATTGGAAGACAAACGGTCTTTTTATCGGATGCATAATAAAATTCATCTCCGGATACAAAATAATCCTTAGTAAAGTGCATCTCACCAGAGGCATTCGTTTTCATTACCCAGGTACGTACAGGTTTCTTTCCGCTTGCGGCAGGATCGGTATCAGAAAGCTCTGTATAAAACTTAATGGTGAACTCAGCATTTGCAAGAGAAGAATTTCCCTGTGGTTGTCCTTCACCTGTCTCCAGATCCAGTTTTTGCAGAATCAGAGAAATTGGATTGTTCTGTGGAATGTCACTTGATTTTACAGTGCTGGTTTCTTCTGGCTTGACGTTCACATCATGGGCGGTAGCATCCACGATAAAGCCGGCTGGTGCGGAAATCTCTTTCACTGTGTAACTGCCTTCTTCAAGTTCTTTTGATTTCGCATAGCCATTTTTATCTGTTGTTAAAGTCTGAATCAGCTTGTCCCCTTTGTAGATGCCATATTTTGCACCTTCTAAAGTATAATTTCCATTTCCATCAGAAATGGATGGATTAGCAGAAGATTTCTGAAGTTCTATCCAGCCGTTCGGAACCTGATACCAGCTTCCGGCAAAGGTTTGGTTTCCGCTTCCCGGAACAAGAAAAGCACGAAAATTTTCTGGTGGAGCAGGCAGTTCACTGATGCCCTGTACTACTTCCAGAGTTTTATCAATAAAGCTTTGCGGGGCACCATGGAAAGCACCAGTATCTCCCGTATTTCCAGCATAGATATATGCAACAGCCAGATGTCCGATAACATAAGCATTGTCATCGCTCCAGCCCTGAAAATATTTCTCTTTTGTTACGGTATCATATCCGTAGCCGCCATTTGGCGGGGTGTGTTTTAGGGGTTCTACGCAGTATGCAGTATTGCTGCCATCAAAGGTCATTCGTGACGTAAAATAATCACCATAGGCGATGGATGGTCCGGCATGGAAATCGATAGTCCCATCAGCTGCATGGACAGGTGTGACTGACGAGAACAGAGCGCCGATTGCAATGGAAACTGCAAGTAGGAATGCAAACAGGCGGGTATATGGTAATTTTGTTTTTTGTAACATAAGTCTCCTCCTTTTCAAATGAAAACAGACAGCCAATAGGAGCTGCCTGTTTGTTATCCGGCTTTTTCATTCTGGCGTTTGAGAATTTCCAGAAGTTCCTGCCGGTCTGTGGTGATGAGTTCTTTTTCCAGATTGGAAGCTTTAAACTCCACCGTAATATTATTGTTATTTGTAGAAATCAGTCCGTTTCCTCGTTGGAAATGAGTGATGTTCATAACTTCTGTTTCAGAAAGGTGTAGGATATTTTTCACTCGCTGCGCCTCCTCGTCTTCCATATTGAGGATAATCTTGGTTTTACAGTTGTTGATGATACCTTTTCCGTATTTTCCATCATCCAGTGCAAAAAAGTCGTTTAAGTCCTGAGTGGCAAAGATGCCTGCACCAGAGTAGGCTCGGATGATTTTGGCGATTTCCAGTACGAATTCTGCAGCAAGGCGGTTACTGGAAGCACCGATTAGTTGCCATACCTCATCTACAAAAATGGCTTTTTCTTCCGTACGGTTTTCTTTGGCTTTGTCCCATACGAAGTCAAGGGCAACAAACATTCCGACAGTCAGCAGGTCGCTGGATCCGGTCAGCTCAGAAATATCCAGCACGGTATATTTGTTGGATAGATCCACATTGGTTTGCTGGTTAAAGGAAGATGCAGAACCATGTACCAGTCGGTTTAGAATGTGAGCGAGACGTTTGGTGTATTCACTTTCCATCAAGACATTGTATACATCACCCAGGATTGGCATTTCCTTGTACTGATCCGGATGTTTCGGATCAATCAAGGACTCATTTTTATGAGTGATGCCTTTTCTTGCATAGGTCTTGATGAGAGCTTCATCTAAAAGTTGTTTTTCTTCGTGGCTCATATCAGGGATGAGCAGGGAGAAGAAAACATGCAGTCGTTGTATTTTTCCGGCTAAAGCAGAAGCATCCAGCGTTGGTCCATCTAAGAGTTCATTTACAGAGTTATCTACTTTTCGGATTTCCATGACATTGATGCAGTTTTTACTGGCAGGGGAAATCTGAATAAAAGTTCCGCCTACATTTCTTGCAGCACGATAAAATTCATGTCCTTTCAATGGAGCAATGATAAATACCTGAATGCCTTTCCTGCGCATCCGGAGAGCCATAGTCTGCATGGTGAAGGTTTTTCCGGCTCCGGATGTTCCAAGAATGGAAATGTTGGAATTCTTATACTGTTTGGAGTCAAAAATATCGGCGATGACCAGGGAGTTATTATGTTTGTTGACACCAAAAAGAATGCCGTTGTCATCACAAATGCTATAACTGACAAATGGATAACAGCTTGCCGCACCGGTAGTCAGTGTATTGCGTTTGGAAAGTTCGTAAAGTTTTTTGTCCAGGCTGACCAGCGGAAGAGAAGACAGGAATCCTTGCTCTTGCAGAAAGTAACAGGAGCGAAGATCCATGTCTTGAGAAATCAGCAGCTTTTTCATTTCCTGAATCCTCCACTGGAGTTCTTCCAGATTGTTAGCTGTAATTGTAATCAGCAGGTTCATATAGTAGAAGTCTTCATTGTTGGAGAGTCCCTGCTTTAAAAAATAACCGGAACGGATGGCAGAATCCAGATCATCGAAGTCTGCATTAGTATCGGAAGCGTCTTTGATCTTGGAACGATTGATACGGATTTGTTGTCCCAAACGCTGCTGTATCTTATCCTTTGGCTGTTTGTGGAGATAAAAATCCACATCAATTCCTTCGCCAGCATTGATAAGCAGTGACAGCCAACCAGGTGCGACTTTTGGCTTATATCCGTCACTAGGAACCAAAAGATAGGCATGATAGACACCGTTAATCAATACATAGTTACTGTGCTTGAAATCTACGGATTCCGGAGCAATAAATTCATTGATATGTATGGCATCCATTTCAGCTTCCCTGCCGGTTTCCTCATAACGAGTCAGTACCTGATTGATACGCTTTGGAAGAGGAACCTCTGTGGATTTGGTACGATTTAACAGGGTGTAAAGGACATCCGTAGTAAACTCGTCTTCATTATCGTGGGATACCACTTCATTTCCGCATTGGTACAGGAAGGTTTTGGCGGTCTGGGCTGCGGTTTCAAGAGCTGCCAGAATTTCAGTTTCTTCTACTTTTCGATTTACATTGAATGGTTCATATTCAAAAATCAGGAAGAACCGACGGGATACAGCTTCTCTGGAGCTTAACCGGCGTACAAACTGAATATAGTCTTTCTGAAGTTGTCTGCAGTTAGGATCTGTTTCACGTTCCAGTTCCAACTGAGCCTGGTTCAGATGCTTGTTGATGTCTGCTTTTTTGGAAATCATCTTGATCTGAAGTTTAACCGGGCTGATCTTCAGATAGGAAATAAAACTGAAGATAATGCTTTGCTGCTCTCTGGTACTTCTAAGCAAAAAGTTGATTGGCTCAATTTCCAGAATCTTGACATACCGGTGATCTGTTGTGTAGATGACACCATTGGCAATCTTCTCAATCGGCAGATAATCCTCCAGAGTCATATCCCTGCGTTTTTTCTTCTTTGGTTTAGACGAAGCAGGAGCAGTATTTATATCAGAAGCCGGATGCTCACGTTCTTTATCAGCCTGTTTTGTAGCTTTGATTTCCGCTTTTTTTTGACGATTTTCTTCCCGGACTCTGCGTTTTTCTTCCTGTTTCTGGCGCTTTAATTCTGTGCGTACTGCGCGTTTTGCCTGTTTCTGTGCTTTCTTTAGTTGACGGTTCTCATATTTCAAGATCCGAATATCTTCACGAGCCTGCTTGCGGATTCCGCGTTTTGTGGAAGTATCAAACTGGCGACGCTCTTTTTTTTTAGAAATTGCTACATCGTGAGAAGAAATCTCATCAGAAACACAACCCTCATATTTGTCAGACTGTCCGGATGCTGTCATGGAAGCTGCTGATTTTTTCTTGGGATGTTTGTGTTTCTTTGCTTTTGGTTCTTTATTCCGCGGTTTTTGAGAAAACGCAGGGCGTTCATTAAAAAAGCACTGATACTTTCTCCACCGATTCCAATTAAAGAAATCATAGCTGCCGGAAGGGCTGTCATACAAAGAATGATAATGCGTACCGTCAAAGACAGTGGGAGCTGAATCACTGGAACTGCAATCAAAACAGCTAAGATGCCTCCTTCAATGGCATTGCGGATTTTAAACATACCGCCCATGAAGGTTCCTTTTTCGATGAAGTTTCGAGGAATGAAGACGATGGTTTGCTTTTCAGAATCATTCATGGCTGCACCTCCTCAGCTTCCGTTGTGGTTTTGTGATCAGATGGTTGTTTTTCCGGTTCAGTTTCTTTCGTATCGTCGTAGCCGCCTTCGGGTAACAGTTCAATTTCTTCTGTTGTCAGGACCGGGAGATTTTCATCCGTTTGCTGTTCATAGGTTTTTATTTCTTCTGTACCGGGAGTACGTTCTTCTCCATAGAAAAAGCGTCCGATGGAAGAACTGTAATAAACAGGAAGAACGGAATCATCCGATAACCGGAAAGAAAAGCCGATGTCAGAAGCATTTGGGTAAGTGGTTTTGTCTTCTAAGAACTGAACGGAAGTTATCGAAGAGTTCCCGGTATCGGTAAGATACGTTTGCAACTCCTGACGTAAAGTTTCTATCTGCCCTTTTGAGAAAAAGTTTTGCAAGGCACTAAAATCCAAAAAGGTGAGTGCTGTCTTATTTGAGGATTGTTCCGTATCCGTAGTTTCTTCCTCAGTTGGAGCAGAAGAAGCAGGCTTTTCTCCCCGTTTCTCTTTAAAAAGATGAGGGAGAACAAATCCGACTGCAATTAAAAAAACCATCATCAGGATGGATAAAATAACTTTTTTTCTATTCATAGGGTATCTCCTTTATTTTTTATCGAAGATCCAATACGCATTGGATGTCGCATGGACTTCAGACATCATATCGAACTCGCGATTGATGTAGTTTTTGGAGCTGTTGTCATTGGGATCGTTGACCAAAACCTTACTGTCTGCAGTTACGCCCCGCAGTACAATGAAATGTCCGCCGCTGGTAAACAGCCCGGCTCTTTGGGAGCTGATTACTGGATGACCTTCCGATAGTGCTTGCAGAACCTGATTGGCATCACTGGTTTGTGTGACGGAGCCACAACCGAAATGGTTGGCGGCTGCCTGAAAATAGGACCAGTAAGTACCGACTCCCGGCATATAATAGGAATTTCCACACCAGGCAACAGCATCTGCCGGAGTTATGGTAGTACCTGTAAGATAACTGGCAATCATAGCAAAGCTTGTCGGACCGCATCCGCTGCTGGCGATGGAACCCCCGCCGTATGGAATGTTTCCATAGTCTGTCTGAAGATAATGCGGGATTTGCATTCCGTTTGCAGGATAGCTGCCACCGTTGTTGGTAATCTGATAATAGCGAAGGACATGCTCTACATACTCTTTGTCTCCATAACGGTCATAAGGCCAGCTTGGTCTGGCACACATCATGTCAGAAAAGGCGATAGCGTTTTCTTTGGTATATCCACCGTCCCGTTCCATAGCCCAGTCAATGTAACCGGATCCGTAATTGTAGCCTTGGAGTGCGAGTTTGATTCGGTCTAAATCGGTAGGACCGGTACATCCTGCCTTCTCCAGTGCATACTTTAGTTCTTGGATTCCGCATTCAATGGAGTATTCCGGATCCGTAATTCCATTTGGTTTATGCGGGTATTTGGTGTTAAATGAGCCTTCCGCCGCCTGCATCACATCCAGTCCTCTGCCACCGGATTCCTGCATCATAACGGCAAGAATCAATTCTACATATTCACTCATGCCATACTTGGCGGCAATCCGTTCGACAGCAGGACGGTAAGAGAGAACCTCATCAGATAAGTTGATTGCCATGGCAACTCCGGAAGCTGCATTCCCGAAAAAGGTGGTTAGATTTTCTGCATAATCCTGAGCAAGCTCTTTCTGCTCATCTGTCAGATGAAAAACATGATCAGCAAAATATGCATCACCTGCATATTGCACAGTATAGGTGTGTCTGGTAAAGGTAACTGTTTTTGTCTGTGGTTCTGCGTTTTCATTTCCTTCCGGACTATTTTCACCTTCTGCACCACCTTCTACGACTACTTCCATCGTGACTGTTTCTGTTGCAACATCATAAGAAAAAAGCCCATCCTTATTTTTTCGGATTAGGCTTTTTAGTTTTCTTAGATTGATGTTTTCGTAATTATCCTGACTGGCACAGAACTGGGAAATCAATAGATTGGCATTAACGGAAATATTGTATGCGTAGGAATCATTGATACTAGCAGTATCCCCTTCCGGAAGTTTTGCAATGGCAGCATTGATTTCAGAAAGAATGTCTGCATGACTTTCTTCCAGGACTTCTACAATCGCTTCGCGGGATGCTCGGATATTATCATTGATAATGGTATTGCTGTTTAAAGCGCCGGTATCTTCCATGAGACTTCCGAAGATGAGTCCCGGAAGCATGAGAATAAAAAGAACCGGAAGCAGCAATATGGCAATGATAACAATGATGATTTTTGCAATTCCATGCCGGTTGGCAATCGCAATTCCGACTGCAGCAGTAAACGGACCGCCTGCAGCACCAAAACCAGCTTTCGTTATGGTGGAAGCCGTTTTTAAGGCTTTGAGATGGGAAATGGTACTTGTGCCTACATCCATTGCCTCATCAAATCCGGATGATTCGGTTGCCATTTTTAAATACGATCCTTTCTTGAAGGCGTCGGCGGAAGTTTCTGTACGATGGATTCGTTGTAGGCTACTTTTCCATCACCAGCATCGTATGGTGTTTTAGAAACTGTATCTTCTGCATATTGCCGATACCAGGCGGATCCGTCCACAGAATGTACGGTGTCAAAATTGCCCTGAGTAGGGGCAGTGTATTGATCAGCATGATACATGGCAAATTCCCGACTAGTTCCATCGGGGGTAGTCTCGACTCCGGTAATCCTTCCACCGCCGATTTCTACGTTAGTGTAGGAATGGTCCGCTTTATTATCAGTACTGATTCCCATATAAGACTGGAAAGCAGCTTCCGCCCCTTCCCCGGTAATGGAGCCGACCTGCCCGTAGTTCCCTTGGGCAATATTACTGATTACATTGTTGGCAAAGTCTCCGCCCTTTTCTAAGGAAGATTGATACAGAGCGTTTCCTATACTCGGTCCCTCCGTATATCCAGTAGCTGCATTGACAGCGGAGCGTTCTGCTTGACGTCCTACTGCTCCGGCAAGTCCACCGGAAAGGAAAGTTCCTCCGACGGCAGCACTTCCAGGAGAAGAAGATCTGCCATGGCTGCCACCACCATGACCACGAAACGAATTTCCAAGACTGCGCCCGGCAATTAGAAGTTCTGCCATCATATTGCCACCAGTGTTTCCTACGTTGATTCCAAGACTTGCCATGAAACTGTCAATTTTCTGCGAAACCTTTAAAAAGGCAATGGCACAAAGGAACCAAACAAAGACATTTCCGGTAACGGTTTCCTTTCCCTGTTCGGCGACTGCCTGTTCAACCTGTGCTTCTGTCAGTTCGGCTGCAAATACCGGAAAGGAGCAAAAGAGTACCATACAGGCAGTAAGTGTCAATAAAATCATTAGCTTTTTTCTGTGTTTCATGTGTTCCTCCCTTCTATATTGACAGTGGATTTGCAATGAAAGTGCCGACCATGGAAGTGAACAGACGTAAGCACCAGGCATTCATCAAAAGAAGAAAAAACTGTCCACCAAGCATCCGAGACCAGCTTTTAAATATGTTTCCGGTTGCCTGAGACGCACCTGTTGCAAAGGCGACTGGTGCAGTATAAATTAGAACTCCCAGTAAGATGTAACGTTCTGCAGCCTCGAAAAGAAGCTTGATGTAATTCCAAGCAAGGATTAGCACTAAAATCAGGGCAACGATAGCAACAGCGCCGTTGGCACACACACCTAAAATGACGGTGATGACAGAGTTGAAGGAACCAAATTCTAAAGGTGGCAAGTCTTCTGTAAGAATCCAACCATAGGGAGTTCCCGCTATATCTAGTAGAAGATCTACAATGTCTTTTGCATAGAAGGTAAGGAAGAGGAACATAAAGGTCCGAAGCGAGAGTTTGATGGGATCTTCCGCATCAATTCCTGTACCCATAAAATAGTTCTTAAAAAGCTGCCATACCCAGTTCAGGAGAATAAGTCCAATCGCCAGTGCCAGAAAAATCTGATACATAGTTTCGGCTGCCGGAAAGTAACGGAGAAAGGTATCCATAGAGCATCCCAATGCACCTAATACAGAGGTGGTAATCAGATCTAGAATATTCATAACCTGTTCGGCAATCCATTCTACAATTCCGTCAAGTATTCCCATAATGACGACTCCTTTCTCTGTACGTTATCCATTCCATTTTCCACCTGCGAAGAATGGTGTGATGTAAGCCATGATAAATCCAAGCCCATTCAAAATAGCCCAGGTAATGATGATTCGTTTGAGCCATGCGCGAGATTCATCTACGGTTTTTCCGCTTTTTGAAAAATTCATCAGTAACAGTGCAACAGATGCAGTTACGACAGCAGCAATCGTGGAGATTAGAATGATCTGGTTGTATACGTCTTTCATGATTTCTGAAGCTTTGTCCCAGATAGTAGCAGCCATAACTGGCTGCACATTACAGGCAATCAGGGTGAACATCAGAAAGCCTGCGTACAGATATTTTCCATAATCCCGATGGCGTTTTTTGCCTGGCGGGGAATCTTTGAATACATGATATTTCATGCAAAAACCTCCTTCATAAAAGAGGGCAAAGTGAAATACATCACCTTGCCCTGTGCTTATAGTTTCCTGCCTCGACAGCTTCCGGCTGGTCAATACATTGGGAAGCATTTTATATTCAGTTGTAACGGACTCCTTTCCTGCAAACAAAAACACGCCTATAACCGGAAGTGAGGCTGATTTCCGGAAAAGACGTGTCCTGCTTTGCATATTTTTTTGACAGTATCATTCTAGCATGGGTAGATTTCCCTGTAAATCGCAGAACTGTGCCAGATAATGACATTGATGTGCCGACTCAGGGACAAAGAAGGAAAATAGCATTTGATGGAGATTGCGGACAAAAAGGTGTGGGTGTATAATGAGAAGTAAAAGAGACAGGAAAATACTAATTAGTGGAGGGAAATATATATATGGAAATTACTAAAGAAAGTAAAGACCACCTAATTGAACAAATTGAAAATCTATGTGGTGGGCGTCCACTTTTTTATCTGAAATTTTGTTCTTGTAAAGAATTTGCAAATGATGTATGTAACGGAGATTTATATGCTAATAATCCTACATATTTTCGTGATTTAGAATTAAAGACCGGAGAAAGAGGTCAAGGAGATTCTTGTGAATTAATTTCTTACATAGAAACAGAGCGAATTACTATGTGCGACAGTGAAACTGGAAATATTATCATGACAGCACCTAAAGGGACATTCAAAGTACAATTTGAAGGTGACAACTCCGTGCCTATGGTCTGTTTTGTGGGAATTCCACTTCGAGAAATGAACATTGTTGACGCAGATGAAAAGCATGCTGACTTTTTCTTTCCTTTTACAGAAGAAGAGTATGCTTTGATGGAAGAAAAATTTGGAAAATATTGCATTATCATTAGTGCAAGAGAATTAGAAAATAAAATACAAAAATATTGCATAAGACAAAATTGCGACTATGTGTTCGACGGAATAGACTATTGTCCGCAAAATAGAATTGATAGAATTCAAGCTTTTAATACAGGCTCTAAAGAGCGATTTTTATATAAAAATGAGGACTTATCTTACCAACGAGAATACCGTCTTGCACTAGCTTGTGAAATGCCA
>OHMX01000605.1_pt1 | contig 15726 bp, 25 predicted proteins | sample 1569471 | NCBI WGS metagenome assembly OHMX01 (sample SAMEA3879547, study PRJEB24766) | human gut metagenome | biome: human-associated habitat; feature: feces | place: USA | collected 1985/1987
TTGCCCCAGCGACCGACATTACGACTTACTAATTTTATAATTATGGTAGTTGAATTAAAGATTAAGAGAAAAAATCCCTGGGCCGGTATTATTAAATATAAGTCATGTTTCGACTATATAGCCCCTTACTTCACTCGGTCTGGGTCGATATATACGGGCTTAACACCCGAGGATGAAAAATATTTTGAATAGGCTTTAGGTTATCCTGAAGGTACGCTTTCTAAATCATCAGATTTTTGGAAAACGTTTAGTGTAAAAGTTGGTTCTAGAGCTTTGATTTTGGATGATCAGTATCCTCGTCAGGCAATGATTATCAAGTTCCTTAGCGGGCACAAAAGAGTGTCTACATCACTTGACAAACTTGATGCAGGTAAAGATTATCTGTTGATCAATCGTCAAGCTGAAGCTATCGAACAGAATAGAATCAACAAAATGCGTAGAGATGCAATTAAAGAATTCGATAAACTTACTCTTGATCAGATGCGTAAGTGTCTGCGTATATGGGGAGTTAAAGCGGATAATCTTTCTAACGAGCTTGTTGAGTCTACGTTGTTTAATCTTGTAGATAAACATTCAGCCGATTTCTTTAAGAAATGGGTAAATAACAAGCAGAAAGATACGGATTTCTTGCTTGAGGAAGCTATAGCTAAAGGTATTATTCGTAAAGATCGTACACAGTACTATTATGGTTCTGAGCTATTTGCAGACTCTAAACAAGATGCAATTGCATATCTTGACGCAAAGAAGAATCAAGATTTGAAACTATCTATCATAAATCAGATAGAAAGTAAATAATAAACATTAAGGATATGACGCATAAAGACATTTATACTAAGTTTATGATTGAATATGACAAAGCAGATATCACATCGTCATATCCGTCGTTAACTGAATATGAAATAGCCACTTTGTTAGATAAGGCTTATTTGGCATTGCTGGCTTAGAAATTAACTGGTAATAATCCTCGACAAGCTTTATTTGAAAGTGATAATAAAGCTATTGAGGACGTCAGACCATTAATCAATACTGTCGCAATAAATGCGTCTGCTTCACAAAATATTTTAAATGCAAGTAATGAAGTAGACTTTGAAATACCCGATAGTATGTTATATTATGTAAATAGTAATGTGGACTTGATGGACTTTGTATAGTCTGTAGATAATAAAGCTCACAATAGCGCAAATGTGGAATTAGTCACACATGAGGTAGCTTAGAGCTTTATGAATACAGCTACTAATTTACCGTGGATCATGCATCCAGTATTGTACATCGAAGGTGATAAATTTTATGTATTATACGATTCGTTTGCATATCAAGCTCCCACAAGACTAATACTTACTTACATACAAAAGCCAAACAAATTTGCATTAGAAAACGGAAATGCTGATTTCTCAGAAACCTCTACGTTTTAGTTAAACGATACTATGGCTGAAGAGTTGATTAACTTGGCTATATTGCTGTCTACTAAGATTGTAGAAAATCCGAGATTAACAGCAGAAGTACAAACAAGACCTCTTGAATCATGACAGCAGAACAAACAAGACAATTAGGTATCGAATTTGAACGCAGATTAATTGAGGTATATCCTCAATTTAAATTTGACGAAAAATTGGATACCGATACTATATACTCATTCTTAAGTGAGTATTAGTAGAAATATGTTAATGACTTGTTCTTATTAGAAGATCAAACAGAAAGAGGTTCTAAATCTGCAAATAAAATTAATGACACAATAAAAAGTTTAATCAAACATAAACGTTTAGCTGTTCCTGAAAGACAACCAGATGCGGACGATTACTCTGATATATTTTATTTGCCTACAGATTATTATTTATATATTAGATCAAATAGTATATTAGATAAAACATACAAACATCAAGTAAAAACTGAGAAGTTCATGCATACCCCAAATGCTATAATCAGACAAATTGATGTTCCAAGTGTAGTAGGTTCATTTTATAATTCAGGTGGTATAATTCGTACACCTATGGTTGTTCTGGAAAGTACATTAACAGGTAGTGATTATCTAAAAGTAATACACGATAAATATACCCACATTGATGCCGTAGATTTAGTATATTGCAGATAGCCATATCGATTTAATATACTGAATTATAACGATAAAGATGATTCAAAAGGAGCTGTACACAGCTATTGTGAATTACCATTTTCGTGTTTTTAGGAATTAGTGGAAGGTGCCGTGCAAATGTACATTACAAATTACAAATTTGCATTATCATAGAAACCAAAATCTAACAACGAAGATAAATGAGATATATTGATATATTAGCCTCATTTGAGACAGAAATAAATCAAATAAACGATACTGTTAATAAACCAGCTACTGACGATTCTTTATTCTGGTTGAACTAGGCTGTGGCTAAATTTGTAAAATAGCGTTTCGGTGGTGATCCTGTACATAATTTGTCGTATGAGCAAACCGAAAAACGTAGAGAGGATTTGATCAAATTATTCAAGTCTACAATTTATACCAAGTCGGACATGATTTATCAAAACGTGTAGCCTAATTATGACGAATACGTTATTAAATATCCAGAAGACTTTTTATTTGCATTAAATGAAGATGTAATAATATCTGACAATAATGGCGAACATAAAATGGATACATGTGTATTTGAATGTACACAAGATAGTTTTATGTATCGTATAAACAATAGTTTGACAGATTTTCATTACCGTTTTCGTAGAGCTAGACCTCTCAGAATAAGAGATTCTAAAGGATGCAGATTATTAACAGACAAGAACTATAAGATTCATCAATACACATTGGGGTATCTTAGGGTTCCTGCAGAAATAACATTAGATAATCCGTATGCAGAATATACGGAATTTACTGATGTTGTATTATACGAGATAATCAAAATTGCAGCTTAGATGTATATTGAAAATCAAGCTAACGAACGTTATAAGACTATCTCAAATGAAGTATTAACACAAGAATAATTTTTAACGTGGAAAGCCCAGCCGATTAGGTTCGGTCTTAGTTGATAGGGTGAGTAGAAAAAAATTTAAACAATATGATTACATACGTAAATACAGTGCTCGTAGGTACGGGCGTAGGTGAGTTGTGTAGTGCAGCTCCCGCAAATGCTACGGATGTGAGAACTCCGTCGGCAGATGCTTATAAATATGTTATAATGAATCTCGATCAGGATGCTGCTAATGCATACGCTATTGACGAGAACACAAAGAAGATCAAGATTGGTATTGTTACAAACAAGAACCTTCCTTGCCGTAAGAAGGATGGTACGGTTGAATACAAGCCTATCGTAAAATGGTCTAACGTAATTAATAAGGATGACATTAAGTCGTTCCATTTTAGCAAGTGGTTCCAGAGCTCTGAGGAATCTGTAAAGATCGACTTTACAAATACCGATGCATCTCTGATTGCCGAGTTTGCTAAAGGTAATAAGCGTATCGTTGTTAGGTTGACGTTTAAGGATCTGCCTACTCGTTATCGTAAGTGGACAGAGTCTTATGAGTACGTTACGAAGATTGGCGATGACGCTGAGTCTATTGCTGAGAATATCGCAATGCAGATCAATACTCAGTACAAGCGTGCTCGTGTAACTGCACAGGCTACTGCTGGTGTCGTTACTCTTACGGCTATGCCTTATACAGATGATGATAAGAACGATACGATTAACTGGGCTAATAAGGTTCGTTTCAGTGCTAATATCTACTGGACTGATCCTGAGGCTCCCGCATTCGCATCTAAGAACAAGTACTCTATTCAGGGTGCTACTATAACTAAGAATCCTGCTGACTGGTGCCAGACCGACGGTAAGCTTGTACGTGATCGTGAGTCTCAGGCTATGGGTTATCAGGGTATTCTTAACCGTGGTGAGGGCACGTGGCCTATCATCAAGCCGGATATGGTTACGGACATTAACGCTCACTATGACGGTCTTACTCTTGAGTTTGAGAATATGTATCGTTCAGCTGACGATCTGTTCCGTAAGACGAAGCAGACGCTTGAAATATATGACGTTACTGGCACTCTTGAAGCATTGAAAACTGCTCTTGCAGATTTTGCTGGTACTCCGTCAGATAACGGAATAGTAGAAGACACTGCTTACGGTGCACTTTAATTTCTAATATTAATTGGCATAATGGGGGACGGACGTAATGTCCTCCCCTTTTGTGTTTATAAACGTTTATAAATATGAATATAAGAATTGGAAACGACATCAAAATAAAATTTACCATTCGTGGTCCATATGGATTCGATAGAGTAAATGTTAAGTAGATGCGTTGTTATTTAGTAAATACAGCTTTTGAAAGTCATAAAAACGATTGCGAAATTATCAAAAGATTTCCAAGAGAACCGTTCCCCCAATTCTATACTCCTTCTAAATATACCATACACGGATGTGGCCCACATCACTATCACGTAAAACCTTATAGCAAGCGTGATTATGCTACATTCTGTCCTGGATTTAACGATGCCCATATTTGGCCTTACTACAATGGGTTTGGCATAGTGCCTGATAAATTTGTAGATGACTGCTGTCATCCGTGCGGCCCGATAATGAAACCTGGCAAGTTAAATGCACCTACGTTTTTAGCTCCATCTGTACTTGAAGAAGAAGAGAATAAAGCTTCTGCTTATTTTCCCGCATGTGAGCAATTAATATGCGGTCCGTACAAATTAGTTGTCGTACTTGTAGTTTACGACTCAGGATGGGGTAGAAACAATCTGCATACGTATACAATAGATTACGGTACATTATTTAATCTTGTAGACGACGAGAGTGGCTTAGACGGTAATATAATAATAGACGGAGATACTGGACAAGTGGATGGAGGTTCTATCAAACGATTGTATTTTGCTAAAAGTGACATATTTGTTAATATCAATTCCGACTTAGAATTAGGCGAATACGACACCAGATCTAATCTGTACGATCTGTATGCGGTGATGGAAAATGGTAGTGTGGTTAAATATCGTTACGATATGTGGCAATCTAACAAACTTACATTCTCATCCGATGATCCTATAATAGATGTAACCTACGCAGGTCAATTGATAATTAACGATTATGACTATAACAAACAAGCTGTAATTACAGTAAAAGACGAATCGTCGGAGGCAACAGCTTCTATTACTGTACATATAAATAACGCTAATGCAAAAGAATATATTGGGTTCTCAGATAAAGAAAACGCCTTCGATCTTGATTTTGAAGCTCAAGATGGAGAAGGTAGACAATTATTCCAAAGCGTGTCACAAATGGCTGGTAACCATCATGTTGAGAATTTCAACAATGGCTATTATTTGTGGTTGATAAGCAAAGAGCCCATTAAGGATGTAAATTGTAAATTATTGGATGTACCATTGGACGACGTACAGATGCTCGGTGATAGTTATTATTGTTATCGTTGTCCTAATCCATTAATAGCTATTAATTTTGATTTAACTGTTGAAGTTTAATATTATGGAAATAACTAATAAAGATGTAAAAGTATTAGGTCGTGTGGCTTCGATAACTACAGACGGAATTGTTGCGAGTGCAGAACAGCTGTATGACGAAACCTATAAAGAAGGTATGTTCCAAGATGATATTAATAGAGCAGTAGACGGCGATATAACTGAAATTAATACTTGGATTAGCGAAGTACAACCTATTTAGAATTCAACTATTAACGAAATTTGTAAATAATAACTGATATGAATTATTTAGATCAAACAGGTCTTGCTTATTTTTGGGGCAAGATTAAGCAACATGTAACAGATGAAGTTACACCTATAAATGAGAAAGTATTTCAAGCACACGGAAGTGCCTCAGTATCTGTTTCACCTAGTATTATTGAAAAAGGGGTGTCTACTAAAGTTGCGGTAAAAAATACTGTAACATTCTCAGGTGCTACATATACTCCTCTTTCTGTAAACCTTAAAAAGGGAGATAGTTCGCTTAGCACAACGCCTAATGGTAGTGTTGACGATACGGTAAATGATACTACTACTTATACTATGGATGTGACATTCATTACCAATGTCTCAAAAACAGTAAGTGGCAAGGTTACTGCTGTATATCCAATGTATTTTGGTGGTGATGCTGCTACTACCTTAGATTCTTCTAAAATATTAGCCATGACAAAGCAGTCCTTAAAGACCAGTCCGAATGGTACTTATAATGTGAATGTTGCACAAGGTAATTATATGTGGTTGTGTATCCCTTCCAGCATGAATATAAATAAGGTAACTTCTTCAGGATTTGATGTTCCTATGGAGTCTCCTAGCACAGTAGCTGTAACAGGAAAGGAAAATTATAAATGCTATAGAAGTTCAAGTCAATTTAATGCAGGTACTGTTAATATAGTAATATCTTAATATTAGGAGGAATATTTATATGGCAAATATTAATATATATGGAAAACTGTATAATAATACAGTAGATAAGATAATCGCTGGAGCTGAACAGATTTGGGATACAACCCAAAGTAAGATGCAAGATGTCATAAATGCTGAATTATATAAGAAATCTGCAGATATCGAAAATCAAAAAGGACAACCTAACGGAATTGCAGAATTGGACTCTAGTGGTAAAGTTCCGTCCTCACAGTTGCCTTCATATGTAGATGATGTACTTGAATACGATAATAAATCCGCATTTCCTGAGACTGGAGAGAAAGGTAAGATATATGTAGCAAAAGATACTAATCTTACATATAGATGGTCTGGAAGTGATTATAGAGAGATAAGTCAATCTCTTGCTCTTGGTGAGACCAGTTCTACAGCTTATGCTGGTGATAAAGGTAAGGCTAACAGAGATGCTATTAATAGTTTACCCAGTACATTGATTTCTTCGGTTTCTAGAGGAACAATAGATGGTGACAGTATAACTATCAATGTTAATAAGGCAACTAAATCTGGAATTAATTATGGTAGTCCTGCTGCCCAAAACTTTGAGCTTCCTTCAGCTACTACTGGTGCTGCCGGTCTAATGAGTGCTACCGATAAGAGCCATGCTAATTCTCTTTGGAGTTCAGCTTTGGCTTCTATAGCAGTAGATCCAGTTACACTTGCAACTAATGCTGCTGGTAACCAGGGAACTGTTACACTTAAGCTTACTAAGGTAGCTGGTGGTGAGGCGACTAGTGTACCCTTCAATGTCACTGTACCTCTTGCAACGGGTAGTGCGAATGGTGTAATGAGTGCGACGGATAAGACTAAGTTGGACGGAATAGGTAGCATATCTAATCAGACAATAGATGAAATATGTGTTTGATTTTAACTTTATAGAATTATGAATTATTTAGATCAAACAGGGTTGGAATATCTGTGGGGTAAAATTAAAACATATGTCGGTACTGTTGTAGCAGGTGGAGTAGACGGGATTGTAGTAAACTGGGACGACGTAAAGGGTAAACCGTCTACATTTACTCCTTCGACGCATACACATACTGTAAGTCAAATAACAGACTTTCCTACCAATATTGTTACAAATGTTACTATATCTGGAAATGGTAATGCTGTAACTAATGCTTCTTTTTCAGATAATACGTTAACTATAACTAAAGGTACTATAGAAAGTGGAGGTATTACCGAAGTTACATTTAGTAATTTATCGGACGATCTTAAAAATTCGATTGCAGATGCCAATAATGTAGGAATGGCGTATGGCAAGAGTACCGATACGATAATGTACAACAAGACAGATTAGCCGTCTGGAGACTGGATCGGAATTTATACTGAATCTTTAGGAAGTAATCATAACACTACTTATATTCCAGTTAAGACTATAAATAGACAATCAATATTTGGAACTGGTGATATTAGTACTTCATATACATCAAGTAGCCTTAGCTATAGTGCAGGACAATTTGAATTGCGATTAGAGTCTGCTAACACTGGGAGTACACTCAGGGATACATGTCCTTTTGAATATAATGATCTTGCTGGTATCCCTACATTTAAGACCATAAACGGCCAAAGTATTATTGGCTCTGGAGATATTGCAATACAAGGAGGTTCAGATGGAGATGGTAATTATTATCCTACAGCTTTTGAACTTTCTACTAGTGAGAATCAGTTAATTGGCGTATTAAGGATGTCTGGAACTCCAGATAAAACAGCTAATGGACCTCATTTTGCAACTATAAACGGTACACCTATTATGGGTGCTTCAGATAACAATATTGTAATTAATTGGGACAATCTTGAGAGAAAACCAAATTGGGCAGAAAGTGAAGAAATAACCTGGGATGATATCACAGATCGACCTACTGTGGTAAATGATGTCCATGTGTCTGGTAATGGTAATGCAGTAGTGGATGCTTCTTATCAAGGAGGAATACTCACTCTTACTAAAGGTACAATATCTGCCGGTACAAGTGGCATAACACAATCAGAAGCTGATGGTAGGTATGTAAATATTTCTGGTGATACTATGACTGGAGATTTAAATGTAACCGGTCATACCGTAAATGCTCAAACTGTAGATGTAACTAATGTTGAGGCATTGCAGATTAATATTAGTGGCAATACTAACAATAACGCTATTAATGTAAATAATGGTGGTGTTACTGCAAAAGCATTCTATGAATCGTCAGATATTTCTCTTAAAGAGAATATAGCTCCCATTACTAAAGAATCTACAGATGCCGTCGATTGTTTAACCTTCAAACAGTTCAACTTTAAAGACGACAAAGATAAAACTACTAAATATGGTGTTGTAGCACAAGAAGTTGAGGCTGCAGGACTTTCTAATTTGGTATCTGCAAACGAAGAGGGTGTTAAATCTGTAGACTATATATCTCTACTGATACTTAAGATCGAAGCTCTTGAAAAGAGAATTACCGAGCTTGAAGCAGAAAGGGGGTAATTATGGCTAAGATTTTAACAAGACAGGAAGCGTATAATATTGGAGGATCTGGATCATTGACTGAACCGACAAGAGGGTGTACAAAAAGTATAGCTATATCTTATGGATGCAAAGTAGATGGTTCATATTTATCCAATCAGTTGATATCTTCAGCTTCTGCTGCTTCAGGAGAATTGGGGGATGACGAATACGAAGATATAACCCCTTCTCCTACTAATTACAATTATGTCATCAAAACAGGTACTTCGGGATCATGGCCTACATTGAAGGTTTATTTTGAAACCGAAAAGGGCAGAACCGGATGGTTCTCGTTACCTGGAGGAAGTGCTTCTTCCAATTCTACAATTAAAAGAAATGTTGATTATAGAACAGGTACTGATGACAATATTGCAAGAATATACAAAGTCACAGACGGAACTGGAGCTGATTTTAGAGGGTTATCCTACTGTTCGGCTACAACTAATGATGCTTCTAACGTTTCTGCCAGTGTATGGGTAGGAGCACCTTCTGTAAAAAACTATAGGGATTACGGTCATACTGTATTTGGAAGTTCGTTGTGGCAATTTAAATGCACTGTATAATCGTAATACTTGTATATGATATTTTTATATATTTTTGCAACCTAAATATATAAACGTACGCTATAAGAATACTAAGATAATACTTAGTACATAGTTTTATCATAATTTTGACAGAGGACAAAATGGTATCTTGTGTACTGTTTTGTCCTTTTGTTGTATTTGACCAAATACGTTTAGTAATTTAATTATTTAATTTATGAAAAGATACAAATACAATTACGGGAAAAATCCGGAAGGTGCTCTATCTACAATAAGTGGCTACGCTACTGAAACTACTAATTTTGGGGAGACAGCCTTTGGTATACTCAATAAGTCTACAAGGGATGAAGAAAACTTTACTACCCCAGAAGTGGTGTCCTCTAGCACGGCCACTTTGTTTAGTGTAGGTAATGGTACTGACCATGATTCACGTAAAAATATTATTGAATTAAAAGCTGACGGCACAGTATATGTTAGCGGTGTAGGTTAGTATGATGGTACTAACCCTGGGGAAGCAACCGGTATTGCCGACGAATTTCAAGGTATCCACGACGACATTACAGGGGTAAATGAAGATATTGATCGTATAGATAATACCATCGAATCCATACACATCTCTGAAGATAATGCAAATCTCGTTTACACTCTTTTAGTAGATGGTCAAGAGCGTGGTACTATAAATATTCCCCGTGATCAGTTCTTAAAAAATGTTAGTTACAACGAAGAGACTAACAACCTTGAATTTACATTCATTGTCCGTGGTGAGAATAACGAAGAGGTTGAAAAACAAGTCAATGTTAATATGACCGACCTTGAGGATATTTATTCTGCGGGTGATGGTCTTAACCTCGAAAACAAACAGTTTAGCGTTAAGGTTGACGCTGATACTCAGCCGTATATTGAAGTCAGTTCTAATGGTGTTAAGATTATAGGTATCAATGAAGCTCTTGACAAAAAGGTGAGTTGGGACGAATCAAAAAAGGTTATAACTTTACCGGCTGATGGTTCTATATCTGCTTTACGCAATAACGGTCTTGAAGGCGGAGTATTGGTTTGCCAACGTACTTATGATGATGGCGCTACATATGTTACAGAGGTAGGTACTACTAAGAATAACCTTACTCTGAATAGTATTGAACGCCCCAAGATAGATTTTGCAGGTGGTACAAGTGAGAATATAGCTTACGAATCTGAAGTAAAATCCTTACAAGATCGCATGTCTACTGCAGAGACTGATATAGACAATCTCGAAGGTAGGATGGATACTGCAGAAAGCGATATAGATACAATACAGAGCGATCTGAGCGACTTAGTGGGGGACGGTGAAGGATCTGTCCAGGATCAAATTAAAACGGCTCTAGAGGACTATTTACCATTGACAGGTGGCACTCTCACTGGCTCTTTAACTGTAAATAGAGGTTTGAAGTTAAACTCTGTAGGAGTAAATGATAAAAATACCCATACACTAGATATTCATGTATCTGATATGGGTACTACTACTTCGGCCATTTTACAGGATTATATCCATTGTACTTTAGGGGGAGAAACTTTATTTAAAATAAATGCTAGTGGAGTAACTCTTCGTAACCCAGTATCTTCAAATCTTCTTAATGCGGCAGGTGGAACAACTACCTTAAAAACGATAAATGGAGAATCGTTATTAGGTAGTGGAGATATAACAACTCCTACGCCAACAGTAAATGCTGCTTCAGGTACTAAAACTATATGGACAGGTACTCAATCTGAATACGAAGCTGTAGCCACTAAAGATGCTAATACACTTTACTTTATAACGGAGGATTAATTATGATTAATTTAGGAGATAAGTAGATTTCAGATATTAAACTGGGAGCTACTAATGTTGTATCTGTATATCAGGGGGATACTTTAATTTGGCCTCCGAGAGAACCTTCTATATTGGTTTATACTACTACTTCGGCTAATCAAATTGTCATCTTAACCGGCTCTAAATAGTGTTTTGAATATATAGAAACGGAAGATGGAGTAGAAGACCTTAGTGAATCAGGAACTTTAAATCATACCTTTGTTAACGTAGGAGAACATAAAGTAAAGGTGTTATTTAAGAAGGGACTTACTGATTTCAGTAATTGTTTCGGTAATTGTTCTGAATTAACTTCTATTCCAAGTAATCTATTTGCAAATAATCCTGAAGTTACTGATTTCAGTTATTGTTTCAGTAACTGTAGGGGATTAACTTCTATTCCAAGTAATCTATTTGCAAATAATCCTGAAGTTACTAATTTCAGATATTGTTTCTACAACTGTAGGGGATTAACTTCTATTCCAAGTAATCTATTTGCAAATAATACTAAAGTTACTAATTTCAGTTATTGTCTCCAGTACTGTCGTGAATTAACCTCTTCTACTCCCCTCGATAATGATGGAACTCCCCTGTATAATCGATCTGAGGGAAAAGAGGGGTATTCAGTAGTAAACAGTCATAAGAGGTGTTTCTATAATTGTACTTTAATGTCAGATTATAGTAGCATACCCAGTGATTGGAAATAAACTTCACCCTGAAAAATGGAAAACTTCACAACACAATACGATTGGTTATTAACTGCAATAGCTGCGTTAGGTGGTTGGAAGTTAGTTAATTGGATACTTAATCGTAAGGAGATTAAACGTAAAGCCTTAGCTGAAGCAATCAGTTTAGAAACAGATTCTTTAGTTAAGAGGTATAACGTAATGGAGCAAGAGTTGGAGAAACTCAAGCAAAAGGTTGAAGAATTATAGGTTACTGTTGCTACTTTGCAACAAGATAAACTTGACTTAATGAAGCGTAATGCAGAACTTGAAATAGCATTACATGAGGCTGAACATAATGTATGTGTAAGGCCAGACAACGAATGTCTTAAACGTATGCCCCCAAGAACATACTGTAGACTTAAAAGATTAAGTCAAGGGTACTACGATGAATATTATAATACAGATAAAACTAAAAAGAAGAAAGGAGACGAAGATGTTAAAATATCTGAAAAACCTAATTAAAAGTAATACTGGAGACAGTATGAAAAGTTTCGCCTTATTTGTATCTGTATTATCAAGTTCACTAATATCTACATGTGTCTCATTTAGTTTGGTATGGGATGTAATCACCAATGGTTACCTCAAAACTGATTTAGAGCAGCTTGGCTGGTTTATGTTATGTGTAGGTGGATTTATGGCCGGCGGTGGTATAAATAAAGCCATATCAGATTATAGACACAATAAAACTAACAACAATGCAATACAAAGTAAGTGATAATCGCAACCCTTAATAGTGTAACAACGTTATCAATATAAAAAATATTAATAACATGGAAGAGATATGGAAAGATATTAAAGGCTACGAAGGCAAATACCAAGTAAGTAATTTTGGCAGAGTACGTTCGTTAAATAGATTGAGATGGAACGGTAGAGCATATTGTAACCAAAAAGGTAAAATCATGTCTCAAAGTATAGGATATGATAAAAAGAGACAATGCTACATGTACCCATATGTTTCATTTCATAATCAATCCGGAGCATCGTCCAAAAAAATGCTTGTACACAGACTTGTTGCTGAAGCATTCATACCCAACCCTGACAATTTACAATTTGTAAATCATAAGGACGAAAACAAACTCAATAACAACGTGACTAATTTAGAATGGTGTACTTGTGAATACAATAATGCGTATGGTACTGCAAGAGAACGATCTACAAACACAAGAATACGCAAAGGTATAACTAAAACGGTATGTAAATACACGTTGGATGGAAAACGCGTGTGTGTATATAATTCAGTAACAGAAGCTGCAAAAGCCAATAATGTTACTAAAAAACAAATAAGCAATGCCTGCGTACATAAAACTATTCGAGTAGGAAATTACGGATATCGTTTTAAAGAAGATGAATATATTCCGAGAAAGCAAAAGATAAATAAAAATATAGTTACCTTTTATTTGTCGGGAAACGTTGTGTATGAATGTGAGGGATATGAAAAAGCTGCAGAATTTGTAGGAATAGCGACGGATACTTTTCAATGCGTTGTGAGAGGGAAGCGAAATTCTAAAAAATTAAATAAGTATAAAGTAAAAGTAAAATCTTGGAAAAATGAAAGCGAGCGATTCATTAATTGAAATTCTTAAACAATTTGAAGGTTTTAGAAGCAAAGCATATCTCGATAGCGTAGGAGTGCCTACTATAGCCTGGGGTCATACCAAAGGTGTAAAATTAGGAATGAAATGTGATGAAGAACAAGGTGAAAAATGGCTCAAAGAAGACATTGAACCCCTTGAGAATTATCTCAATACTATTCCGGAATTAGATACTCAAGGTAAATTCGACGCATGTATTGATTTCTGTTATAACCTCGGCATTGGCAATTTTAAATCTTCCACATTGTTAAAAAAGATTAAAAATAAAGCTTCGGACAGTGAAATTTGTAAGCAGTTCAGACGCTGGGTTTATGCTGGCGGAAAGAAGCTTACAGGGTTAGTTCGTCGTCGTGAAGCTGAATGCGAACTTTGGATTAGTTAATAACTTAAAATTTAATGATATGTGGTCAGCGATAGTTACGTGGTTGCTAAACCATAAGAAAATCGCTGTAGACAGTGTTTTAATGCTCTGTGTTGCGTTATCTCTAATCTTTGGAGTAATTACATGCAAACAGAACAGAAAGCTCTCAGAGGGCCTTGAAATGGCTCAGAACAACATAGAGGCCTATTAGGGGGTGGTTTCCGCTTCTTAGTAGGCCAATAATGTTTTAAAGCTGGACCTCACTGAACTACAGCAATACAACGATGTACTTTTACATCGTATAGATAGTATGATGGAAGAAAGAGACATAAAAAAGAAAAATGTTTCTACAGCTGCAACCCAGACCCAATCTGTACTCGTTAATAAGAGTAAGGGGGTAAGGGGGCAGGTTATAGTAAATAATAAAGACAGTATACTTACTGATAGTATTAAATACAATGACCTTACTAAAGTATTTTACACTATAAGTAAAGACAGTATAGATATTAAATTAGATATACGTAATACTCAATACTTATACGTGTACAAGAAAAGAGAGTATAAAAATAAAAAGAATTTCTTTTAGAGATTGTTTACTTTAGACTGGAAGAAAGTAACAAAGTACAAGTATGAAATAGTTAATACTAACGATCTAATAAAAGAAGATAGTGTTAGAGTAATAGAAACAATATAGAAATGAAAATGTTTTCACTAAAGTCAATCATAGATGATATTCTACTGATTGTACGCAATAATAATATTAGTGAAAGTGAAGATTTCTCTCGAGCATAGATTGCCAACTGGGTGTTAGCTTATCGAGCATTCTTAACTAAACAATAGAAAGATAAAGAGGAAGAAGAAGGCGAAGATGAGGGTGACGATAGTTTGTATAAAACTATAGGTCCGTTAGAGTTAGAACCAGTTAAATCACTCGATGGAAATTGTTTACACACTAAAAAGACGGTTGAAGAATTACCGGAATTACTTTCAAATAGTCCTGAAAACATTATTGCTGTATTTGATGAAGAAGGATGCCCGATATAGTATATGAATGATAAACGTCGTCATTTTCAATACTATCGTAAATATACGTTTGGAGAAATGACGTGGTTTTATGACAACGGTTATATATATTTACAAGGACTTGTAGATCTTGGACGCCTTAAATATATTTGGGTTACTGGTATATTTACAGACACAGATGAAGGAAGTGAGGAAGATATACAAATACCAGGATGGATGGTACCAACAATCAAATAGTTAATAATGTCAAATGAACTAAACGTAATGTTGAGAATGCCGAGTGATGAGCAGAACAATTCTACGTTAGAAGAAGTTAAACCGGATAACATAATTCTACCGGCAAAATTATGATGAAAAAATCATATACAATACGTGACATGTTTAAGGACTATCATAAAATTGATGAAAACATGTCTTATTTTCGTTTTAAACGCATTTTAGATAAGTTTAATGAAATTATTAAAGAAAAGATTTTAAACGCGTCAGAGAGCTTTAAAATGCCTTGTAGATTAGGTTTAATAGCGATAGTTAAATATAAACCTAAGACGTATACATCGAAAAGTTTATCTAAAGATTATAAAACCAGTAAAGAGTTAAATAAGACAATATATCATTTAAACGAACATAGTAATGGTTATAAATACAGATTATACTGGTCAAAGAATAAAAATACATTCCCAGATATATACAAATATAACTTATCATTAGTGCGTCAGAATAAACGAAAATTAGCTTAGTTAATATTTAATGGAAACGATTATATAAATATAGATGATATACAAATATACAAA
>OHMX01000649.1_pt1 | contig 15011 bp, 14 predicted proteins | sample 1569471 | NCBI WGS metagenome assembly OHMX01 (sample SAMEA3879547, study PRJEB24766) | human gut metagenome | biome: human-associated habitat; feature: feces | place: USA | collected 1985/1987
AGCTGTTCGGCGGTTACGGCTACACCCGTGACTACCCCATCGAGCGCATGATGCGCGATGCCAAGATCACCGAGATCTACGAGGGCACCAGCGAGGTCCAGCGCATGGTCATTTCCAGCAATCTGGGCGTGAAGTAAGGTAGGAGGTAAAAGGTAAAATGAAGATTCTTGTTACGGTAAAGCAGGTCCCCGATACCTCCGGTAAGGTGGCCGTGAATCCCGATGGCACTCTGGACCGTGCGTCCATGCAGACCATCATCAACCCCGACGATCTGAACGCCGTTGAGGCCGCTCTGGCTCTGAAGGACGAGCTGGGCTGCAAGGTCGTGGCGTTCACCATGGGTCCTCCTCCCGCAGAGGGTATGCTGCGTGAGCTGATGGCCATGGGCGTGGACGAGGGCGTTCTGGTCACCGCCCGCGAGTTCGGCGGTTCCGATACCTACGCTACCTCCCAGATCATCGCTGCCGCCATCGACACCTACGGCATCGAGAAGGACGACGTCATCCTGGCTGGCCGTCAGGCCATCGACGGTGATACCGCACAGGTGGGTCCCCAGATCGCTGAGAAGCTGCATCTGCCCCAGGTCACCTATGCCGGCGAGATCACCAAGGACGGCGACACTCTGACCGTGAAGCGCATGCTGGAGGACGGCTACATGACCATCAAGGTCAAGACCCCCTGCATGATCACCTGCATCAAGGAGCTGAATCAGCCCCGTTACATGAACCTTTACGACATTAACGCGGCGTATTCCAAGCCGCTGGTCACCATGACCTATGAGACGCTGAAGGATCATCCTCTCATCGACAAGAGCACTATCGGTCTGGCGGGCTCCCCCACCAACATTCTGACCTCCTTTACGCCTCCCCAGAAGGGCGCAGGCATGATGCTGGAAGGCTCCGGCAAGGAGACTACTGACAAGCTGGCCGGCATTCTCGCCGCCAAGCACATCATCTAAAAATACTTCACAAAAATGCAGGCATTTTTGTGAAGCGCATGAAAACAGGTTTTCATGCGTGGGGTTCACGGCCGACTGCGCGCGCCCGTTGGGCACACTTGCTGGCCGAGAAGAATTTTTCTGACGCACATGTCGTCAGAAAAATGATTGAATCATTTCGCGTCTGCGGACGCGAACTCTGCGAGGCTTTTTGACCGTGACTCACGATGATGCTTGTGAAAATCTAAAGAAGGGATACAAAATAATGGCTTTTAATAGTGCTGATACCGCTGCCTTCAAGAACGTATGGGTTTTCTGCGAGCAGCGTCAGGGCGTGATGATGCCCACCACCTTTGAACTGATCTCCGAGGGTCGCAAGCTCGCCAACGAGCTGGGCGTGGAGCTGTGCGGCATCCTGCTGGGCGACAACGTGGACGGCATCGCCGCCGAGCTGGGCGAGTACGGTGCGGACAAGGTCTACGTCTACAACTCTCCTCTGCTGAAGGACTTCACCACCGATGCTTACACCAAGGTGATCGTGGAGGCCGTTGAGGAGCTGAAGCCCGAGGTGCTGCTGTTCGGTGCCTCCAACATCGGCCGTGACCTGGCTCCCCGCTGCGCCGCCCGCCTGCACACCGGTCTGTGCGCGGACTGCACCCACCTGGACATCGACATGCCCAACTACAAGGGCTTCCTGCGCGAAGCCTCCACGCTGCCCGAGGATCGTATCGAGAAGCTGGGCACCGTGATGATCAACAAGGAGCCCCACGATGTCTCCCGCGACCTGAAGATGACCCGTCCCGCTTTCGGCGGTCACCTGATGGCTTCCATCATTTGCCCCCGCTTCCGTCCCGCTATGGCGACCGTTCGCCCCGGCGTTATGAAGAAGCGCGAGTGCAAGAAGAACGTGGAGATCCTGCATCCCGCGTTCGCGCTGGCTGCCGGTGACATCCACACTGAGGTGGTGGATACCGTCAAGGCCGCCAAGAAGCTGGTTGACCTGATCGGTGCCGACTTCATCGTGTCCGTTGGCCGTGGTATCTCCAAGGACGTGGAGGGCGGCATCAAGCTGGCGGAGGAGCTGGCTGAGGTGCTGGGCGGCGTCGTGGGTTCCTCCCGCGCCTGCGTGGACGCCGGCTGGATCACTGCCGACCATCAGGTCGGTCAGACCGGCAAGACCGTTCACCCCAAGGTCTACGTCGCTCTGGGTATCTCCGGTGCTATCCAGCACAAGGCTGGTATGCAGGATTCCGAGTGCATCATCGCCGTGAACAAGAACGACACCGCTCCCATCTTTGAGGTGGCTGACTACGGTATCGTCGGCGATCTGTTCAAGGTCGTTCCCGAGCTGATCGAGTCCATCAAGGCTGCCAAGGCCGCGAAGTAAAACTCCTTTCGCGTTTCTTCGTTCCTGTTGGCAGGTGCGCCGGGATCTATCGACACCTCCTTCACAACACAAATGCTCTTCTTACCATCACCTTGAATCTCCGGCACCTGCCAACAGGGCAAAGAAATACGATTCTCCCCGGAAAGCGAGGACGCCAAAAGGCGTCTTCGCCTTCTCTGAAAAGACCCAGTTAAATGCGTAAGTCCGGATGTTTTTGGACTTACGCATTTTCTGATTGTATCTACAAGTAAAAAGCCTGGAAATCAGGCTGTGCTTCTCATAACAGAGAATGGTATGGCGAGTAATACCCAGTGCCCGCGCTAACGCTCCGGCGGAAAATAAATCGCGGTTCTTTTCCATAAGCAGAAGGTCATCGCCTAAGGTCTATTTTTTGGTTACAGCGTGGTTATTTCTGCGCCGTTGCAGGGCTTGACCCAAACCGTGACCCAAAAGCCGAGAGGTCAGGAAAGCGCCGGAGAGGGGCGGATGGCATCATCCGTCCCTCTCCGGCTGTTTTTGTGGGCTACATGGTCTGGCTGATGACGCTGCCGATGGTGTCGGCGGCGCGTTATACAGCGCGGTTAACGTTGGTGTAGTCCGCAAGATGCGGATTACACCAACAAGCCCATCTTTACACCTGCGCCCGCTTCCTTCGTCGTAGTACTGCCGAAAATCATTACGTTGACAGACGACAACATGAGCAACGCGGAGAAGACGCTGCGTTTTATCCGTCAGCGCGGCAAGGTTAGTCGAAAGGAAGTCGAAACTCTGCTGGGCAGTTCCAAATTCCCCGCAATCCGTGCCTTGAATGAATTGCTCGCGGAAAATAAGATCGTAAAAACAGGTTCCGGACCTGCGGTGCGGTACAGTGTATCGGAATAATCGTTGCAAAATCGGCATGGAATAACGATACAACCGATAATAGTGAAAACCGCCTGCTTCACAGGCGGTTTTCTATGTAAATGAGCGTTCCAGAGCGTAATTTCGTTATTCGTTCTCAAATTGTATAAAATTGTCTATTTTTTAGAACTCTTCAAGATAATTCCCTTAAAATCTTTTAGGTGAATACACACCGCATGATGTCGGCACCCGCCACAAAGGAGCGTCCCTCACCGGTGAGGATCATGCAGCGGACATCGCGGTCGCTTTCCAGTGCCGTCACCACCTGCTCCAGCTCCGCGATGACGTCGCCGTTCAGGGCGTTCAGGGCTTCGGACCGGTCGATGGTCACAATGGCGATGCTGTCCTGCTTTTCAAATCGTACTGTCTGAGACATAGCTTTTTCCTCCTAATGCAGCAAAAAAGGTAACATTGGTGTTGTTCTTACTCTAAATATGTAGCAATTTTCGTGCCTATTTTATTTGTCTTTCCGCCGGTTTTTCTAAAATATTTTTGGTGGTTTCCGCCAAAATCCTGTGGCATTTTCAACGGTTTTGCTTCCGCAGGGACGAAAAATGCATCTGCTGGCAGGGCAGATATTCACTGGTGAATACATATTGCCGTTCTTTGCTCCCCGCCGTTTCGGCGTCGAGTGGTGTTTTTTGAAAAACGGCAGAATCCATCTGCGGAAAACCGTATAAAATTCTCGATTTTCCCTCTTTCTATTCATACGCGAATATGCTATACTCATTTGTGAATAGGAAGGAGGATGCCCCATGTCCCAAAATACGCTCTCCCGGCTGTTCCCGGAGGACATCAATCTCAACGACCTGTTTGAAATCCTCAGCCCGCAGAACAACCTGGTGCTGGCGGACGACATGATGCTGTCCAACGCCAGCGGCACCATATTGCAGGTCAGCGAGACTTATGAGAAGAACTTCGGATTTGCCCACGGGTCTATTGTGGGCAAATCCGCCTTTGACCTAGAGGCGGACGGCACATTTTCCCCCTGTATCACGGCGGAGATCATTCGCACCAAGAAAAAGATTACCACCACCCAGACCATCAACCACACCCACACCAATGTGATGACTGTGGGCATTCCACTGTTTGACAGGGAGGGAAACCTGAAGTACGCGGTGTGCTTCAACACCGTGTCCATGGAGCAAATCAACGCCATCCACCGGAACTTCCAGCAGATGCAGGATTCCCTGACCCAGTACTCGCAGGAGATTGCTGAGTTGCGTACCCGTAACACTGCCACCAGCCTGGTGTGGAAAAGCCGATCCATGCAGCGGCTGTGGACGCTGATGCAGAACACCGCCAACACAAGAGCCAATATCCTCATCACCGGCGAGACCGGCGTGGGCAAAAGTGCCGTGGCCAAGGCCATCCATGCCATGAGCGACCGCGCCGACAAGCCCTTTATCGAGGTCAACTGCGCGGTGCTCCACGAGAACCTCATCGAATCGGAACTGTTCGGCTATGAAAAAGGAGCCTTTACTGGCGCGTCCAGCACCGGTAAGATTGGCAAGATCGAGCTGGCCAACGGCGGCACGCTGTTTCTGGACGAGATCGGCGAGCTGCCGTTCCACATCCAGTCCAAACTCTTGCAGCTGATCCAGGAGAAGACCATCGAGCGGGTATCCGGTACCAGACGCATTGAACTGGACATTCGGCTGATCGTGGCCACCAACCGCAATCTGGAGGAGGAGGTACACCGGGGGTTGTTCCGCTCGGACCTCTTTTACCGGCTGAACGTGATTCGGCTGCATATCCCGCCCCTGCGGCAAAGGCCAGAGGACATCCTACCTCTGGCTCACCGGTTTTTAACTCGGTTCTGCGAGGAGTATCACAAGGATCTGACGCTAAGCCCCCGGCTTCTTTCCTTTCTGGAACAGTGTCCTTGGCCAGGTAACGTGCGGCAGCTGGAGAACATGATGGAGCGACTGGTGATCTGCGCCCAGGATCCGGTGGTGGATATCGGGGTGCTGTCCAGCGGGCAGATGGACGGTGCGCCCCTGCCTCGATCCATTGAGGAAGGAACTCTGGCCCAACAGATGGAAGCCTTTGAGGGACATATCATCCGGGAGGCCTACGCCCAGTACGGCACGACAGTGGCGGTGGCCAAGGCACTGGGAATCTCTCAGCCCACGGCGGCGCGGAAGATCGCCAAATATATACGTCAGGAGTGACAATCATGCCCTCATCCGAAAATGCTTCTTTGCAGCTCAGGCAGCGTCAGGAGCAAAGAATCTCACCCAAACAGCTGCAGGCCATCACTGTATTGCAAATGCCAGTGACCGATCTGGCTGATTATATTCAGCAAGCAATTCTGGAAAATCCATTACTGGAATACGAACCGGCAGAGAATCGCCACCTAGATGGATTTGCCCAAGATCGCTCGTTTTATGCCGCAAACACGTCTGTATCACCTTCGGAACTAGCCGGTCGAATCGACCCAGCGATCAACGGCCTTCCGCTTTTTCTCTCCGAACAGCTTTCCCGCAAAAAACTTCCTACCCCGCTTCTTCGCTGCTGCATCTATCTCATCACCTTACTCGACGACCGCGGATATTTGCAGACAGAGGACGTTAACGATGCAGCGGAACTATTTGACAGGAAAACGCTAACGGCCGCCATTACGGAACTGCAATCCCTAGACCCGGCAGGTATTGCCGCAAAAGACCTTTCCGAATGCCTGTGTCTGCAATTAAAACGTCATTATCCACATGAATTATTGGCCATGGATATTGCGGCACACCATTTATCCCAGCTAGGGCAGTGCCGGTACCGTGAAATAGCACATGCCCTGCAAGCAACGGAACGTATGGTAATTCATGCCGCACAGCTGATTGCCACTCTGGAACCGAATCCTTGTGCCGATTTTACGTCAGAGATGGACACCCCATATATCCAGCCGGATGTTGTAATCCTCGAATCCGACGGAAAGCTCACCGCCGTTCTGGCTGACTGGCTTCTGCCTCGTCTATCCATCTGCAGCAATTATCGTTCATTGTTGCAGCAAGCAGACAGTCCAGAGGTCGTTGCCTACCTGCGTCAAAGGGAGCAGCAGGCAAAATGGCTGTTGGACAATATCCAGCGGCGTGGCAAAACCTTACAGCGATGTGCCGACATGATTCTTCAGAAACACCTTGCATTTTTCGGCGGTCAGGCAAGAGAACTGCAGCCTTTGACCGCCGCACGGCTTGCGGACGAGCTGGGTGTTCATCCCTCTACTGTGTCCCGAGCCTTACAGGGTAAGCACCTTCAGTGTCGCTTTGGCGTGTTTCCTTTACAGTACTTCTGCACCGGCAGCGTGGCAGATAACGCATTGTCACGTCAGGCTATTGAGTCCCGCATTGCCCTGTTCATACAAAATGAAGATCCTAATCACCCCCGCAGTGATGCGGATATCCAAAAAGAATTAGCACAAGCTGGTGTAGTGATCTCCCGCAGAGCTATTACAAAATACCGCAATCACCTGCACATTCCCTCTGCCTCTCTCCGCAGGCGCAGAGGATAGCTGACCATGTTCCTTGCAATGCCTTGCAATGTATATTCTCAACATATTCTTTATAACAGTAATTTTCCTGTTTTTGCAAAGTAGTATCAGAAGCCGGTTTTACACAAATCACAAAAGCGAGAGAAACCAGCATTGCTATGGTTTCTCTCGCTTTTTGTTTTTACTTGGAATATCCTATGCGTGGTCTTCTTTATAAGCTTGCCCCAGTGCATCAGCAGCCAGCAAAGCGTCCGCAACCATATCTGACGTAACTTCAAAGGGCAAGTTGTGGATGGTAGAACCAGGCACACAAGCCTTCTCTGCGGCACGGTGGACCGCTACAGCTTCCACATGCTCATAGCCCAGGTCTGCAAAGCAAACAGGCAAGTCCACCTTCAGGCAAAAGTCCAACACCTCGTTAGTTTCCGTGACAGGCGCGTTTTCCAGCACTAATTGCGCCAAGGTACAAAAAGCCACTTTTTCACCGTGTAACGCCTCATGCAATTCCGGGATCACTGTGAATCCTTTTTGAATGCCATGTGCCGCAGCCAGGCCACCGCTTTCAAAACCTACACCGGATAAATATGTGTTGATCTCTACCACATTTTCCAGAGCTGTTGTCACAGCTCCTACCTCCACCGCCCGCTTCGCGTTAAGGTCATCCGCTTTCAGAACCTCCCAGCACATCTTCGCAAGGCCCGTGGCGGCACAAGTAGGTTTGGCATGCACTTGATTGTTGCTGCCGGAAGCACGGCAGGCGCGGGCCTCAAACCATGTTGCCATAGCGTCCCCCATGCCGGCCACTAGCATTTTAGCCGGTGCTTTTGCGATAACCTCCGTATCAACGATAACCACATCAGGACAAGCATCCAAGAAAAGATATGCGTCAAACACGCCGTCATCGGTATACATGACGCTCAGAGATGAGCACGGCGCGTCTGTAGCACAGACGGTTGGGATAATGGCCATAGGCAATCCCGTATGATACGCAATACCTTTGGCGGTATCCAGCACCTTGCCGCCGCCGATTCCCACTACAGCAGTGATGCCAATATCCCTGCAATGCTGCGCCCAATTCTCAATCTTAACGCGGGTACACTCCCCTGCAAACTCTTGGTAATCAATTGTATATCCTTTGTCGGCAAAGCAGGCATCCAGCACTGCCATGTTGCGTTTTGTACCTCCCGCGGTCTGCAGGATCATCAAGTGTTTAATGTAATGTCACTCTCTGCACAGCGTGTCACGCGCCACAGTTTCTGATGAAAACCGATCTTGCCGCCATGGAGGCAGTGGGGTGGGCGATTGCAAGGCAACTGATAAGTTGTTCCGTTAAGGGTAAAGCGCCCATTGCGGATGCGGTTGGCGTATCGTCCTACCGTGGCTCCCATATTGCCAGCGTTGCTCAAGTACTCCTCTGCCGTATCATAACCCAATGCAACATCACGCCCATCAATCATACAAGATACCATCGCGGCACCCAGATCGGTAACACGCGCAGTCATACGTCCATTGTGAATTTCATACTGCTTTACCGACCTGCCGTCTGACATATGACCAAAAATCCTACCGCTCATCTCAGCCGCTCCGTATACCGTATTAGATTGCTCACAGTGAAGCGCAGATTTTCCTCTGCATGCTCCCGCACCGCCTCAAGATGGTTGAGGCATGGGGTTGATGGGGAAAACACCACTGACACCCTCGTCATACACCGCGTTGACATCCGTTCCGCTGGTGCCCACCAGAGCAGCCACAGGGACACCCAGCTGTCTTGCGCGGCGAGCCACCCCGATGACCACTTTGCCCCGCAAGCTCTGTCCATCCAGTTTTCCCTCGCCCGTCAGCACCAGATCTGCGTCTGCCGCCATGCGGTCAAACTGTGTGATATCCAGCACGATATCAATGCCCATGCGCAGCGCACTGTTGAAAAACGCTACACTGCCACCGCCGAAACCGCCTGCCGCGCCGCTGCCGGGCAGGTGCAGGATATCGCGCTTTAGGTCACGGGCCACTATGTCTGCCAAATGCCGCAGCCCCGCGTCCAGACGCGCCACCATGGCTTCGTCCGCGCCCTTTTGCGGGCCGAACACCGTACTGGCGCCGGTCTCCCCGCACAGGGGATTGTCAATGTCGCACATGGTAGTAAAGGGTACGTTTTTGATTAGAGAATGCGCATGCGCCAGTGAGACTGAGACGATATCCTTCAGCGTACCGCCCACAGGGATAAACGTCTCTCCCGCCGCGTTGCGGAATTCCACGCCCAAGGCAGCCGCCGCGCCGCAGCCACCATCATTGGTAGCACTGCCGCTCAGACCCAAAATCACCTGCTTAGCACCGCAATCCAGTGCAGTGGCGATCAGTTGGCCCACACCATAGGTGGTGGCGGCTTCGGCATTACGGCGTTCGCCCACCATAGGCAGGCCAGCAGCCACCGCCATCTCCACAACGGCGATGCCGCCCGGCAGCATGGCAAAATAACCGGTGATATCCTCGAAATACGGCCCCTTGCAAGCAACTTCGATGCGCTCACCGCCTACCGCCGTCAGGAATGCTTCCACGGTACCCTCACCGCCATCGGCAACTGGAATCGACACAACTTGCGCGTCGGGCTCCAAGGCACAAATCTCCTCGGCCATAACGCGGCAGATGGCAGCCGACGACAAAGTGCCCTTAAAAGAGTCTGGAATCAGGACATATTTACTCATGGTCATCTCTCCTTTCGGAAAAAGGGGGAAAGCGAAGCTTTCCCCCTTTTCTTTGCATGGTTTATTTTGCGAAGTTTACACCGCCCAATTCCTCGTAGTGCTTGGCAATAGTGCTATGATCGCAAGAGCCGTTGCCGTCAGCAGACAACTTCTTCAAAATCTCCAGCATCTCCGCAGTCAAAGGCAGCGGCGCGTTACAGGTCGCTCCGGTATTCATAGCATTGGTCAAGTCCTTGATATGCAGGTCGATGCGGAAGTCGGGCTTATAATTGTCGGCCAGCATCATAGGTGCCTTGGCGTTCATCACATTGGAGCCAGCCAGACCGCCCTTGATGGCCTCAAACACCAGCTGCGTGTCGGCACCAGCTTTTTCGGCCAACATCAGGCCCTCAGCCAATGCAGCAATGTTCACCGCCACAATAATCTGGTTCGTCAACTTGCAGGTGTTGCCGCTGCCAATGGGGCCCCCCACGTGGCGGAAGCACCCATGACCAAAAGAGCATCCTTTGCGCGCTCGAAATCTTCCTTATCGCCGCCTACCATAATAGCCAAGGTGCCTGCCACGACCATCGGCTCACCACCGGACACAGGCGCATCAATGAAATGTACGTCGTACTTTTTCAATTCGGCATAAATTTCTTTGGAATCCGTAGGGGTGCCGGAGGTCATATCCACAATGAGCGTACCGGGCTTACAATACTGACCGATGCCCTGCTCACCGCACAGCAAGCTCTTCACATGGGGGCTGTTGGGCAGCATGGTAATGATCATGTCACAGCTCTCGGCGATCTCGCGGGCGTTTTTCGCCACAGCGATACCAAAGTCAGCCGCTTCTTTCAGACGCGCTTCATTCAGATCAGAAACCAGCAGATCATATCCAGCCTTTTTCAGGTTCTTAGACATCGGAGTACCCATAATACCCAGGCCGATGAAACCGATCTTACTTATAATGTATTAGGTTTTTATACAAGGGCATAATTATAAAACACAACAAAACCGAGCCAACCTACACTAAAACGTCGCTATTTCTTTGTGAAAAGCGACGTTTTTTTATGGCCCGGACTGAGAAAGGAGTGGTGGCAACCATATAATCTAAAAAAGAAAGGGGGAAGTTTTTTCGTTAGCCAGGCTGAGAGGTCTGGCTTTTTTTCATTTCAAAACAAGGAGGTTAGCGAATGGCAGATGACAAACTGAAAGCAGGCCCGGAGTCCCCTGGCGAGGGCTCTGTTGGGGATGCTCAAACTGTGACGAAGCCCCCTGTCCCGGAAACGGTAGAGGAGCCCGCAGCTGGCACCGGCCCGGTACGCCAGCCGGAACAGTCTGTTACCCCTGGAATGGGCGGGGATGTTCCAGCCCAGCCTGCGCCGCAGGTTGAAGCTGATAAGGTGGAAAAATCCCCCGACCAGGATAAAAAAGTGGAACCGGAGGAAAAGACGGCAAAACGCCGGGGCCGTCCCCCCAAGGAGCAGGATTCTCCCCAGGGGGACAAACCGGAAAAGGGGCCGGAGCCCCGCACAGGCCGCCCGGCAAAGGCTGACAAGGCGGCCCGTGGCAAGTCCCCGTCCCCAGCTCTGGACAAAGTGTCCAGAGGTAAGGAACAAGAGCTTACCCCCGCCCAGCGCGGAGGAAAAACACGCCGGGAACGCAATCAAAATGTGAAAGATTTTTTGGCGGGCAAGCGTGAAACTCCCTTTGCCGATGGTAAGCAGCCGCCTAAATCCACTAAGGGCGCCCCGGTCAAGGAGGCGGAGGCCCCCGCCCCGGAGATCAAGCTGCCGCCCACGCCGGAGGTGCCGCCCCGCCCGGTGGAGCAGGGAAAAATCGTCTATTTGAAGCTGTCAGAGCTTCATCCATTCCATACCTTGCGGGATCACCCCTTTAAGGTGCAGGACGATAAGGCGATGGACGATCTGGTGGGAACGATCAAGGAACACGGCATAATGACCCCCGCTACCGTCCGCCCGGAAAAGGACGGCAAGGGCTATGAGATCATCGCGGGCCACCGCCGCTGTCATGGTGGTGAACGGGCTGGACTGGATGAAATTCCCTGCATTGTCCGCGAGATGACCGATCTTGAGGCTGTCCGTGAAATGAAGAACAGCAACAAGCAGCGGGGCGACCCTCTCCCCAGCGAATTGGCAAAGCTCCTGGATTTGGAGCTGGAGGCCATCAAGCGCCAGGGGGCCCGGCCCAAAAATGACAAGGAGGCGGAGGCCCTGGGCAAGCTCTCGGTGGAGATCGTGGGCAAGGAGCACGATATGAACTATAAAAAGGTGCTCCGCTATGTTCGCCTTAACCATCTTGTCCCGGAGCTTCTGGAAAAGGTGGACGCAAAAAGCATGGGCTTTATGCCTGCTGTGGAGCTGTCGTATATCAAGCCGGAAAACCAGCGGCTGATCGCCGTGTCCATTGATGGGGAGCAGTCCTCCCCCTCGGTCAAACAGGCAAAACGGCTCCGGGAGCTTGACCAGGAGGGCCTGCTCAACGGCGATGTCATTGACGGTATTTTGAGCGAAGAAAAAAGGGAGGTTGACAACGTGATCATCAGTACCGACGAACTCAACAAGTATTTCGGCAAGGAGGTCACTCCTGCCAAAATGAAGGAGCAGATCATGGCCCTGCTGGACGAGTGGAAAGAGAAACAGCCGCCCGAACTGGCAAAGCCGGAGAAGAAAAACGAGCTCGACAAGTGACCGGGCCCCGCTTCTGGACACTTTGTCCAGAGGTACGCGCCCTGCGCTTGGGATGGGCTCTGCGGTGATATATCCCCCGTCGCCGGGGTTTATGCTGCACAGCCGGGAGTGGGCCGTCAAGGGGCGGAACGCCCGCCGCATTTTGCGGTGGCCTGCCCTTTACGGTCTGCCCCGGCTGTGCTATTTCCCCGGCAAGCGGCGGGGGTATATCCTCCAGAGCCGCCCCCTTTCCCTGGATAGGGAAAGGGCGGGGGGATAGGGTTGACCCCCTACCTATTATATATAGAAAAGAAACGGAGGTTTTGATTATGAAGCGACCCCTTGCGTATGTGACCGCCGCATGGCGCGGCGGCGAGTGCGAGGTCATGGAGCAGGCAGCTAAATACTGCCGCATTGTCTATGATGCGGGATATTCCCCCATCTGCCCTATGCTCTATCTGCCGCTGTTCCTCAATGACGCGGTGCCGGAGGAGCATAAAAGCGGTATTGATATGGGGCGCGACCTGCTCCGGCGCTCCCGCGTGCTGGTGGTATGCGGGAGCTATGTCGATGAAGCGGTAAAAAATGACATCGCTGTGGCCCAGCGGCTGGGGATCACCGCCACCACCCTGGACGGCATCCTCACCGTCAAGGGCCAGAGGCGGCGCTGATATGGCGTTCATTGAGGCGTATGTCACTAACCTGGGGAAATACAACGAGGGTGAGCTGGCAAGTGAGCCGTTGAAATTCCCCACGACTACCGAGGAAGTACAGGCGCTCCTTAAACGGATTGGCGTTGACAATATCCAGTATGAGGAGATTTTTATTGCCGACTATGGCGGCGATCTGCCGGAACTCAACGCCTGCCTGGGAGAATACGAAAGCATTGACGAGCTCAACCATCTGGCCTGCCTGCTCTCCGAGCTGGATAAAAGCGATTTGGAAAAGTTTGAGGCGGCTGTTGCCAGCGGCGAGCATACCTCCGGCGTGGGCGACCTCATCAATCTGGTGGAAAATCTGGATTGCTACGATTTCTATATCGGCGTGTCTGATGATGAAACCCTGGGCCGCATTTACGCGGAGGACATGGAACTAATCAACATTCCCGAAAACCTGCGGGATTATTTCGATTATGAGGCGTATGGCCGGGATATGCGGATCAATGAGGATGGCGGGTTTGTCAAAGGCGGTTTTTTCCTCCCCAACGGCAGCCAGTTTATTGAATACTACCACGGGCTGGAGGACATTCCAGACGATCACAAGGTTTTTGCTTATCCGCAGCTTTCCATCCGGGAGCAGATGGCGGCTTATAAAGAAGTCATTGACCGTTTTCCCCAGGCGGCGGAACGCCCCCGCCCGGAGCAAGGCCATACAGACCGATAGCGGCACTTCTGGACACATTGTCCAGAGGTGCTTTTTTCGTGTGGAAGGAGGGATAAGGGCTGATAGACGAGGACGTTTCCAGACGTACCATAGCAGTATCTATTAAGGCAAGCAAGCTCACGGCGCGGGGGCTTGCCTATGTTCTCCAGGCGGTAGGCCGGAAGATCGCCAAACACCACCGGGCCAAGCAGACGCCCCACGGCAGGCAGACGGTGGGGCAGCTCATGGGCCACGGGGCCGCCACCAACAGTATCGAGGTGGAGGCCCCGGCCCTCTTTGACCGGGTGGCCCGGAAATGGAATGTGGACTACGCCTTTTATCAAGTCGCGCCGGATAAGCACTTGCTGTTCTTCAAGGCGGGGCAGGCCGACGCGATCACAGCCTGTTTCTCCGAGTATTCCAAACAGCTGCTAAAGCGCACCAAATCCGCAAAAGCCCCCATCCGGGAGCAGATCAAGGAGGCCGCCGCAGAAGCGGCCCGCCAGCCCGCCCAAAAGCTGGAACGCGCAAAGGAGGCGGTGCATGAGGACAGGTAGCGTCAAAAAATATGTGATACCAAACATCCCCTATTTGTTTGTGTTGTGGGCCTGCCTAAAGCTGGGGACAGCCTACCGGCTGGCCGCTGGCGCGGATTTCCCCCATAAGCTCATGGGCCTGGGGCAGACGGTAGGCCCGGCCTTTGCCGACCTTGCGCCGGGGCTTGATCCCTTTGACTGGCTTGTTGGCATTGTGGGCGCGGTGGGCTTCCGGCTGCTGATCTACTTCAAGAGCAAGAACGCAAAGAAATTCCGGCGGGATGAGGAGTTCGGGAGCGCCCGTTGGGGCGGGCCTAAAGATATAGCCCCTTTCGTCGATCCCGTCTTTGAAAACAATGTCATCCTCACCGGGACGGAGCTTCTTACCATGAACACCCGCCCCAAAAATCCGGCCAACGCCCGCAACCTCAACGCCTGTGTGATCGGTTCGTCCGGCTCCGGCAAAACGCGGTTCTGGCTCACCCCGCAGCTTCTCCAGGCCAGCGCGAAGAAAAAGGGCGGGTGCAGCTTTGTGGTGGTCGATCCAAAGGGCGGGGTTCTCTCCCAGGTGGGGGCTTTCCTGCAACGGAGGGGTTATCGGATCAAGGTGTTCAATTCCATTGACTTCACAAAATCCATGCACTATAACCCCCTGTCGTATATCCGCAACGAGGCCGACATTCTAAAGTTTGTTGATACCCTCATCGCCAACACCAAAGGCGAGGGCAAGGAGGGTGATCCATTTTGGACAAAGGCGGAAACGCTTTTGTACTGCGCCCTTATCGCCTATATCATTTTCGAGGGCCCCGCCGAGGATCGGAATATGAATACCCTGGTGGATATGATCTCCGGCATGGAGGTGAAAGAGGACAACGAAAACTTTATGAACGCGGTGGACTATATGTTCAAGGGCCTGGAAAAGCGCAAGCCGGATTGCTTTGCGGTAAAGCAGTACAAAAAGTACAAATTAGCCAGCGGTGTTGTATGCTCTAAAAGACTTCTTAATCAAGCGGTTGGGAAGTCTCTTAGAA
>OHMX01000655.1_pt1 | contig 14914 bp, 10 predicted proteins | sample 1569471 | NCBI WGS metagenome assembly OHMX01 (sample SAMEA3879547, study PRJEB24766) | human gut metagenome | biome: human-associated habitat; feature: feces | place: USA | collected 1985/1987
TCCCGTCCAGTTCAACGCCGAAACGTCAGCGCCGTCGTTGCCTGTCTCGACATTCACTCCTGAATAAGTGGTTCCGCCATCGTTTATGGTAGCGTCAGAAATGTAGTAAGCGTTGTTGCTTACGCTCATATCCGTACTGCTGCCTGCTCCGCCCTTGCCGTCGGTCAGGTCAATAAGGTTCTCTATCTGGCCTGAGCCATACACAACGGCATCCGTTATGTGTGCTGTTGCGCCGCGGCGAACCTTGATTGCGTCCTGCATTGACTGCGTTGAAGAGTTGTTAACGATAGTCATGCCATTGATTGTAAAGTCTGCCTGGGGCGCTCCGTCGGGCATGTCCCCGTCAAGATTACCGTCAGCCTCAACGCCGCGCGGGTCTTCCTCGGTGCTTGTGAAGCCGTCTTCCCAAATGCCGTAGCAGTTGGTCAGCGTGCCTGAATAGCCCTGAGTGAAATCAAAGCAGTCGTCATCGCAGTTGACTACGAGCAGATTTGAAACATTAACCGTACCACCGAAGAACTCAATTCCGTCGTCAGCGCCCTCTGCGATATAGACATTCTCGATTGTGGTTCCGTTTCCTACGCCGTTAAGTGTCAGTCCGTTGTGCTCGATATCAGCTGAGCTGCGCGCTCCGGTGTACCAAAGTTCCACATATCTTATCACTCCGCTGTTGTCGTTTGCGTCGTTTCCGCCGTAAAATACGTTGTTGTTTATCTCGGTAGCGGCCTCGCCTCCACCGGTGATAGGCGCATTACCGTTGATTATCAGTCCTCCCCAATAGCCCGCAGTGGCATTATCGGTATCAGCGGTGAACACGATCGGTTTGTCGACTGTACCTTCAGCGTTTATTGTTCCGCCACGTTCTACCAAGATATAGCTTGAGAAACCCTGCGTAGCCCTGATTGTTGTGCCGGCCGGAATGTTGAGTGTAGCTCCGTCAGGAACTGTCACCGCACCCGTAAGACGGTATTCTTTGTCGGCTTCAAGAGTAACGGTTCCCTCGATGGCGCCGTTCAGTTCGACACCTCCAGTGGTTGAGCCACCACCTCCTCCGCCACCGTTGTCGTTAGTGTCGTCGTCGCTGCATGAAGTAAAACTCATCGCGCTCATCATGGCTACGAATGCCATTGCTGTCAGAAATAACTTTTTCATGTTGCTAAATAAATTAGTTTGATTTGGTTTTCTGTATCTTTTCTTTTTACCTTATATGATGTTACACCTTAATACTCTTATAAGTTGTACGACAGTCCGAGACTTAAGTCCATGCCCTTCTTGTACTTGCTGAGCACTACATCCTCGTTGGTTTCGTTGCCCTTACGCGTAAGCTGGTGGGCAGAATTGAGCAGGTTGCGTGCCTTCAGGTTGATTGAGAAGTGCTTTCCGAGTCGTGCAGAAGCGATGAAGTCAAGCGTCGGAATGCCGTTTTCCATTATATCCTGGTATCCTTGGGTACCAATGGTGTATAGGCGGTCGCTGAAATAGTTGAACACCAACGCTCCGGTAAACGTATTGGAGCCTTTCCTGAGCAGGTAAGTGAGGTCGGCGTTGACTATCCAGGGTGCCGCTCCCTCAAGCTGCGAACCCGAAGGGTCGGTTGCGAGGGGCACTTTTGCACAAGTATATGTGTACGCTCCGTTTACGCCGAGGGTCAGACGGCTCATGCCGTTGTTCTCAATGGCACGTGAGAAGATATGCTTCTTCAGCTCCATCTCAACTCCGGCAGCCGTAGCATGGTCGGAGATGTTCTGGTAAGAGAGGAAACCTCCGGCGCTGGCAATCTCGATCCTGGATATTGGGCGCTTGATATACTTGTAGAAAGCGGTGACCGAGAACAGCTCGGAGGGCGATATGTACCAGTCCCACTTCAGGTCGACATTGTAGTTGTCCGACGGTTTCAGGTCGGGATTACCCTGGCTGTTGAAGCTCACGCTGACGTAACGGAAGGGCGATATTTCCTTCGATTGCGGCAGTGTGTACGTCTTGCTGGCTGCCAGACGTAACGCATGGCGTTCGTTTAGGTTGTAACGCAGGTTAAGCGTTGGCAGGAAATACGACTTCTTTATATCCTGGCTGCCCTTGCTTCCGCCCTTGTTCACGTTGTAGTCTACCGTCATGTCAACGTTGTCATACTTCAGGCCGAGATTGGCTATGAACTTAGACGTAAACTGGTAAGTGGCCTCCGCGTAGGCTGAATGTATGTTCTTCTTGACAGAATACATGTCATCCTGGCGGTCAAGTAGGAAGTCTCCGGCGGCAAAGTTGTCCTGGTTGAAGTAGTCATCAAAGCTGATGGCTGACATATCGAAAGGAGTGCGTGCCACGGCGGACATGTCATACTCAACGGCTTCAAACCCGTCGTCGACGAAGCGGCCCATATAGCCGATCCTTACGTTTGAGTTATGGTCGAATCTGTCCTTGAGTTTATACGTGAGAGCCACCCGTGCGTTGAGGTCTTTGCCGTCAAGCTCGGAGAAATAGCGCTGCTGTATTCCTGTGCCACGCATGGGAACGTAGCCATCGTCGGTCTTTACGAGGTTGTTTATACGGCGGTCCGGTTCATAGCCTTTTATGATATTGTACGACAGTCCGGCGTCGAGGTCAAACAGCTTGCTGAGTTGCCACTTGGTGTCGAGCTGGTTCACGATGAGCATGTTGTCGTTGGTCTGCTGGCGGCGCATGAACCCTTCGTAAGTGTCTGACGACTGATAGTCGTTGTCCATGCCGAGATAGTCGCCCACGGACTCGTTGGTTGCGTGTACAAGCATGAAGTTATAAGCCAGCCTGTGCTTACGGTTGTGCCTGTATTCGAGGTTTGCCATGGCCAACTGGCTTGTCTCCACCTTGGATATGTCGCCGTTCATGTCCTGCGAGATGGTGCCTGAAGTTGTAGTGTTGCGCACCTCCTCTTCATAATGCGTGTAGTTCTTGTTGTGGCTGGCAACGATGAAGAACGACAGCGGATTGTCGCCTATCATGAAGCGCTTGCCGCCCGACAGTGTGTAACTCTGGTTTATCTGCAGGTTCTGCCGGCTCGGGTCGAGCGAGTTACGGAAGTTATATGTGTCAAGATTCTCGCCCGGCTGCGTCCTGTTGGCAAATCCGAAGGCGTTTACACCGTCCAGTCTCTGGAAGTTGGACGAGAGGGTCTGCGTGTTGAAACCTCCCGAAACGCTTATGTTGAACTTGCCGGCGCCGGTCAGTTCTTTCGACGTTATGTTGATGTCGGCGCCCGCAACGTCGGCCGGAGTGCCGCTGTAGAAAGCCTTGTTGACGTCTACCGACTGTATTATGTCGGTAGAGAATATGTCGAGCGCGATGTTCTTGTACTCGGGGTCTTCCGACGGAATGGGATAGCGGTTTAAAGTGGTGATGTTGTAGCGGTCGCCCAGTCCGCGCACAAATACGTTCTTGACGCCTTCCTGCTTGGATATTCCGGATATTTTTGTCACGGCCGCCTGCGCGTCGCTTACGCCCTTGCGTGAAAGCTCCTGCGCGCCGATGGTCTGCACGGCTACGATTGACCGCTTCTGCTCCATCATCGTAACGTTCTCCGACTCACGGTTGGCCTTGGCCACAACCTCGACGTCCGCCAGCTGACGGTTGTCCGTCTCAAGCTCGAAGTCGAGCGTGGTCACCTTGTTGTCCTCTATCTTAACCTGCCGCTTTACGGCTGTCTTGTATCCTACGTACTTTATTTCAATGTCATAGATGCCATCTCTCAGTCCCGAGAGTTGAAAGTTTCCGTCCACGTCACTCACGGTAGCGATGTCGCTGCCGATAACGTGCACCGTAGCGCCGATAAGCGGCTCTTTAGACTTCTGGTCCTTAATGCTGCCCTTAACGTCCACATCCACGTCATTGACGCCCGCCCCGAATACCGGCATAATGAGGGCCGACGCCAACACCGTGGCACTAAAAATTCTCTTAATACTACTTTTTACCATCATAAAAACTATCCTAATCAATTTTCCGCTGCAAAATTACGGCGGCCATGTTTCAATGGAGTTGCTGCGTTGTTAGTAAACGTTGACGATTGTTTTTCAATAAAATTACATCGACGAATCCACCTAATTTATATAATATCAAGCACTTACAACAAATTTTCTTCAAAATTGAGGCTTCACGCCAAGTTACTTTTTGTCACTCCAGAAATGTACGTAAAAACCAAGCAACCAGAAAAAACGGAGTACCGGCAGCCGTCATCCACGCAATGAAAAACAGCCCGGAAAACCTCAAAACACGGTATCCGACCATACATTCGCGCACTTTTACCATGCGAAAAGACGGCCTTCGCTGTTACCGAAGACCGTCTTCGGTAACGCAAAAGATGGCCTTTTACACTCCAAAAAGCCGCATTCCGCACAAGAAAACAGGGCCTACTGATGCACACAAAGCCGCCGCGGAGGCATAAATCGTTGGCTTACAACGGCATAGACATGCACACGTAAAACTGCGATATTCTCCGCTAAAAGATTTATTTTTCCAAATAACGCAATACAGACGCGCCACGAAAAATCAATATGTAAGCGTAGACGGCATTTTAACGGAAAAACGTCAAAACGGCGTCCTACGGCAACGCTACCGCCGGCATACCGCCACTGAAAAAATAAAATGAGCCGAACAAGCATTTTTTAATACCTGTTAAGCACCGTCACCGGCACAATATCCACAATCAGGCTGAACCCCGTTTTCACGCAAACGGCAAAATACGTATCTTTGCAGCGGTACCCAATGACGGACAAACCAACCATATACAATATTAACACAAACATTAGCGAACATGAAAATGAAGAAGTTATTTGATTACAACATCGGCAAGTTGCTGTTTGCAATCATTGCCATGTGCGTATGTTCAGTACCCCTTGTGTCGTGCAGCGATGACGACGACAATGACGGCGGAGGCAAATTCGACCCGCCGGCATACGAGGCCTCAGCCGCAAAATATGAAATCAGCGACGGCTCAAGCCCCTACGAGTCAATCGAGTTTACCGAAAGCGGCAACTATCTCGTAACCATGTCGGGCGTCACCCCGGCGCCGGCGGCTGCCGCAAAAGAGGCAACACAGGCTGCGCGCGGCATGGCGGCAATGGCCAAAAGGCCGTCAATATTCGCCAACACGGCCGCCACACAGGCTACAAGGGCATATTACTCGCCCATCCTTTACGGAAAATACACCGTAGGGGCAGACGGCACGTACATCCTTGAAGGCTTCGGAACGGTTAAAGTAACACAAGACGGGACAGGCAACTCTTACACTCTCGAGGTAACGCCCGACGGCGGACAGACCGTAACCATCGAGGCCACAAGGCAGAACGCCGACCTCAACAGCCAGAAGTCCAACATGCTGTGCCGCACGTGGGACATGGCTGCCGCGCGCCTCTTCTTTGACTATAACGGCAAGAGGGTTATCGACGTGAAAGGCAACAGCCCCGAGGAACTGCTCGAGAAGCTGCGCGAGTTAGCCCAGAAGAACGACCCTGACTATGACGAAAGCGACTACGACGAGATAGAAGACATCATGCCCGCATGGCCCGAGGAGGTAGTCTTCACCAAGACCGGCACCTACGTAGTGTATTATACGGGGCAGGAGCTTGCCGTGTCTACATGGAAATGGGAGAACGAGGCTCAGGGCTACCTGATCTACTCATGGTACAACAACCTTGACGACCCCGACGGCAGGGTGCTCGTTGAGTTCGACGGCAACAACATGCAGATAACAGAGAGCTATACGGAAAGCTACGACGGAGAGACCGAGACTATGGGCTTGACGTATTATTTCACCGAGGCTAAATAAATACATACCTCTCAATAACACGGCGCCGGCAACTTGTGTGTAGTTGCCGGCGCCATTTTTATGTCAACGGCAAACCCCGCGCACATGCATAACGCCAACATTATGCTAAAAAAGGAAACACTTGTTTCTTAAAGAATGTAAACGCAACGGGTTGAAGTTTTATTTCAGGCATATTGCCGTAAATCACTATATAACAGCAGATAACATGTATTACACAGGCATGCTGGCACACTTTTTGCATGCCAAAAAAGATGTAAACACACTTGTTTTTCACGCCGTTTTTTGTTAACTTCGCAATCGTTTTTTACAAAACCCTTTCATTTATACTAAATAAACAGACCTGACGACAAAGCATGAAACACCTTAAAATATTCGTAGCGGCACTGTTGCTCTTTACTGCGGGCACCCCGGCGATGGCCGACAACGAGCCTGACAACGACAACAAGGAGAACTACGAGGAGATAGACAATTACGACTTCATATACGATAACGAAGATTACGGCGAGGACATGCAGTTCTCACAAATCGACGATATGCTCGACGAGGCGTTCGCTACCGCAGAGGAATGTCAGGACCCAACGCTTTCGACTGTTCCGGCTTCACCAGCTACGTATTCAAGAACATGGGCATAGAACTTAACCGCTCGTCGCGTGCGCAATACACCCAGGGCGAGGCCGTAAGCAAAGACGAACTGCGCACGGGCGACCTGGTATTCTTCACCGGTTCAAGTACCCGCGGCCCCATAGGACACGTTGGAATCGTGGTAGACGTCGACCCCATCAGCGGCTCGTTCAACTTCATACACGCCAGTACAACGGGCGTAAGGGTCAGCAACTCGAAAGAAAGATACTACTCACGGCGCTACGTAGGGGCGCGCCGAGTACTGCAATAAACAGCCCAGGCATAACGACATACCACAGCCAAGGACACCGCAACATGGCCATCTAAGCCACAACGGCAGTTCTTGGCTGTTTGTTTTACCGCATACCGTGACAACAAAGCATACCATACTCATCACCGCAGCGTGCTGCATTGCCGCCGCATGCAAGCCCGACAGCGGAGCAAAGGCACCGCAAGCCACAACGGAATACACCGTAGCGGCCGCTGACACCATGCCGCCATCCGCCCCACTGCCCGCCGACAGCACATACACCATTGCCATGGCCGGCGACATTATGATGGGAACCACTTATCCTGACAGCGTTCTCCCCGCCGACGAAGGACGCCTATTGTTTGCCGACGCGGCACAAGTACTGCGCCGCGCGGACATCGCCGCGGGAAACCTTGAAGGCACTCTGTGCGACACGACATGCCATACTAAGAAGACGTTGCATGAATACAACTACGCTTTCCGCACTCCGGTGGAATACGCCGCACGGCTCGGCGAGGCGGGGTTCGACTTCCTTTGCATGGCCAACAACCATTCGCTCGACTTCGGATGGGACGGAGTGCGCTCCACCGAGCATGCGCTCGACGGGCAAGACATAGCCTACGCCGGACTGCGCGGCCGTCGTAAATGGGCCATAATAGAGCGCAGAGGATTAAAGTTCGGCCTCTGCGCCTTCGGACATAACGCCTTTACCATAAACCACAAACGCCCTGACGAAGTGACGGAAATACTCGATACGCTGCGCGCCATGGCCGACATAATCATCGTTTCGTTCCATGGCGGAGGCGAGGGCACGGCATACAGCCACCTGCCTTACGGCCATGAGGAGTACATCGGGGAAGACCGTGGGTCGTTACGCGAGTTCGCCCACCTTTGCATAGACCACGGGGCAGACATCGTTTTCGGGCACGGTCCACACGTAGTGCGCTGCGTAGAGCTTTACCGTGACCGCCTTATAGCATACAGCCTGGGCAACTTCTGCACACCGTTCGGTATCAGCGTGGCCGGCGTATCGGGCTACGCTCCGGTAATCGAGGCACGAATCGACCGCCAGGGACACTTCATCACCGGACAGATACATCCGTTCATACAACGTCGGGGCATTGGCCCGAGACGCGATACGACGGGGGTTGTAATCAACAGGATACGCGAATTGACGGCCGAGGACATACCTGACGGCCGCCTCATCATAGCCGACGACGGTACGATAACCGACAGGAATAACGGCCGGAAACGATAAGCGTACATGGAGTTCGGCATGACAATGATTGCGAAAGGCCGTCTTTTACAGGATAAAAGACGGCCTTTTGCCGTATAAAAGATGGTCAATTGGAACGCGATTGACGGTTAATTGCAAATTGATTATAAACCAGGCCAATACCTACAATGGGTCAACGTCAAAATAAACCTGAACCGACCTGAACCTTTGGTCACGCAAAATGGCCTCCTTGCCCTTACATAAGTACACTCGTACCTTGTCCCTGTCAATGCCGTTCTCAAGCTTCAAGACAATCTTACGGATATTCATCGCCTTGACTTTTGCTACCGACGGCTTGTCCGGACCAAGCACCCTGCCGCCGAACCACGAGCGAAGCAGAGCCCCCATGGCGTCAGCCGCCGTGCTTACAACCGCGTTCTCCTTATGCCGGAGATAGACGTTCACGATATGGAAGAACGGCGGATAATGGAACAGTTGCCGTTCCTCGAGCAGGTCGGAGTAAAAACCGTCAACGTCATTATGCACCACCTGCGTGATGACGGGCAGCTCCGGGCTTTTGGTCTGTAGTATAACGAGGCCCCGTTTGCCTTTTCTGCCGGCACGCCCGGCCACCTGCGCCATCATCATGAAGGCGTGCTCGTAGGCCCGGAAGTCAGGATAATTAAGCATGGAGTCGGCATTCAGTATGCCCACAACCGACACACGGTCGAAATCCAAGCCCTTGCTTACCATCTGCGTGCCGATGAGTATGTCGGTGCGATGTGCCGAAAAGTCGTTTATCAGGCGCTCATAGGCATTGCGGGTGCGCGTCGTGTCAAGGTCCATACGCGCCACACGCGCTTCCGGAAACAGTTCCATCACCTTGTCCTCCACCTTCTCCGTACCGTAGCCACGCCCCCTGAGGTCACGGCTTCCGCAGCACGGGCACACTTCGGGCACGGCATACGTGCGGCCGCAATAGTGGCAAGTGAGCTGCCCGAGAGCCTTATGGTAAGTAAGCGAGACGTCGCACGACTCGCACCTTGGCGTCCATCCGCACTCGCGACACTCAATCATCGGGGCGAATCCGCGGCGGTTCTGGAACAGGATTGCCTGCTCGCCGTTGTCCAGCGCACGGCGTATGCACGAAAGGAGAAGCGGCGAAAAGGGGCCGTTCATCATCTTGCGGCGCTGCAAGTCCTTGATGTCTACAACCGTGATTTCGGGCATTTGTATGTCGTTATACCGCTTGTCAAGGCGCACGTAGCCGTACTTGCCCGTGCGGGCGTTGTTCCAGCTCTCGAGAGATGGCGTTGCCGAGCCGAGCAAGGTCTTGGCTCCAGTCATCGCGGCGAGCATTATTGCCGCCGAGCGGGCATGGTAACGGGGCGCCGGGTCCTGCTGTTTGAACGATGTCTCGTGCTCCTCGTCGATGATGACAAGACCAAGACGGGTGAACGGAAGGAGCACTGCCGAGCGCGCACCGAGGATTACTTCATACGGATTAGGCGACATCTGCTTGCGCCATATCTCAACCCTTTCGGCGTCGGAATACTTTGAATGGTATATGCCGAGGCGGTCGCCGAACACGCGCTGGAGCCTCTGACGGATCTGCACTGTCAGCGCTATTTCGGGCAGTAGGTAAAGAACCTGCTGTTTTTTTTCGAGCGCCTGGCGTATGAGGTGTATGTATATCTCGGTTTTTCCGCTTGACGTTACGCCGTGAAGAAGCACCACGTTCTTCTTAAGGAACGAGAACATGATTTTATTGTAGGCCTCCTGCTGCGCCTCGTTCAGGGGCTTTATGTTCTCAAGGTGCGGCTCGCCGCCATGGTTCAGGCGCCCGACCTCACGCTCATAGGGCACAAGAAGCTTACGGTCGACAAGATTCTTAAGCGTAGCCGACGTACAGTGGGCCGAGTTCATCAGTTCGTCGCGCGTAACCTCAACCACCGGTTCGTGCGTGGTTGCGCCCTCGATGGTATCCCAACGGGTCATGGAAAGGAAACACGCGAAAGCCTTATACTGCCTGTCGGCGCGCTTCAGCATGTCAAGGGCGACATGCATGCCACGCTCGGAACGCAGCTCCGGGGCGAGCGCAAGGCACTGTTCGGTCTTCGGCCTGTACGCGTCCACGGCCTTAAGTCCTCCTGGCAGCGCAGCCTGCAGCACGTCGCCGGGCGCCGACATGTAGTAATCCGAGAGCCAATGCCATAACTTCAGCTGGATGTCGATCACGATACGGGAGTCGTCAAGCACGAGTTTTATGTCCTTGACGTCAAACTCAGGCTTTGTGTCATGCGCTTTCATGACCAGTCCTACGCAAGTCTTGTTGCGGCCGAAAGGCACAAGCACACGCCTGCCACGCTCCACACTGCCCTGCAGCGACGGCGGAACGGAGTAAGTGAAAAGGGCGTCAAGCGGCACAGGCAACAAAACATCTATATAACTACTCATAATCCACAATGCATAATCCATAATTGAGCTGCGACGTGCAAAGTTAATAAAAAACTGCTGTTTTGTTGCCCAATGAAATGAATATAATTGTCTATGGCCGTAAGAAAGGCCATGAACACGGCCCCATCACACGCCTTGCGACCCAGTCATGAATTATGCATGAACCTTGTTCCAATCAAGAATGAAGATTCAAGAGTCAAGAATGGCCCACCAGCCCAATTATGAATCAAGAATGGCCCGGGACTTGCCTGCGCCGGAACTCGTTTGGCGCACAGCCGAGGTTCTTCTTTACGTAGCGCCCGAAGAACGACGTGTTGGGAAACTCCAGCTCATTGGATATCTCCTTGACGCTCTTCCTCGTGCTTTTCAGCAGGCGCTCAATGTCCTTCGTCACGTAGGCGTCAATGATTTTAGAGGCCGTCTTTCCGCCCGTCTTCTTGCACACAACGGTCAGGTATTTAGGCGTTATGTTCAGCCTGTCGGCATAATACGCCACGTCGCGGCGCTTCGGATACGACTGTGCCAGTAAGCTTATAAACCTGTCAAAGATGTTCTCCGCCGACGACATCGGGCGCGGGCGAAGGCCGGCGATACGGCCGAGCACGTTGCCGAAGTCGTAAACAAAGGCCAGAACAAGGGCGTCAAGAATCTTGTCGCGGAACACGTTTGTGTTATCGGAAAACTTGGCTTTCAACAAATCGAAATATCGGCAGAAGCCCTCAGTCTCGCTGTCCAGAAGTGAAATCAAGGCGTTGTGCTCGATGAAAAGCCTGTAATTCCACCCTTGGGCGGGCAGGGGCAGCGTCTTTTCGGCATACTCGGTGGAAATAAACACGCAGCGAAACCTGAAGTCAGGGCTTAGCAGCACGTTGCTCAATATCGACTCCGGAGAGCATATCACAGCGTCGTTCTTATGCCCAACATACTGTTTCCCGTTAATCTCGAACGTATATTTACCGCCAAGACAGAGCAACACGTACACTCCGTCGAACTGCAAGGCGTTACGTGGATTGACTTCGGTCAGTTCGTCAATCAAGGCTATCTTACCGTCAGTGTATTTCAGCTTTTGCCTGATCTCAGGGTTCGCAAGATTTCCGATTTTTACATCCATAATCCTTTTTGGATGCAAAGAAAATCATTTTCTGCGACATTACGGTTATCCAAAAGTAATTAGAAATACTCTGAAAGTCCTTTTTTAAGAATAAAAAACAGTTCGTTCCGTAATGCCGACGGGCAAGAACCGTCATGCGCCCGACCGTCTCCCGACTGTCTACAACGGGTTTCCGGTAAAGTCTTTGGCCATCTACGCCGTATCGCATTGACATTCAATGCGTTACAAAAGGCCATCATTTGCGATGTAAAAGATGGCCTTTTAGCTTGCAAAAGACGGCCATTTGCGTTGCGATTGACGGTCTTTTACAACGCTTATAGCTGCATAACAGCGATAAACACGGCACATTTGCCTTATACCTTATTATATATATGGAGAACAGAACACCGAATGCCGTAATTCAAGTTGTCAACAACGGCAATAAAACAGGAAAACAGTCAAAATACATACGGCAGTTTTTACATTGGCAACAGAAAGATTATCCATAAGTGAATAGTTATGTCCTAAAATTCATTTTGTTCTAAAATAGGACATTTACGCAGACATCCAAAAGAGAAAAAGAGGTCAAAAACACCCTAATTTTGCACTGTGAAATAAAAAAACAATATCAAGATGAGAAACTATCACCTTATTCCGATGTTGCTGGCAGCTACATTGCTGACCGCATGCGGTAAGAAAGAAGACAACCAGAACAACCAACCTAAAACTGTAAAGGTGGAAGTAACACAGGTAAAGACCGTCAACGGAGAAAACACAAGCCGTTTCTCGGGCACGGTAGAGGAAGAAAACGGCACGCTGCTGAGCTTCGCGGTGCCCGGAACGATAAGGACAATGAACGTTGACGAGGGCGACCGCGTGGCCAAGGGACAACTCATAGCCACGCTCGACGCCGAACAACTGACTAACAACTATAACGCGGCAAAGTCTGCCTTGGCGCAAGCCGACGATGCATACCGCCGTATGAAAGAGCTGCACGACAAAGGTAGTCTTCCCGAAATAAAATGGGTTGACGCCCAGACCACGCTCGAGCGCGCCCGCGCCGCAGAGCAAGTGGCTGCAAAGCAGCTGCGCGACTGCCGCTTGTACGCACCGTTCAGCGGTGTAATATCAAAGAAGACGGGCGAGAAAGGACAGAACGTGGCTGAGGGAACTACCATCGCCAAGCTCGTGGCCGTAGGCCGTGTGAAAGTGAAAATTGCCGTACCGGAAAACGAGATAGCGCAAGTGAACGTAGGACAGAAGGCCAATATCACCGTAAGCGCCCTCGGCGGAGAGACCATCAGCGGCACCGTGAGCGAGAAAGGGATATCGGCCGACCCGCTGTCGCGCTCGTATGACGTAAAGATTAATGTCGACAACGCCTCACGCAAGCTAATGCCAGGCATGGTGGCAACGGTAACCCTCAAAGACAACGGACAGTCACAGGCATGCATCATACCGGCACACATCGTACAGATTGACGAGAACAACAACGAGTTTGTATGGCTGGCAGCAGGCGGAAAGGCCGTAAAGCGCATAGTTGAATGCGGCGACTTCACCGCCGACGGAGTAACGATAATCTCCGGACTTGCCGACGGCGACAAGATAATAACTGCCGGACAGCAGAAAGTAAGCGAAGGTACGGAGGTTAAATTCTAATTCCTCAAGCAGACAGGTAACAGGCAAACAAGCATACAAGGAACATCACGTTCAATCCGGCCGACAACTGCCGGCACACCCGACAAGGGTCATCTCCTTGCCAGCTTGTACCCCGTCTGCTTGTCAACATAAAAAAATCAAACAATGGAACAGAAGAAACGCAACTTTGTGGAATGGGCGATGCACTACCGGCAAATCGTCATCCTCATATTCAGCTGCCTCGTGGCCTTCGGCATATACAGCCTGCCCGGCATGAGGAAAAACGAGTTTCCCGACTTCACCGTGCGCCAGGGTATCGTCGTAGCGGTGGCTCCCGGCGTGCCGTCGGACGAGATGGCCGAGCAGGTTACCAAGCCTCTGGAGAACTATATCTTTACATATAAGGAGGTGAAGAAGGCCAAGACCTTCTCGAAAAGCCGTGACGGAATAACATACATACAGGTAGAACTCAACGACGACGTAAACAACAAGGACGAGTTCTGGAGCAAGTTCAAGCACGGAGTGGCCGACTTCAAGACACAACTGCCGAGCAACGTGCTCGCCATAAAGGTGATGGACGACTTCGGAGACACCTCGGCGTTGCTGATAACGATGGAGAGCAAGGACAAGACTTACCGCGAACTGGAGGACTACATGGACTGCCTGCAGGACAGTCTGCGGCGCATTGAGAGCGTAGGACGCATGACGGTAAGCGGCATGCGGCACGAACAGATAGCCGTATATCTCGACAACGAGCGCCTGAGTCACTACGGACTGAACGACAAGACGCTGACTCTTACCCTCATGCAAAAGGGCTTCACCACGAGCGGAGGCCGCGTTAAGACCGACGACTACGTGCAGCCGCTGTACGTGGAGAAGTCGCTCAACTCGGTGTACGACATTGAGCAGATGATTGTCTTCACCACGCCCGACGGCAACAATATACGCCTCAAGGACGTTGCCGACGTGCGCAGGGAGTACCCCGAGGCTGATTCGTACATCACGAACAACGGCACAAAGTGCCTGCTCCTTAGCGTAGAGATGAAGAAAGGACAGAACATCGTCAAGATGGGCGACGACATCGACAAGGTGATGGCCGGTTTCCAGAAAACCCTTCCGGCAGGAGTCAGCATATACAGGATAACCGACCAGAGCAAGGTTGTGGGCGACAGCGTGGCCAACTTCCTTGAAGAGCTGCTCATAGCAATCGTCGCCGTGGTAATCGTCGTTATGCTCCTGCTGCCCATGAGGGTAGCGCTCGTGGCCGCATCGACCATCCCTATAACAATATTCATATCCCTCGGACTGTTCAACGCTTTCGGAATAGAGCTTAACACGGTAACTCTCGCGGTACTGATAATGTCGCTTGGAATGATAGTGGACAACTCCATCGTCATCATTGACAACTACCTGGAGTGCATCGGGACAGGTATGTCGCGCTGGCACGCCTCCATCCAGAGCACCACTCACTTCTTCAAGTCCATCTTCTCGGCCACGCTGGCCATCACGGTTACGTTCTTCCCGTTCCTCATAACGCTTACGGGAATGTTCAAGGACTTCATTGTTATGTTCCCGTGGGGCGTCACCATCGTGCTGATGGTATCGCTTCTGGTGGCCACGTTGCTTGTCCCGTTCATGCAGTTCTGGTTCATCCGCAAGCCGATGGAGAGCAAGAAAAAACCTGACGGCAGAAAGCCGTTCTCGTTCTTGGACGTTCTCCAGAAGTCATACAACAAGCTGTTGGACGTCTGCTTCGCCCATCCGAAGGTTACGGTGACCGTCGGAGTACTGTCAGTGGCCGCAGGAGTATTTATGATGAGGTATGTTCCGCAGAAGCTGATGCCTGCG
>OHMX01000657.1_pt1 | contig 14839 bp, 8 predicted proteins | sample 1569471 | NCBI WGS metagenome assembly OHMX01 (sample SAMEA3879547, study PRJEB24766) | human gut metagenome | biome: human-associated habitat; feature: feces | place: USA | collected 1985/1987
AAATTTCAAGTTATCCCACGGAGAAGAATTGGTGATCATGTACCAGCGCAACGGGTCGGACCCGTATTTCTCGATGGTCGAGAAGGGGTCTACGGCATTGCCCAGACGCTTGGACATCTTGTTACCATTCTTGTCAAGTACCAATCCGTTAGAGATAACAGCTTTGTAAGAAATGGTATCGAATACCATTGAAGCGATTGCATGGAGCGTAAAGAACCAACCGCGAGTCTGGTCGATTGCTTCCGAAATAAAGTCGGCGGGATACACTTCGTCGAAAATTTCCTTGTTTTCAAACGGATAGTGCCACTGCGCGAAAGGCATGCTACCGCTGTCGTACCAGCAATCCAGCACTTCGGGAACGCGGTGCATTACGCCGCCGCATTCGGGACACGTGAACGTGACCTCGTCGATATAAGGTTTATGAAGTTCGGGTGCTTTTTCAAGCCCGCCGAGTTTGCAAAGTTCTTCGCGGCTGCCGACGACGTGTTTATGTCCGCACTTGTCGCAAATCCAGATGGGAAGCGGCGTGCCCCAGTAACGTTCGCGGCTGATGCCCCAGTCGATGACGTTTTCGATGAAGTTGCCCATACGTCCCGTCGCGATTGTCGGCGGCATCCAGTTGACCGACAGATTGCGTTTCATAAGTTCGTCGCGAACCGCCGTCATCTTAATGAACCAGCTTTCGCGTGCGTAATAAATAAGCGGGGTGTCGCAACGCCAGCAGAACGGGTAACTGTGTTCGTAAAGCATATCCTTGAACAGCAATCCCATTTCGTTCAGTTTCATAATAATGGGACGATCGGCGTCTTTCACGAAAAGACCTTTGAAGTCATAAACGTCGTCGGTGAGTCTGCCGCGGTCGTCCACGAATTTCACAAAAGGCAAGTCGTAACGTCTGCCGACCTGCGCGTCGTCTTCGCCGAATGCGGGCGCGATGTGTACGACGCCGGTGCCGTCCGTAAGAGTGACGTAATCGGCGTTCGTGACAAACCAGCCTTTCGACGTGTCTTTGACGTAATCGAAAAGAGGTTTATATTTCGTATATTCGTAATCCTTGCCCTTTTTCACGCTGACAAGTTCGTATTCGTCCTCCTTGAAAAGGGACGGGATAAGAGCCTTTGCCATAATGAAGTATTCGTCGCCGACCTTGATTTTGGCGTAGTCTTCTTTCGCGTTCATACAAAGCGCGACGTTGCTGGGGAGCGTCCACGGGGTGGTCGTCCAGGCAAGGAAGCTCGTGTTTTCTTCGTCAACGAGCCTGAACCTTACGAAAACAGAACGTTCTTTGACGTCCTTGTATCCCTGCGCGACCTCGTGGCTTGACAAAGCCGTGCCGCAACGCGGGCAGTAAGGAACGATTTTATAGCCTTTGTATAAAAGTCCTTTTTTGTCGATTTCTTTCAGGCTCCACCACACCGACTCGATATAATTGTCGTCGTAGGTGACATAGGGGTTTTCCATATCCGCCCAGTAACCGACGCGGTCGGACATGACTTCCCATTCGTGTTTATATTTCCATACGCTTTCTTTGCACTGCTTGATGAACGGCTCGATACCGTACTTTTCGATTTCCTGTTTGCCGTCGATGTGCAGTTGTTTTTCCACTTCGAGTTCGACGGGAAGACCGTGAGTATCCCAGCCCGCTTTCCTTAAAACGTGATAACCTTTCATCGTCTTATAGCGGGGAATAATATCCTTCATAACACGGGTGAGAATATGCCCGATGTGGGGACGTCCGTTTGCCGTAGGCGGACCGTCGAAAAACGAAAACTCAGGATTGCCGACGTTTTTTTCGACGCTTTTTTCAAAGATGTGGTTTTCCTTCCAGAAGTCCAGAACTTCCTTTTCGCGCGCCACAAAATCAAGACCGTTGTCAACTTTTTTGTACATTGAAAAACCTCAATAATTTTTATATTTCAAGACATTATAGAAAATATATTATGAATTGTCAAGAAAAGCGCGCGAAAAAGGCGAAAGCCTTTGCCTTCGCCCCTGAAAAATCTTTTTGATTTACGCTTTTTGCACGACGTAACTTATATAAATCCTGAATCCGTTGTCTTCGACGAACTTTTCGCCGTTCACGGTCACGTCGTACACAGACACGTCGATATTTGCAGTGATATAATATTGGTTTTTATGCTCGCCTGCGCTCATATCGAATGTTTTCGCCTCGACCGCGTTCATGCTTTTCATTCGTATCAGCCTTGTGTTTTCGTCGGTTTTTTCGTATTCGTCCTGCAATCTTACGGTTTTGGTCTTTCCGTCGGCGTAATGCACTGTTGCGGTTGCTTCGCCGAAACTGAACGCGTCGCCTTCCGTGAACGTGAGATTTTCAACGTTCAGATTTACAAAATCTATGCCCGTGATAAAGTTTTTCACGGTAAAGAAGATTCTCCTTGCGTACGCTTCGGGATTTTTCCGATAAACCGCAATTATTTCGTATTCGCACTCCGCCTTTTTGAGTTTGTCAAAAACTTCTTTCGTGAATTCCTTTTTGAGACTCAGGTCTTGTTCGTCGGGCGTGACGTAATACAAAATAATATCTTCGTCCGCGCCCGTCACGGGTACGTATTGCTTGCCGTCTTCGTCCAGAACGAGGCACAGTTTTATGGCGGCGATATACTCTTCGTACTCCTTCCATTCGCCTTTCGTTTTTTCCGTCCATACGTCATTGAATCCGGGCGTGGGCTGCGAAAAATCTTTATTGTTCAGCGTAACGCCTTTGACGGCGGTTTCCTCGAATACCGAATAATTGAACGTTTCAACCCCCGTGAGCAACGAAAGAACAAACATTTTTTTGTCGGAAGCACTCGTCGTGTCGAAACCGGAAATCTGACTTTCGGAAATATCGACGGGCTCCGCTTTTTTCAGCGATTTATAAATATATCTGATTTTCGTGTTCTGCGCGTCAAACTTCTCGCCGACAAGGTAATTTCTTCTCACGCTGTCTTCTTTTTTGACGGAAACGTATTCCTTTTTTTCTTTATCGTATTTCACGAATTCGAAGTCGTAAACGAAGTCGTCTTCGGTCACCTTATACGGCAGCACGACGTCGGTCGCGATGCAAGTGAAAGTGATGTATTTAAGACCTGCCGTTTTGACGTCGAAACCTGTGTAGTTTATACCCTTGTCGAAATAGTAATTCGTTTCGTCCCAAAGCGGAACTTCTTCGTCTTTTTTTTCCGTATTACGGTACTTTATCACAAATTTCATACCGATAAAGTCCGAAAAATCGATTTCACTGCGAATATCCGACACCGAATACACAGGCGCGCCGTGGTCTTCCGACAGCACAAAATCAACACTCGCAACGGCGTTTTCTTCTTTTTGCACGATATACTTGAACCGCGTCGAAAGCCCTTTGTATCTTGCGGTAACGGTGTACGTATCGACGCGCGCTCCCGTCGTGTTTTCAAGGGTAACGTCCTTGTCGGTAAGATCGACGAAGCGGTATTTTTCTTCCTTCGTTTTTTCGTTGTAAGAGTAAACTTTAAGGATACCGCCTTCGGGCGTGAAAGTTTCGCCCTCGACGTAATATTGCTTTGCGGAATACAACTCGATACCGACGTCGACGAACTCGCCCTTATTTTTGTCGCACGCAGAAAGGACGGTTGCCGCCGCGATAACCGTAATCGTCGCAATTAAAATTAAAATCAACTTTTTATTTTTCATATTATTTATGATACAACATTTTCTCTCTTTCAGTCAACCCGTACCGAACAATAACAATTAACTTTTTCTTGACTTTGTCGCGCGTTGGTGGTACAATACGCTTACTGCGCTAGGCGGGGGACTAGGGGTACCCTGTAATCCGAAACCCTCTATATGCGGGGCTGAATGCCGTATGCGGCCTTTTGTATGGTTGGTCGGCAAAAATAAGGGACGTTGATATCAAGGTCTTGTGCAATGTCGTCCCGTGAACCATGTCAGAGCTTGACCGCAGCAGCATTAAGCGGTTAACGGCGTGTGCCACGAGGTTACCTTGAAGGAGTTACCTGTTTTTGTATCACTTCGGTGCAAATTGTCAGGTTACGGTTGCGCAGTTTTTTGAAAACAAAGCGACGGGCTTTCGCTCGTCGCCGTTTTTTTGTCAATTATTCCGTTTGATTTTATTTGTTCATCTGTTCTTTGAAAAACTCGCACGTTTTGTCGATTGTTTTTTTGCTCTCTTCCCAATCTTCGGGATACAAAACGGCGTAAACGTGTCCCATTTTGTTTTCGCACTCGTCCGACGTCGGGAAATCGAGGGTGTACGGGATTTTCTTTCTGTCCAAACATTCGATAAACCTGTTCGTATCGCCCTTCAACATATCGTTGAAGCAACTGTTGATGAACATCGGCGGGAACTTTTCCACCTTATTGTTAATTATATCGACGCTTTTATAAAACTTGTGATTTTCATATTTCTTCGCACCGCCGTAAAACAGCCCGACGTACGTCTTTGCAAGGTGCACGGGGAAATTCGCAATCGAGTTCGGATAAAACGCGGCGCAGGTAAACGCAACCCCCTTGAAAGTCATTCGACATTTTTCGACCTCGTAAAGTTTTTCAAGTTCTTCGTCCGCGATAATCGAAAGTACAAGCCCTGCGTAATGCCCGCCTGCGCTGTCGCCCGTGATAAAGGCGTTGTTAAGGTCGATATTAAACCTTTCGGCGTTGTCGTAAACAAAGTTTATCGCCCTGAAAATCTCCTGCACGGGGACGGGCAAAGTCACACTCGGAAACAGACTGTACGAAAAACTCACGACGACGAAACCGCGTTTTGCAAGCGCTTCGCAATACGGCGCGTTCAGATCCTTGTCGCCGTACATCCAGCCACCGCCGTGAATATCGATTATTACGGGCAGTTTTTCGTTTTCCGTGCCATTTGGACGATACACGTCCATAAGGTGCCATTTACTACCGTCGCCGAAATAATCAAGGTCTTTTATCGCGGACACGCCCGTGGTTTTCGTGAGTTTTGCCGCGCGTTTTTGGTCGCTTTTCAAGACCTGTTTGTTCCACCACCAGTCCAAAAGTTTCAGTTCAAACTTCATTTTTTCACCTTTTTTCCGAAATAATATTCAATAAATTCTGCGACGCGAGTTTCAGCCTGAAAGCAGTCACGTCGTATGCGTTCTGGTCAAGTCCGTACGGATCGGGAATATCGCCGCCTCCCACGAGTTCCGAAAAAGTAAAAACGTTGTCGTACGGCAATGCGTCTTTTTGTTTTTTGGTCATCGTAACGACGTAGTCGGCGTTTTTCACGACGTCTTCCGTGATGACTTTCGACTTTTTCTTTCTGATCGGGATATTAAGTTTTCTGACCGCAATCAATGCTTGTCCGCGCGTTTCGCACTCCTCGGGATTTATGAAAAGCCCGTACGACGAAACGTCGGCTTTCACCCCACTTTCTTTGGCGTAAAACCTGAAAATCGCTTCCGCCATAGGGCTTCTGCAAGTATTCCCGGTGCATACGAAAACCACGCGCATCATTCCACCTTTCCTGCAACCGATTTCATCACACGGTTCATCACGGAGTCATACACGCCGCCACCCGTAAGATTGTCAATGATGATGAAGTCGGCGTCGTTTTCCGCAACGTGCAAAGCGTTGTAAATATGGCGCGCAACGGCATATTCGTCGCCGCCGAGATCAATAAGTTTCCTGTTACCGTAAATTGCAATATGTTCGGTTAACGCAAGGATTTCAGGCGATAAACCGTCTTTTACTGCATTATCGTACAATTCAATCGCCTTCTCGGGAGTACTTGCGAGCACCGCCCTGCATCGTGGTGCGTAGTGCTTGTATTTCATGCCGGGGGCTTCGGCTTTTTCCACTTTGCCCTTGAACAATTCCACCTCGTTCAGAACACCTAAAATATCGCGCTCGGTAATTATGCCGGGGCGTAAGATCGTTGGGATTTCGCGGCACAACGTGATTATCGTGCTTTCGATTCCCCCTTCGCATTCGCCGCCGTCAAGGATAAGCGGAATACGCCCGTTCAGATCGTCGTAAACGTGTTTTGCGGTTGTCGGCGACACGTGCGTCGACACGTTTGCCGAAGGCGCGGCAATAAGCGTTCCCGTGGCTTTTATAAAGTCTCGCGCCATCTTGTGCGCGGGGTATCTCACCGCGACGGTATCCAACCCGCCCGTACACGACAAAGGCAGATCGTCCGCTTTGGGAAGAATTACCGTAAGGGGGCCGGGCAAAAACTTTTCGGCAAGGCGGAAGTACGCGTCGGGCACGTCTTTCGCCACCCTGTAAACGTCCGAGAGCGTCGAAATATGTACGATCAGCGGATTATCGGACGGACGTCCTTTTGCTGCGTAAATCCTTTTTACGGCGTCGTCGTTGAAGCAATCTCCCCCCAGCCCGTAAACCGTTTCGGTGGGGAATGCGACGACTTCTCCTTCTCTTATAAGTTTTGCGGCAAGGTCGATGCCTTCCGCTCCCATAACCTGCGTTTTCATAATCCGTGAATAAATAATATAAACGCCGCTCCAAAAATATCTGCCGGAACGTCGTAAACGATAACGTTTGTCAAGCGCCCTTCTTGATTATACGAAGTATACGTTCCACACTCCGTTTTCGTCCTTTGCGTAAAACGCCACGTCGCCGAACCTTTTCGCGTCGATGATCACTTCTTTGAATTGATTTTCGAAAATAACGTCGCCGTCGTAGTTTTTAAGCCCGAATTTCAAGGTCTTCTTATCCTGCGTGACGTACACGCCGTTGAAGAAGAACGCGCCTCTATTTGTCGTGTACATATCGCTGACCGACGGATTTCCGACGTCGCGTCCCGTGTTGTCGACAAGAAGGTACGTCGTGCCTTTTTTGACCATTGCGTACTTTCCGACGAAAGCCAGACGGTCGTTGTTATAAGTGCTTCCGACGATGTCGGAGTATTTTCTCGTTTCGTCAAAGACGACCGTGCCGTCAAGTTTATAAGCGACGACGTACTTGCTTCCGTCCGCAACTTCCTTGACCGCGGTAACGATACCGTTGTTGTAAAATACCTTGCTGTAAGTGCCTTCTTTTCTTAAAACGGTGTTGCCCTGTTTGTCATAGATAATAAGGTCGGAAGCAGAGTCCTCGTCAAAGCCGTAGCCGTCGACAAAAGTCAGTTTGACGTAGCGATAATCGTTGGAGCCTTCGTCGTAACGAGTCGCGCTGCCCGACTTATCCGACAGCGAAACGTAAATATTCATATTGCTGTCGATGACGTATTGCTGATCCTGCGTCGCAACGCGGTCGGCGTCTCTGGTGATTGCGACCGACACCCAGCTGTATCCGTTGTTAATATATTCCGACAAATCGCGGCCAACGCTCTTTTTGTAATATTTATTGACGATTGTCGAGAAAATGCGGTCGGGAACGATAAGGGTTTTCGCACCCGATTTCATATCGTACGTCCACACCGAAATTTTGTAATAAGTGTATCGCTTGTCGATTTCTTCCTCTTCGGGATTGGTCAGCACCTTGTACTGATATCCGTCGTCTTTGGTGCTGGACGTTTGTTCATAGCAATAAAATTTGTCGCCTCCGAGGTAATACGCCGCGCGGATTGAGCCCGACGAATATGCGCCGACGCCATTGAACATACTTGTGATCTCGTTGCCGCTTGCAAGGTCGTATGCGACAACGTCGACGACAGCGTCCTTTGAAAACACCGACGTCGCTTTTATCATACGGGTTGCGATAATGTAATTGTCGGCAACGATATACGACACGTCATAAGCCTTTTGCGCCTGCTCGTCGAAATAATAGGTTGAAAACTTTTTGCCGCCTGCAACGGGCGACGCGGAGTTGTTTGCGGCGTAAATCTGCCAGGAGTTATTGCCGTCCGAAAGTGCGTAATAATCCTCCGACAACGTCATAAACATTTCGGACGTTTTTTTGGAATCGGCACTCACCGGAACGTTCAGCCGCGTGCCGTCGTTTCTGAAAAGTTCATATTTATTCGTGTCGGCATTGTACGCGCCGATAAATCCGTTTTCGACAAAAAAGTCCGAAGAATACACCGCGCCGCTTCCGATAAGGTTTTTCGTTTTAAGGCTGACGAAACCGTACCTGGACGAAGCGACCTTGCCGTTCTCGCCGAGGATGTCTTTCCTGACCTTCAACACGCCGTTTTCCTTGTCGTAGGCGTCGACGTACTCCTTGTACGTATTGACCGTGCCTTTTTCCTCGTAATACGGCATAAGCCCTTCGGGCAAGGCAAACGAACGATCGTGGTCGTAATCGGCTTTTCTCACAATGCCGCCGTGCTGCACGTAAATATCGCCGTAAGTTACGGCGGGGTTTTTGTCCTTATCCTTATTGCACGCCGTAAGCACCGACGCTGCAATTATTAAAATCAGTAAACTTAATAAAACTTTTTTGCGCATAAAAAATCACCCTGAACAAAAGTTCAGGGTAAATTATACCAAAGAAATGCTTTTATGTCAATTTTAACCGCCGTGTTATCTCTTCCTGCCGCGATTCTTGAACATAAATAAGCCCAAAACCAGACAAATCGCAATCGAAATCCCAACGACAATCCAGAAGCCGTACAGTTTCCCTTCCCACGGCACGCCGGTGTTCATGCCCCAGAACGCCGCAATCATGGAAGGTATCGCGACAAGCAGCGTCAGAATGGTAAGCGTACGCATGACGATGTTCAGGTTGTTGCTGATGACCGACGCAAACGCGTCCATCGTACCTGTCAGAATGTCCCGATAAATATTACACATTTCGATTGCCTGACGGTTTTCGATGCCGACGTCTTCCCAAAGGTCCTGGTCTTCCTCATAAAATTTCACGCCTTCGGTGCGCTGAATCTTGTCGATGACGAAACTGTTTCCGCGAAGGGACGTCGAAAAGTAAACAAGCGATTTCTCGATATCCAGAAGTTGGATAAGTTCCTTGTTTTTCATGCTTTTGTTAAGTTCCGCCTGAATACGAGTGCTGGTTTTGTCGATCTGGCGCAGATATTGCAAAAACTTCGTACTTGAAACGTACATAAGCTGCAACAAAAACCTTGTGCGCTTATACGTCGCGAAACTTTTCACGCGGTTCATAATGAAGTTTTGCGTGATGATATTTTCTTTCAGACAAACGGTAACGACGGTTTTCTGGTTTGAAATGAAAGCAAACGGCAATGTCGAATAAGTATAATAGTCGCTGCCCTCGTCGTCTTCCATAACCGGGATATCGAAAAGCGTCAGAAGATTCCCGTCTTCGACTTCGATACGGGCGCGCTCTTCCTCGTCCAACGCGGCTTTGATATAGTCCTCGGGAAGCGCGGTAACGCGGCTCACGAGTTCGATTTCTTTGTCCGTGGGGTTTGAAAGGTTAATCCATTTTCCGGTGAGATCGACGTTTTCGACGCCGTTTTCGACGTCAAGCGACAAAAGCTGATTATTTTCGTCGGTATAGTAAATTTGAAGCATTCTCCTTCCTCCAATACAAAATAAAAGCACGGGGACACCGCGCTCATCGTACAAGGAAAGAATTACTTACGCAAAAAGAGCGGTGTCAACAATATTGATTTGCTTTTTACTTAAAGGGTCGTCCATAGTAAATTATTAACACCTCGTGTTCAAAAAGATAATGAAATAATAACACTTCAAAAATTTTTTGGCAAGAAAAAAACCGCGTTTACGAAAAAAAAGAGTTTTTTCAAAGAAAACCGCCGTATTTTTGCGACGTTTTCCGCTTTAATCGCATAAAAAATCCCCGACGATTTGTCGGGGATATCGCGTCTTTATTATTCTGCGTCGGGGTTTTGCCATTCGCCGTAGGCTTCCTGCTGAGTCGCCGCGTCTGCCGCGACATATTCCGCTTCCGCCGCCCTTTCTCTTTCAACCGCCGCTTTGTATTGGACGATGAATTTTCTGATGGAGTTTTTAAGGGTTTCGCGTTGAGCGGGCTCCTGGAATTTTCCAAAAGCAAGCACGAGAATGTTTGCCATTTTACGCATCGTCGCTTTGGAATAACCTTTTTCGATGGCTTCGTCAAGGACTTTTACGAACGGCTCGAACGGGATAACCTTTTTGGGTTTTTCGACGGGTGCTTCGACTTCCGCCGCGGGTTCTTCCGCAACAGGTTCTTCCGCAACAGGCTCTTCAACGTTGTCGTCGGCGAAAATTTCGTCGCGGATATCGTCAAGGTCTTCGTCCGCCATTTCAAGTTCCTGCGCTTTTTGTTTTTCAAGCTGATCCTTCTTTGAAGGAATAGGTTTGGACTGTTCGTGAATGATGACGTCGCGGATGCGATTTTCGATTTCGTACAGGCGGCTGTTGTCAACCTTGCGTTCAACGTGGCGTTGGAGTTTCACCGCGGTGTCGAGGTCTTCCAGCATCTGGTCTAATGCGGCGCCGGTCTTCTTCTCGGGCTTTACGAAAACGTATGACAACATAAGAATAATCGGGAGCGCAAGCACCACGCAGTAAACCGCGATATCGACGCCTCCGGCGCTCTTGACCTGAACAAGCCCGTAAACCACGAAAACAAGTGCGAAAACAAGCAATACGATTGCGGTCGAAATAAGCCCGACCTTAAACTTTTTGCCGGAATATTTCGCCTTTATCGTGTCGGAATCGACGTATTTGCTGGGATAATCGAAACGTGCGCCTTTGAACGCCTCCCAACCTTCCATAAAAGTTTTGTCGGTTTTCTCGTTGAAGCAAGTTGCCTCGAACTGTTCCAGATTACCATCGTCGATAACGCCGGATTCGTTTGCGAAATTGCCGATTGTTTTGCAGGATTTAATGAACCTGCGTCCCGACAATTTTCCGAGAATGCCGCCGAATACGACGAATGCGATAAGCGTCAGCCCGAGTACGCTAACCAAACCGCAGAAAAGTGCCCTTTCGGGAACGCTGAAAGCCTGCCAAAATTCCACTGTTGACAACAATTGAGCAACCATAAAACACATCCTTTATTTCGCGTAGTAAAACAATGCTTGTTACAAATCTATGCTATTATAACATAAAATTAGTTATTTGCAAATAATTACGCGCACTTTTCAGCAAAAAAATTACTTTATATCTATAAAATGCCCGGTTTTGAAAGAATATAACAGGATTTTATCAACTTTGACGTCGTAGGCTTGCATGACGGCGATTTTATACGTTTTGAGCTGTCGCGCGTACTTTTCGGCAAGTTTTTCGTCGGAAAGTCCCGAATATTTGAAGTCGACTATGACGTTTTCTTCGCCGAAAAACGCAAGGTCAATCGTGCCCTGCACCAGAATATCGTCGGACGAGTCGCCGCCGACTTCCCCCGCCTGCAACGAAAGCATGAACGATTTTTCGCGGATATATCTGCCCTTTATCCCTTCCTGAATGACGGGGCTTTGAATACACCTTAAAATATCGTTTGCGTCGACAAGTTCTTCGTCGCCGTCCTGAAGGACGCCGTTTTCGACAAGGTTTTTCAAAAGATAGTTTATCTCGCTCACGGTGCTTGTCGAGAAGTCGATATTTTCCATGACGGCGTGGTACGCGATACCCGTGCGGCGATTATCCGACGACGGATTTATCATACTCGGCGTGAATCCTTCGTTTTCTTCGTCGCGGACAAGCCGGTTTATCTCCGTTACGGTATATTTCGGGCTTATACGGCTCGATTTTTCAAACGGATAAACGAAATCAAGCACCTTTTTCAACGCATTTCGTGTTTTATCGTCGCCTTTTGACAGATAAAGTTCGTTTTTTGCGACTTTGTTCGGGTTTTCAACGGTCGGCTCCACGAAATCGATAAGCCCGTATAAACCGTCATCCATCGCCACAGCGTACGTAATCAGGTCGGAAAATCTCATTGACGAGATGACCGGCGTCGGGAAATCGAACTTCTTTTCAAGCGCTTTATTTGTCATTCCCGTGACATAAATACGGTTTTTCGCGCGCGTCAGCGCAACGTACAAAAGCCTTATGTTTTCGTCCGCTTCCCTGCGTTTCGCTTCCAGTTTTATTGCGGTATAGGCAAGCGAATCCGCCTTTAACCTTGTTTCCTCGTCAAAAAGTTTTATGCCCGCACCGAGGGTTCTGTCAAAAACTATGTCGCTTTTTCTCACTTCGCTGCCCCAGCCTGCATCACACCTTGCAAGGAATACGACGGGGAATTCAAGCCCTTTGCTTGCGTGGATGGTAAGGATTTTTACCGCGTCCGCTTCGTCGTCGGGGTTTGTGCAATCGTCGTCGTCGCCGTTTCGTATCGCCGCCGCAAATGATTGCAAATCGGGATACGCCGCGCCGTCCGAGATAAATCTTCTGACCGCCGTCATATCGTCTTTCCCGTTTTCGCCGGCAAGGACGTATGCGTCGAACGCGGTCGTTCCGACCACTTCGTACAAGAAGTCTTTCACGCCGCAAAACGCCGCTCTTTTTCTTTCGTCCCACAAAAATGCCAAAGCGTTTCTGCATTTTTCCGAAAGTTCGTCAGGCTTTTCCGCGCACTTTTTCACGGCGTCGTAAACGAAATCGCTTTTATAATACTTCACGACTTTCGCGACGTCCTCATCTGAAAATTTTCCGAAGTGCGACCTTAAAAACCCGACGAACGCGATATCGTCCAGCGAGTTATCAACCGCTTTTATAAAGCAGGAAAGTTCTTTTATATATCGTTTGCCCGCGCCTTCGATAAAGCCGTCGCTGGCATAAGGAATACCGTTGTCGGTCAGCGCGCGCAAAAATCCGTCCGCGCCGCTTCCCCTTTTCCTGAAAAGCACCGCGATATCTTTGTATTCAAGCGGCGAGTTGTCTCTTTTGACATATTTTGAGCCGATTATTTTCTTGATTTCTTTGGCAACCGCGCTGCCTTCCGTATAACCGCTTATTTCGTCCAATGACGAGTTTCTTTCGTGCGACATTACGCTGTAAACGCCGGAAATTTCGGTTTCTTCGCGCGAAGGATCGTTTTTCACAAGCATAATGCGCGCGTTTTCCGACATTTCGCCCTTAAATCCGTCTTTTATGAAAAGGCTTTCGTTTTTATAATCGCACCCGCCGTGAGTGAGCGTCATTATCCCCGAAAATACGCGGTCGACAAATTCCAGAACGCCATTTTCACTTCGGAAGTTCGCGGTCATCGGCAGCGCGCGACCTTGCGACCTTCCCGTTTCAAACGACTTCTTTTTGTCGGTGAAGATTTTGGAGTCGGCGTTTCGGAAGGCGTAAATGCTTTGTTTGACGTCGCCGACCATAAACAGATTGCCGTCGGTGATTTTCAGAAGAATTTCTTCCTGCAACGGGTTGATGTCCTGATATTCGTCCACGAACACGAGCGAGAATTTTTGTCTTATTTCTTCCGCGCGGGATTCGTCTTTCAGAAGTTTCACGGCGTATTTCGACAAGTCGGCAAAGTCGATTTTGTTTTCGCGTTTTTTAAGTCTTTCGTACTCTTTGTCGAATTCTTCGACGACGCGCATAACGACGCGCATAAACTCTTTTGCGTCGTCCACGTTATAGTTTGTGTAATCGACAAAAAGTTTTTCGGAAAGATTCTCGATTATTTCGGCGGTTTTGTCGCGAGCCGTCGCGACAAGCACCTTATCTTCAATGGTTATAATGGATTTTCTACTGCTGAATTTCGGTTTCACAAACTCGGCGATTATTTTCTTCGCGTCGTCGGAGTTTTGCATATCCGAAAGCTTTTCAAGGATTTCAACGGAATACCTGAGTGCAGCGGCGTAATCCGGCGCGCCGCCGAGCGAGGTCACGTCAATCGCTCTTCTTGCAAACGGCAAAGTTTCCGCCGCAAGGTCGCGGTAAAAATCAAGTATGACTTTTCCGTAATCGCTGTCGGGGTTGTCGGTGACGCTTGAAAGCAGCATCGTCTTAAACTCGTCGGGACGCGGATTTATGGAAATTGCGTCGTAAATTCTCAACACTATTTCTGAAAGCGGGGTGTCGTCGACGATGCCCGACGCACGCGACGCAACGCGGATAAAATCTTCCGCCTGTTTTTCGTATTCGTCGTTCATCACCTTTTTAAGGGCGCGGCGTTTCATATCCTTGGACTCGGTCTCGTCCATTTGCTGCGCTTTCGGCGAGATTTTAAGGTATTCGAAATTTTCCTTGATAAGTCTGCTTAAAAAGGAGTCCATCGTGCCGATTTCGGCAAACGGAAGGTTGTCGATTTCTTCGCGGATTTTGTCGACGTTTTTGACGTTTTCGTCCTTTGCGACGTCGAACAGCGCGTTGATGATTTTCAGTCGCATATCCGTTGCCGACGCTTTCGTGTACGACACGACGAGAATATCCTTGACAGGCACTCCTTTCACGACGTCGTCGACGATTTTTTTGACCATTACCGACGTTTTCCCGCTGCCTGCCGAGGCGTACACGAGAACGTTGCCGCTTGCGTCAAAGACGTTAATTTGTTCGTTCGTCCACTTAGTCATCTTCGTTCGTCTCCTTCTCGATGCGGCTTTCGATTTTGCCGCCGTTTGCAAGCGTCATAAGGTCTTCGGGCGAAGATATTTTCGGGAAGCCGTCGCGGACAAACCGTTCGTCGCCCTCGTACGGACACATATCCTTATAGTCGCAATAGCCGCACGCCTCTTTGAGCGGAGACGGCGCGACGTTGCCGTCCAGAATTTCTCCGATCGCCTTTTCGGCAAGTTTTTCGGCGTACTTTTCGAATGCGAGAAATGCCGTATCCGCCACGACGTTTTTCCGACTGCCCGCTGTTCCGTCATTTTTCAGCGAAACGGGAAGAAAGTCGCTGCTTTTACCTGCAACCAGCGTGTTGTCCATCATCGTAATAATATCGGGATTATTTATTATGAATCCGCTCATTTTGAAGCGGTTTTTGCCTTTTGTTTTATATCCCACCGAAACGGGTTGATAAAGCATACCGACGGGATATT
>OHMX01000687.1_pt1 | contig 14301 bp, 11 predicted proteins | sample 1569471 | NCBI WGS metagenome assembly OHMX01 (sample SAMEA3879547, study PRJEB24766) | human gut metagenome | biome: human-associated habitat; feature: feces | place: USA | collected 1985/1987
TTGACCTCTTAAAAAAGGGCGATTTTTCTCTCCCTTTTCCCTACCAGTATAGCACTACTATTTTTTCTTCAAAAAATAAAAAATTATCGCTACTATCAACATCACAACACCTATCGCAATAAGCAAGATGCTGACAAGAACACTATTCAACTTTCCTGCGACAAATACCGAGGTAGGACCATCTACACCTCCGATTATAGCAATAGCATTATTATTCATCTTCAATGCAACACCCACAATAACAGATATTATTCCAACAATACCAGCAACGATTCCTAATATTTTTTTCATTGACTAATCTCCTTTCTCAACCTTCCGATTTGTCGATTTCTTTTTACTTACCAAGCATACCATATAACAGCATAAGAAACACTAAAATATTACAGACCATACCGCCCCAAAACAGGTACAGCTTTAAGCCCTCATATCTGAAAAAGCTGTTCTTGCTTTCCTCCAGCTCCCGGATCTTTTCCTCCGTGACCAGCATCTATCACCACAACAAAATTTCGTTCTGCTGCTTGCACCAGCATCGTAGCAGCCATAAAGAACAATGCAAATGGTATAATATACAATAATCTACGAATCACCTTCTGGCATTATTGAAAAATTCGGTCACAAAGGTAATGTTTTTTTAATTTGACTGGCAAAACTTTAGATATAATTAAGAGCTATTCGGATTTCCCCAAGACTGGTTCTTATTAGAATGTTATTTTTTGACAGTTGTCGAAAAACTTTTCCATATATGTGCTAAAGCTTTTTGACAAATATGGAAAAACTTTAGCACATCTGTCAAAAATATAAAAAGTAACTATCAAACAATTATTCCCCTATATTTTCATCCCAAAACCAAGTTTATTTTAAGCTAAAAACAGTACATTTGCAAAAAACAACAGCTTTATGAAAAAAACAATACATTTAATTTTAGGCATTCTCTGTATTATACCGAGTTTGTTTGCCCAAACGACATTCGACACTTTTTTTGAAAGAAAAAGTCTGCGAATTGATTTTTCCTTAAGTGGAAACGCAAAGCAACAGTCTGCTGCGATTGAACAATTACGAAAGGAGCCGGTATGGAACGGACCTTTGAACAACTTGATTGATCAATTTTATTATGGAGGTTATTACGTCAATATCTATGACAAAGCAACAAACAAATTGATCTACTCCCGCGGATTCAACACTTTATTTGAGGAATGGAGAACAACCGACCAAGCCAATACGGAGACACAAGCTTGGACAAACAGTGTATCTGTTCCCTATCCCAAGAATCCAATCGTTATGGAATTGACGGCACGCGACCGGAACGACATGCAGTTTCATACCTTATTAAAAATGGATATCGATCCGACCAGTATCTTTATTGACCAGGGAAACTTAAAGGCCAATCGGGTAACACCAATTCTAAGTAACGGAGATTCGCATGAAAAAGTCGATCTTGTCTTCTTGGCCGAAGGTTATACTGCTGCCGAACAAGATAAATTTGTAGCCGATGCCAAACGATTCATGGAAGCTTTGTTTAAGACACCCCCATACGACCAGCGTAAAAATGACTTTAACGTATGGGCTGTTGGTTGTATTTCCGAAGAATCCGGTACAGACAGTTCCGGTAAAGGAGTATTTAAGAACACCGCTTTCAATACAGGTTATTACACATTCGGTATTGACCGGTATTTAACGACCCGAGACATGAAGTCAATCCGTGATGCAGTCTGGAACGTTCCAACCGACGCGATCTTTATTCTCATCAATGCCGACACCTACGGAGGCGGAGGAATGTATAACTTCTATGCCTGTGGTACAGCCGATCATCCTAAAACTCCGGTTGTATTCACACACGAATTCGGACACAGTTTCGCCGGACTTGCCGACGAATACTTCTCCTCTGAAGTAGCCTACAACGATTTCTATAATCTGAAATACGAACCTTGGGAACCCAATATTACCACATTGGTGAATTTTGATGCCAAGTGGAAAGACTTATTACCCGCTAATACACCGGTTCCGACTCCATTAGATGATGCCCATAAAGATAAATGTGGCGTTTTTGAAGGTGGTGGTTATTTATCGAAAGGTATATATCGCCCGATGGATCACTGTATGATGCGCGACTATGCACCTTTCTGTCCGGCATGTACAAGAGCCATTCACCGGATGATTGATTACTACTGCGACAAGAAATACTGATCCCTGACAGATTTCTTCTGGGCAGAAAAAAGGAAATCTTTTGTTTAGAGCAAGAGATTTCCTTTTTTGTTTGAAAGGGGAAAGAAACTTTTCAGACACAACGCATAATTCCAAGTAAAATCCTTATCTTTGCAAGATAAAACTTTCATCCAGTAAATAAATAGAATCTTATGGCAATTTACTTAAATGATGTATCAAGAACTTTTGGTGAATACTTGCTTATTCCTGGGTTAACAACAAAAGAATGTACACCGGCGAACGTATCACTCAAAACTCCTCTTGTTAAACACAAAGCTGGCGAAAAAGCAGCTATCGAACTTAATATCCCGTTTGTATCAGCTATCATGCAATCTGTTTCAGGTCCTGATTTGGCTATTGAATTAGCTCGAAACGGCGGTTTGTCGTTTATATTCGGTTCTCAGCCAATCGAAAGCCAGGCAGAAATGGTTCGCAAAGTAAAGAAATTCAAAGCTGGATTCGTTGTTAGTGATTCAAACCTGACACCTAACCATACCTTGAAGGATGTAATAGCGTTGGTTAAAAAGACCGGGCATTCAACCATAGGTATTACTGAAGATGGAACACCTAACGGGAAATTGCTGGGTATGGTAACCAGTCGTGATTATCGGGTTGAAAAGGATGATCCTGCAACTCCGGTAAAAGACTTTATGACTCCTTTCCAGAAACTGATTGTCGGTGAATTAGGTGTAACACTGAAAGAAGCCAACCAAATCATCTGGGATCATAAATTAAATACATTGCCTATTATCGACAAGAATCAGAACTTACAATATTTCGTATTCCGTAAAGATTACGACAGCCATCACGAAAACCCCAATGAGTTGTCGGGCAAAGACAAAACATTGTTAGTGGGAGCCGGTATCAATACCCGCGATTACAAAGATCGTGTTCCGGCATTGGTAGCTGCAGGAGTTGATGTAGTATGTATTGACTCTTCTGACGGTTATTCAGAATGGCAATATGATACACTTCGTTGGATCAAAGAAACTTACGGAGACAAACTATTGGTTGGTGCCGGAAACGTAGTTGATCAGGAAGGTTTCAACTATTTGGTAGAAGCAGGAGCCGATTTCGTGAAAGTTGGTATCGGAGGAGGTTCTATTTGTATCACTCGTGAGCAAAAAGGTATCGGACGCGGACAGGCTACAGCTTTGATTGATGTAGCAAGAGCACGCGATGCTTACTATGAAAAGACAGGTATTTATGTACCTATCTGTAGCGATGGTGGTTTAGTTCATGATTATCACATGGTACTGGCATTGGCAATGGGTGCAGACTTCTTGATGATGGGACGTTACTTTGCCCGCTTCGACGAATCACCTACCAAGAAATTAAAGATCGGAAACAGTTTCGTTAAAGAATACTGGGGAGAAGGTTCTAACCGTGCTAAAAACTGGCAGCGTTATGACATGGGCGGAAATGAAGCACTGAAATTCGAAGAAGGTGTCGACAGTTACGTTCCTTATGCCGGAAAGATGAAAGACAACCTGGAAGTAACGTTAGGCAAAATCAAGGCTACTATGTGCAGCTGTGGTTCAATCACCATTGAACAGTTACAGAAGAGCGCTAAAATCACCTTGGTTTCTTCAACTTCAATCGTAGAAGGTGGAGCTCACGACGTTATTCTGAAAGATCAGAATTAATTCCTGATAAATATAAAAACAAGTGTATCGAACCAATTGAGAGATGGGTTTGATACACTTGTTTCTTTTTATATCAATAGGTTTTAATACAAACTGAAGTCCTGTGGTTTGATCACAAAGCCTACCCGAAGCATATTTTTATATTGATTATACTCCAATAAATTCTCACCATAACCATTATAATATTGGATAAAGAAGAACTGGTTTTCCCGTTTATTGAACTTATAACTTAATTCGAGCTGTGTATTAAATCCGAACCAGGCTTTCCTTTGAGTTATCAATGCTCCTATCTGCAAACGTTTATTACAAGTCCGATAGTTTACGGCAAATTGAAAGATGCCATTATACTTCAGGATGTCTTTATTGTTCTCTCCATCAATAATCGGAATCCAGGTTTTAAACTGTGTTTCCCAATTATCATTCAAGACCAAAGCCCACGAGAAAGTTATCTTATTCCAACTTCGAGAGTCGATACTGTCCTTTCCGTTCGATTCATGTTCCAGCATCAAATAAGCCTTTCCGATATATTTATTATGACGGATGATCAGATGTCCTAATCCGATTCCCGGATTAAAGTTCAGATCACGCATCGGAAGCGATTCCCGAAACACATCCCAAAAAGCTTTTTGCGTATATTGAATGAATAAATAAGAATCAAAAGGAAGTTTACTTTTCGTCAGCCTCTGGGAAATACTCAATTGGAACTTCACATCCGAATTATGCCCCGTCGGTTTGGTACCTAAAGGAATACCACCTGAAAAATAGTTGTCACGGAACAACGTAAAATAAGGCATCTTATCCAATTCTGCGCGCACACTATCCGCATTGTACTTCACTTTCACTGCTTCATTCTTTTCCTCTAAAATCTGTCCCCACGATAAAGACGCAAAGAAACACATACACACAAGAATAATATATCTATTCATCTCTCTTTAACCTATCATTTTAAGGCCTCAAAGTTATTAAGAATAAAATCGTCCCTGAAAATTGACGAAATGTAAAAGTGTTCCATTTGTACGCGTTATTGTGCACTTTGGATTTTATTGTAAATTTGTTCTCTCAAAACAGACTAAAAGAAAAATGAAAAATCTATCAACGTATTATCAGGAACTCATACATACACTTTCTACCGAGAAAAATCAAGTAAACCAGAAAATCCATATCATCGGAACCATTCGATTGCTATTGGTCATCGGAGCCTTGCTTCTGCTGTATGGATTTCATCAGGAAGGCTGGTATATAATCATGGGAATTATCTTGCTTTTCGGACTGCCTTTCATCGGATTGATGATCTTTCACAACCGATTATTCTTCAGACGGAAATATATCGATACCCAATCCGAACTTTTAGTAAATGAACAAAAAGGTCTTGACCTCGATTATCAGGCGTTTGATGGTGGTTCGGAATTTATCGAAGGAGAACATTCCTTCTCTTTAGACCTAGATCTGTTTGGAAACAAATCCCTTTTCCAAGCCATCAACCGCACAGTCACCGTAGAAGGGAAAAAGCGATTAGCCACTTGGCTCAAACAACCATTAGACCAGAAAAACGATATATACCAACGGCAAGAAGCCATCCAGGAATTATCCAAACAGCCGGAACAATTCCAAAGTTTCTATACCAACGGGAAAATGACAGAAGAGGAAAGTAACAGTCTGCATAAGATGGAAGATCTGATCCAGGAATCATCTTTCTTCAGTCAAAGCTCATTTTGGAAAATCATGATTTGGATAATCCCTTCAGGGTGGATATTATTAGTCATCGGAAGTGTCATGGTTGGCATAGCAGAGAAATGGTTCGGAATTTATGCTGCCTTCAGTTTTGTTATTGCCTATTGGCGTGCCAAAGAAGTAAATCGGCTTTATCAGTCTGTCGACAAAATGGAGCTTATATTCAATGGATATGCTAACCTCATCAAGTGCATTGAGGAAAGAGAATTTTCCTCGCCCTTACTACAACAACTCAAACAGTGTTTTAAGCGCAACAACCTCTCAGCTTCTGAATCCTTGAAACAACTATCGCACCACATCGGAGCATTAAACCAACGTTTTAGTCTGGCAGGTGTATTATTGAATCTATTTTGTTTACGGGACATACGCCATGCCATCGCTTTGGAAAGATGGAGACAACAGCATCAATCCGATATGTTATCCTGGATAGAAACACTAGGAACCTTCGATGCTTTCTATTCGTTAGGGAACTTTGCCTTCAACCATCCGAAGTATATTTATCCCGAAATAGCAGATACTTATTTCCAAATGCAAGGAAAAGGACTCGGGCATCCGCTGATGAAACCGAATATCTGTGTAACCAATGATATTGATATTCCACAGAAACCCTGGTTCCTGATTATTACCGGAGCTAACATGGCAGGAAAAAGTACGTATCTGCGAACCATCGGAGTCAATTATTTACTGGCTTGTACCGGTTTGCCTGTCTGCGCGGAGAAACTGGTTGTTTATCCCGCTCATTTGGTAACCAGCTTGCGGACTTCAGACTCGCTGTCTGAAAATGAATCCTATTTCTTTGCGGAATTAAAACGGTTGAAAATGATCATCGACCGTTTACAAACAGGAGAAAAGCTATTCATCATCTTGGACGAAATCCTTAAAGGAACCAATTCCATCGACAAGCAAAAAGGTTCATTAGCCTTAATGAAACAATTGGTAGCCAACCAGAGCTGCGGTATTATTGCTACGCACGACTTGGTATTGGGAACTTTGGAACAAGAGTTTCCCGAACAAATCAAGAACTATTGCTTTGAAGCAGACATCCAAAATGACGAACTCAGCTTTTCCTACCGGATGCGACCCGGAATTGCACAGAACATGAATGCTTGCTTCTTAATGAAAAAAATGGGAATAACCGTCTGACTTGGTTATTCCCACATACTATCAGTTATTTCTTCTTCCCATATTGGGCCTTGATACTTGGCAAGGCTTTCTCAATATCAGCAATTCGAGTAGCATCGCTGGGATGCGTACTCATAAATTCCGGTACTTTCCCGCTGGAGCCAGCCGACATTTTCTGCCAAAAGCCAACCGCTACATCCGGATTGTAACCAGCCATCGTCATCAAAACAAGTCCCATATAGTCGGCTTCCGTCTCATGTTTTCTGGAGAATGGAAGCATGACTCCATATTGGGCACCCAAACCATAAACCGTTCCCGCAACCTGTTGTACCGCAGCACTCTTATTGGATACAGCAGCATTCAGAATAGCTCCGCCATATTGTGCCACGATTTGCTGGCTCATTCGCTCATTACTATGTTTAGCTACGGCATGAGCAACTTCATGCCCTACTACAACAGCCAATTCATCATCCGAAGAAACCAGATCCATCAACCCTTCATACACAACAATCTTTCCACCCGGCATACAAAAAGCATTTACCTGATCATCTTTTACCAGATTGAATTCCCAGGCAAAATTCTTGATTTCGCTCTCGAGACCATTCTGTCGAAGATAGGTTTCTGTTGCTGCCGCAATCTTTTTCCCTACACGAGTCACCATGCTGGCATCCTTAGACGATGTAGATTTCTTAGCAGTCTTCATATAATCTGAATACTGTGTCAAGCTGGCTGACAAGACCTCTTGGTCACTGACCAGCAACAATTGTTTACGTCCGGTCAGCGGAACGCTTCCGCAACCATATAACATAAACAAAACTCCCATTGATAAAATCCACTTCTTCATATGCATATTATAGATCATTTATCAGTAACTCCTTTATAAAACATCCAGATTATTTACCGCCAGCCGGCAAATGTTCCAGCCAGTATTTAGCCATCGATTTACGCAAATGCAAGGTTGTTCCTTTACGTTCATAGATTCCATGGCTACGCATCGGGTAACTGATCTGTGAAAACATCTTACCATACTCTACCAACTTATCGACAAGCATCTCACAGCTCTGATAGTGTACATTGTCGTCTCCCGTTCCGTGGATTAACAACAAATTACCTTCCAATCCGTTGGCATACGTAATCGGAGAACCTTTCCGGTATCCTTCCGGATTATTCTGAGGTGTATTCATATACCGCTCCTGATAAATCGTATCATACAAACGTTGATCAGATACGAAAGCAATGGCTATACCCGTATGGAATACCGAAGGATAACGGAACATACAATTCAACGTCTGGCTACCGCCACCACTCCAGCCGGTAATACCGATACGACTCAAATCAATAAACGAATACTGACGTGCCAGATCCTGAATACCTCTTGCCTGATCTTCGCAAGCAAAAGTTCCGACTTCTCCATAGATACATTTACGCCATTCACGGCCTCGGGGAGCATTGGCTCCACGGTTTTCGATACTGACATAAATATATCCTTGATTTACCATATACTGATTCCATAAATCTCCACCGGACCAAACATCCTGAACCGTTGATCCTGCCGGTTCTCCATAGACCTCAATAATCACCGGATACTTTTTATTCGGATCAAAATTGGCAGGTTTGATCATGCACACATCGAGCATTAGGTCGCCACTCTTTGCCTTTACAAACTCTTTCGGACACAAGCCCAAAGCCTGATACTGCGCTTTGGCTTCCGCATTATCTTCTATCATCCGTACCGACTTATGCCCCGGGAAAGAAACCATATCTATTACCGGAGGTGTTACGGCGTTACTGAATGTATGTACCGCCCACTTTCCTGTCGGAGACATGGAATAACTATGCTGACCGGCTTCATCCATCGGACTCTCCCGCTTTACTTCTCCTTTACCAAACAACTTGGCACTATACAGATAGCGCTGAGTAAAATTATCAGGCGAAGCGATAAAGTAAACCAATCCTTTCTTCATATCCATACCCACAGTCGAGATATAATCAAAATCTCCGGCAGTAATCGGTTGGATATCTTTTCCATCCCGGCTCACCCGATATAAATGACGCCAACCGCTCCGTTCGCTTTCCCAAGTAAAATACTGATTGTCTTTCAGCCAACGGATATGATCGTTCGTATCAACCCAAGCCTTATCCTCGTCGGTAAAAATATGTTCCGGCTTACTGCTTCCAATTTTGGCAATCCACACTTTATTGGTATTCTGCGGACGGTTCAGCTGCTGGATAAACAATTCGTTGCTATTCGGTATAAATTCCATACGTGGAATATAGTTGTTTCTCGGATCTCCCGGAATATCAATCCAGGTTGTTGCTCCACCATTCACCGATACATAACCCACCTTTACAGCCGAATTGGTTGTTCCAGCTTTCGGATAAGGGAAATGAAGAATCTTCGGATACAAAGAATCCACATTATTGATCATATCGAATACCCCAGTTCCTTCAGTATCACTCTGCCAATAAGCAATGTACAGACCATCCGGACTCCAACGAAAACCATCCCGGCAAGCAAACTCTTCCTCATACACCCAGTCGAATGTGCCGTTGACTATGGTTTCACTGCCATCCGTTGTCAGTTGCTTAACAGACTGAGAAGCGAGATCTTCTACATAAATATTATTTTCTGATACATAAGCCACCTTGGATGCATCCGGAGAAAATTTGGCAAACATCAAAGAAGATTCCGGACGATCCTTTCCGATTTGACGGAAACTTTTATCCGACAAATCCAACACCCAATAATCGCCTCTAGTATCATATCTCCAAACCCGCTGCGTATTGGTATAAACCAAAACCTTACTATTGTCAGCACTCCAGGAAATACTTCGTACCGGAACCGGTTTACCCGTTGCCTTATCTACAAACAAAGAGGCAGGAATCAAGACTTCTCTCGCATTATCTTTCGCCCGATAAGAAACGATATCCGTACCACCCTGCATTGGCTTCCACCCGGCTGTAATGTTCGCCATCTTTGAGCCAGCTCATCGCTCCCATTCCTTTTGTCTGAATAATCTTACCCGCAACAACATCTTCCAGATTTAATTGCACTTGCGCCTGCGATCCACCACCTAACAGCAAAAGGATCGCAGTCAACCATCCTGTCCATTTCATGATATTTATTCTTTTGTCAATTATTGTTTAATTTTATCTACCGTAAAGATAGTTCTAATTTCTTTTCAAACGATCTTTTTTCAAGTAAAATCTATATTCACTAACCATTTTCTTCTAACTATCCTCTCCAGACAAGAAATCGGCTTTAAATCACTTCATCTATCAGATAACCAAGCAAATAAAACAGAAATGAATGATGATTCCGCAAACAAATCATACGTTTTATTTCAAAAGCCTATACCATTCCAAACAAAACCAACGAAAACCGGAAATGATTCTCACTAGTTTCGTTTTTGATTCTCGTAAGTTTCTATTCCCAAACACGCCGGCTTTTCATCAAAAAAAGCCGGCTCTTCGGAAAAAGCCGGCGTGTTTGAAGATAAAAAAGGCAGTTATCGCCTTCCCTTAATATAGGTAAAGCAACAACTGCCTAACTATCCTTCTTGATTATCTTACCTTATTTGATATGAAGTTTATCCTTAATAGCCTGAGGAAGAGCATCCTTGTGAACAACAATATTCATCGTCTTATACTTCACGAAGTTTTCAGAGATATACCAAGTACCTTTGTATTTATTGTCAGTTCCCCAAGAGTTCTTGATCATATAAAACTTCTTTCCTGTCTGATCTTTGGCAATACCGTAAATCTGCATACCATGATCGTCAGTTGTTTCATAATTATCATAAGCTTCCTGACGCATTTCTTGCGTAATTTCCAGTTCTTTGCAAGGTTTCTCCATCATCTTTTTGATTTCGGCATCCTTTTCAGAAGTACTCAAACCTAACCAACGATCCTGGTCAGAACCACTACGTTCCATTGATTCGATATCAGGAATTATACCGATTCCATTACGAGTAAAGCCCTTTTCACTCACATCTGCACCCCAAGCAATCGTATATCCAGTATTGATTGCATTCTCAAATACCTGCATCAGTTCATCGATCGGCAAATTGTATGAAGTAGCCCAACGCCAGTTGTCTTGTACTTCAATAGCAAATTCAGAATAGAACGGATGATGTGTATAAGAAGTCAAAGAAACATAATCATCCGGATTAATTCCTAATTCAGCCGCAAAGCTTTTCGGAGTATATTCTTTTCCGTTATAAGTAAACTTCTCCGGAGCTGTACCTAAATAAGCATCAATAATTCCGTCAAATCCTTTTTTCCAAGCAGTAGAAAGTTTGCGGTTCGGATTCTTGATAATTTGATCCAAGTAAGCACGAGATGCACTTTCCAACTCATTATGAACGTGCATGTCTTCGCCGTATTGCAAACCGTTCATCACCGATTCCGGAACAATACCATAATCTTTCCATGCTTGCAACACATCTTCAAAAGAACCACCTTGTGCATAGTTCAACTCACCATGCAAACGAACGAATTTCTCAGCTTTATCCTTATAGTTTTTGCTAACAATAAACATTTCAGACAAGTCATATTCACCTTTACCCATACGCAACAATTCTGATTCCAAGAATCCCAGCGTAGAGAAACACCAACATGTACCTGTACGATTCTGATTTTTAACCGGTGTTATCTTTAATTCCTTTACCGTTGTAAACACATAGCCTTCATCTTCGGTCTTCTTTTTATCTTTAGCCGAAACGGAAGAAAGCACAAATGCCAGCATCAATGCTGATACAAAAAATTTCTTCATGACATAATGAATATTAAATTAATACAATTTAGACAGCAAATATACAAAATTGTATGGATTATACAAGTTTATTTTTATATTTGCATATTGTATTACAGACAAGATCATTATTCACCTTAAAACGTACCAGATTATGAAAAGAAGAAATTTCATTACGAGTTCTCTTTTACTTGGAGCGGGCCTGCCTTTAGGATTAACAACAACGACCACGTCGTGTAGCGGACCTTCCTCAACAGATGCTGCCTCTTCTGCAGCCAAACAATTTACCCCTGAAGAATTGGGCATGTTTTCATTCGTTGACATTGCACCAGACGGAAAACCATTGAAAGCAGCTTTAATCGGTAATGGAGACCGTGGAACCGGCGCTGCCTGCCAGTTTTTGGAAGCCGGCCCCAATGTTTCGATCATTGCTTTGGCTGACATTTTCAAAGACAGACAAGATGCTTGTCGGAAAGTATTAAAAGAAAAGTATAACAACGACGTTCCCGACGAGAACTGTTTCTTAGGCTTCGATGCGTATAAGAAAGTATTGGCTATGCCGGAAATTGATGTTGTTCTGCTTTGTACTCCTACTCATTTCCGCCCGGAACAGTTTAAGGCTGCGGTAGAAGCCAAGAAACACATTTTCATGGAAAAGCCTTGTGCAGTTGATCCTTCCGGTATTCGTACTGTTATTGCTGCTGCAAAAGTAGCCGAAACAGCCGGTTTAACTGTTATTACCGGTAATCAGCGCCGTCATCGCCGTGATTATTGGGAAGCTTATGTAAATGTAAGAAACGGTATGATCGGTGATATCGTAGCCACTTCTGCACATTGGGATCAAGGCGCTTGGTGGAACAAGAAAAAACGTCCGGAATGGAGCGATATGGAATACTGTATCCGCAACTGGTTTAACATCAAATGGCTCAGTGGTGACCATATCTTGGACCAAGCCGTACATAATATAGATATCGTTACCTGGTTCATGGGCGAACGTCCACAATCAGCAACTGGATTCGGAGGACGTGTACGCCGTCTGACAGGAGATATTTACGATAACTTTGCTTGCGATTATACTTATGCCGGTAACAAACGCATGTTTTGTACTGCCCGTCAGATAGACGGTTGCGAAGGAAATGTTTCTGAACGCATCATCGGTACAAAAGGTGTAGCTTTACTCAGCGACAATAACACCATACACTTCGAGGATTTCCAAGGAAATACTATCTGGAAATATGATTATGATGCCAAACCGGTCAAGAATCCATATAACCAAGAACATATTCACCTAGTAGAATCTATCCGACTGAACAAGAAAATCAACCAGGCTCTTGATTTGGCTTATTCTACCCAAGTTGCCATTCTCGGTCGCGAGGCTGCTTACACTGGTAATCGAATTACTTGGGATGAAATCATGGCTTCTACTCTTCGCTATGGTCCGACTGAATATAAGCTCGGTCCGTTACCTGATTATCATGAAGGAGAAGCTCCTCGTCCAGGAAAAGATCCATCTGCTCCGATGTAATGAATTAACTCACTATTGATACAAATCCCCGAGAAAAAGTCGGTCATCCTTTTTCCCGGGGATTTCTATTTTCCTGAATCGATTAATAAAAACCCGTTACCGGATATTTTTATTGAGCACTTTTCGAACTACCTCTTCCGATAAACCACGACGCACGGCGTAATCTTTCACCTGGTCTTCATCAATCTTTCCAACCATAAAATATTCACTTTGCGGATGTGCCAAGTAAAAACCACTGACAGACGCAGTCGGCATCATCGCTCCGTTTTCTGTTAGCTGAATACCTATTTGAGACAGATTCAATAATTTATCCAATTCAAAGTTCAACAATTGATCCGGCAACGAAGGATAACCAATTGCCGGACGAATACCCTGATACTTTACCTTGAACAAATCATCTATTGTCAACTGTTCTTCAGGAGCATATCCCCAGTATTCTTTCCGCACCTTTTTATGCAAATACTCTGCCGTTGCTTCTGCCAACCGATCGGTTAATGTCTGAAGCAACATCATGCGGTAAGTATCATTTTCCTGTTCAAATTTCTTCTTCAGGCTTTCGTAACCGGCACCACCAGTGACAGCAAAAGCACCGATATAATCTACCTTTCCTGCACTTTCTGGCATAATATAATCGGCTAAAGATTTATAACCGCCTTCCCGTTTTACCTGTTGCCGTAATGTCGGTATCCGAATATCCTGAATCCAAATATCATCACCTTTACGTACTGCTGGGAAAAATCCATATACCGCTTTGCAATATTCAACCTTTTCTTTTACAAGTTGGAGTAGCAAGCGTTGTGCATCCTTAAATAACTGCATAGCTTCAGCCGCCTTTGCACGGTCTTTTTCCGGGAAACCGGCCAACCACATTGCTCGACAAGAATCACATCCGTGAATCCGGGAAATCTCGTCAAACCGTCCTGTTAATTTCCAGGCCTGGAAAAAGAAGGTCCAATGAATATAAGGAATTATCTCTTGCAAAGGAATAGAAGGAAGTACATGTACACCCAACTGATGAGGCACAACCGATTGGTAAGCAGACCAATCCATCTGGATTGATTGGTTTCTGGCTTCCTGCAACGAAACTAATTCAGCCTGTTGTTCTTCCATAGTCTCGCGTAATGCCTGATATTCTTGCTTTAAGTCCGCTACATAGGCATCATGCGTAGCTGGATTTAACAACTTGGCAGCTACCAATGGATTCTGAGAAGCATCCGATACATGGATAACTGTTCCTGCATAATGAGGAGCAATCTTAAAGGCTGTATGCAATTTAGAAGTAGTTGCACCGCCCACCATAATAGGAATCTGCAATCCGGCCT